>Ga0209442_1000565_pt1 | contig 21575 bp, 22 predicted proteins | sample LauGreSBDMM110DD_2_FD_187565 | JGI IMG/M metagenome (GOLD analysis project Ga0209442, IMG submission 187565) | Freshwater lake microbial communities from Lake Michigan, USA - Sp13.BD.MM110.DD (SPAdes) (version 2) | ecosystem: Environmental > Aquatic > Freshwater > Lake | place: Lake Michigan...
GAGCCATGTTGAAACCAACCCAGTTCATCGCCCTTGTGAAAAGGCGCATCGCAGCTGATGACATTGGGGCCTGGGTAGCGGGTGTGCAGCAAAGTATCGATGGCGTGTAAGCGAATACTGGCTACCAGTACAGCGGCTACTGGTACCAGCGCAACCGGATGACGCTTGGCACCGATTTCCATTTCCAGCAAAGCGCGTTCGTTTTTACAAAACAACTTTTCCACACGCTTGAGCGCAATCGGGTTGACGTTCCATGTGTCACCCGAAAAATACTCCATGCGGTGCATGCGGCCATCGTGTGGCGCATGAAAACGGTGGTACATCGATGAGGTGATGCGGATGGTGAGGTATTTCCCGTTATGCCAAGGGCCGTGCTGTGCGCTTTCTCCCAACAACTCTTCCAAGCGATAGGGGAAACCTTTGGCCTGAAAAACCAGACCATCTTTAACGTCGCCCAATGCGCCCACGATGCCGTCACACGGGCTCACCAGCGTTTGAATATCTGTATCAATCGGTCTGGCGCCAGCGCGTAATTCGCGGATAAAACATTCATGCAAGCTGGCGAACTGGGTTTGCTTGGCCTCAGACAAATCTAAATCGGCAAATTGACGCCAGATCCAAATAGAAGCCTTGGCCAGCCAGGGATTGCGTAATTGGCTGAACCATCCCATGAAGTGGGTCAATGCAATTCTGGGGATGCGGTTGGTCAATAAAAAATTCAAGTCCTCTTGTGAGGTAAGTCTTTGTAAAAGTGTGGGATTAGTCATCATTTTTTAACCTAAGTGTCATACAACAGGAGTTTTCAAAGGGGCTTTTCATGGATTTATATGATTTGGGTGTGTCTGTGGTGTTGGGCGCGGCTTTGCTGATGGCAAGCGCGGCTGTTTGGCAGCGCTTGCAGCTGTCGTTGGCAAAACATCCATCGTTGGGCGGGCACTTGCGCATGTCCAAGCGATTTGCCAACTGGTTGCCGGCTTACAGCTACCCTCAAGCCACTTGGTTTTGTGTCGACGGAGCACCCGAAGCCATCAGCAAGATGCGTGAAGCCGCACTCACTCGGCTGGGGCAAACACTCAAAGAGCGCAGCCCCCAAACCTTGGCGCATACCGCTCAGGCCAAGCCCATGATTTCGGACATGCAATTGACCAGTCAATACCGCATGCCCTACCAATTTCGCGAAGTGCTCACCAAACATTTGCAGCTGGGCTATTTCTGGAACGCTAGCCAAGACGTGTATTTGACCGACATGGACGGCAATCAATTTATCGACGTCACCGGCTCTTATGGCGTGAACCTGTTTGGCTACGATTTTTACAAGTCGTGCATGGCCGAAGGTGCAGCCATGGCCAATGAATTGGGCCCCGTGCTGGGCGGCTATCACCCTTGTGTCTTGGATAACGTCAAGCGGCTGTGTGAGTTGTCTGGCAAAGACGAGGTGTCGTTTCACATGTCGGGCACCGAAGCCGTGATGCAAGCGGTGCGCTTGGCCAGATACCACAGCAAAAAGCGAAAAATTGTTCGCTTCACTGGGGCGTACCACGGGTGGTGGGACGATGTGCAGCCTGGCCCGGGCAACCCCATGCCACCTTCCGGCGACACCCTCACCCTGAACGATATGCATGCCAACACCTTGCGCGTCTTGCGTAACCGCAACGACATCGCCTGCGTGTTGATCAACCCCTTGCAAGCCATGCACCCCAACCGTGCGGCCCCCACGGACAGCACCTTGATTGACGGAAAACGCGCTGTGCATTACGACCGTCAGGCCTACACCACATGGTTGCAAACATTGCGCGAAGTGTGCACAGAAAAAGGCATTGCACTTATATTTGACGAAGTGTTTCTGGGTTTCCGTTTGGGTAAAGGCGGCGCGCAAACTTACTTTGGCGTGGACGCCGATATGGTTACCTATGGCAAGACCTTGGGCGGCGGTTTGCCCATTGGCGTGCTGTGCGGCAATGCGGCTTGGATGAAGCGCTTCCGTGACGACCGCCCCGGCAATATTTGTTTTGCACGCGGCACCTTCAATGCCCACCCCACCGTCATGGCGACCATGAATGTGTTTTTGCACCGACTCGACACGCCTGAAGTGAAAGACCTGATGGCCAACGCCAGCCAACAATGGGCCGACAGACAAGCCATGCTCAACAGCCGCTTGCGTGAAGCCCAATTGCCGGTTCGAGTTGCCGGCATGGAAACTGTGTGGACGGTGTTGTACGACGTGCCTGGCAGGTATCACTGGATGCTTCAATACTATTTGCGAGAGCAAGGCATTGCTTTGAGTTGGGTAGGGTCGGGACGCATGATCATGAGCCTTAACTTCGATGACGCCATGTATGAAGAACTCTGCAAGCGCTTTGTGCAGGCCGCTAAAAACATGCAACAAGATGGTTGGTGGTGGACCCCCCCACTTGATCAACAAAGCCCCATACGCCGACAAGTATTTAAAGAAATGCTCAAGGCCCGCTGGGCCTCGAGCTAAAAAAAGGAAGGGCTTAGCTGGCTAAGCCTTTCGCGCTGACATGTTCCATGGGGTCAATTCTTTCGCCGCGCAGCAAATAAAGCGGGGCTTTGTGATACAGCTTGATGTCATGGAAGGGGTCGGTGATGATTTTGAAACCCCAAGCCAAACCAGCCATTAAGCTGTCTTGCCACCAAAGTTGTGCAACGCGGAAAACCAAACCGGCAACACCTAAAAACAGCCATGTGATGGCGGTCATGCGCAAGGGGGTGTCTTCATAGGCTTGGGGAACCGCCCATTGCAGGTAGTTGGGCATCCAGTAAGCCAACACGGGAATGGCTGCACAAATACTCAGCAGAACAATCTTACGGTGCAGGTTGTAGCCCACTTTGATCTCTTCTTTGTGCTCATGGCTGGCTTGGTTCACCTCGTCGTAGCCCTTGGGTTCAAAGAAGAAGTGACCAATTTGACGGGTGGTCATGGAGACAAGCCAAGCAATCAAGGCCGAGACCACGGGGTCAATAAATAAATAAACATAAGCCACTAAAAAAGAAATGGCACTGATGAGATGGAGCGACTGGTTCACGCGGCAATGGTGGTAGTAGCGGTGATCATCCCAACGCTGGGTTTGAAGGGTTTGCTGCCATTCGCGCATAAAAACTCCTGAAAAATAAAAAGTGGTTGTCACCACGGGTTTTGAAACAATACCGCACTGTGGCGCGATTGCATGAAATTTTGATGACAGTGCAGAAAAAAACTCTCACAAAACAGGCTTGTCATGCAACTGCAACAATAATTTCATCAAACTGTTGCAATTCAAAGTCATATTCATAGCATGAAGAATGATGCGCATATACAGGTGAGTCGCTTGGGGTCAGTGCAGCAAAGATTCAATATCGCTGTGGTCACTGAAACCTATCCACCCGATATCAACGGCGTGGCACATACCTTGAGCAAAATTGTAGAAGGCTTGCAAGCGCGAGGCCACGATCTTTGGTTGGTGCGGCCCAAGCAACAAGCCCAACACACGCCTGTGCATTCAGAAAATTTCCAAGAGCTGCTGGTCAAAGGCCTGCCCATTCCTTTTTACAACGAGTTGCGCATGGGTCTGCCCGCCAAGCGTGAACTCAATCGTTTATGGGCCAAGCATAGACCCGACATCGTTCATATCGCCACCGAAGGACCTTTGGGCTGGTCGGCGTTGCAAGTCGCACGCAAATTGAAATTACCCGTCAGCACCGACTTTCGTACCAACTTCCACGCTTACAGCCAACATTACGGCATCGGTTGGCTCAGTGGCGCCATACGCACTTACTTAAAAAAATTCCATAACCGCGCAGACATCACCATGGTGCCCACAGCCATGTTGCAGCAAGAGTTGATGGCCAAGGGCTTTCAGCGTGTCGAGGTGGTGCCACGCGGCGTTGATACCTCGCAGTTTTCACCTACTCACAGACAAAGCGCTTTAAGACAATCTTGGGGCGTTGACGAGATGGACCCCGTGTTGTTGTATGTCGGTCGCTTGGCTGCCGAGAAAAATCTGGGCTTGGTGGTTCAGGCTTACCTCAAAGCCAAGCAACAAAACCCGAGGGTACGTTTGGTGTTGGTGGGCGACGGGCCCTTGCGCGAGAGTTTGCAACAACAGCATACAGACATCCTATTTGCAGGCTATCGCAGTGGGGCAGATTTGGCCGCCCATTACGCCAGCGCGGATGTGTTTGTGTTTGCCAGCTTGACCGAAACCTTTGGCAACGTTACTTTGGAAGCCATGGCCAGTGGCTTGGCGGTGGTGGCCTTCAAACATGCGGCCGCCGGCCAATGGATCAAGCATGGCGAAAACGGCATGTGTGTAGACACCGAGTTGCCAGACAACTTTATTCAGGCCGTGTGTACCTTGGTCAAAGAGCCAAGTTTGCAAGCGCGATTGGCACAAGAAGCCTTGCAAACCGCTAAAACTTTGGATTGGCCCGGCGTGGTCGAGCGCACCGAGGCCATGTTCCGCCAAGTCATGGCGGGCAGTTACCAAATGGAAAACTCAGCGCTAGAGATAAGTTTGCAGCGCTCCACTTAAGCTGCACCCAGCCCCTAAGTTGTGGGCTTACAAATTCACTTTCCCCCGAGCTGCCTTGGTTTGACCGTGCATCACTTTGCTGTCAACCCGTTCACGTTGTGAAGAACGCGTAGGTTTGGTTGGGCGGCGTGGAATAACCGGTTTGGCAGCTATTTCCACCATCTCCTGCAAACGCGCCACCGCCTCGGCGCGGTTTTTATCTTGGCTGCGGCTGGTTTGGGCTTTGATAACAATCACGCCGTCGTTGTTGATGCGTTGGTCGGAGGTGGCCAGCAGTTTGTCCTTCACCGCTTGCGGCAAACTCGAGGCACAAATGTCGAAGCGCAAATGCACCGCGCTCGACACCTTGTTCACGTTTTGCCCGCCCGCGCCTTGCGCACGGATGGCAGTAAATTCTATTTCGCTCTCGGGTATGACAACAGCCATTCAGATCACCCCGTCATACTGCAAGGTAATAGGCGCATGGTCGGAAAACTTCTCTTGCTTGTAAATAGACGCAGACAAGGCCTTGGCAGCCAAGGCGGGTGTGGCCAAGTGGTAGTCCAAACGCCAACCCACATTGTTGGCATAGGCTTGGCCGCGGTTGCTCCACCAGGTGTAACAAGCGTCGGTGGTGTCGGGGTGCAAATGGCGGTAAACATCCACCAAACCACCCTCGGTAGTGAGTTGGGTCATCCACTCGCGTTCTTCGGGAAGAAAGCCGCTGTTCTTTTTGTTGCCGCGCCAGTTTTTCAAGTCGGCTTCCTTGTGGGCGATATTCACATCCCCGCACAAAATGAAATCACGTCCTTGCTGCAAAGCCAATAAGTGGGGATAAATCACAGCCAAGAAGCGGTACTTGGCTTCCTGCCGCTCGGGGCCTGACGCGCCGCTGGGAAAGTACACGCTCAGCAAGGACAGTTTGCGTTGGGGTGTGTCAAAGCGCAGTTCTAAATAGCGGCCTTCTGCATCAAACTCGCCGCCGTCAAACCCTTGGATGACATGGCTGGGTTCATGGCGGGTGTAAATGCCGACACCCGAATAGCCCTTTTTCTCAGCACATTGGAAATAACCATTCAAGCCCGCGAGTTGCTCAAAGCCGCCCACGAGATCGCTTTCTTGGGCTTTGATTTCTTGCACACACATACAATCGGGTTTGGTTTTTTCTAGCCAGCTTTGCAACCCTTTGCTGCTGGCCGAGCGAATCCCGTTGAGGTTAAGGCTGGTGAGTGTGAACAAGGAATCCCCTATGGCTGAGCAAGGTGCATCGCCAACCGATTTGGCGCAGGCATTTATTCGATTCTCGCTGGAAAGTGGGGTTTTGCGTTTTGGCGAATTCAAAACCAAAGCAGGGCGACTCTCGCCGTATTTTTTCAACGCGGGTTTGTTTGACGATGGCGCCAAATTGGGGCGCTTAGCCAGCTTTTATGCACAACAACTCGTCGCCAGCAAGCTTGAGTTTGACATGGTGTTTGGCCCTGCTTACAAAGGCATTCCCTTGGCCGCCGTGGTGGCTACAGAGTTGGCAAGAATGGGGCGCAATGTGCCGTTTGCCTACAACCGCAAGGAAGCCAAAGACCATGGCGAAGGCGGCACTTTGGTTGGCGCGCCGTTAAGGGGCCGGGTACTCATCGTTGACGACGTCATCAGCGCGGGTACCGCTGTGCGCGAGTCTGTGCGCCTGATCGAAGCCGCAGGTGCCCACGCGCACGCCGTGGTGATTGCCTTGGACCGACAAGAAATGGCCACCGAGCTCGACGACCAAGGCGCAACCCACGACATGCCCCACAGCGCCGTGCAATATGTCAGAGAAACACTGGGTTTGCAGGTCTGCGCGGTGACGCAATTGGCCGATTTGCTGAGATTTTTGCAGCAAAGTGCAGACCCCACGCTTATCCAGCACCTTGCACGCGTGCAGGCCTACAGGGATCGTTACGGTGTGAGTTGAGGGATATTCCCGCAGCAAGAAGGCTGTTTTGCACCTAAACTGAAAGAATATCCCATGCTGTATCCGGAGACCTTGTTATGAACGCGCCCCTGCCCGAACACATACGAATAGCCTTAGAGACGGTTCAGCTCGACGACAAATACCGCCTCGACCATGGTCGCGCCTTTATGAGTGGTGTGCAGGCCTTGGTGAAGTTGCCCATGTTGCAACGCCAGCGCGACGCTTTGCAGGGCAAGAACACCGCAGGCTTTATCAGCGGTTACCGTGGCTCACCTTTGGGCACCTACGACCAAGCCTTGTGGAGCGCCAAGTCTTTTCTACAGTCTCAGCAGATTGTTTTTCAGCCCGGCGTGAATGAAGAACTCGCCGCCACGGCTTTGTGGGGCACACAACAACTGGGTTTTGCGCCGCCTGGCAGCAATAAATTCGACGGCGTCTTTGGCATTTGGTATGGCAAAGGCCCAGGTGTAGACCGCACCTCCGATGTGTTCAAGCACGCCAATATGGCTGGCACCACGCCTTGGGGCGGTGTGCTGGCGCTGGCCGGTGACGACCATGTGGCCAAAAGCAGCACGGCAGCGCACCAAAGCGACCATATTTTCAAAGCCTGTGGCTTGCCGGTGTTTTTTCCTGCGTCTGTGCAAGACGTGCTCGACTACGGCATACACGGCATCGCCATGAGCCGTTTCGCCGGCGTGTGGGCGGGTATGAAAACCATCCAAGAGGTGGTGGAGTCCAGCGCCTCGGTGATGATCGATCCCAACGGCGTGCGCATTGTGCTGCCCGAGTTTGAGATGCCTGAGGGCGGCTTGCATATTCGCTGGCCCGATGACGCGCTCGGCCAAGAGGCCAGGTTGTTCAACTACAAATGGTATGCGGCGCTGGCCTATATCCGCGCCAACAAGCTCAATCACACGGTAATCAAAAGCGCGAATGACCGTTTTGGATTGATCGCCAGCGGCAAGGCCTATAACGACACCCGCCAAGCCTTGCTCGACTTGGGCCTAGACGACACCACCTGCCAACGCATTGGCATTCGGGTGCACAAAGTCGGGGTGGTGTGGCCCTTGGAGTCTGAAAGCACCCGCGAGTTTGCGCGGGGCTTGCAAGAAATTTTGGTGGTGGAAGAAAAACGCCAGCTCATTGAATACCAATTGAAAGAAGAGTTGTACAACTGGCCAGATGCGCAGCGTCCCCGGGTGCTGGGCAAATTCAATCAGGGCGAGGGCGATATAGGCGGCGAATGGTCGCAGTCCAACCCCAGCAGCAATATTTTGTTGCGTGCCAACGCCGATTTGTCCCCCGCATTGATCGCTCAAGCCATCGCTGTTCGCTTGAAAAAAATGGGTGTTGACGCCGACACCCGTTCGCGCATGGACGCCCAACTGGCGGTCTTGGAGGCCAAACACAAAGCCATGCACGTGCTGGAGGTTAAAGCCGATCGCCAGCCGTGGTTTTGCTCGGGCTGCCCGCACAACACCAGCACCAAGGTGCCCGAAGGTTCGCGCGCCATGGCCGGTATTGGTTGCCATTTCATGTCGCTGTGGATGGACCGCAGCACGGTGGGCTTTACCCAAATGGGAGGCGAGGGTGTGCCTTGGGTTGGCCAACAACCTTTCTCGAACGACACCCATATGTTCGCCAACATTGGCGACGGCACTTATTTTCACAGCGGCATTTTGGCCATACGCCAAAGCGTGGCCGCCGGTGTGAATATCACATACAAAATTTTGTACAACGACGCGGTCGCCATGACCGGCGGCCAGCCCATTGGCGAGCGTTCTGAAGGCCACGGCGTGATTCAAATCGCGCAAAGCATGCGCGCTGAAGGCGCAGCTCGAATCATCATCGTCACCGACGAGCCCGAAAAATACGAAAGCGTGGGACACAACGGCGCAGTGGGTGCGGTGCTGGGTTTGCCTGAAGGCGTGGCCGTCGAACACCGTGATGAACTCGACACCGTGCAGCGCGTGATGCGTGAAATCAAAGGCTGCACAGTCATTATTTACGACCAAACCTGCGCCACCGAAAAACGCCGCCGCCGCAAGCGCGGCACCATGGTCGACCCCGCTGTGCGGGTTGTCATCAATGAAGCGGTGTGCGAGGGCTGTGGCGACTGCAGCACACAAAGCAATTGCTTGAGCGTCGAGCCCCTAGAGACCGACTTCGGTCGCAAACGCACCATCAACCAAAGCACTTGCAACAAAGACCAAAGTTGTGTCAAAGGTTTTTGCCCCAGCTTTGTCACCGTCGAAGGCGGGCAGTTACGCAAGAAGACCAAAGACCGCCCCGCTCTTGACCCCTTCGCCTTGGGCGAACTCCCCGCGCCCGAAGTGCCCTCACTGTCACGCGGCGTCTACCCTGGCGGCTATGGCATTGTGGTGGCGGGCGTGGGTGGCACAGGCGTCATCACCATCGGTCAGTTGCTCGGCATGGCTGGGCATCTTGAGGGGCGCGGCATTGTCACCCAAGACTCTGCAGGCTTGGCGCAAAAAGGCGGCGCTACGTGGAGCCATGTGTTGATTGCAGAACAGCAGTCGCAGATTCGCACCACCCGCGTGTCTACCGCCGCTGCCGATTTGATCTTGGGTTGCGACCCCATCGTCACGGCCGGCAAAGAAACCATGTTGCGCTTGCGTCCTGGGCGCACCCGTGTGGCTATCAACGATCACGGCTCACCTACCGCTGCGTTTGTGAAAAACGGTGCTTGGGCCAACCCCAGCGAAGGCTGCGTCGACAATATCTTGCAGGCATTGGATGGAGAAAAGCGCAACTTGGGCGCCTTTGATGCCAACCAATTTGCTACCCAGTTGCTGGGCGACAGCATTTACATCAACCCCATGGTGCTGGGCTACGCTTGGCAAAAGGGCTGGATTCCCTTGGGGCGTGAAGCCCTGATGCGCGCCATCGAACTCAACGGCGTGCAAGTCGAGTCGAATAAAAAAGCCTTCGCTTGGGGGCGTTGGTGTGCTTACGACATCACCAAGGTGCGAGCCTTGTTGGCGCCGGCCCAGGTGGTGCAGTTCAAAACCCGTGAATCTTTAGATGTCTTGGTGCAAAAGCGCGCCCAAATTTTGGTGCAATACCAAAATGCTGCCTATGCCGATAAGTACAGCAGCTTCATCGACAAGGTGTTGCAGCAGACAACGCCTGCCATGGCCGAAGCGGTGGCGCGCAACCTGTTCAAGCTCATGGCTTACAAAGACGAGTATGAAGTGGCGCGCCTGCACACAGACGAGACGTTTTTAAAGCGCATTGCCGACCAATTTGAAGGCGACTTCACGCTCAACTACCATTTGGCGCCACCCCTGATTTCCCGCAAAAACGCCCAAGGCGAGTTGGTCAAACAAAAATTTGGCCCTTCCATGTTGCGCGGTTTCAAGATGTTGGCCAAGTTGCGGTTTTTACGTGGCACGGCCTTGGATGTATTTGGTTACACCGAAGAGCGGCGCAGCGAGCGCGCATTGATTGCGCAATACCGCGAGTCTATTGAAGAGTTGATGCGGGGCTTTAACCCAGAGCGCCAAGCTTTGGCGTTAGAGATTGCGCGCATCCCAGACAAAATCAAAGGCTATGGCCATGTGAAAGAGCGTCACCTCAAAGTGGCGCGCTTGCAATGGGATGGCTTGATGCTGGCTTGGCGAACGCCTGCTAGCGCTTGAAAGCTATGTCTGCCGCCGCATGCGCTTGCGCATCCGCGTGGTAGCTCGATCGCACCATCGCGCCTACAGCGGCGTGTTTGAAACCCATCTCATAAGCCTTGGCCTCGAACATCTTGAAAGTATCAGGATGCACATAGCGGCGCACAGGTAAATGGTGACTGCTGGGGGCCAGGTATTGCCCAAGGGTCAGCATGTCGATGTGGTGATCGCGCATGTCTTGCATCGTCGCCAAAATTTCTTCGTCGGTTTCGCCCAAGCCCACCATCAAACCGCTTTTGGTCGGCACATCGGGAAACAGTGCTTTGAATTTTTTCAGCAAGTTCAAGCTGAAGGCATAGTCGCTGCCAGGGCGTGCTTGCTTGTAAAGGCGGGGCACGGTTTCCAAGTTGTGGTTCATCACATCGGGTGGCGCGGCTTTCAAAATCTCCAAGGCTCTGTCGTCTCGACCCCGAAAGTCAGGCACCAAAACCTCGATTTGCGTCAGCGGTGACAAAGCCCGCGTTTGCTGAATGCACTCCACAAAGTGCGCCGCCCCGCCGTCACGCAAATCGTCGCGGTCTACGCTGGTAATCACCACGTATTTCAATTTCAAGGCGGCAATGGTTTTGGCTAAGTTGGCGGGCTCATTCGTGTCCAGCGGGTCGGGACGCCCGTGGCCCACATCGCAAAACGGGCAACGACGCGTGCATTTGTCGCCCATGATCATGAAGGTGGCCGTGCCCTTGCCAAAACATTCGCCGATATTGGGGCAAGACGCCTCTTCGCACACTGTGACCAATTTGTTGGCACGCAAAATGTCTTTTATTTCATAAAACCGCGAGTTGGGCGAGGCGGCTTTGACGCGTATCCAGTCGGGCTTTTTCAAGACCTCGCCGGTGTGCTCGACCTTGATGGGAATGCGCGAAACCTTGGACAAAGACTTTTGCTTGGCCAGAGGGTTGTGTGGCTGGGTAGCGCTTGGGGACATTAAGTTGTCTGCGGAAGAGGTCATGGTCTGCGGTGGCTCAGAGGTGGTTAAGCGTGTCAAGGGCTTCGAGCGAATCAAGGGGCCAAATAAAGGCGAAGTTTCTCGCCTAAAACATCGGCCACTTCTTGCCAGCCTACATCAACACCCATTGTAAAAAGGTCGGTGGTCTCCAAGCCAGCATACCCGCAGGGGTTGATTTGCTGAAAAGGCGCTAAATCCATATGAACATTCAAGGCAAGCCCATGGTAGGTGCAGTGGCGGCTGACCTTCACGCCAAGGGCCGCAATTTTGGCCAGACCGGTGAAGTCGGGCTGGGGCTTGGCCAAAGCCGTGGCTTGTGGTCCAGGTCGCGAGGGCAGCAAGGCATGCAGGGCTTGGGCATCCGTGCGAACAAAAACCCCTGGCGCTTTACCTACTCGCAAGCCCGTCAGCCCAAAATGCAGCAGGGTACGAATAACGGCTTCTTCTAATTTGTAGACATATTCTTTGACATGGTAGCCGGCGCGGCGCAAATCGACCAAGGCATAAGCCACCACTTGACCGGGCCCATGGAAAGTGACTTGGCCACCGCGGTTGGTGGCAATCACTGGGGCTGAGCCGGTTGACAGCAGGTGGGCGGCCAAGCCAGCAAGGCCTTGGGTAAACACCGGCTCATGCTCGCAAAGCCAGATTTCGTCGGGCGTGTGGCTGTCACGCTGCGCGGTGAAATCTTGCATGGCTTGGTAAGTCTGCAAGTAATCCACCCTACCCAAATGGCGAATTTTCACAACGGGCGTGCGGGCGAGAGTCACTAAAGCACCACTTTCACCATCGGGTGGGTGCTGAGTGTGCGGTAAAGCTCGTCGAGTTGTTCGCGGCTGGTGGCCCTGACTGTCAAGGTCAGGCCTAGGTATTTGCCCCCGCTGCTGCTGCGTCTGGTCATGCGCGAGTCGTCCCAATCAGGATCAAAATTGCGCACGATCATCAACATGGCGTCCACAAACCCATTGACGTGTTCACCCATGACTTTGATGGGGAAATCGCAGGGGTATTCAATCAGACTGTCGGTGATGGGTTCTTGCATAGAAAAAGGCTTTTAAAGATAAGGTTCAAATGGGGTCATAAAGATACCTTACAATAGCTGGCTTTGTTGCATGTGAGGAAGCGTGAATGGTCAACCCCAACACCGTCTCCTTGGGCGATGACAAAAGCACTCAGACCCCTGAAGAGGAGTTTCATCCTCTGACGGCTGAAGAGGCGCAGGCTTGGAGACAGCGGCATACGTCTTTATCAGTGTGGTGGGTGCTTGGGGCGCAATTGGCATTGGCAGCAGTTTTGGCAATGTTGGGTTCATGGTTTTGGGGTTTTGCATCGATAGGAATATCTGTGATGTACGGCGCCTTGGCTGTGGTGGTTCCTGCTGCATTATTTGCCAGAGGCCTGACTTCAAGTGCAGCCTCGGTCAATGCGATGACTGCGGCCGTGGGTTTTGCCGTGTGGCAAGGCGTGAAGTTGGTGTTAACGGTGCTGTTGTTGGCACTCGCACCCAGGGTTTTGAATGAAGTCAGTTGGCCTGCTTTGTTAGCAGGCATGTTGTTGGCAATGAAAGTTTATTGGTTGGCGCTGGCTTGGGGCAGACCCAAGACAAGCGACACCGCAAAATTGATTTTAAAGAGTTGAACATGTCCGATACCAGCACACTTACCGCCGGCGAATACATCAGTCACCATTTGACCCATTTGCAAACCAAGCCAATGGGCGGGGTTATTGACTTTTCCGTGGTCAATATCGATTCCATTTTTTGGTCTGTCTTATTAGGCTTTGTCGGTTCATTCTTTTTGTGGCGTGCCGCCCGCACCGCCACCTCAGGTGTGCCAGGACGCTTTCAAGCCGCGGTAGAAATTTTGTTTGAAATGGTCGACACCCAAGCCCGTGGCATTGTGAACAACGCGCAAAGCCGTAAATTGGTGTCTCCTTTGGCTTTGACGGTGTTTGTCTGGATTTTCCTGCTCAACAGCATGGACTTTTTGCCTGTCGATTTGTTTCACAAATTGTTCGAGTGGGCCGGCTTGGGCCACAGCATCCCTTACTTCCGCGTAGTGCCTACGGCCGATTTATCTACGACCTTAGGCTTGTCGGTGTCGGTTTTGCTTATTTGTTTGTTCTATAACGTCAAAATCAAAGGCTTGGGCGGTTGGTTGCACGAACTCACCACCGCCCCTTTTGGTGCCCACCCTCTTTTGTGGCCCATCAATTTTGGTTTCCAGATGATTGAATTTCTTGCCAAAACGGTTTCGCATGGCATGCGACTGTTTGGCAATATGTATGCGGGCGAGCTGATTTTCATGCTGATCGCTCTCATGGGCAGCGCTGCCGCCTTGAGTATGACGGGCATTTTGTTGCCGATTGCTCACATCATTGCCGGCTCTATTTGGGCTGTTTTCCACATTTTGATCGTTGCCTTGCAAGCCTTTATTTTCATGATGTTGACCTTGGTCTACATCGGGCAAGCACACGATACTCACTGAGTTTTTCTTTCCTCAACCTTCCATCATCTTGCTTAGGAGCTTCTCATGGAACACGTACTTGGTTTAGTTGCACTGTCTGCCGGTCTCATCATTGGACTGGGCGCTATTGGTGCTTGTATTGGTATTGGCATCATGGGTAGCAAATACTTGGAAGCCGCGGCGCGTCAGCCTGAGCTGATGAATGAGTTGCAAACCAAAATGTTTTTGTTGGCGGGTTTGATTGACGCGGCGTTTCTGATTGGCGTAGGTATTGCCATGATGTTTGCCTTTGCCAATCCTTTCGTCCTCAAGTAACTTGCAAGCTACCTTAAGAGAGGTGTTGACGTGAGTATTAACGCAACGCTGTTCGTTCAGGCCATTGTTTTTGCAATTTTGGTGTGGTTCACGATGAAATTCGTGTGGCCCCCGATTGCACTGGCTTTGGATGAGCGAGCCGAAAAAATTGCCCATGGCCTCAAAGCCGCCGAGCATGCCCGCGTCGAGTTATCGAATGCACACAAGCATGTTGAAGTGGAATTGGCCAAAACCCGCAACGAGGCAGCTTCACGCCTTGCGGACGCCGAGCACCGTGCTTCGATCATCATTGATGAGGCTAGAACCCGCGCCACCGACGAGGCCAACAAAATCATTGCTGCAGCGAAAGCCGAAGCTGATCAAGCCATGATTAAAAGCCGCGAGGCTTTGCGCGACCAAGTCGCCGTGTTGGCGGTCAAAGGGGCTGAGCAAATTCTGCGCAAAGAAGTCAATGCCAGCGTGCATGCTGATTTGTTGAACCATCTCAAGACAGAGCTTTGAGGACGCAACACCATGGCTGAACTCGCCACCATTGCCCGTCCTTATGCCGAGGCCCTTTTTCAAGTGGTCAAGGCAGACGCTTCAGCAGCGCTTGCTTGGTTGGACGGCTTGGCAGTTGTTGCTGCGGACGCTGGTTTGCAGCAATTTGCTCACGACCCCAAGTCCACAGATGCGCAGGTGCTTGATCTGTTCAAACAAGTAGCCCCTGCCAACTTGCCCCCTGTTGCCATCAATTTTTTATCCACCTTGATTGACAACGGACGCTTGGGTGTCTTGACGGAAATTGCGCAGCATTTTCATGCGCTTGTCGATGCACAAAGTGGTGTTCGCAAAGCCTTGGTGCACAGTGCATTCCCCATCGAGGGCGCTGCCCTCGACGATTTGGCCAAGGTGCTCGAAAAGCGCTTTGGCAGCAAACTCCATGTGCAAGTGGCTCTCGAGCCCGAGCTGATTGGTGGTGTGCGTGTGGTGGTCGGCGACGAGGTGCTAGACACCTCAGTCAAAGCCCGTTTGGAACAAATGAAAGTCGCGCTGACCGCCTGAGCATCCCGCTCACAAGGTTGGCCCAACCATAGGAAGAAGGAAAGAGTCATGCAACTCAATCCCGCAGAAATCTCTGAACTGATCAAAACCCGTATCGAGGGCTCGACAGGCGATACCAATGTGCGCAATCAAGGCACCGTGATTTCGGTCACCGACGGTATTTGCCGCATTCACGGCTTGTCCGATGTGATGCAAGGCGAGATGCTCGAGTTCCCCAACAACACGTTTGGCTTAGCGCTGAACTTGGAGCGCGACTCTGTCGGCTCGGTGATCTTGGGCGAATACGAACACATTTCCGAAGGTGACACGGTCAAATGCACGGGTCGCATTTTGGAAGTGCCGGTGGGCCCCGAGCTTATCGGCCGCGTGGTCAACGCCTTGGGTCAGCCCATTGACGGCAAAGGCCCGATCAACGCCAAGATGACCGACGTGATCGAAAAAGTCGCGCCTGGCGTGATTGCCCGCCAATCCGTAGACCAGCCTATGCAAACCGGCCTGAAGTCCATCGACTCCATGGTGCCGGTGGGCCGTGGTCAGCGCGAATTGATCATTGGCGATCGTCAAACCGGTAAAACCGCTGTCGCGATTGACGCCATCATCAACCAAAAAGGTCAGCACATGACCTGTATCTATGTGGCTATCGGTCAAAAAGCTTCATCGATTAAAAACGTGGTGCGCTCGCTCGAGCAAGCCGGCGCCATGGACTACACCATTGTGGTTGCCGCTTCGGCCTCCGAGTCAGCCGCTATGCAATATGTGTCGGCCTACTCCGGCTGCACCATGGGCGAGTACTTCCGCGACCGTGGCCAAGACGCGCTCATCGTTTATGACGATTTGTCCAAGCAGGCTGTGGCTTACCGCCAAGTGTCTTTGCTGCTGCGCCGCCCACCAGGTCGCGAAGCCTACCCTGGCGACGTGTTTTATTTGCACAGCCGTTTGCTCGAGCGTGCAGCCCGTGTCAACGCAGATTACGTGGAAGCTTTCACCAAAGGCGAAGTCAAAGGCAAAACCGGCTCTTTGACTGCATTGCCCATCATTGAAACCCAAGCGGGTGACGTGTCGGCATTCGTGCCCACCAACGTGATCTCCATCACCGACGGCCAAATCTTTTTGGAAACCTCGCTGTTCAACGCCGGTGTTCGTCCTGCGATCAACGCCGGTATCTCGGTGTCGCGTGTGGGTGGTGCAGCACAAACCAAGTTGGTGAAAAACCTTTCGGGTGGTATTCGCACCGACTTGGCACAGTACCGCGAGTTGGCCGCTTTTGCGCAGTTTGCTTCCGATTTGGACGAAGCCACCCGCAAGCAGCTCGACCGCGGCGCCCGTGTCACCGAGTTGCTCAAACAAGCGCAGTACAGCCCACTTCCCATCAGCTTGATGGCGGCAACGCTTTACGCCGCCAACAAAGGCTTTTTGGACAACATCGAAGTCAAGCAAGTGCTGAACTTCGAAAACGGCTTGCATCAGCATTTGAAATCTAAAAATGCGTCCTTGCTGTCTAAGCTCGAAGCAGCCAAAGCCATGGACAAAGATGCCGAGGCCGAATTGGTCGCGGCTATCGAAGCGTTCAAAAAATCGTTCGTCTAAGCCATTAAGCAGCAAGGAGCCCTTCATGGCAGTCGGCAAGGAAATACGCGGCAAGATCAAATCGGTGGAAAACACCAAGAAGATCACCAAGGCCATGGAAATGGTGGCGGCGTCCAAAATGCGCAAGGCGCAAGACCGCATGCGTGCGGCACGTCCCTACAGCGAGAAGGTGCGCAATATCGCCTCTCATTTGGGTCAAGCCAACCCGGAGTACGTGCATCCTTTTATGAAGATGCACACTGCAGCCTCTACCGGCTTCATTGTGGTGACCACCGACAAAGGTTTGTGTGGCGGCATGAACACCAATATCTTGCGGGCATTTTTGGTCAAGCTCAAAGAACTGCAAGCCGCAGGAAAGACCGCGCAAACCGTGGCCATTGGCAACAAGGGACTGGGTTTTCTCAATCGCTCGGGCATCAAGGTGCTGGCGCAACTCACGCAAATGGGTGACAAGCCGCATATCGAAACCTTGATTGGTCCGGTCAAAGTCATGCTGGACGCTTATACCGAAGGGCATTTGGATGCGGTGTACATCTGTTACACCAAGTTCATCAACACCATGAAACAAGAAGCGGTGATTGAACAATTGCTGCCCCTGTCGCATGACAAGATGCACGAAGAAACCAAAGCCTCTGGCAGTTATGCATGGGATTATTTGTATGAACCCGATGCGCCTGCCGTGATTGATGACTTGTTGGAGCTCTACATCGAGTCCTTGGTCTACCAATCGGTGGCTGAAAACATCGCGTCAGAGCAATCTGCACGCATGGTGGCCATGAAGGCCGCAACCGACAACGCCGGCAGTGTGATTGGCGAACTCAAACTCATCTACAACAAAACCCGTCAAGCAGCGATCACCAAGGAATTGTCCGAAATCGTGGCTGGTGCGGCAGCGGTGTAACACCTTTTATTTTTGGAGCAAACCATCATGGCTCAGGCAATGACACACGCAGGTATTCAAGGAAAAATCGTCCAATGTATTGGTGCTGTGGTGGACGTCGAATTCCCCCGCAATCACATGCCGCATATTTACGATGCGCTCAAACTCGAGGGCACGGCGCTCACGCTGGAAGTGCAGCAGCAATTGGGTGACGGCATTGTGCGCACCATTGCCTTGGGATCTTCAGACGGCTTGCGTCGTGGCTTGATGGTCACCAACACGGGTGCTGCCATCACCGTGCCGGTGGGCAAGGCCACACTGGGACGCATCATGGACGTGTTGGGTTCGCCCATTGACGAGCGCGGCCCTGTTGACCAAACCCATACCGCTTCTATTCACCGCAAAGCCCCTGCTTACGATGAACTCAGCCCCTCACAAGAGTTGCTGGAAACCGGCATCAAGGTGATTGACTTGGTGTGTCCTTTCGCCAAGGGCGGCAAGGTCGGTTTGTTCGGTGGTGCCGGTGTGGGCAAGACCGTCAACATGATGGAACTTATTAACAACATCGCCAAAGCGCACAGTGGTTTGTCCGTGTTTGCTGGCGTGGGTGAGCGTACCCGCGAAGGTAACGACTTCTATCACGAGATGGCTGACTCCGGCGTGGTCAACCTTAAGAACTTGGAAGAATCTAAAGTCGCCATGGTCTACGGCCAGATGAACGAGCCCCCAGGCAACCGTTTGCGCGTTGCTTTGACAGGTTTGACCATCGCTGAATCTTTCCGTGACGAAGGTAAAGACGTGCTGTTCTTCGTGGACAACATCTACCGTTACACCTTGGCCGGTACCGAAGTGTCCGCCTTGTTGGGACGCATGCCTTCTGCGGTGGGTTATCAGCCTACCTTGGCTGAAGAAATGGGCCGCTTGCAAGAGCGCATCACTTCTACCAAAGTCGGCTCCATCACTTCCATCCAAGCCGTTTACGTGCCCGCCGATGACTTGACCGACCCTTCTCCCGCCACCACTTTTGCTCACCTAGACTCCACCGTGGTGTTGAGCCGCGACATCGCGTCACTGGGTATCTATCCCGCTGTGGATCCCTTGGACTCCACCAGCCGTCAGCTCGACCCCTTGGTGGTCGGTAACGACCACTACGAAACCGCCCGCGCAGTGCAAGGCACTTTGCAGCGCTACAAAGAGTTGCGCGACATCATCGCGATTTTGGGTATGGACGAATTGGCACCCGAAGATAAATTGGCTGTGGCCCGTGCGCGCAAAATCCAGCGCTTCTTGAGCCAGCCTTTCCACGTGGCCGAGGTGTTTACCGGCTCACCTGGCAAGTACGTCACTTTGGCCGAAACCATTCGCGGCTTTAAAATGATTGTGGCCGGCGAGTGCGACCACATGCCCGAGCAAGCTTTCTACATGGTCGGTACCATCGACGAAGCCATCGAAAAAGCTAAAAAGATTTGATCGCCAACGTGTCCGATAAGGAAACCCGATGAATACCATCCGTGTTGATGTGGTCAGTGCCGAAGAGCTGATTTATTCTGGCGAAGCCACTTTCGTGGCGTTGCCGGGTGAAGTGGGTGAGTTGGGCATTTACCCCCGCCACACCCCCTTGATCTCGCGTATCCGCGCAGGTTCGGTGCGTATTCAAAAACCGAACGGCGAAGAAGAGTTTGTGTTTGTTGCCGGCGGCATTTTGGAGGTGCAACCCGACTCGGTCACCGTCTTGTCTGACACAGCCGTGCGCGGCAAAGACCTCGACGAAGAGCGCGCCAACGCGGCCAAAAAAGTGGCGCAAGAACATGTGGACAACGCCAAAACCGAAGTCGATATGGCTTCCGCCCAAGCCGAGCTGATGGTGATGGCTGCCCAGTTGGCCGCGCTTCGCAAATTCCGCAGTAAAAAATAAGCCTTGTCTAAACCTCATCTGCGCGCAGCCACCGTAGGCGGTTCCGCCGACGAGGTAGAGGCTGCGTTTTATGAGGCTTTACAAGCCGGCGATATCGAACGAATGATGGCTTGTTGGGCCAATGAAGAGGACATGGTGTGCGTGCACCCCGGCGGCCCCAGATTAATTGGCGCTGTGGCCATTCGCAACTCGTTTGAGCAGATGTTCAGCCATGGCCCTATACGCTCTTTCCCTGAACGGCTGCATAAATTAGAAACCATCACCAGTGCGGTTCACAACCTGATAGAGCGGGTGGAGATTTTCACCTCGGAAGGTAAGCAAGTTGCTTTCGTCACTTCCACCAATGTGTATATGCGAACCGCTGAAGGCTGGCGCATGGTGGCCCACCATGCCAGTCCTGGCACGCCTGCCGAAATTCACGCTGATCTCACCACACCCACCATCCTGCATTAGGCTGTAAGCAGATGGATGACATCGTCAAACAAGCCATGGCCAAATGGCCGCAAGTGCCCGCATGCTTTGACTGGCTGGGCTTTGACGACCGCGGCGACTGGTATATGCGTGACGACGCGGTGCAAGCGCTGGGTGGGTTTACTGTCGCCAAGGGCAGCAAACTGAACCACAACAAACTGATTGAATTTATCGAGCGCAATTACCAGTGCGATGCACAAGGGCGATGGTATTTTCAAAACGGGCCCCAATGCGTTTATGTGGAACTGCAGTCAACCCCTTTTGTTTGGCGGGTTCAAGACGACGGCCAACTGACCACACTGCGAGGTCAAGCGGTGGGATTGTTGGAGAGCTTGGTGGATGAAAATGGCCGACTCTATGCCCTCACCGACAAAGGCTTGGGCCTGATCCACAGTTTGGACACTTGGTGGGCTGCACAAGCGATTGAAGAAAACCGTTGGCAGCCAAGGCAAGTCTTGGTCGCACAACTGGCCGACGACTATGGCTATGTCATCAGTCCAGCCCAGGGCGAAAAAAAACCGGCTGCTTGATCCGGTTTAGGCAAGAACAAAAAATCAGTTGCTAGTGGCTGCAGGCTCGGCAAACTTGGCGCCTGCTGCATTGGTCATGTACACCACAGCACGTCCAATTTCGGTGTCGCTATGTTCGCCACCACCTTGCGCACCCATGGCATTTTTGCCTTTGAGGGAAGAATTAAGCAATGCCTCATAACCTGTTTTGATGCGAGGCGCCCAAGCTGTTTTGTCGCCAAGCTTGGGTGAGCCCGCCAAGCCTGCAGCATGGCAAGCAGCACATTGCACTTTGTAAACCTCTTCACCCGCTTTGAGCGGGCGGTTGGCGTCTCGCACTTGAACGGTACCCACCTTTTGAATTCGCGCAGCCACAGACTCAGCCGTATTGGCGGCGCCAGCAGCAGGTTTATTGGCTGTCGTCACGTAGTAAACCAAGCCGATGATGATGAAAATCGGTCCTACAAAAGACAAAAATACCACCCAAGCAAACGACTTGGGTGTTTGGATGGGACCGGTATGTGCTTCTTCGTGGCTGTCGCTCATAAGGACTTTCTGTGTGTGCAAATCAAACGGAAATTATAGCCAGCGGCATGCTTCCACCAAGCTGACAAATAGCGACACCTACAATACAAGCGATGCGGCTGTAGCTCAGTGGATAGAGTATTGGCCTCCGAAGCCAAGGGTCGTGGGTTCGATCCCCGCCAGCCGCACCATCTCTTAAGTTCTGGGTTGCCTTAACTCCCCAAACTGCGCGGCCAAATCAGTCTCGGCATGCTCAAGCACAAAATAACGAAAAGCCTCTGCCGCCGGCGACAGCAGTTTGGACATGGCGTGAACCACATGCCAAGCGCGCACCATGGGTGTGCCGCGCACATCCAAGATACAAAGCTGATTTGTTTGTAATTCCAAGCCAATCGTGTGCAGCGACAAAAAGCTCAACCCCAAATTCGCTTTCACCGATTGCTTGATGGCGTCGTTGCTTTCTAACTGCATAGAAAAACGCGGTTGAAAACGCGCTTGCAAGAAGAACGCCTCCATCGCGTTGCGAGTACCAGAACCAGGTTCGCGCACGATAAATGACTGCTGACGCAAATCCTCAGCCTGCAGGCCTGACTCGCCGGCCAAGGGGTGTTCGGAGGAGGCTACAAATACCAAAGGGTTGGCGGCAAAAGGCTCGGCGCGCACAGATATTTCAGACGGTGGGCTGCCCATGATGGCAATATCCACCTCGCTGTTTTGTAGCCACTGGATAAGTTCAAATCGGTTGCCCACCCTCA
>Ga0209442_1000568_pt1 | contig 21558 bp, 18 predicted proteins | sample LauGreSBDMM110DD_2_FD_187565 | JGI IMG/M metagenome (GOLD analysis project Ga0209442, IMG submission 187565) | Freshwater lake microbial communities from Lake Michigan, USA - Sp13.BD.MM110.DD (SPAdes) (version 2) | ecosystem: Environmental > Aquatic > Freshwater > Lake | place: Lake Michigan...
TCATAACTTGATATTTTTTACTTGAGCAGCGAGAGAACCATCTGAGGCGCCTGGTTAGCTTGAGCCAGCATTGCAGTTGCTGCCTGCTGGATAACCTGAGCCTTACTCAGTTTTGTCGTTTCCTGCGAGTAATCAGCGTCCATGATCCGCGAGCGTGCGGCAGTGGTGTTGCTGTTTGCACTTGTCAGGTTATTGATTGTTGCATCCAGCCTGTTTTGTGTCGCGCCCAGCTGAGCGCGCTGCAGGTTCACCTTATCGAGCGCAGTATCGATCGATGTGAGTGTCCGCTGAGCTGAATACTGAGACAAAATAGACAGCGAACCACCAACCGCTTCGTTTGAGCCACCCTGTGCAGCAATCCCCAGCTTCGCTGCAGAGCCCGTAACCTTATCCTCAACGCGGATTTCCCCTCCCGTCGCCGACGATAACGTGATCCGGCCTGACATATTGATGCCATTCTGCAGCAATGTGAAAGTCTGGCCGTCGATTGGCTTCTTACCTTGAAAGGTGACGCCATTATTAAACACGCCAGCACCTGTGCCAGCACCAACAGCATATGCCTCTAGAGTTTGCACCCGGACGTTGTAAACGGTACCCGCCGCTGCGCCAGTTAGATTAATCTTGTCGGTGTCTGTTCCAGTTCCAACTGCCGCAGTCATGCCAGGGCCGGCCGCATTGATGGCTGCTGCGAGGCCGGTGGCTACACTGGTTGCGAGAGTGTCAGCAGCGGTAAACCGAGCTACAGCGCCGTTTACATATACCTCAAAGACGTCACCGACTTCGATTGAACCGCCGATTTTTAACTGACTTAGCTGCGTAGATGTTTCTCCCGCCAGAGATTGAACAGACGTTATGAAGCGGTTTGAGGCTTCACTGAAGTTTTCAATCTTGATGTCTTCGCCGCTTAGCGATGTCAATATGAGGTTACCCGAACTATCAGATGAGGCGGCAACGCCCGGAACTGAGTTGGCGTTAATGACTGACACCAATTGCTGGGCGTCAGTCGCACCAGTGACATCAATCAACTTGCCGTTGATTTTGATATCGTCGGTTCCGTCGAAGACATTCGCCGTTGTCGTTTGTGAACGATAAACAGTTGCATCGGTACCAGCGCCATCAGTCAGTTTGATATCTACATCAAAGGCATCACCAGCCTTTACTGCAGTGAGCACAAGGTCTCCACGCGCATTGGAGGTTGCTACCACCATACCGGCTGACGTGGCATCAGCGTTGATGATGCTCGCGAGAGTTAATGCCAGACGGCTCGCACGTTCAGCATTATTGTTTGGGGCTGAATTCGTCACACCATTCAAAGCAGTATCAACGGCAACGCCGAGAATGCTTGCCGTAGTTTCCGACACCGTACCAGCTGCCTGAGCTGTATTAATGTCAATTTTATAACCATTAATGATTATTTCATAACGCTCGGTTGCCGTGTCAGCACCAGGGAGAACTGCAGTCGATGTTACCTGTCTTACAGCCGCCGTCGGACGGGCCGTGAAATCCAGCGCTGCCTTCACTTGCGTGACAGCCGAAGCGGCTACACCTGTCTGATCGAAGATCTTGTTAACAGCCTCTGCCTTCGATGCGGCAGACGCTGAAGATGTAATGCCGACTTGAACGCCATTAATCCGAACGTCGTCAGAGACGGTGACAGCTGCTGTCGAAACCTGTCTGCCGGTAAATGCCTGACCATCTTGAGACTCGTTCAAGCCCATGAGCTGGATGTCGGCCAAAGTGCCTGCCCCACCAACGTACCCATTCGCAGTATTTTTTGCCTTCACTGAGATATCGCCACCGTCCATGTTTTTAAGCGACACATAACCCGTGAACGTTCCAGCATTAAAACCAGCCTTGGAATTCTGCGGCGCCGCTCCACCAGCACCCGCGGCAGCGATGACGATATCGTCACCAGTGTCATTTGACAGCGAAATGGTCCCATCAGAATTCAAGACAGCGGTAATGCCGGAAACGTCACGATTGATATTCGTCACCAATTCTTCGACATTCGCCGCAGCCTTAACTGCTTGTGTATTTATCGTTATATCACCCGCAGCAAATGTGGCCGCTGTTGGCGCCGCACCAGTAACCATATTAAAGGCAGCGGCCTTTACGCGGTGATTGCCGATATTGGTGTTAATTGCAGCGGCAAGAGCGGAGGCTGTGTTTGCAGCAGCTGCCGTAGCCATAGCGGCTTTGCCATTGATCAGTACGTCGTCAATGGCAATGCCGGTCAGCGTACCATTAACCCGGCCAGTAGTTACCGAACCTTCGATTTTATAGCCCTGAAGTCCTAAAGACTTGGAAGAAACGGAATCAATCGTCATAGCGACGGTTTCTCCCGAACGGGAGCCCGTCTGCAGCGTAAGCCCCTTGGCGCTTCCGTCCAGAAGATTAATACCGTTGAAGTTGGTCGTCTTTGCAATGTTATCGATTTCAGCAACAAGCGCCGAAAACTCAGACTGAAGCGCTGTGCGGTTGGACAGCGACATCGTGCCGTTGGATGCCTGAACTGACAGTTCACGCATGCGCTGCATCATGTTCGAAACTTCGCCAAGCGAGGATTCCGCCGTCTGCGCGAGTGAAATGCCGTCGTTGGCATTGCGAATGGCCTGGGTCAATCCTCTAACCTGGCCTTCCATCCGGTTGGCAATTGCGAGGCCTGCGGCGTCATCTTTTGCGCTGTTGATGCGCAGACCCGTCGAAAGGCGGTTCATTGTCGTGTCCAAAGCACGCTGATTAAGCGCCAAGCTAGACTGAGCCTTCAGCGCGTTAATGTTCGAGTTAATAACAGTCATCACTTACTCCTGTTTCACCTGCGCGCCTGGACCGCATACGGGCTGGCCGACGCTTGTATAAGCTCGAGCTTGCCAGTTACCTGAGGTCAGCCCGTAAACCCAAGGACGGCTTCCCTTTCGGAAGTTTTAGGGGAGCGTTTTTTTTTGATGCGATTTCTATTTCCTGCCGCTACGGGGGCCTGCTATTGGTGCAGCAATTGCTCGCAATGCGAGTTCAGGTTCAAAGCCGAAGTTATGCCTGGCTGTGGGAGCGTCGAATGCAAGCCTTTGTTGTAAAGTGGATTATTGAAGGTGAGATGAGCGTTGAGGCCGAAGACGTCGCTGCTGCGGAAATCGTTGCCCAGCAATCACTGGTCGCCGTTCTGTCCGATGAAACCAGATGGCCCGCAGATCTGGGAGCCAAGGGCATTCAGGGCACGGCGGAAAAGGTTGATTAGTTGAGCGAGGCTTTGGAAGCAAAAACGGTCGATAGCGAAGCATTTGGCTCAAAGCCTCAGCCCCGCGTGGTTAATCTTGAGCGGGTGCTTGCGGTTGATCCGTCTAAGTTCAGCGAAGTCGAGCGGATCGTACATGTCTCAAGCGTGCGCGATGCTCTTGATGCGATCGCAAATACAAAGCAGCCTTCAGCCGAATTGCTGGCCAAGAAAATCAAACTGCTGCGCCTCTGGTGCGAGCTGGTGAAGCTGCGTGTGGATTTCGTTCGCGCAAACGCTCCGCCGCCAGAACATCAACCGCTCATGAACAGGCGCGGCAAGTCTTCAGCAAAGCTCAAGATTTCTGGCAAGCGGACGCCTGGCAAGAGGCCTCTGGATGTCGCAACTAATGAGGCTGCCGCGATACCTTTAAATGAGCCCGGACGGATTCAGCTTCGGCTTCTTGAAGCGGGGATGGTGGGCGGCGTAATGCTGCCTGCAGGCGCCACTATCGACGTAGAACCTCATGACGCAGCAGAATTGCTTGAGAGTAAAATGGCAATCCGCACAACTCAGGAAAAGTCAGACTGACCACTTGAGACGCGGGCTGATAACATAGTCCCGCGTCTCGTTCTCATTTAATACAACAGCGTATTATGAAGTGCGTTGTGAACTTGCTTTTGATCCGCCACCCCAAAGCGCAGCCAAGTCAGTGAAAGTCGCTTTGCCGACCGGGGCAGGGGCGGGACGACGTGCTTCTTCCACTTTGGTATCTAAGGCGCGTTCGTCGCGGTCGATTGTTTTCACGATCAACTTTCCGCCTATTGCATGGCCGGAGACCTGAAGGTCGGATCCAAGATATAAACCACCGTTCTGCTGCGAGCCTGCGCCCTGTGAAGCGTCGCGCGTCTCAGCGTCGTTGATTACAGGCGTCAAGCCGGGGTCAGCCTGATGGAAAGAAAAGCCGCGCAGAAATGAGCCAAGCGATGACTCATCCAAATTCAAATCGCTTGTCTGAACATTCGCTTCCTGCGCCGCCTCGCGCAAGGCTTCTGCGGCGACGCTACGCGTTACGACCTCAGAAACGGTCTTTGCCTCGTTTAACGCGGGGGCAGTCATGTTTTCATTCTTTGCTTTAGCTGAAGGATGCAGTTCCAGAGGCGCAGGCTGCCCCGGGATACGTCGGTTCTGAGTCGCCGCCAATTGTGGGGATTGGGGGATCACAGCCGCCGCTGTATCCGCCCCCCCAAACTTTTTCTGAAATCCGCTGAAAATTTCTGAATAACTACGGGCTTTGCCATCAGCAAAGAATATCTGGGCGTTAGCACCAGCAGCCTGCGGAAGCGCCTGAGCTGCAGGGCCGCCGGGGTTTGTCTTGAGCCCGGTTAGAAACGTATTGGCGCCTTGCGGCCCAAGAAAATGCGCGATGTAGAGTTCGGTTGATCCTACCTTTTCATGACCTGAGCGCTGCAGGGTCTGGGCGTTCTCGATGGCGAAACGCGCCGCCAGTTCTGACGATAAGGCCGGATCATGCCGCTTGGCGAGGAGAGCGTTTTTCTCGGAAGCTGTAATACTACCGTTCCGAAGCGACAGTGCGGCATCGCCAAGGCCGAGCTTGTCGCCATGCCGCTTCACCAGATCCATCCAGGTTCCGCTGGTAAATTGGTATAAGCCCGACGCACTGCTGGTTTTGGCCTTTGCCGCCGGGTTAAGTCCGCTTTCGATCCGAGCCTGCGCGAGCATATAATTAAAGTCTTGCTGATTATTTTGCGCAGCGCGCTGGATGATCGTTTTAATCTGCTCTTTGTTGCCTGATACCTGTTCAACGGTCATATGACTGCCCCACCCTTAATCCTACAAGACCGAGCAATTATTGGGCCAGTTCATATCGCATTAGGTCCGATAGCGCGCATCTAAATAATGTGATAATTCGAAAAAAAACGGGAATGTAGTTATGGATATATTCGCGCTAGTTGCAGTCATTTTTATCGTTCTACTGGGCGCAATGGCGGTAGCCGCCATAATGATGCAGCAAAATGGGCAATTGCGCCAAATACAGGATAAGCTTTCAAAGCTGTCAAAGGGCAACGAGGCCCCTCTGAACCCGGAAGGCTTGCGGATCGAGCGCGCCGGCATTGTCGACCCGCTGGTTTTGCTGGAGGTGTCTCTTGGTCAGTCGGATTCTGTTGAGCTGACAGAAGAACAATTGCAGCAAATCGACGTCGCCCGCAGCAATATAAAGAAGATAAGCGAGCAACTGAAAAGTGCGGAAGAATGGATGGGGCCACCTTATGATCTCGAATGGGTTGAGTTGCTCGACCGCATGCCTCGCCTCAAGATTGCATATCAAAAAATTAGCATGAAGCCCGATCAATGATGTCTTACCGAAGATAATTGAAGAGGCTTAGCTCCGTAATTTTAATGAAAGACGCCTGTGAGGCTTCTAGGCTCAACAGCTTCTGCTTCAATTGGGTCACAACCTCTTCGATGTTGGTGTCTTCAATTCCCGATAAAATTGATCGTGCAGACAACTGAAATGATTCAAGAGAGGCTTCTTGAGCTGATAGCCGCGAAAGCTTTGTCCCTGTAATGGTCTGGCTTTGAGTTAAGTGATTGATCGCATCTTTAAGGCCGTCTCCGATAGACAAAGGACTTTGCCCTTTTGAAAGCGCGTCGAGCGTGTCTTTGACTATTTTAAAAAGAGGTTCTCCATTAGGTGCACGCTGAGTTGGAATACGCATGAACGTATCTTCGCCAGTTCCGTTGATATTTACCTTTACGCCATCACCAATTGTTGCATAAACTTGGTTGTCATCACCATGATAAATTACATTTCCGCTGTTATCGCTCGTAAAAACTTTGGGTTGTGAAACAAACCCCCCAAATAGTGATGAGCCGGACGCATCTCGAGTGTTGGCTAGATCTAGCAACATCTCGGAGAGCAGGCCGACTTCTTTCGCAATAGACTTCCTGTCGTTCACACTCACCGTTGCATTGGAGGCAAAAATAGCGAGTTCTTGAATTCGAATAATGGTTGTAATGGATTGAGTGAGAACGTTATCTTCCATTGCAAGCTTTTCGGTCGCACGCATTATATTACGCATGTATTGATCGACATTAGAAATCTGACCTTGCAATCTCCCAATATCCGAAAAAGCAATTGGATCCTCCGAGGCAACATCTATCGCCCGCCCAGTGGCTATTTTTTTCTGAAGTGCGCCGGTTTCCTCTTGCAGATTTTGAAGCTGCTCGGACTGACTACGGAAAAATTGACTGGTGCTTACCTGCATTTTTTACCTCAGAAAACGTTCAAAATGGTTTGAAACATATCCCGTGCTGCTGTTACGACTTGCGCTGCAGCTTGATACGCCTGTTGATATCGAATTAGGTCACTAGCCTCGTTGTCTAAATTAACACCAGTTTTCCCGTCAAGAACCGACTTAAGGTTTGAGGCCGTTTTTTTCGTGCTTTCTGCTGTATAGGCTGCGGACTGAACGTCCGCCCCGAACTTTGATGCGGCTAGAGAGTATGCTTCTTGGAAAGTACCGCCATATTTTGCGAAGATTGTTTCAGTACGAAGCTCGGACATAAGCAATGCATTTCTATTGTCTAGTTTACGAACCTTATCTCTTGTGACTTGAAACTCGTCACCGCTTCTTGGAGCTGCATTCAGCCGAAATGTGAGATCGAGATAATTAATTGGCTCGCCTGGTTTCCACTTGCGGGTAGCAATACTTGCTCCACTTGCAGCATCAAAAATTTCAACTTGGCCCTGATCTCCGGTCGATAAAACCTTGACACGAATATCCAAAGATTTTGGTGGGCTTCGAACGACGGGTTGCGCCGTCCTGCTCGCCAAGACACGCTGTCCATCAATCGGCCCTTTGATGGCTACAATTAAATCCTCAGTAAGTGGTTTGTCGATTTTGACGGCATATCCAACACGCGAAACCGAATCTGAGACATCTACCAATTTCCTATTCTTTTCAAGAATAGAGGAACTCACTGAGACCTTGTCTTCCAATCGAGAGACTTTGAGGTCTGTTCCGGAAAAACCGAGTGCTTCTGCTGCTGCCTTGTCAGCAATTGTCTGGGTATTGAACCTTAATGATTGATCCAAACTGGTTAGCACAAGACGGTCGTCTACAAACTTCCAGCTAACAACATTATTGGCTGACGTACCTGCCGCCCTGTCAATGACAAGGTCAAACCCACCAAGGGTCGAGGTTTGCATTTTCAGTGTTACAGGAACAGTACTAGTGACCTGATTGAAGGTATTTGCAGAACCTGCAGATATGCTGAGCTCCATGTTTTGTGTCGCGCCCGAAGAAATTGTAACCGGTCCCGTGGTTCCAGCTGAAGCAGAAAAGCCACTAATTGTATTAATTTTGGATACTAAAGCCGCGTTCGCCGCTGCAACATCAGCTGCTTCGTTTCCGGTAAAATTAACAGCCGAGGTTGCGTAAGAAACCCCATTTAATGTGAAATTGATCACTTCAGCAGCTGAATTTGCGGCATTTCCAATGAAGGAGACAGTCTTAAGTTTTGGAACAAAAGTGCTTATCGATTGTGTAAAGGTATTAGTAGAACCAGGGTTGAGAGCAAGTTCAACAGTCTTATTCGTCGTCGAGGCAACGACAACCGGTCCGGTAGTACTTGCGGATGCAACGAACCCGCCAATGGAATTTATTCTGGCGACAAACGCGGCGTTGGCCGATGCAACATCAGCAGCTTCATTTCCTGAAAAATTGACCTCTGCAGTCGAGTAAGACAAGCCGTTCAATGTGAAATTAATAGCTTCAGCGGGCGTATTTGCAGCATTGCCAACAAATGTAAGTGCTTTTGCAGTTGATGTGCGTTGCGCGGACAAGCGCGCCTGCACAGGGAGGGTGTTCAAACCTAAACTTGCACCACCAGTAATCATAACATTCGGAGCGTCGGCGGATAAACTTGGTGGGGCCATGATGACAACGCGTTTCATGGCTCCCTCGGTCTCTAGCGCTACCCGCAAATCGAGCCCCTGTTGGACCTGAAACGTTCCACTTCCCGTCAAGTTACCGTTTTGATCTTTTGTTCTTGTGAAAATAACATCATGTTTAACACCGTCTAATACGATGTTGAAGGGAACAATAGGTGCGCTCGAAGCGGAAAGATCAATTAGCCCACCCGTCCATGACCTATTTATCCCGCTTGCATTGAGCTCTTTTTGTATGATCGTTGCTACGTCAATATTGTCTTTCCCAGCAATAACATCACCCGCCAACGTGACATTCGAAATTCCGTCAACCCTCATAGAAAGGACGCTCCCTGCGGCAGCGCTGACTACTCCCGAGGACTGAGCGCTATCATAGCGAGGAAATAAGTTGATTTTGAATTGTTCGCTCCCGTCGATGTTCTTAGTCATGACTAGCGGACTAGCCAGACTCGATATGCTCAGGTTCTTGTAGTTGCTCGCTTGAGGAATTACCTGATATTGAGCTTGGGAGTTGAAACCATTGTTTTGTGTCAAAAGGGCACTAGCTTCGCCAGCTGTGTAATTTGTTCCTGTCAGTTGGCGGCCCTCGGTCGAGAAGAGATTGATCTCTGCCGCTTTTAACTTCTCCTGTTCTAATGCGGTATAGGTCTTAATATTCCCATTATTTTCTGGACCGCTCAAAGTCCCGTTACTAACTGTATTCTCACCTAATGCATTTATAACAAGAACGCCTTCGCTAACGTTTGCATAGAAATTCCGGCTATGACCAGCCGCCGCTGCAGCGCGATTTATTTCTGACGCTATGCCCTGCAAATTATTTGGAAAACTTAGAAGACTTATATTAACATTCGTAGGCAGTGCTGTATTTTTGTTGAGCAAGAGGGACAGTTGCAGCGAGCGACCATTAACGGGTGGCTGTAGTTTCGATGTTATTTCACTGGGATCTAATCGGAAGTTGAGTGCTGAAATTTGCCCTAATGAAATTATTTCCGTGTCGATTGATCCAGACAAAAGCGAGTAAGCTACTCCGTCTCGTTTGACCGATATTACTCCTGATGTCGCATTATTGAGAAGATCGCCAAGGCTTGCGGGAAGGGGAGTTTGTGTTTTTGTGGAACTGTCTGTTACACTCAATTCCGATTGAAGTGCGTTATTTAAGTTACTGTCTACATTTATCGAAAGGCCAGCGGCAATGGAAGTTGCATCGTTGACAATAAACTTCATTGCACCAGCTGAATTCCGCAACGGCTGCGCGGTGAAGCTGTCACCATCTTTAGGTAGGCCGTTAAAACTAAAGACTAATCCGTCAATTTGAACATCGTTAGAAGCCGTCACTTTTGTGTTATTTTGGTCTGACTTCACGGTCCAATTTTTGGTTAGTGCGCTATAGGTTGCTGTATAGCCGGAACCATCAAGTAAAAACTGATTAGTTAGAGCGATAGTCATTTCCGCTGAACCAAGGTTTGTTCCAGATGGTGTCGTTTTGAGCGTTTCAGTTGAGAACAATGCCACTCCAGGACGATTGTTCATATCAATCCCCTGTATGTGTTGTTTGTTGATGCTAGTGCTCATCCCAAGAGAAAGACGATCGACAATATCTCTTAGTCCAATAAATTGCTCACGAAGGTCAAGTAGTCCAGACACAACCCCTCCATTCAGCCGTGAGGCAGAAATTCGTGATGTATATGGATCATAGACGAGATTTATTTTGTCAGATGTTTTGTCAATCCCTAAAAGTTTTGCAGTTTCTGAAACCAATGTTGTTCCAGTTGGAGTATCACCTAAATAAACTTTAACCGATCCAGATGGTGCTGAAATCAGTGATATGTCGATGAGCTCAGAGAGGTCAGCTAATAAAAGGTCGCGCTGATCAAGTAAATCGCTTGCAGGTTGACTATTAGCAAAACGCCGATCAAGTCCTTTATTAACTTCGGATACTTGTTGGGTGATTACATTGACGAGCTTTATCGTCGATTCTAGCATTCCATCCGCGCCGTTGATCTCGCTTGTAATATTTTTGTGTACGCGATTGAACTCACCAGCAAGTCTTTCTCCCGCATCGATGAATGAATATCGAGCAGGCATTGATTCTGGATTGTTGCTGATGTCAGACGCACGATTATAAAACTCTTGAGCTGCTTCGTTAAGATTGTTCTCCATCGCGAAAATTGCGCCTTCAACTCGCGCTAATCCGTTTGAAAGAACTTGTGATTTTTGGAAGCTTGAGTTTGCAGTAAGGAGTTGTTGCTCCAGATATTGGTCCGATGCACGGACTACTCTGTCAATGTTCACGCCAGACCCAGAAATACTAGGGGCTGACGTCGGTAGCATAGAGCTGTCCCCGGACGATCGGAGGGCGACGGCTCTACGCTTATAGCCTTCGGTATTCGCGTTGACTATGTTCGAGCCTGTTGCTTCGAGTTGCTTTCTGTATGCGCTCAGCGCTGAAGAGCCAATTCCAAGAATGTCTGGCATCTGCTTTATGGCTTCCGGCCGTTTGATGAAAACTGTCTTGTAATCGCTTCTGCGAGGCCTAATTTCATATTTTTTGCTGCCTTATCTGAATAAGCATTATCGAGCATTGACTCAAATGGCTTTTGAGCGTCGCTATCAAAAATCCCTTCATCAAGTTTAGCCTCTCGCATCGCCTTCATTATTGTCTGTAAGAAAAGAGCTTCGAATGCTGCGCCGGCTTGTGTCAGAGTTGGTTTTTGGCCAACCGCTCTCGACTGCTCAATATTATACTCTATATGATGTGATGCTGGAGTTATTTTAGTGTTGTTCATCTTCCCTCAGATTATAATGAGTTCAGCATTTAGAGCGCCAGCTTGTTTCAATGCTTCAAGAATTGCGACGAGATCACTTGGCGACGCTCCGACCGCATTTACTGCGTCGACGATGCTTGATAGCTGAATGTCTGATTGAAATAGAAAGGCTCTCGCGGGTTGTTGGTCTACTGTAATTTGAGAATCGGGTGTTACGACAGGTGCACCCCCGGGTGCTACAACGACATTGTTGTTGGCAATTATCGGGCCTTGTGGTGTCACATTTTGATTTTCTTTGATGCGAACAGTAAGGCTGCCGTGTGTAACCGCTGCGGGTGTCACCCTTACGCCGTCGCTTATTACGATCGTACCAGTTCTTGAGTTCACGATAACCCTCGCAGGGGGCAAGGACTTAGCAACGCGTAACTCCTCAAGTGCTGATGCGAAAGAAACACGTCCGTTTAGGTCCTTGGGCGCGTTGACGCGAACCGTCGTTCCATCAATAGCTGAGGCGGTTCCTTTACCGAAAGTTTTATTTACTGCATCAGCTAGACGCATCGCGTTTGTGAAGTCTGGAACATTAAGGTTTAACATGAACGTTGTTGAGGTTTCGAACGGGTTTGCAACCATTCGTTCGACGAATGCGCCACCTGCTATGCGCCCAACTGTCGGTACGTTAACAGTCACTTTTGAACCATCATTACCGGTAATTCCCAGGCCGCCGACAGCAAGGTTCCCTTGAGCAATTGCATAGGTTTCTCTGTCCGCTCCTACTAATTGGGTCAACAAAAGGCTGCCGCCACGGAGACTTGTCGCTTTTCCAAGTGCTGACACCGTGACGTCAATTTTATTTCCTGGTTTAGAAAAAGCTGGGATTTCAGCGGTAACCATTACCGCAGCCGTATTTTTCGCGTTTATAGCGTTCACATCGACTGTCATGCCAAAGCGAGACAGGAGACTTTGAATTGTTTGGTTTGTTGCCGCAACGTTGCCATCACCTGTGCCATTCAAGCCAACAACGATCCCATAACCAAGAAGCTGGTTGGTACGCACACCGCCAAAGGTTGCAAGATCTTTGACGCGTTCGGTTCTATCAATTGTTTGTTGCTGCGCAAAACTATTCTGCGAAATGCAATTTAGTAATAACGCAAAAATAGTTACATACAAGCGCATGTCAACAATCCTCTAAATTGGCGCTACGAGGCTAAAAAAGCGGCCGAACCAGCCCTGACGAGTTGCATCATGGATGTTTCCAGCGCCGGTGTAGCTTATTTGGGCCTGTGCAAGTCGTGAGGAATCGATGATGTTACCCGGGCCAATATCTTCTGGCCGGATCAAACCCGAAACCCTAACAAACTCCTCGCCTTGATTGAGAGAAAGCGCTTTCTGTCCTTGCACCCAGAGGTTCCCATTCTCGTAAACGCGGGTAACGACTACAGTCAGCTTGCCTTTTATGCTGTTACTTTGATTTGCTGAACCAGTACCGGAAAATTTTGACTCTGTGGTTGTATCAAAGTTAGCACTCTCCCGTACTTGTGGAATATTCAGACCCATTGCTCCGAATAACGCTTTTGGCAGGGTTACGGCAAAACTACCGTTTCGATCAATTGCACTATCATTTGACTTGCTGGCCGCCATTGTCTCAGAAAGACTAATTGTCAGAACGTCGCCAATACTGTGTGCGCGACGATCACCAAGGAAAAAGCCTGATTGTGACTTCGAATAAATAGCTCCGTCAGGCATTTTCTCCTTAGAAGGAACAACTTGGTCATAATTCATTTGGAAGGATTGCGATATCTTTGCTTCCTTTGCTGACGAACAGCCAGCTATCGACAGGGATACAACAAAAATCGCGTATAATTTATTTTTCATTATAATTACCCGCTATATATTTTGGGTCAGGAACTTCATCATGCCGTCTACTGAAGCAATTGCTTTCGAATTCACTTCATAAGCACGTTGTGTCTCAATCATACTTACAAGCTCCTCAACAACGTTGACATTAGAAGACTCAAGCGCGCCTTGAATTATTCGGCCGCTACCATTGCCCCCCGGCGCAGCCACAGCTGGGTCACCAGAAGATGGAGTAGCAAGTGCAAATGACTCCCCCGTTGGCTTCAAACCAGAGGTATTGGGAAATGTAGCAATTTCAATCTGCCCAACTTGTTCAATCGCGCCAGCACCAGCGGTTGCAACTGAAACTATTCCGTCCTTAGAAATAGAAATCGTCGTTGCATTTGCTGGAATCGTAATTGCTGGTTCAAGCGGGTATCCATTAGGAGTGACAATTTGTCCCTGAGCGTTTTTCGTGAAATTTCCTGCGCGCGTGTATGCGATCTGACCACTTGGTGTCAGTACCTGAAAGAACCCGCTACCATCAATTGTCATATCGAGAGAATTATCCGTATTGATAATGTTTCCCTGGCTATAAATTTTTTCAGATGAGACAATGCGCACGCCTGTGCCTATTGCTAAGCCAGTTGGTGATTGTGAGTTTTGGGAGGTTTGCGAGCCAGGGTCGCGGAAATTTTGATAAAGCAGGGTTTCAAAATTTGCTCGATCCCTTTTGAAGCCAACAGTATTTACGTTAGCGAGATTATTTGAAATCACGCTCATACGTTGCTGCTGTGCGTTAAGTCCGGTTTTTGCTACATGCAGTGCATCAGGCATTTTTTTCTCCGGCGATACTAGCGATCGCTACGCATGAGTTTTGCTGTTTCAGCATCAAGATCTTTTGCGGTAGTGAGAATTTTAACGCTCAATTCATAGGAACGAGCATTTGAGAGCATATCAACCATCGATTGAATTGGGTCGACGTTACTTGATTCCAGCACCCTTGGAAGTATTGTCACATTGGCATCCGCTTGTGGGATTATTCCATTCTTTGGCCGCATGAGGCTGTCTTCGCCTTTGGTCACATTAGCGGAGGGTATATCAACGAGCCTTAATCGTCCTATGGGCGTGGCTGGCTGTCCGTCTTCTACCCCAAGTAATTGAACTAGAATGGTTCCATCTCTTGATACCGATAGCTCTTTATATGGTGGAATAGTGATTGCTCCTGCGTCGCCAACTATAGCAACACCCTCTCCATTTCTGAGAATGCGGTCACTTCCAATATTCAGATCTCCTCGACGGGTGATTACTTGGTCACCATTAGGCTTTTGACCAACTAAAAAGCCTGTTCCTTCGATTGCAATATCAAGCGGACTGTCAGTGGGTATAAACTTTCCTTGCTCAATAGAGACTGCTGCATCCCCACGAGTTGAGTAGGCTCGGTCATTCACAATTCCGCCGGAGACATATGCAGTTGAAAGATTTGCATAAAGATCGCGTTTGAAACCAACCGTATTCTGATTTGAAAGACTCGAAGCGATGGCCCTTTGATTGTCACCAAATAGGCGCATCGCGTTCAGGCTTAGGTGGGTAACACGATCCATACATTTCGCTCCAACGAATTAGCGTCAACCGCGGATCTGAATGATCGTTTGCGACAACGTTGTCGTAGTTTCGATTGCCTTCGCGTTTGCTTGGAAGTTTCGTTGAGCTGTGATGAGTGTCACGAGTTCTTCTGTTATGTCGACATTCGAACGCTCCAACGCTCCTGCTTTTATCGTGCCAAAGCCGTCTGCGCCTGCTTGGCCAAGGACCACTTGACCCGACGTCGAGGTAGAAACGTAATTGGCGTTGCCGATTTGCTTCAGGCCATTGGGGTTGGCAAAGTTTGCTATCATCACTTTGCCAAGAGCAACTGTTTGGCCGTTAGTGTAATTTGCCCGAACTGTTCCTGCAGCATCAATGTCAAGGCCATTCAAACTTCCCGACGGAAAGCCATCTTGCGAAAGTGACAAGACGGAAAATGGCGACGAGAACTGGGTTGAAAACTTGCCATAGTCGATATTCAGCCTGAGAAGATCTGAACCGTTCTGTGGATCGAATGGCGAATAAACCACGCCTTCCTTTGGCGAGATCAATTTTCCAATTGTATCAAACGTCAATTGCCCCTCTGTCAGATAAAGAGGATACCAATTCTGAAGCGAAGTTGGAGCTGTTGTTGTAATAGCCCCAGTTGCTGTCACGAAGAGTTTATTACCCGAGCTATCGGTTGCCTGCTTCAATATTGTAATAATTGGAACCGATCCAGCTGATTGGGCTACGGTCGCAAGTCCGAAGTTGGGATGACCAACGACGTTCATCTGCGAATTTGCACCAGTCGTACCAGATGTGAATACTAGGCGGTTGGCGTCTGGTTCAAATTTAACAGTAACGCCGCTTACTATTCGACCAGTTTTAGGGTCTTGTATTTGATTTACGCGATCCTGAATTGCAGTAGCGAAAGTATCTCCAGTATATGCTCGTATCGGTAGACTGATGGTGCCGACGATACCATCTACGGTGAATGTCATTTCATTTTCTTTTAAACTCTCGTTAAGAAAGAAGGTTTGAGCTAGCGGCGTAATTGCGCGAGTTCCGACCGCCGTCGCAGCTGTCGAAATAAGTCCGGTTCCAGCCTTTAGGAGTGTCGATGCTGTTGGACCTAGCCCTAACAAATCATTAGATCCGAGATAATTGATCTGTTTAGCTTGCCCAATAGTAAGGCCATTTCTGCTCGTGCTACCGCCCGCTCCAACGGGCAGGGATCCCTTTACCGTGCCTTTGACCCGCATAGTAAGGCGGAATTTTGAACCATCTGGGTTGCCTTCAATTTCGAGATTTGTGCCTGTTTTTCTGATTGAAATTGGTCCGATACTTTCCGGCCTCACAAGGACCGCAGCAACTTTTACCTGCTCAATGTTCATAGCTCCTGTGACAGCCCCGTTTGTTTTGTATCGTGTTACTAGCTTATCTATTCCCTCAGCTGAAAAAACTGCATATGAGCTCAAATCAGCTTTAGCGTTTGCTGCTTTAACAAGTCCAGCAAATCCTGTTTCCGTCAAAGTTACGTCACTTGAGAGTATTGTTCCATCAGCAAGTGGTAAAGAAATACGATAAACGTCATTTACAGCAAGTGTTGGTGTTGTTCCCGTCAGCGATTTCAGTGTCAAGGTCTGCACACCGACAGTTGTCGCATTTCCCTCTGTTTTCTCATAGAATGCCTTTGTAACAGTCTGGTCAGTAAAAGTGAGGGTCGATGTGAGTATGTCTGACCCACGAATTGTTTGCTTAATAGCGACAGGCGGTCCCACTGAACCTTCTTCTTTATACGAAAAAATTATTTTATTTCCACTTCGTGATGCGACCATTCTCGGTGTAGTTGCATTACCACCGATAATCAGAGCGGGTGTAGCAGAAATTTTAGTATTTATAGCAGTCACGAGTGCATCAAGTTTCACCGCTTGTGTTTGAAGGTCGGTTACCACCAAAGGATCTGTTGTGATCTTGACAGCGGTTCCAGTAATAACGCCGATGTCTATTTCAAAAACATCATTTCTTTGGAGACCACCATTGACTAGAATTTCTTGCACTTCACGGACGGTTGTTGTTCCTGTCACCTTTTCTTTCGATTCGGTAAAAGTAGCGGGGTATGCTTGTTGGATGCCTGCAAACAAATTGGCTGATTGATTGGCTGCTGTTCCATCAGTGACTCCAAGCCAGTCATAAGAGAATGTTCGCCCGCTTATTTCAAGTTGTATTCTCTGATTTGTAGTGTAATCAAACGTGCTAAAATCAAAGCTATCAATTTGTGATGTTACGTCGCTATCGGTTGCGAGTGCAGATCTCCCGATCGTGATTTGCGACGCTTCTCCAGTCGATCCAGAGGAATATACAAATTGACGCGTATCCTTATTATAACTAACTGATATTCCGGTACGCTGCTCTCGCGGATCGAGTATTGGATCGCCGGCTGGCAAAGTAGCAGCCCCTGTCCAAATGTTATTTGCTCGAATTAGTGTATCAGTACTACCCGTCTTTGGGGGAAGCCCGAGGTCATTCAGGGTGCTTGTTGGATTGTATACCTGAACGCTGTTGAACCGGCTCGATGGCTCGTTCGCGTCAGCACCCAATTGAGAGGGAAGTACTGTAAACGTGAGCGCCCGCTTCCCAACGTCATACCCCACAACGATCGGCGGATTTGCCGCATCAGGCCAACTTGCTGGTTTCCCGAATTCCAGGCGCCGAGCGTTTAATGCATCATTTAACTTAGTTTGCGCGAGTGCTATCAGTTGGTCTCGAGTAAGCTGAAGCGTATTGCCAGCCTGGGTCGCGCCTCCTACCTGAGCGGTGCCATCAGTTCCACCTGTCCCTAGGAGGTCAATTTCAATAGGGCGTGCGAGTGCGACTGACGAGCCATCAATTTCACTTAGTTTTGATAAGTTGATCTGAATAATATCGTTACCATTGACAACTGTGCCACCTTCTCTGCGATAAGTATCTGATATCCTGAAGTATTTCTCTCCCGAATATTTTGTATTGACAGCTCTTGTTAGTTCTTCGGCAAGTTGCGTTCCGGTATAGCTACCAGCTCGAACAGTAACCGATTGTGGCGCGGAGCCATCAACACTGATCGAAAACATATCGACCCCCCAGTATGGCGGGTTCGAGCCAGTTACGCCCCCTTCACGTGTTGTGGTGTACATTGAAGGATCAGTAACGATCGTTACTTTTGTTGCGTCGGTATCCCCAAAGTCAAATCCACTTGTTTTAATTATTGCACTCACCACCTGCGCAGACGTTGAGGGCGTTTTCGCTGTTTGATCATCCTGCCTGTAGAGCGGATGCGCGGCAGCTGCGTTAAACGTAGGATCAACTGCTTGTGGTGTTGTCGTGATTTGGCCAAATTTATTTATATAGAAGCCTTTAGACTGGTCGTCTTTAGCGGTAATCAGCTGTGGGGTGACCTCGCGTGCTCCCACAAAGACGTATGTCTGCCATTTATTAGTTGGTGATGTTTCAGTAGCATTGCTCGTTTTAACATAGTAGATCGTCGCAATAGTGGGGTTTCCTAACGAGTCATAAATGGTTATCGAAGTTGACTTGTTGTACGTGGCTGCGTTTGTCTTATCGAACCGATATGGGTTCGCGGTTGTATACTGAGGATCTTTTGGAATGATTGTCGCATCTGCTGGTAAATTCAGTCCAAGTTGGATTGTCTTAGATGCTCGGGGGAGCCCTGTTGACGTGGGTAGTTGCAAATTCTTCGCTGAAGATATGCCCGTTGCGATTACTGAGCCGTCTTCGTTAACCGGGAATACCTGTAGCAATTGGCCCTGGGAATCCACGACATATCTGTCGTTATTAACGCTGAAGGCACCATTTCGCGTGTACACGGTCTGCGTAGACGTAAGGCTTGGCTTTATTGCGAAGAAACCTTGTCCCGATATGGCGAGGTCAAGTGCGTTAAGACTTGCTTCGATGTTTCCCTGAGTGAACTGCTGTTTAATAGATTTCAAAATCGTTCCTGAACCAATTGCGGAACTTGCGGCTTGTAATGGGGAAGTCGCAAAAATGTCGCCGAATTCTGCTCTCGAACGCTTGAATCCAGTTGTGCCGACGTTTGCGATATTGTTTGAAATCGCGGAAATGTCTGACTGTGCACCGTTTAGTCCTGTCAGAGATGTATAAAAAGACATTTCGTGATCTCGCTAGTTGAATTTACGGTTATATTTTATTTCGTGATATTTTGGGATCGAGTTTAGTACTTGAAGCCCCTAATTTCACTCATTTTTACGAGGCCCACCCCAGCAACTGTTACCATCTGATCTTCACCGCTCTTATTCACTTGCGCCTCTGTAATAGGACCATATACGCCTGTGCTTGCCTCAGTTTGAGTGCCACCTACCATCACGGTGGCCTTCACCTGGTATCTTGATTGACCAACTGCAGCCCCGGTATCGCTACGGCCGTCCCATGAAAATCCTATTAGTCCGGCTTGGTTTGGACCAAGGCGTATGGTTTTCACGAGTTCTCCGTTTTCTTTTGCAATTTGTATGTTTAAGTCAGTCACGCTGTTCGGCAAATCGACAGCTCCGCTTATAGCGCCCGTATCGTCTGCCATCGCGACGTTACCAGGAACGAGTACGGTTTTTCCGATAAAGTTGGCAGCGGTTGCAATGCGGTTATCAGCAATCTGAGACGCCATTCCCGTCATCGTTGCGTTCAGCTGGGTTATCCCCGAGACAGTCGAAAATTGTGCCATTTGTGCAATCATTTGATCATTTGACTGCGGTTGAAATGGATCTTGATTAGATAGCTGCGCTGTCATGAGTTTGAGAAAGTCTTCTTGACCAAGCTCAGTCTTCTTCTTTGCCGAATTAGCGTCTGTGAGTTTTGTTGCACCGAGTTTTTTAAGAAGGGAGTCAAGCGTCTGTTGAGAAGTTGCGCTTATTTCAGTCATTGTTTTGATCCTACTTTCCGACGCTTAGTGTTTTTAGGATGAGTGATTTCGCAGTTGCAAGTACCTCAATATTGTTTTGGTACTGACGTGAGGCTTCCATCATGTCAACGAGCTCCTCATTGACGTCCACATTCGATGCATAGATGTAACCGTCCGGGTCTGCCAAGGGATGCCCGGGTGCGTAACGTTTTTCCGGCTGTACTTGTGAGCGTTGAATGTCGACAGCAGCTACGGTCGCTACTCCATTGCGTGCTTGTTGAACGGAAAATTCCGTTTCAAACACGGGACGCATCGCTTGATAGGCTTTGTCTGCTGAGCTGGTGAGAGTTTGCGCATTCGCAAGATTGCTCGCCACGGCGTTCAGTCTAACCTGCTGTGCCGACATAGCCCGACTTGAGATATCAAATATTGTCAGAGCTTTCATTATTCGCCCTTCAATGCACTGCGCATTCCGCGCAATCTGTCGGAGAGGAACTGAAGAGAGGCTTCATATCGTGTTGCGTTCTCGGCAAATTGAAGTTGTTCCACGTGCAGCTCGACCGTATTGCCATCGAGCGCAGTAGATACGGGCGTTCTATAACGAGCTTCCGGTCCCTGTACGCCAAGCGAGCCTATGTGTTTAGCATTTGTGACGAGCATCGTTCCGCTATCGCCCATTGCCTGCTGAAATGCCTGCCCGAAGTCGATGTCACGAGCTTTGTAATTTGGTGTGGCCGCATTTGCGATATTTGACGCTAGCAGCTCCATGCGCTTGTTGCGGATGGACAGTGAATTGGCGTGGGGGGCGAGATGTTGATCGAGCGCTTTCATTATTTGGGTAGCATTCCTGTTGCTAGCATTTACCAGCAATGTTTGTGCCAGAGAGAAAATTAATTAATTTCAGTTAGTTACTGCACAAAAAAGCGCGTGATCATCACTTCGTCAATTGGTGAGAATCCAGTTCTGGAGCTTATCTCGCTATTTAAAGCCCGTTTAAGCAACTGAGACAAAAGCAGTCGGCCATCGGGCTCAACCGCTTGCTTTAACGGGAACTCAGAGAGTGTGGCCAGTGTCAACGCCCTCAAAGGAAGCTTGCTGTCCTCCAGCAATCTGTAGGCGCGCTCGCCACGCTGGGTCATGAGGGTTATTGATACGATTAAGACACGTTTTGGCTCTTTAAAATTTGAAGTAAACTCTTCCCCAAAATCAATGTAACGCGCGTTGAAAGGGTTTTCTTGGTCTTTAACCAGCGGTACACGTTCTGGCTTTGGTGGTCCTCGCGCTGCAATTTCCGCTGCGGTACGCTCTTGGCGTCGCCGCTCAATGTCTGATTTGTTTATTTTGTCTGCAATGAGAAATCCAGCGCCGACGCCGCCAATCAAGAGCGTCACTACAAGAAACGCTATTGCAAGAGAGCTTGTTGCTGCTGCAATAAGTTTTGGCAGCATCAAAGCCAGCCGCCGCCGCGCGGGGTCTTTGAATCGGTTTTCATGATGCCCTGAAATGCCGCGGCTAACACCCGAGAGCGTTCGCTCGTTTCGGGTTTTTCTTTTCGCTTGAGGACGATGTCGCCCTCGCTACTTGTTATTTCAAGCGTAAATTGCGGGTAAAATTGCAAAAGTGTTTTAAGACCCTTCATGAATTCTTCTTCAGTCATGCGGGCTGCCTCAAGCATACATATCTACATTGCTGCGTCGATCCGCGTTCGTCCATGGGAGATACGATACTGCCGCATATCGCGCGCTTGCATAATGATGAACGTAGCAGGGCTCCAAAGCGATGCGCGCTTCGAGCTTTGATAGTGCAGGCACCGCATCGGAGGCTGTTCCTGCACGCGAATAACGCGGTCTCGGATCGTCCCAATTGTCTTGTCGACCCATAGCGGGCGACATGGGTATTCCGCTTTGAGTCTGCTGCCATTCGTCCGGCTGCGGCTTTCGCCAATGCGGGTCGATTGTTTGGTCTTCCATGCGTATCGCACGGATATGCTGCGCCCGCATTAGCGAAGCTAATGTTTGGTTCTCGAAGCCAGATGCTCGCCCCACGACGGGACGGATCAGCGGCGGTAGATCCAGAGCCATTGACAGACAACACCATTAATGGCTGTCGGAGAACGACATCCCCGACACCCGTCATGATGCTTAGGCAAGGCTGCATGAGACTACCACTTGATTTCAGAATCTTGGTTAGCGTCAACGAACAAGCGTATCGACTGCTGAGCGGATCATTTCGGAATTTGTTTGCAGGGCACGCGCATTTCCGTTGTAGGCCTGTTGAGCCTTTACCATGCTCATGA
>Ga0209442_1000572_pt1 | contig 21503 bp, 18 predicted proteins | sample LauGreSBDMM110DD_2_FD_187565 | JGI IMG/M metagenome (GOLD analysis project Ga0209442, IMG submission 187565) | Freshwater lake microbial communities from Lake Michigan, USA - Sp13.BD.MM110.DD (SPAdes) (version 2) | ecosystem: Environmental > Aquatic > Freshwater > Lake | place: Lake Michigan...
CCTGGCCCTGGCCAACAACTCACTCGATTTGATAGGGCAGGCCAGATTGCTTTACCAACACGTCGCTGAGTTGCGTGACGATGGCAGCACTGAAGACTCCTTGGCTTATTTCCGTGATCAGCAGGACTTTCTGAATTTCACCTTGCTTGAATTGCCGCACAGCACGGCGCTGGCGCCGTCTGCGCGTGCCGAGCGCGACTATGCCATCACCATCACCCGCAATTTTTTGTTCAGCGCCTACATGCTGCTGGTCTGGGAACAACTGCAACACCATGCGGATGCACAACTCGCTGCGATTGCGGTCAAATCATTGAAAGAGGTCAAGTATCACTTGCAGCACGCCGCCGACTGGTTGGTGCGCTTTGGCGATGGCACCGAAGAATCTCATGCCAGAGCTCAGGCAGCGATTGATTTTTTAATGCCTTACACACAAGAGTTCTGGAGCGAATGGCCGTCGGCACAAGCTGTTTTGGGCGATACAACCGTTTTGCTTTCAGCTTGGCAAACCACTGTCCATGAAGTGCTGACACAAGCCGGGTTGCAGCTGCCGCCAAGTGACGGCTATGTCACCCAGGGCAGGGCCGGCATTCATACTGAACACATGTCGTATTTACTGGCCGAGATGCAAAGCCTGGCCAGGCAACATCCGGGCGCCACGTGGTGAACCTCGCAGTGCCACAGGCGTCGTCTCTCGAGGCTTTGCCTGACGGGCCTTTGGATCTGCCCGCGCCGGCGCATGCAGATTTCGCTGCCTGGCAATTGCTGGAGTCTGTCTGCGACCCGGAGATACCCGTGGTGTCGCTGCGCGAAATCGGCGTATTGCGTGCGGTGAACCGGCAGCCGCAAGGCTTGCAAATCATCATCACGCCCACCTACAACGGCTGCCCGGCCATGGAACAAATGCAAGACGATGTGCGCCGCTGCTTGCAACAGGCAGGGATGCAGGCTAGTGTGATCACACGTTTGTCACCCGCCTGGTCCAGCGACTGGATCACCGATGAAGCCAAAGCCAAGTTGTTGGCCTATGGCATTGCGCCGCCGCACAGCAAACCGGCAGATGACGGGCAAAACCGCATCCGCCTGGTGCAAAAACGCGCGCCTGTGCAAGTGGCCTGTCCTCAATGCGGCTCAGTTGAGACCACAGAAACATCGCATTTCGGCTCTACTGCCTGCAAGGCTATGTACAAATGCCTGGCGTGCATGGAGCCGTTCGACTATTTCAAACCTTATTGACGCCGTCTGATGTCTGATCGATCAAGTTTCCATGAGTTGCGTATTGCACGCCTACGGCCTGAGGCGGGTGGTTCGGTGGCTGTCACTTTGGCGGTTCCAGCTGTCTTGCATTCCTTGTTCGCTTTTCAACCCGGTCAGTACCTGAGCTTGAAAGCTTTCGTTGACGGCAAAGAATTGCGCCGCAGTTATTCCATCTGCAGCAGTCGCAGTCGCCTGGATTTGCACAAGGAAATAGAAATAGGCATTCGTGCTGTTCAAGGCGGTGTATTTTCAAACCATGCGGTCAAGCTTTTCAATGAAGGCGACATGCTGTCTGTGATGCCGCCACTTGGCAATTTTGTGATGCAACAACCCGGGGCCAGACACCGTGCCGGATTTGCCTGCGGCTCGGGCATCACGCCCTTGCTGTCCATCATGAGCAGCAGCCTGGAGCAACAAGCGGATTCGCATTTCACGCTGGTCTACGGTAACCGCAACATGGCGTCTGTCATGTTCAACGAAGCCTTGCAGGATTTGAAAGACCGCTATACCGGTCGCATCACCCTGGTGCATGTGCTGTCGCGTCAGGCGCAGGAGATTGATTTGCTGCAAGGGCGTTTGGACGCCGCCAAGGTCACGGCCTTGCTGCAAACGCTGTTGCCGCCGCAGAGCCTGGAGGAAGTGTTTGTCTGCGGCCCGGTCAGCATGATGGATGACACTTGCCGCGCCTTGTTGCAAGCCGGTGTAGCGGCAGAACGAATACACAGTGAGCGCTTTGCTTCTGCTGATCAACCAGAGCGTAAAGCTTTGCCTGCGGGTTCCACTGAAATGCAGCAGCACGCAGCTGCCAGCGTAGCCTTGACCTTGATTCTGGACGGCAAGCAACACAATCTGCACATGACACCAGAGCAAAAAATTCTTGATGTCGGTTTAGCCGCGGGTTTAGACCTGCCGTACTCCTGCCGCGGCGGTGTGTGCTGTACCTGTCGCGCCAAGGTGATGCAAGGCAGCGTGGCCATGGAAAAAAACTTCACGCTGGAAGGATGGGAAACCAGACAAGGCTTTGTACTTTCATGTCAGTCGCGCCCCACCAGCGATGCAGTCACTGTGAGTTACGACGAGCGCTGACTTGAATACCCCTGCGCCACGGGTGCATTGACGCAGCATAGGCGAATAGCCCCGGGCTGCATTAATATGCTTCTAACAAAACAGGGTGACGTGCATGTGGCTGCGGGTATTTTTTATTTCATTGTTCTGTGTGTGTACGACATCGCAGGCCCAGGACTTGTCCAGGCTGCACAACTGGACCCTTGAGCATCCGGACTGGAAAGAGGAAAAAACTGAACTCGCGTATGTGGCTAGCCGTTGCGCCACCATGTTCGAGACCATAGGCCATTACTTCGCCGCCAACCCTGTGCACGAAGAGCAGCGCCGTAGCGCTAATGCGTATTTATCGCACAGCGATATGTATGCCCGTATCGGTTATTTTTTGAGCATCAAAAGCGGTGTCACAGAACGCGAAGCGGTTGAGCGCCAGGCTGTATTCAGCCGCGACTTCAGTCAGCAAATGCAGGCCAATCTGGCGGCGCATAACAATGTCATGGTGCCACCCCTGAGTCTGGATCTCGAAGTCTGCATGTTGAATTTCAGGTTCGCCGAGCTGAAGGTCAGACAACTGGAAGTCGACTATTCCAATGCGGAAAATATCACTGCAGTAGCAGCACCGCTGACTGACAAGGCCTTTGACAGTCAAGCGCTGGGACTGATCTGGCGTTTTGTCAAATCCAAAACTGGCGCACCAGCGGATGCGCCTTTGCCGCGTTTGGTTATTCAGCCGGCCTTACCTACCAGCGCGCGCATGGTGTTTGAATTTCCGTCTGAAGACCAGCCCGGCAATGCATTGCAAATCAATGTGTCGCCGCGCACTTTACAAGCCTGGAGCCGTTCTATGGTGAATTGGGCGCTGGGGCACGAGTTGGTTCACTATGCATTTTTAATGCGCGAAAACCAGTGGCAGCCTAAAACCATTTACACCAACAGCATCAAACACCATTGCAATCCGGAGTTTTTGCAGCTTACCGGCGATATCGCCGATTTGATTTCAGACACGCAAATGCCCAGCCGTGAGCGTTTGCGCATGTACTCGGAAGTGTTCAGAAGTTGTACCAGGCACCCGGATCAATAAGCCATCAAGTTTTGACCTGCGCCCAGCAAAGTCGCTACGCCCAAGCCCGCAAAAATGGCGGCAGCAATACGGTGCACCAGTTTCATAGGAATGCGGCCAGCCAGTTTGTCGCCGATAAAAACCGCTGGCACATCGGCAATCAACATGCCCAGCGTGGTGCCTGCCACCACCATCAGCGGGTAAGGGTAATGCGCCGCCAGTGCTACTGTGGCAATTTGTGTTTTATCGCCCATCTCGGCCAGAAAGAACGTGACAAATGTCGCGCCAAACACGCCGAGTTTCAGTGCCACCTCGGTTTCTTCTTCTTCGATTTTGTCGGGGATCAGCGTCCACACCGCCATGGCAATGAATGACACACCCAGGACCCAACGCAGAATCGACGGATCGACCATGGCGGTGATCCAGGCGCCCAATGCACCTGCAAGCCCGTGGTTAAACAAAGTGGCCACCAGAATGCCTGCAATGATGGGAAGCGGTTTTTTAAAACGCGCAGCCAGAATAAAGGCCAGTAATTGGGTTTTATCGCCGATTTCGGCAAGTGCCACCACCCCGGTGGAAATAAGCAAGGATTCCAAAATCACTTTCTATTCGCTGCTTGCAGCGTGAGCAAAATTGTATGGCTTAGCGATGCAGCAGGCTCAAAGTCTGCTTTGGATTTGATGACAACAAGCCATCAGAACCACCACCAGGCCAACAGCAGCAGCGCCAGACTCCAAACCAATAGTACAAACACAACCCCCCAGCGACTGACCGGCTTGCGTTCATGGTGTTGCATCCATTCGGCGGCCTCAGCGCGGCAGTCGCTGACCACTACAGCTGGCAGCAATTTCACCGCCAGCCAGACCATGGCGGGTAAAAGAATGGCGTCGTCCAGGTAACCCAGCACCGGAATGAAGTCGGGGATCAGATCGATAGGGCTTAAGGCATAGGCGACCGCAAGCATGCAAATGATTTTCGGAAGCCACGGGGTTCGCGGATCGCGACATGCAAACCACAACATCACCGCATCTTGTTTGATGCGGCGTGCCCATTGGCGGATAGTGTCAAGCATTGACATTTTCAAGAAAAGCGTTTGCGCAAAAGCATTAAGAGGCGTGACGTATGAACTTGTACATCTCGGTGTGATCTGCCCCGAGTTTCAATGCGCCTTCAGCGTCTACCCAAGTGCGGGTACAAGCGGCGGCTTGGTGGTCCGGTGTGCCCATGCGTTCAATAAAGCCAAGCGCAGTCTGCAAATCCTTGCGCATCAAAGCCAGCGAAAAGCCGGAATTGAAACTGCCGGACAACATGAAGTTCTCAACTTTCACATCGGTGGTGTTGTTGCGCCCGGTGGACGTATTGAAAACTTGATTCACCAGATGCGGGTCTATGCCGAACTGTTCTGCCGCAGCCAGGGCTTCGCTGACAGCCAGCAATCCTGAGGCTGAGACATAGTTATTTAAAGCCTTGACCGCGTGACCGGCACCGGCGGCACCCAGGTGCACCAGATTTTTGCCCATGGCTTGCAGCACCGGGCGCACTTTATCAACGGCGGAAGTTTCGCCGCCGATCATGATGGAGAGGCTACCGTCAACTGCGCGTTTCACACCGCCTGATACAGGCGCATCGACAAAGGCAATCCCTTTGGCCGCCAGTTTGTCGAAGTTATCCCGCGACCTCACCGGATCCGACGAACCCATGTCGATCAGAATCTGCGAAGGCGTCAAAACATCAGCCAGCGAAGGCGCGCCGTTCCACAGCAAATCGTCGACAACTTTGCTGTCGGGCAGCATCAAAATGACGATATCCGCTTGCGTCAGTGTGGCGGCGGCCGAGTCGGCCCGGCTGAACAAAGCTTCGCTTTGCAAAGCCTCAGCGGCATGCGGGTTCAGGTCAAAAGCCTGCACCTTATGTCCAGCGCGCAGCAGATTGCCAACCATGGGCAGTCCCATTTGACCCAGGCCTATGAAGGCAATGACAGGCGCGCTCAAGCTCAAATCCCCATCTCTTTGAACACTTCCTTGGCGCCCCGGAAGCTGTCGATGGCCGCCGGTACACCGCAGTAAATAGCGGTTTGCAGAAAGATTTCGGAGATTTCCTCTTTGCTCAGTCCGTTGTTGACGGCGCCGCGCACATGCAGTTTGAGTTCATGCGGGCGGTTCAAGGCGGTCAGCATGGCCAGGTTGATGATGCTGCGGGTGCGCCTATCCAGCCCCGGGCGGTTCCAGATCTCGTCCCAGCAGTACTGGGTGACGAGTTCTTGCATAGGCATATTGAAGTCGTCAGCATTTTTCAATGAGGTGTCGACGTACTCTGCGCCCAGCACTTCGCGGCGGGTTTTCAAGCCCTTTTCAAAAGAATGGCTGTCCATGGTTTTCTCCCGTTGTTGTTGAATGATTGATAGGTAATGGTTTCTTGCGCTTTATTTTTAGCCTACTGTCGACACAAAGCATGACCTTGAATGTAAGGCCTGCGTTCATCAGACTGCGATCAAGCCGGTGACTGTCCGGTGTTTCAAAGCCCTGTCTCAGTCTGAGAAATTCGCTCATGCCTTAGTGCGTCATGCAGATGGTAAGGGGCACCATGTCTGTGCGTTTTTCCTGAATGACCGTTAAAAAATACAAGAAATGCTACCTATTGAATTCACAGGGCTATTACGTAGACAGCGCCGCCAGAATAAAACTAGAATGAATTTTTTTGGGTTACTTATCGTCCCGGGAGATTTTTTCATGATTGTGCTGGCCTGGCTTTTTGGGGTGGTGGTTCTGGTTGTCGTGATAGCGGCGCTGGTCACTTTTTTGAATCATTTCTACCGCAAGTCCAGTCGTGACGTTGCCATCATCCGCACCGGTTTCGGCGGACAGAAGACGCTTATTTCAGGCGGTTGCCTGTCATTGCCTTTTCTTCACAAAATTGACGAGATCAATTTGCGCACCATACGCGTTGAAGTACGCAGGGTGGCTGAAAAATCTCTGATCACAGAAGATCGCATGCGGGTCGATGCCGAACTCGAATTTTATGTGCGGGTTCAACCCACTATCGAAGGCGTGGCTACAGCTGCCCAGTCGCTGGGCTCCAAAGCATTCAATCCCGATGGAATGCGTAACCTGCTTGAAGGCCGTTTTATTGATGCGGTTCAAGCGATTGCCGCCAGCCGCACCATGGACCAGATCCATGAAAAGCGCTCGCAGTTCGTCGCTGATATTTCCGCTTTGCTCAAAGGCAATTTGGCGGAAAACGGCGTGGTGCTGGACTCTGTGTCCTTGACCCGATTGGACCAAACTTCTTTTTCCGCGCTTGATGAAAACAATGCTTTCAACTCAGTCGGTATGCGCCGCCTGGCTGAAATCATTGCGGTCAACCGCAAAAAACGTGTGCAAATTGAAGCCGAGGCGGATATCTCAGTGCGCCAGACGCAACTTGATGCCACCAAACAGCGCTTGTTGTTGAATCAGCAAGAGGAAGAAGCGCAGATCAGCCAGCGCCTTGAGATCGAAAAAATCAAGTCGCAAAGCGACGCTGAAACAGCACGTTCGCGTGAAGAGTCGCAGGCGGCCTCAGAGGCGGCACGAATCAGTCGTGAGCAGGAGACCCGCATGCGCGAGATCGAAAAACAACGGGAATTGCGCAAATCCGAAATCGAAGCTCAGTTGAGCTCAGAAGTGCGCAAACTGGAAAGCTCCATCACTTTGTCGGCCAAGCAGGCTGAAGAAGCGCACGCTCAAGCAGCTGCTGAGTTAGCTCGCACCGAAGTGATTCTGGCGCAGGAAAAAGTGCAGACTGACCGCGAGCGCGCCGTCGCTGATCGCTCTCTTGAAATGGCTGTAAAGCGCGTCAAGGAAGCCGGTGAAGTGGCTGAAGCCAATGCGGCTACAGAGGTGGTGGTTTTGCTCAAGCGCGCCAAGGCGGAAGCAGAAGCCACACACACCCGCGCGGCTGCTGAAAAAGCCCGCATGCTCGCCGAGTCCGAAGGTTCGCGTGCGCTGATTGAGGCTGAAAATGCGCTCAGCACCCCGGTGTTACATATGAAACTGGAGCAATACCGCCTGGACCGCTTGCCGGAAATCATGTCACACATGATGAAGCCTATCGAAAAAATCGACAGCATACGCATCAACCATGTCAGCGGATTCGGCGCTACCAATGGCGCTGGCGGCCCCGGCCCCGGCGGCTCTGTCGATGGTGGCGCAGGCAAACCACCTGTGACACAGGTGATGGACAGTATTCTGGGCATGGCTTTGCAATTGCCCGCGCTCAAAAGCATCGGTGACCAGATCGGCGTTGATCTCTCCGGCTCCATAGATGCTGCTGCCGGTAAGCCCGCGTCCGGCGGCGACAAAAAGACCTGATGCCGCACGACTTGATTCATTCACCCGTTTTCGCTTCCCCAACCCAAGAGCAATCCGCTCATTTTTCAGGAGTATCACCATGAGCTTTTCACGTCGCCAATTTTTGGCTGGAACTGGTTCAGCCGGTCTGACCGCACTGGGCGCCACCATCCCTTTTGAGTTGGTTCTGGCACAGGGCGCGCCGATCAAACTCGGCTCCATTCTGGACAACTCGGGCAACCTGGACGCCTATGGCAAGCCCATGGTGATGGCCACCACGTTGGCTGCCGAAGAAATCAACGCTGCCGGCGGATTGCTGGGTCGCAAAATCCAAGTGGTGCAATATGACTCCCAATCAGACATTGCGCTCTACACCAAATACGCACAACAGTTGACACGTGACGACAAGGTTGACGTCACTCACGGCGGCATCACCTCTGCGTCGCGCGAAGCCATTCGCCAGACATTCCACCGCGCCAATTCACTGTATTTCTATAACGTGCTTTACGAAGGCGGCGTGTGTGACCGCAACATCGTTTGTACCGGTACCACACCGGCGCAAGCGGTCGAGCCGATTGTCGAAGTCGCGCTCAAGCAATGGGGTAAAACCGCCTACGTGCTGGCCGCTGACTACAACTACGGTCAGATCACTGCCAAATGGTTGACACACTACATTACCAAGGGCGGCGGCAAAGTGCTGCAAACCAACTTCTTCCCGCTTGACGTGGCTGACTTCGGTTCGACCATCGCCAAGATACAGCAAGAAAAGCCCAAGTTCGTTGTGGCCGCTCTGGTCGGCGGTGCACACATGTCTTTCTTCCGCCAGTGGGCAGCATCCGGCATGAACAAAAAGATCCCTTTGTGTTCCACCACTTTCGGTGTGGGTAACGAGCATCTGGCTTTGTCCGCTGCAGAAGGCGACGGTATCTTGATTGCGGGTAACTACAGCCAAGAAAACAACAATCCTTCCAACAAAGACTTCCTGGCTAAATGGGCCAAGCGTTTCGGCGACACCAAACTGGTTCACGAAATCGCTGTGTCTCAGTACCAGGGCATCATGTTGTGGGCGGCTTGCGTCAAGAAAGCCGGTTCACTGGACCGCGAAAAAATGCTGGCAGCCATCGAATCCGGTGTCAGCATTCAAGGTCCTGGAGGCACGGTCACCCTCGACCCGAAAACCCACCACGCCATTTTGGACATCAACGTGATGGAAGTGAAAAACCAGAAGCTGACCATCAAGCAGCAGTTCAAAGCGCGTCAGCCTTCAGACACGTTGCAGTTCTGTGACTTGCAGAAAAATCCTAAAGACAACAAACAGTACGAAGTGAAGATTTAAACCTTGTCGGATCGTGTCCCGGTTCCTGTGAGCCGGGACGCTCAAGTCTCAGAGAGCGAACATGGATTACGCGGCGGTTGTACTTTTAGAAATCATTTATATGATTGCCTTTCTGGTGCTGACCAGCGCCGGGCTGGCAGTTGTTTTCGGCATGATGCGGGTGATTAATCTGGCGCATGGTGAATTCGTTATGGTCGGCGGCTACACCACCATTGCCTGTGCCAAGGCCGACATCAATATTTATTTCGCCATGCTGGTGATTTCACCGCTGGTGGTCGGCATTCTTGGCCTGTTGGTCGAGCGATTGGTGGTGCGCCAGCTGTACGGGCGCATGATAGACACCATGCTGGCGACTTGGGGCTTGTCTTTGTTGATCGTCGGTATCGTCACTTTCATTTTTGGTAACACTGCGGTCAGTGTGCCGGCTCCCATTCCGGGTTACGAACTCGGTGATTTCCAAATGGGTGGCTATAACCTGTTCATCATCGGTATTGCCACATTGCTGATTCTGTGCATGTGGCTGGTGATGAGGTTTACCCGTCTGGGGTTGATAGCGCGTGGCGCCATGCAAAGCGCCGATGTGGCGTCTTCCCTGGGCTATGACCCTAAGCGTGTTTACATGTGGACATTCACTGTCGGTGCAGCTTTGTCGGGTCTGGCCGGTGGTGTGCTGGCACCCTTAACCGGTTTGCTGCCTTCGTCAGGCGGTGCATATATTGCCAAGGCCTTCATCACCGTCATCACCGGCGGTGCAGCAGTCATTACAGGCACTCTTTCAAGCTCCGTCATTTTCGGCACCATCAATCAGGTGGTGTCTTTCGGCTCCACGCCTGTGATCGGGGAAATCGCCATGTTGGCCTTCGCTGTGGTGCTATTGCGCCTCATGCCCCAGGGTATCACCGGTCGGTTTTTCCGTAACGCACCATGATTGGAGACGCCGCCAAATTCTCCAGCGCAGGTCGCACCCATTGGGGCTGGATCATCACTGTTTTCATTTTGCTGCTGCTGCTGCCGGCATTCTTTGATACCAACACGCCAACTCTGCTGGGTATCTGGGCTTTGTTTGCCTTGTCGCTAGGTTTGATGTGGGGCTATGCCGGTATTCTCAGCTTTGGGCATGCCGCGTATTTCGGTCTCGGCGCTTATACCTACGCCATCACGTCCATGAATCTGGGTGAAAGCACGGCGGCCTGGATGCTGGCCATTCTGTTGCCGGCCTTTGTCGCCGCACTCATTGGCGCGATGATGTTTTACGGTCGTATCAGCGATGTGTACATGGGCGTGATCACCTTGGTGTTTTCGCTGATCTTGGCCAAGTTCATGGGCGCGACCGCTGGCGACGCTTACAGCATAGGCAATGCACGCTTAGGTGGTTTCAACGGGATTCCGGCTTTTCCCATTCTGAATGTGCCCGGTGATCCGTCGACGCCGATTTTCGGAGTGCCGTTTTATTACCTGGTGGTTTGCTGCCTGGTCTTTTGCTACCTCATTTCGCGCTGGGTGTTGTCCAGCGCTTTTGGTCGCATCTTGTTGGGCATCCGCGAAAACGAAGCGCGTATTGAACTGCTGGGCTACAACGCACCTGCATACAAGACCGCCATTTTTTCACTGTCTGCCGCCATGGCCGGTATGGCAGGGTGTTTGTTTGCGAGTTGGGCCGAAATTGTCACACCTGCACTGTTCGGTCTGGGTCAATCGGTCGAAGTCATCATCTGGGTGATTGCCGGTGGTTTAGGTACTTTGATGGGCCCGGTCATAGGTGCTGTTCTGCTGGGCACCATGAAGCTTTTGCTCGGCGGTCAAACTTTTATTGACAACTCGCTGGTCATTGGCGCCATTTTGGTGCTGGTGGTACTGCTGCTGCCGCGCGGTTTGCTGCCCTCGATTCTGGGCTGGCGCCGTCAACAGGATCAGCGCAGCGTCAGCCGGGCGCGCTCTAACAGTTTGCGCCGACGCGGCGGTGAACGACGCCAGCAGCGGCCCGCCGCTGCACAGGACAAAACGGGGCACGGTTCATGAGTGAAATGATTGTCGAAACCCGTGATTTGTCCATGCGCTTCGGCGGCGTGCTGGCTGTGAATAACGTCAATTTCAGTTTGCGCGAACGCGAACTGCGTTGCCTGATCGGCCCCAACGGCGCCGGTAAAAGCACCTTATTCAAGTGCCTGACCGGTCAGCATCTGATTAACCACAGCAACGGCCGCGTATTTATCCGCGGACAGGATGTGACCGGCTGGCGGCCGCACGAAATTGTGCAGCTAGGCGTAGGCATTAAAACCCAGGTGCCCTCGGTGATGAACGGCTTGACGGTTTGGGAAAACCTGTGGTTGTCGGCGCGTCGTATTCACGGCAAAAATGGCGCATCTCCCGAGGTTGACCGCGTGGTTACCGAACTTGGTTTGCAAACGAATTTGCGTCGCAGTGTCGGTGAGCTCGCGCACGGGCAACGCCAGATTGTGGAGATCGGCTTGGTGCTGTGTCAGCGTCCTAAGTTGGTGCTGCTGGACGAACCGGCAGCCGGTATCACCGGCGCTGAAGCAGACCGTCTGGTCGAGCTGATTCACGGTATCAACCAGCAAGCCGCCGTGGTCGTGGTCGACCATGACATGAATTTTGTGCGAATGTTGGGCGGCACGGTCACTGTTTTGCATCAAGGTGCCGTGTTGATGGAAGGTTCTACCGATGCGGTTTTGAACAACGCCAAAGTGCGCGAGGTTTACATTGGCAACCGGGCGAAATAAGCATGGCTGAGTCACACAACTCCAACGCAGATCATTTTGAGCGCGCCGATGTGGTGCTGGAAGTCGCCGATTTGCGCGCAGGCTACGGCCGTGTCCCGGTGCTGCATGGCGTCAATCTGCAAATCCATGAAGGCGAGGCGGTCGGCATCGTCGGCCATAACGGCATGGGCAAAACCACGCTGCTCAAAGTCATCATGGGTCTGTTGCCTAGCAGCGGCGGGCGCATTGTTCTTGACGGCAGCGAAGCCACCGGTTCACCAGCGCACCAGCGTTCACAAATGGGCATTGGTTATGTGCCGCAAGGTCGCGGCATTTTGCCCGGCCTTACCGCACTTGAAAACCTGCGCATGGCCTGGCGCGAAGACATAGGCGAAACCGAAGAACAATCGGTGGAGCGCGTGGTCGATCAGTTCCCGCGTTTGCGTGTGCTGCTGGACCGTAAAGGTGGCTCTTTGTCAGGCGGCGAGCAACAAATTTTGGCCTTGGCACGCGCATTGGTTCCCAAGCCTTGGTTGTTGTTGCTGGACGAGCCCAGTGAAGGCATTCAACCGTCCATCGTGCAAGAGATTGGCGCTACGCTGGCTCGACTGCGGGATGAATTCGGCTTGGCCTTGATCATTGTTGAACAAAATTTGGACTTGGTGCTGGATGTCGCACACCGCGTCGTGGTGTTTGAGCGCGGCACCATCATCAAAGAATTGCATGCCAGTCAATTGAGCGGCGGCGGTTTGAGTGAATTGCTGGGCATGGGCTCGGCGCGCATGACACACAGCCCGCACACGCAAGCAGCCAAACCTGCAAGCGCGCACAACCCAGCGCCTGCGTCGCATTCATCTCATCACACACCGCCTGCTCCTGCAAGCATCCACGCCAGTGCAGAACATGTGCGTGCGGACAGTCGTCCATCGGTCAAATCTTCTTCTACCAACAAGCGGTCGCATTCAACCGCCATCGAATCTAAGGCCACCGGCCCCGGGGGAATCATGTCTACTGTCAAACGTCCTACTGTTGATCAAATGCACGCCATCGTCGAATCGCTGCATATGAACATGTCATCCCGCGAAGTAGCTGAATACCTTGAAATCATGGAAGGCACTTTCCAGTCTTACGACCGATTGACGCAGTTGCCTGATAACCTGCCTCCAGTTCGCTACCCGCGCACTCCCGGCATCAAACCCAGCCCCGCAGATAACCCTTTGAACGGCTGGGCCGTCAAAAGTGAAGTGCGCGGTGCCGCGCATGGCCCCTTAAGCGGCAAACGCGTGGTGCTCAAAGACAACGTGTGTCTGGCGGGCGTGCCCATGATGAATGGCGCGTCATCTCTGGAAGGCTATGTGCCCGATGTAGACGCCACGTTGGTCACACGTATTTTGGACGCCGGTGGCACCATTGCGGGTAAAGCGCATTGCGAGTATTTTTGTTTGTCCGGCGGCAGCCACACCAATGCCGCAGGTCCGGTACACAACCCCTACCGCTATGGCTACTCCGCAGGCGGTTCTTCATCCGGCTCGGCTGCCTTGGTCGGTGCAGGTGAACTCGATTTGGCTATTGGCGGTGACCAAGGCGGCTCTATCCGCATGCCTGCTTCATGGTGTGGCATTTACGGCATGAAACCCACCCACGGCTTGGTGCCTTACACCGGTGTCATGCCTATCGAAGCCACCATTGACCATGCAGGACCCATGACAGCCAATGTGGCGGACAACGCTTTGTTGTTAGAGGTGATTGCAGGTGCTGACGGTTTGGACCCGCGCCAATACAGCCCGCGCGTGGACAGATACACCGCAGCATTAGGACGCGGTGTCTCCGGTTTGCGTATTGGCGTGTTGCTTGAAGGCTTTAACCGCACCGACAGCGAATCCGATGTCGATCACAAAGTGCGCCAGGCAGCAGACCGGTTCCGCGCTATGGGCGCCATTGTCGAAGACGTGTCTGTGCCTATGCACATGGACGGCCCAGCCATCTGGACCGCGATTGCAGTCGAAGGTTTGCAAGCTCAAATGATGAACGGCAACGGCATGGGATTCAACTGGAAAGGTTTGTACACCACCAGTTTGCTGGACGCGCATTCCGCCTGGCGCGCGCGTGCCGATGAATTGTCCCCCTCACTCAAAGTCTCCATGATGGCGGGTGAATATTTCATCAAAAATTACCGTGGCCATTTTTACGCCAAGGCGCAAAACCTGAGCCGCGTACTTGCTAAAGCTTATGACGACGCTTTGTCGCGTTATGACTTGCTGTTGTTGCCTACCGTACCTATGAAGGCCACACCGTTGCCGCCCGCCAATGCGTCGCTCAAACTCTATGTGCAACGCGCCTTGGAAATGCTGGGCAATACCTGTCCGCTGGATGTCACTGGCCACCCGGCTATGAGCGTGCCTTGCGGTATGTCCAACGGTTTGCCTATCGGCGTACAACTGGTCGCCAAGCACTGGGACGAGTCCACCATTTACCGCGCTGCCCATGCGTTCGAGCAAGCCGGTGACTGGCGCAATTTCTAAGCCTCACAAAGCATCAGACAGCAGGTAACAGATAAGGTGTCCCACAATCCATTTTTGTCAGACTGGGTCAAAGGCGGTGCGGACCACAAGTTGAGTCCGCCGGGATCACTGTCTTTTGTCGCCGGTCCCACCGATGCGTCTTTGCATTTCATGACGATTCCGCAGTTGCTCGACCGCGCGGTGGCGCGTCACGGGTCGCGGGACGCGGCCGTGTTTGTCGCACAAAACCAGCGATTGAGTTGGTACGACTTGCAACAACAGGCCGACAACATGGCAGCCGCATTGCTGGCCATGGGCATACGCCGGGGTAACCGGGTCGGCATCTGGTCACCGAATCGCTTGGAATGGTTGCTGACCCAGTTTGCGACAGCGCGTATCGGCGCGGTATTGGTCAATATCAACCCCGCTTACAAAAGCAGTGAACTCGAATACGCCTTGAACAAAGTGCGTTGCCGCATGCTGGTGATGGCGCGTGCTTACAAATCCAATGACTACTTGGACACTTTGCGTCAACTCGCCCCTGAAATCGACAGACCTGGGCCGGCAGGCGACTTGACTTCATTGCGGCTAGAACATTTAAAGCACGTCATTGTGCTGGATGAACTTTCATTGCCCGCCCATGAAGCTGCCAAGCAACCGGTGCCTGCGCGCGCGATGCGCTTCAAAGATTTTTTGCAACAAGCCGGTCCTGCGCAACACGCGCGTTTGAAAGACTTGTCTGCCGCGCTCGACCCGGACGACGCCATCAACATCCAATTCACCAGCGGCACCACGGGCAACCCCAAAGGCGCCACGCTGTCGCATTTCAATATCGTCAACAACGCGCGTTTTGCGGCCAAGTCCATGGCCTTGACCCACGAAGACCGCATGTGCATACCCGTGCCGCTCTACCATTGCTTTGGCATGGTGTTGGGTGTGTTGACCTGCACCGCAGCAGGCGCGGCCATGGTGTTTCCCGGCGAAGGTTTTGATGCCGCCGCCACACTCAAAGCGGTGTTGAAACAACGCTGCACCGCCTTGCACGGTGTGCCCACCATGTTTGTCTCAATGCTGGCCGAACCGGGCGTGGCGAACATGGATTTCAGTTTATTGCGTACCGGCATCATGGCCGGTGCGCCTTGTCCGGTTGAGACCATGCAAGCCGTGATGCGTACGCTCAACATGAAGCAAATCACCATCGGCTACGGCATGACCGAAACCTCGCCGCTGTCTTTCCAATCGCATGTGTCTGATCCGGTGGAGCGGCGGGTGTCCACGGTCGGTCGCATACAACCGCATGTGCAAGCCAAGGTGATTGACGAGCATGGCCGCATGGTGCCGGTGGGCGTGCCGGGTGAGTTGTGTGTGCGCGGTTATTTGGTGATGCGATCCTATTGGGAAGACGCGCAGCAAACCGCCGAGGCCATTGACGATGCAGGCTGGATGCACACCGGCGACTTGGCCACCATCGACGCACAAGGCTATTGCAATATCGTGGGTCGCGTCAAAGACATGTTGATTCGTGGTGGAGAAAACGTGTTTCCGCGTGAAATTGAAAACCAGTTGATGCAACACCCCAAGGTGCTGGATGTGCAAGTGTTTGGCGTGCCGGATGCGAAATACGGCGAAGAAATCGCTGCATGGGTGATATTGCAAGCCGGGCAAACTGCTGAAGCAGAAGAGTTCATTGAGTTTTGCCGCTCGCGCATGGCGCATTACAAAACACCGCGTTATCTGCGCATCGTGCGCGAATTTCCACTTACAGCCACCGGCAAGCCGCAAAAATTCCAGATGCGTCAAAGCATGGTGAATGAACTCGGTTTGCGTTCACCGCAAACCGCTTAAGCAGTGACGACAGAGAGCACACAGTGACTGACGACCAACTGGCTTTTCTGGACGCACACACACTGGCAGGACTGCTGCACAGCAAAAAACTGTCTTCTGTCGAACTCACGCAGATGATGCTCAACCGGATTGAGCGTGTCGACAAACGTTTGTTGTCCTACGCCACCGTCTCGCATGACATCGCTTTAAAGCAGGCGCGTGACGCAGACGCCATGATCATGCGCCGCCAAATACTCAGTCCTTTGCACGGCGTGCCGATTGCATTGAAAGACCTGTGCTACACCAAAGACATCGTCACCGCTGCTGGTATGCCGATGATGCGCGACTTCAAACCCGCCTACGACGGCACGGTAGTGAAACGCTTGCGCCAAGCAGGCACGGTGTTGCTCGGCAAACTTACCATGACCGAAGCGGCTTTCGCCGATCACCATCCGGATGTGCCGCCGCCCATCAACCCTTGGCATGACGACCATTGGTCGGGCGCATCCTCTAGCGGCTCCGGTGTGGCTGTCGCGGCGGGATTGTGTTTTGCAGCCATTGGCACAGACACCGGCGGCTCCATCCGTTTTCCTTCAGCCGCGAATGGTGTGACCGGTCTCAAGCCCACTTGGGCGCGTGTGCCGGTTCATGGTGCGTTTGAATTGGCTGCGTCCCTTGACCATATCGGGCCGATGGCGCGCACCGCCATGGACTGCGGCCACATGCTGGGCTTGATCGCAGGCGCAGATGCAGATGACAGCGTGGCATTGCACGCGCCTGTGCCGGATTACGTGTGTGGTGATAACACGCAGTTGAGCGGTTTGCGCATTGGCTTTGACCCCGAGTATTGCGCCGGTTTGGATGTGGACATGCAAAAAGCGGTTCAATCTGCTTTCGATGTTTTGCAATCGCTGGGTGCAGACATGCGGCATGTGCGCTTTCCTGATGTGACAGACATGGTTGCTGATTGGGGTACGGCCTGTGCTGCTGAGACCGCTGTCGCGCACGAGCCTTGGCATCCGAAAAACAAACATTTGTACGGGCCGGGTTTGGGTGGATTGATTGAATTCGGGCGTTCCATTTCTGCGGTCGAGATGCAAAAAATCTGGTTGCGCCGCCGCGCTTTCACCGGCGCGGTGCGCGGGTTTTTCCAAAACTGCGATTTGCTGTTGATACCGGCGCAACCCATGGCGTCACCGACCACCCAAGAGATGTCAGTCATCGGCACGGTGCCCGCCGAGTTGGCGCGCTTGATCAAATTCACTGCGCCGTTCGACATGAGCGGCAGCCCGACCATCACCTTGCCTGCGGGGTTCACAGTGAAAAACACACCGGTCGCTATACAGCTTGTGTCAGCGCATTTAGATGAAGCCACACTCATACGCGCAGGCAGCGCGTTTCAGCGCGTCACCGACTGGCATTCACGACAGCCGGCTCGCCTCAGTTGATGATATTGAGTTTTTTTCTGGCCAGGTTGTAATTTGGGTCTGCGATGTCCAGCACCCAGCCGCTGGTCAACATGCGGTTCATGTACTGGCGGTTGTACAAAAATGGAAAAATCAATTGAGATAAACCGAATGACACCAGCGTGATGACCAGGTGCAGCACGCCGACGCCGAGTTCACCGCGCACCACCGGCACAAACCAGCCGAACAACAAATACGTCCAGCTGTATCCGGTATAGCCGTTTTTTGCGATGCCCGACACACTGTGAATAATGCGGACCTTTTTTTGCAGGCCGATCAATAGCAGCCCCAGAATCAACGGGCTCAAGACAACAAAGACCAGCGCCCATACCCAGAAATTTTCCATTCATTGCTCCAGCATTTAAAGGCTCAGCATACGCTTATGAATCGGTCTGCTGACTATGATGACTCGCCATACAGGGCGTAGGTTTAGCTATCAGTTGCAATTAAATACTACTTTAATATTTACTTTAAATTTATATTGAATTATATTTAGCCCGTTGGTGCCCGCCGCGTGATTCACATGCGGCAGTTAAACGGGAAGCAGGAGATCGGTTCATCAACCTTTGAATCACTCAGCCTGCGCTGCCCCCGCAACGGTCAAGCGGACGAACTGTTCTCAGTTCAGCTTGTGTCACTCAGCCACTGTCGGCCTTGAATAAGCCGGCGGGAAGGCGACGCAAACAGTTCCGCCAGCCCGGATACCGGCCAACAGGGGGTCAGACCGCGTGTCTGGCTGATCGCTTGACGTCGGCGGGGATGCCGACAACAAGTTTCTTTGTTGGACTACTTTTATGTTTGCTTGTTTGAAAGCCCTGAGGCCGGGCTTGATCGCGGTGTGCTGCGCCACCGTATGGCCGTCTTTTGCACAAATCCTGAATGAAGTGGTGGTGACAGCGACTCGCACCGAGCAGCTGGTCAGCGAGGTGCTCACCGATGTCACGGTGATAGACCGTCAAGCTATTGAACGAAGTGGGGCTGTCGGTGTTGCTGATGTGTTGTCGAGCTACCCCGGCGTGCAGTTTGCCCGCAATGGCGGAGCGGGTAACACGACCAGTTTATTTATCCGGGGTGCGAACACGAACCAGACCGCTGTGTATGTGGACGGTGTGCGGATTGAATCCCAGTCCGGTAGCGGCGGCTTCACCTGGCAGACATTGCCGCTGGCGCAAATCGACCGCATAGAAATACTGCGCGGCCCGGCGGCTGCTATTTATGGCTCAGACGCCATAGGCGGGGTGGTGCAGGTATTCACCCGCAGGGGCGAAGGCGCATTTCAGCCTTATGCAGGTGTTGGCGCAGGTACTTACAACACCTATCAGGTCAATGCTGGTTTCACTGGTGCGCAAGCGCAATGGGACTACGCGGTGGGCGCGACCAAAGAAAAAAGCCAGGGGTTCAATGTGAAGCAAGGCAATAACTCTGACATTGATGGCTACGACAGCCATTCGGAAACCGCGCGTTTGGGGTTGCAAATCAATAAAGACCATAAGCTCGAGGCTACTTTGTTGCAAAGCAGGATGGATGCGCAGTACGATTCAAGCTCTGTAGAAGACGACCACAACGTAGAAACCATTCAAACCACAGGCTTAAATTGGACGGCGCAGTGGACACCAGGCTATCAAAGCAAGCTGTTACTGACTCGCAGCCGCTATGACTACATCACGCAGCCCGGATCAAAGTACGCAACAAACACGGTGTTGCGCAACTATGTGTTTCAAAACGACTACAGCATGGACATACACCGCTTTCAGGCAAACCTGGAGCGCCGCGAGGATGCTTTGGACAATACATCGACAACACCTGCTGGCACCGAGCGCTCACAAAATGCGTTGGCGCTGGGCTACGGTCTGATGCTAGAGCAGCACAGCTTGCAATTGAACGCACGCCACGACACAGACAGCGATTTCGGTGATAAAAACACGGCTCAGGCGGCCTATGCCTACGAGTTGAATGACGCGTGGCAACTCCGCGCATCGGCAGGCAGTGCTTTCAGGGCGCCAACGCTATTCCAGCGCTTTTATAAGTATGGTGGCAATGCCGGTTTAGAGCCTGAAAGCTCAGACAACATTGAAGCTGGTTTGAAGTACGCATACCAAAATGACAGTCTGAGTCTGGTCGCGTATCGCAACCGCATATCAAACCTCATTGACTATTTCTACGCCACAGGTGAATGCAATTGCTATGAAAATATCGATCATGCCCGCTTGCAAGGCTTGACACTTTCAGTAGCCACCCGTTATCGCGATGTCAACTTCAGCGGTTCTTATGACAGGCTGGACGCGAAAAATACTGACACCGGCAAGGCACTGGCGCGCCGCGCCGACAACAGCTTAAAGCTGGCGGCAGACACACAATGGCAGGCCTGGCAACTGGGCGGCGAATGGCAGTGGGTGGACAAACGTTTCGACGATAAGGCCAATAAAACAGTAATGCCGTCTTTTCAGTTGTTCAACCTGTGGGGACAGCGTCAGATAGACAAAGATTTCAGCCTGTTGCTGCGCTTGAACAATGCGTTTGACCAGTCGTACCAACTGGCTAACGATTACTACACAGCCGGGCGCAATGTGTTTGTTGGCGTGCAATGGCAACCCAAATAAAGGACTGTCATGACATTGGCATGGGCAAAAAGTGAACTGATACTGGGCGGCCAGAAAAGCGGTAAATCCGTACGTGCAGAACAACTGGCTGCCGCTTGGCTGGCGGCATCGCCGGACCACGAAGCTGTGCTTATCGCCACGGCGTTGGCCGGTGACAGCGAAATGCAAGCGCGCATTGAACGCCACCGCCTACAGCGACAACAGCGCGTGCCTGCCATGCAGACGCTGGAAGAACCAAGGCGGCTGGCGCAAATACTGACAGAGCACAGCCATTTACACCGCTTGCTGGTCATCGATTGCATCACTTTATGGCTAACGAATTTGCAGATGCCAGTGGATGCAAATTTACCGCTCATGTCCCAAGCAGAAGTGCTGATACAAACCGACATACTGTGTCAGGCGATAGCTTCTGCGCCCGGGCCTGTGTTGTTGATCAGCAATGACATAGGCGGTGGTGTGATTCCCATGGGCGCAGAAGTCCGGGCGTTTGTAGATACGCAAGGTCTGGTCAATCAGCGCTTGGCCTCAGCCTGTGAGCGACTGACCTGGATGGTCGCCGGTCAGGCTTTGACAGTCAAAGGAGTCAGCGCATGACTCCTGCCTCCGTCTGTCCCGCCATCCTCGTCGCTGCCCCGGCCTCCGGTCAGGGCAAGACGACGGTCGTGTCGGCCTTGGCGCGATTGCATGCGCGCCAGGGGCGCAAGGTGCGGGTGTTCAAGTGCGGGCCGGATTTTCTGGACCCTTACTGGCACGCGCTGGCCAGCGGCCAGCCGGTGTACCAATTGGATTTGTGGATGACCGGCGCCGAGGACTGCGGCGCGCGCTTGGCGCAGGCGGCGTCCGAGGCAGACCTGATCATCGTCGAAGGCGTGATGGGGCTGTTTGACGGCGAACCCAGCGCGGCTGATTTGGCCGAGCGCTTTGGCCTGCATGTTTTGGCGGTCATCGATGCAGGCGCTATGGCCGGCACCTTTGGCGCGCTCGCTTGGGGATTGCAACACTATCGCCCGGCCATGCCCTGGGCCGGTGTATTGGCCAACCGCGTGGCTAGCGAAGGTCATGCCGCGATGCTGAAAAACAGTGTGCGTGCACCGGCCGACTGGCTGGGTGCTTTGATGCGCGATGACACGTTTGCTTTGCCCGAGCGTCATCTGGGCTTGACGGTGCCCGGTGAGGTAGGCGATGCCATGGCGCGCTTGGACGCCGCTGCTGACGCGCTGGCAACGACGCCTTTGGGAAGCATGTCGCCGCAAGACATGGCGCACTGGGCTTTGCGCTTGCCCGTCGGGCTACAGCCCGCCGCAAGCCCGGGCAAACTTTTGCAAGGTCGCACCATTGCAGTCGCGCGCGAC
>Ga0209442_1000573_pt1 | contig 21500 bp, 17 predicted proteins | sample LauGreSBDMM110DD_2_FD_187565 | JGI IMG/M metagenome (GOLD analysis project Ga0209442, IMG submission 187565) | Freshwater lake microbial communities from Lake Michigan, USA - Sp13.BD.MM110.DD (SPAdes) (version 2) | ecosystem: Environmental > Aquatic > Freshwater > Lake | place: Lake Michigan...
TTTTGATGAAATATTTAATTTGGTATGCCATGCCGCTTTATTTAGTAGGGTGGATTTTTTTACAGACCAGGTTATTGACCCATGTCCACTTAATACTGCGCGCATTCATTTACGGTATTTTGATTGCGGCTGCATTGTACGTAGAAAAAGATTTTACGAAGGCTGAGTTTTGGGTGTCACTTCTTTTTTATTTGATCCCGTTGATTGAATGGCATGACGATGAGAAAGTATCAAATTTATTGCTAACACCTATTATTTTTTTAGTGGCCTCCGTTTTTATTTTTAAGCCCGATTTTTTTATTATGCTTTTTATGATTATCTGGCTAATCTTTTTTCTATTTATTTATATTGAGCTTTATTGTCAGCAAGCTTTAAATTTATTTACGATTCGCTGGGGTTATCTTATTCGTATATCAAGCCTTATCTCAGTGCTATCCTTGATCGTTTTTATAGCTCTGCCGCGATTTTCTTTTGGCATCATCCCCTCATTTAATCAAGCTAAGGATAGTTTATTAAGCTTAAACGACCAAATTGATTTAGATACGTTAGGCCCCATTCAAAAAAATGATGCAGTGAGTATGCGTATTTTAGTCGAAGGGGGAACGCCTCAAAAGGATCTCTACTGGAAAATTTATGTCTTAAGCGATAACGATGCGATCTCTTGGAAAAGAGATGTCAATGCCAAAGAGATCATACAACTACAAAAGAAAATATCAGGCGACACCATACGTTATAAGGTTCTATCTGACGGGGTAGAAATCAAAGCAGTTCCATCCATAGGGATACCTATTGAGACAGTTGAGAATAAAGACATGCTGATGGTGAATGAAAATGGAGAAATTATTCTACGAGACAAAATAAAATCCTTACGCGATGTTTTTATCACTACTTCTCTTGAAACTTCTGACTCAACCCCTTACAAGGAAAAAATAGCCATTCAAATGGCACCAGAGCTTCAAGTGTGGGCAAAAAAATTACGCGCTTCATCCGATAGCGATGAAAGCTTTGTCAAGGATTTCACAAGCCACTTACAAAAAGAGTTCAGGTATACGCTTGATACGAAGACATTTCAGTATAACGGTCTCGATCAATTTTTTTTCAAGGAAAAAAAAGGCTACTGCAGTCACTTCGCGATGGCGCTGACTACTGCCTTACGTGCTAATCAAATCCCTGCCAATGTGGTCATGGGCTTTTACCATGGAGAATGGAATGAAGTGGGGGGCTACTATATTCTTAGAAATTCCGATGCGCATGCGTGGGTCGAAGCAAAGTTAGATCAAGGACCTTGGCAAAGAATTGACCCTACAAAATTTATTCAGTCTTTGCCAAATGAGATCAACCGACCTATGCAAATACAACAAATGGTAGATGGCAGGAGTTATAAATGGGAATTTTTACGAACAATCTTACATCGCTTAGATTACTTGGATGCACAAGTGACGGGATCGATTTTATCTTATGGATACGATCAAAAGGATACCGCAATACTTAATATCGATCGCTGGAAAAATTTAAAGTCTGTTGGTTTTATGATTTCCGTGATGGCCATCGTTTTAATCGTGATGTTATTTGGTATGTATTTACTTAAAATGAATCGCTCATCTTTTAATGCTATACAAATCATAGAAAGAAATTGGATCAATTTTTTAGAGAAACATTTTACAAAAAGATTAACCCATGAAAGCCTCAACCAATTTACTTCAAGACTTAATAAAAAAAGATTAACATTGACAATCAAAAAAGATATGCAACTCATCTCAAACGCGATTACGCAGTATAAGTTTGGCCCACCACATAGAGACAAAAAAGATTTATTGACTCTAAAATTAATAATTCAAGATTTTAATCGGCAATATTCAAAATACATTTCTACAAATCAAGTAAGATAGTTAAATGCTAATGAATAAAATTTCCATAAATATTCCCTTCTTCAAACGAATCGCTCTATTTATTTTTGTAGGATTGTTAGCTCTCTTGATGATCAAAGTCAAGGTAGATCATATCATTTTCTGGGACATGATATATCTAGGTCAGGATGTCGCAGCCAATCCGGATGCAGATTATTACTTAAAATTAGCACGCGATCTGATGGAGCAACAGTTTAGCTTTAAATCGCTCCTACAAACAAATTTGCTATCGATTGCCATTGCACTTATAAGTAAGTCAACAGAATTTAAAGAACTTATCTGGGCAGGTAATTTATTAACACCCATATGCTGCGCGTTGACTTTTCTTGCCATCGGTTTATTTTTTTCAATGAAATCTAATGGTAGTCCTTGGGTATGGGTTGTTTCTTTTTTTAGCCTCTTAACTTCTTACCTTTGTTTGAGGATGGGCCCAGGCTATATTGATACAGACTTATTGAATGTATTCTTTGTTTATTTAATTTCAGCGCTTATATATTTTCAGGCAAATATAGATAATTTAAAAAATAAGTATTTCTTAGCGGCAGCTCTTGGGACACTTAATTTTTTATTCATTTGCTGGTATGCACATGAAAGCTTCACTATTCTTTTTGTCATTGCCATCATAGCGAGCCAATGGTTTGCAAAAGAAACATGGAAACATATCTTTGGATTAGCGAGTATTTTTGTGCTTCTGTCTGCATTAGGCAGTGTTCATTTTTTAAGTTCAGCACTAAATCTAACAAGCTTATACATTACACACCAGGGCGGCTCGAGCGTTATTATCAAAAGCAATGTCTTAGTTCAAGAGCTTCAGGTAAGTGGATTTAAAGAATGGCCACATATTTTATTTCAGTGGCCATATCATTGGGCTTATGGTTTGGGATTAGTAGTGATCTCTTTGGTGGGTAATTTATTCTGGCTCTTTGAAGACAAGAAAAAAATATTTGCATATTTCATACCATTTATTTTTATCCCTTTAAGTTTTTTTGTAGCAGATCGGTTTTATATTTACACGATCCCACTCTTTTGGTTTGGCTTATTTTTTATCATTAAAGTTTTCATGATAAAGACAAGAGCTAATGTTCATCTGAGCGCTTTGATTGCTATCATAATAACGATCTCAGTATTTACACTCCATTATTCACCACGCTGTTTTTTTATTTTTGATAAGGCATGCATAAGCAAAGTAACTCTTTTTCGCTTTCCAACTTTGGATGTTACAAACGCCGCAACATTTGCAAGTAAATATTTAATACAAGAAAACAATACTTTACTAGCGTGGTGGGATTATGGCCATTATCTTGCGTTCCATACCAAGTTTAATTTGGCACGTAATAATGGCAATGCATTTGGCTCATTCACGGCCGAGTTTGTTGATGCCGTGTTTCAAGAAGATCAAGCTAAAGCGCATCAAAAGTTAAAAGACCTCAGTCAATATCCTTTGAATGAAGAAGGCCTCATTCACAAACCAAATAAGATTTATTTATTGGCCAATGAGGATTTTGTAAGCAAGGTGCCAGCTTTTTATCAATTGACAAGTATTGATCACATTAAAGTGCGCGTAAAACAGCCATCATTAATGCCTATTCGTTGTGTTAAGAAAGGACCTGATGAAATGATGTGCAATAAGAATATTATTAATTATAAAAATGGGCTTGTGAATGAAGTGCCCGGTATATTTAAAATTATTTATGCAACATACCAAGGGAATTTTTTAAAAGAAAAAATACTTAATGCAAAAGGTCTGGATGTATTAGTGAATTTTTCATCTGACAAGGATATAACCTCTAATAATATTATCGTGCCAAAGTGGTTGGCTGAAACGACTCTAATGAAGCTCTATTTGGGGCAGTTTGAGCCTAAGCTCTTTAAGCTTGTTTACAATCGTTTCCCTGAGGCTAAGATCTATGAGTTGAATTGATACTCTTTTTCTTTTTTAAGACTTAAGGATTCCCCTATCTGGGATAAAATAGTTTTATGTTTTACTCATATTTAAATGACAGCTTGAGATATTAATGCGCCCAACCCTGCGAATTGCAATCGCCATAGAAAAGACTCTTAAGAGCCCGTTCTGGTTTGGTTTTTGGGTCACCTTTTTTTTATGGGCTGTCGCCACGACCAACTTATTTAAGATTACGGATTTTGGACGGAATACGAGTCTTGATGCGCTGACAAAATTTTACCCCTTTGAATCACTCTATCCAAATAATAGTGGGTCGTTTGTATTTGTAAATATTGATGATAACTCACTGAAGACTATCGGTCAGTGGCCATGGCCTCGACAAATTAGCGCTAGGTTGATTGATAAAATCAGTCAGTCAGGCGCGGCCGCAATCGGTGTAGATATTTTATTTGCTGAGAAAGATCGCTTTTCACCCGACAATTTAAGTCAAAGTTTAGGGATCTCAAAAAAAGAAATTATGACGATTGGCGCTTTAAATGGTGACAAGATATTGGGTGAGATTGTAAAAGAAACCCCTGCTGTCTTAGCTTTTGCACTCTCTAATCAAAAAATTAACAATAAGGAAACGCTAGCGAACCATTTTGTTTTAATGGGCGAGCCTCCTTACTATCTTTTAAACGCTCAGTCACTCATTCAGCCTATTCCTGAACTGCAAGGGGCAAAAGGCATGGGATTTGTGAATACGAATAAGTCAGAAGGGATGATTCGCGAAACGCCTCTTGTTGTTCAATTTCAAGATAATTTTTTTCCATCTTTAGCGCTTGATATGTTGCGTGTGGCACAAGGTGCGGATAACCATGTGATGAAACAAAGCGACTTAGGCGAGTCTGTTCTGATTAAAACGGGGCAACTGACGGTTAGGGCAAATGATGAAGGCTCATTTATTTTTCATCATGGACACATGAATCGTTTTACACAAATCCCGGCTTCTGAAATATTGAGCAATCAAACATTTGGTTTTAAAAATAAGATTGTCATCATCGGTGCCTCAGCAGCTGGTCTTGGGGATATCCATTCAAGCAATCTTGAAGATGATATACCTGGGCCGCTTTTTCATTTGCAATTAATGGACCAGGTTCTCTCTGATCGTTATATTACTTATCATGTTTTTTATGACCGCTTAATTTTCTTATTATGTGCAGGGCTCTCTATTTTATTTTCCTTTCTGATGTTGCGTGTGGCTTATCGCTATGTGTTGATTGGAATTCCTGCGCTTGCTGCTATTTTAATTTTTTTAAGTGTTGAACGTTTCTTGCATGCAGGATTTATCTTTAATACCCCTATTGCCTTAGTGTTGCTTTTTAGCGGATCAATGACGACCTACTTTAATCAGATTGCGCAAAAAATTATGCTAGGACGCGCTGTTGAAAAAGACATCGCAGATGCTAAAGATGTCCAGACTACTTTATTTCCAGCGCCCGATAGTATCAGTAATATTTCGGGGGGGGTTATTCCTTACAAATCCTTGTCAGGCGACTTTATTGACTATTTTAAAGTCGGCAACAAGATTTGTTTTATTGAGGGCGACGTATCAGGAAAGGGCATTCCTTCAGCTTTATTGATGGCAAGATCAGTAGCACTGTTTCGTTTATTTGCGAGACATAATTTGGCTGCAGATGCGATAGCTAAAAGAATTAATGACGAACTTTATTCGCATGGGACTGCAGATAAATTTGTTACCTCAGTCATGGGCTGGTACGACATGGAAAAACAAGAAATTACCTTTGTAAATTGTGGACATAATCCGGTACTCCTTATTAATGAATCTACCCATCAACTTTTTGATCAGACCTCACCGCCCTTAGGTGTCGTGGGTAAAGAAGATTTTAGTCCTAGTGTCGTCACCTTAGCCTATGCGCCAAAAAACGTCTTATACATCGTGACGGATGGTATCTCAGAGGCGATGATCAAAGTTGCAAAAGATAAAGAGCAAGAGATTGGTATGGAAGGGTTACTTCGTATCACACAAAAACAAACAACATTGACTGCCATGCAAAGGGTGGAACAAACATTGGGCCTCATTCGGAATCAGAAGTTAAGAGCGACGGATGACGCTACTATTCTCGTGATCATGCATGAATCCATTGCACCGCATGAGATTTCAGAAAAGAATGCCGTTTAAATTTAATTTAAGATCTGGATTTTCTTTGATTGAATTGCTTGTCGCGATGGCGATCATTAGCCTTATCATGTTTACCGGATTTAAGGCGATTGCCATGTTGGAAAAGCGCAGTGGTGAGGCGCAAAAAAGAGTGGCCTGGCATGAGAAGGCGGAGATTATTTTTAATAGTTTTTACGCGCTCTATCATAGTTCCGCGGCCAACGTAGCGCTCATTGAAAAACTTAATACGAGCCCTCAAGCAGACGTCACAGGCGATAACATTGATATTGTCGTCGATAACACGCTCGCAAGTGCAACAGGAGATAATGCGAGTAAAAAATTATTTTTACACGATGTCAAGATGGATAACCCACCAAGCCTTAAGTATCGTGTGATAAATATATCGGGCTACTGTTATTTTAAAACTGGAACTACTTACACATATGGTATTGATTGCGATAATCGTGGAGAGGCCTCAACTTTAAATACAGAGATGGACGCTATATTTAACACCCATGGTGTTTTAGAAATGAATATCGCGATGCTCGATGGCCGTGTGTGTAAAGTGATTGGCTATAACGCGAATGGCAACTGGACACTAAGCCCAAACTCACAGTGCCCCGCATCCAGCGCTACGAAATTAGCAACCGATTCACCCACTACTTACTTTAAAGTTCCTAGGATCATTATATTTGCTTCCGGTGCGAGCGCTATCAATCTTAAGTATGCAAGGACTATACTCGAGAATCTTGTGAGCCCTCGTTGAATTGTTAATAGTCTCTTATATCGATGACTGTGCCATCTGATATAGATGTACCATTATCTTGAATGGCAAACCGAAGAAGTGCAGAACGAGATTTAGCAAAATAAGGTTTAGATGTTGATATCACACAACTCACAATGCGCCATTGCGTTGGGAATGCAACATTACCATCGGTACCATCCACTTCATTGACAGCAAAGTAACGTAACGCATAATTTTTATAGAGGTATCGATTGAGCGACATACGAACCACTGCATTGGATGAGAATTGGCTGGCAACCCCACACACTTTGGTATCGTAAGTTGCATCATTGGGATTAGGTGTGGTGTTCCAAGTGTTCGCTGGAAACTGCGCAGGATTTGATGGAAATCTTCGTATTTGGGTAATGACGGATTCAAGGCCCTGTCTTGATAAATTACTTGCTTCAAGTTTGTTAAGTCTTAGATATTTTTCTAAATCCGCTGTCGAAGATCGATTCAGTAAGCCTACGATCACAGTGGTACATAAAAAGGTAAGAAAAAGTGCAGCAGGCATTGCAAAGCCAGAGGCTTTTTTCTGTGTAAAAAACTGAGTTACTAAATCTTGCATATTTAATTTATCATGGGGCAAAATTGCTATCCGCACAAGAACGCGCGAGAGGATAGAGATCAAGGGTCATGTTGCCTTGACTTACACCATCGAGTTTAAAGTTTACAGTGCGCGTGACCCCTTTAAAGAGGGCAGATGATATTGAAGAAACTGGAGCGTACTCAATATCGCTTACAATGCTTGCCCAATCAGATCCCAAGAATGAAACGGTCGCAATGAAATTGAGCTTACCCGTGACTGTGTCAAAGGAGCAAGTGAGTGAACGACCGGGCGCGGGGTTGGTATAGAGAGCAGTGGGAGATGCCACGGTCCCGCATGTGACAGAAGTCGCATTGTATTTAAATTTAAGCCGATCTAGGGTGGCGTTATATCCATTACCAAAAGCTACTTCAAGCGTTGTTGCGGGGGCTGCCGAACTAAATAAGCTCGTTGAGGAAGATATCTTACAACCCTGCGTGCCGGTAAGTTTAATAAAACGTTTCGCAGCACTTGCTGCATTTTGTTTAATTTCGTAGGTCGTTCCAGCCATCACTTTATGAATCTTAAAATTAAATTGGACAATGTCGCCGGTAGATACAAAAAAAGGCGTGGCATTAATTGTTTTTATAAATAAAGGATCCGTGAGCTTCGTCAGATTACTTATGGAGGGAGTGGCGTTGCATAAGATGGAGCCCTCATAAAGACTATACCGAGAGGTGGAGTTATCTAAACCAAACCAGAAGGTCGTGGTATTGTAGGCGCCAGTTTTAGTGCGATGGGTGACTTCAAGACATTCTGTATTGGCAAAGATATTTGCGGTGGCATTGAAGATTTTAGGTGGAAAAACAGCATGTGCAATGGCCTGATTCATCGCTTCTAGACCAGCACTTGAGTTGGATGATATTTTAACGAGCGTATCCATTTGTGTGTGGCGATCTTGCATCCATTCAATACCATTCCAGACCACAGAACCAATGACTGAAAATATTGCCAAATAGACCAAAAGCTCAATTAAAGAAAAGCCATTAAGTTTATAATGTTTGACGTCGTTTGAAACCATGCGGGATTTATTAAGACCATCCATGACCTTGAATTCTACCAATGATTAATCATAATTTTTTTTATCTTTTCATTTCTTTTTTATTAGGCAGCGCCATCGCTTCTTTTTTGTATGCGTGGGCAATGCGCATTTGTCAAACTGGAGAAACAATACTCGACCCATCCCGGTGTAGGTTTTGCGAGAAAAAGCTTTCACCGCTTGAACTAATTCCCATTCTATCCTGGCTCATGCAGCGCGGCCGCTGTCATTGTCAGAAGCATCGATTGTCTTCGGGGTACTTCATCAGCGAAATAGTTTTAGGCAGTGCCTTTGCGATGATTGGATATCACTTCCCCATGCTAGAGGCTCTATTTTTAAGTTTTTTTGCCTCCGCACTGCTTTTCTTTTTTCTAACCGATGCCATGCATCAAGTCCTGCATGTGCCTATGATGGCCTTAAATAGCATCGTAGGATTTTTTTATCTTAGCTATTATCAGGATCAATCTATAGACGTCTCCCTAGGCGGGGCATTTTTAGGATTTGCTGTACTTTATAGTATTAATTTTATCTATCTAAAGATAAAGCAAAGGCAAGGTTTTGGAAGTGGTGACAAATTCTTATTGGCATCGATTGGTGCCTGGATAGGCCCTATCAAGGTGATTAAACTTCTTTTTTTGGCGTCGTGGTTGGGGGTCATTTATGCTCTGTTTCTTATGTATAGGGGACGTGCAAATTTACTCACAAAATTACCTTTAGGCCTATTTTTAAGCTTAGCCACCCCTATCATTTATTTGACCTAAATATATTTCGATATATCTGTTCCAACAACCTGAATCATAAGCTTTTATCCTTAATATCAAGGCTTGCTATGATATAATTTTTATATGGCAAGAAGGACAGTGACAGATCTCTTATATTCAATCCAACAGCTTGGATTGGAGGCTAAATTAATTAAGCATGAGCTTCATGATGGCGCAATTGATTTAGATCATCGAGATGAAATTATTGAGCATACGATTGAGCGCGAAAATGAAGCGCCCCATGAGGCTTTGGCGGGAGAAATAAACCCTCAAAAGACTGAGCTATCTTTTTTTGCAAAACTCAGCCAAGAAATCATGACATTTAAAGAAAACTATGGTGAAAGCATGAACCCAGAAGAACTCCAAAAAGAAATTAAAAATATCATTGAGCCTATTTTATTTTCATGGATTAAAGAAAATATGCCGACTATTACCAAAGATGTATTAACCGATGTCGTTAAAGAAAATAATAAAAATAAAATCGAAGCAATGCTGGCCTCATGGATTAATGAAAATATGGCCAACATTACTAAAGAGATTTTAGTGGAAGTCGTGAAAAAAAATAAAATTGATCAAAAGCTTCTTCTAGACGAGTCCCAACAAAGCGAGTAACTTTGAAAAGCATTCTTCTACTTGTTGCCATCTGTATGGTTGCTTGCACGCCAATCATGACTTCAAAAAAAGAAGCCTTGGAGAAGATTAATGCGGACAGCAAAGATAGTATGGAGATCTTTAATTCAGATCTGCCTCCCGCTGCGCCAAAAGTAGACATTATTCAAATTAATTATGGCGCGGATAGTTTAAAAAATATTGATTTTTTAAGTTTTCTCGCGCGCTCAAAAGTAAAATTAAGTTCGGTCATTATTGAGAATCTCAAGACCCAAGAAAATCAATACCTCAACGTATTAAAAAAAGAAAAGTCGCCCCAGGTCTTTTTGGCGGAAGCCATTGAAGCCTATAAGATATCTGTCGCTAAAGATATTAAGCTTGCAAAAAAACTTAATACAGCCATGACAATTAATCTATCAGGTATTAATTTATCTCAAGTGCTAGAACAGATCGCTAAAAGAGGCAAGATAGAGATTAAAAGTAATATTACAGGCCTCACGATGCAAGGACGCTATAAAGGCACCGTAGCAAGTGTATTACAAAAGATTACTGAGGAAAATAAGCTATTAATTTATAGATCCGCCAACCTAGAAGATACGTTTGAAATTTCTAGCATACCCAACAATACCCTTACACTAATGAATTTTGATAGCGTGGATTCAGCTTTGGATGTGCAGAAGGACTTAACTTTACTCAGTCAAAAATATTTAGAAATATTTTCAACCGATGGCACTCAATTAAATGCTTCAGATCAGCAATTTGACGCATCTGCAGAACTTAAAACGGAAAGTGCGACTTTATTTTTAGAGGGGCTCATTAATCAAATACAAATAAGTGTGATTGAAAAAGAAAGAAATAAAGTCATAAGTGACGTGCGAAAAATTCTTATCCAAGAGTCAACATCCAGCAAAGAGGACAAAGAAAATATTAAAATAGCTAATGCAGTCTATAAACCCACGATCAAAGAAGGTGAAGAGCTGATTATTGAAAAATTTAGTGTCTATAATCAAAGTCCGGAGGACCTAAAAAAAATCATTACAGGCTACTCCGTATTTAGTAAAGGCAATTGCGCAGTCATTGAAACCAAAACTGCCACTGCAACAACACCTGCTGCCACTGCAACAACACCTGCTGCCACTGCAACAACACCTGCTGCCACTGCAACAACACCTGCTGCCACTGCAACAACACCTGCTGCCACTGCAACAGCAGCGGTTACAGCAAGTACCACGTGCGAAAAGCTCTCACTTGATACAGATGCCACTGGTATTATTGCTTCAGGCTCAATTAATGATATCAAGTTAGTTGAAAAATTAATTGATGAACAAGATAGTCCTGTCAAGCAAGCGCTTCTTGAAGTCTATATCTTGGAGGTGAATTCAGGATGGGCCAATAGTCTTGAGGGCATCGGAAATAGAACTACTTCTGGGGCTGTTGGCACAGGTGGAACTGTTGGATCGGACGCTACAACAATTTTACGCAATGCTCAGACCGGAACCATTTCTGGAGGATTATCTATTGCAACCGCATTGGGGGCCAAGAATGATATTGTGGCGCTGATTAATATGCTTGAAACAAATAGTTTAGGTAAGACCATTTCTAAGCCTTCGATTATTGTGAAAGATGGGGGAACGGGAGTGGTAAATAAACAGAGAACTGTGCAAACAACCGATTCAACGACCACTGTCTCGAATGGTATCTCAACCATTGCTACCACAATAAGAGCCATATCATCGCCCTTGGTTGTCAACTTAACCCCTAAAATTAATAAACACAATGATAATATTGATTTAACCTTTAGCTTCAATCAAACCACGAGAGATAGCGATCTGGCTACTGCACCTACATCTACGAATTCGATTAATACATCGCTTCTTATAGAGCCTGGCAAGGTGGTTGTTTTAGCGGGATTAAAAATTGAAACCGAGACGGCGTCAAGTAATGGATTACCCTTCTTAGCTAAGGCGGGCTTAGAGCCTATATTTGGTCCCCTGATAGCTTTATTAGGCGGTAAACAAGCTTTCACAAAAAGCAGCACCGAGCTGCTGGTGATTATCAATCCAACGGTCATCACGACAAGAAATATAGCAAAGACTTTTGATAAGGCAATTAAATAACGATGCAAACGTTACTTCTCTTAATCATGCAAAATAAACTTGTGGCTTTGGTGTTACTTTTAGTGGCACTGCTTCTTATTCTTTTTGCGGTAAAAAGAAAAAAAGTTAAGAAAAATACATTAGAGGTGCCAAAGACAAAGACTGAGATAACGGAGAACTTTAAAAAATTAGTCGGCGATATTGACCTTAATTTAGGAAATAATGGTCTAAGCGAGGAGGCTCTTATAGAGGTCGAAGAGACGCTTTTGGCGCTTAAGGAACTTTATGAGAAAAAATATATTTCAGAAGACGTTTATCTCAACAGAACTGAAATGATCATGCAGTCGTTGAATAAAACAAATGCCCCATGAAAAAAAAAAATAAACAGGCAACACCAGAACAAAAAATTGTTTTAAAGATTTTGCCAGAAGAGTTTATTGTTACAACCAGTTTCCTCGCAGAACAGTTTCACACCACCACCACCACGATTCGCTGGAAGCTTCCTAAGAGAATTGATGTCTTCAATCTTAATGCCGATCTAGAAATACTCAGCGATAATTTACAAAGGCTAGCAAAATTATATCAACTTGAGGGCGCGCAAGTCACGACAGTCATTCCTAACAGCCTGAGTCCATTAAAGGTAATTAGTATTCCGCTTAATCTTAATACGTCAGCAGACAAAAAAGAATATGCCGCCCTGCAAAAACAGGCATATGAATTCTGGAAAGAATACGATGAAGGCTTGGTGGATATTAAAGATGCTCAAATAAGATCCAATTTCTTAGCATTCAATGACAATGATGGATCTTCAACGATGCTCTATACCGCATGCTCGTCGAAGATCATCATGGAATATGTCTCGATGATTTTAGGAGGCAACCTTTACCCCGTTGCTTTCATACCAGAAGATCAGTCTATTATTAGAATTGTTGAGTCTCGATTAACTCGCGTGGAAAGGGAACGCCCCTTTTGTGTCTTTTATCTCACAAAAGGTAACAGCAGGCTTATTTATGTAAATAATAATGTAGTCTACATAGCAAAAGTCGACATCAGCGATATGGATGAAATTTTGTTTGATGAGTTGCCTGAAGGGGATGATTCTTCAGCAATCAATTCTGACTTGGCTGTCGACGATGATACCGATAATGTTTTCTGGTCCGAAGTTACTAATCGATTATCTGGTAACCTGAAACAGGCTTTTGCTTTTTTAAAAGACGAACTTAAAGCAACAAAAGTTGAAACAGTTTTTTTTATCTCTGATCATAATAAAGAAAATATCCTATTTCAATTATTTCGTAAAAATTTTAGACTCGCTAACTTTCGATCTCTTAATGAGCATTTTGATTTTATAGATTTGGCAGAGCTGCAAAATAACAGTGCCAATGGAGTGATAGACAAAAAAGAAGGTATGGCAAACAAAGTGTATGGCTCATTTATGCTACCTAATTTAGGTTGTTACGCCATGCAGTATTTTTCGACACCTGCCTATAAAAATATGGTGATAGACACACCGCTATTTAACCTTCATCCGAAGCATCACTTTATTGTTAGAAATTTTAAATTTTTCAATTACTTCAAGATCTCTAGAAAAATCATGAGCTTTTTTCTTTTACTTGCTGTCATTTTCTTCTTTTATACAATGGCTACAGATAAAACTAAAATCAAGGCCAAAGCTCTTCAGGATTTAACATCGGCACAGTCGGACTTTGCTAATGCAGCTAGTGTAAGCACATCAAAAAAAGCTCAAAAAATAAAATTGGCAAAAGACATAGCTAATATAGATGGCTTAATTAAGGGTAAACACAATCAAAAATTATTTAACTTCATTAACAGTGAGCTACCATCTGATTTAGAGTTAGAGCGCATAGCAATTAGAAGAGGTTCATTTGTATTAGTGGGGAATGGAAAGTCAATTTCAGAAGTGAACCGTTTTTATGAGAAAGTTCTATCTAATATTGATTTTAAAGATATTCTGCCACTCAAAGTTTTTAAGCGTGCAGATAATCAATTAAATTATTTCGAAATTAAAGGTAATGTGCAATAACCATGGCTATTAAATTTTCTTTTTTTGGCAAAAAAGCATTATCTAAACGCGCTGCAGCTTTATTAGACGAGATCAATCAAAGCAAGGGCGTGGAAACAATCAAGGAAGCGAAGCAGGCATTATCTAAACGCGCTGCAGCTTTATTAGACGAGATCAATCAAAGCAAGGGCGTGAAAACAATCAAGGAAGCGAAGCAGGCATTATCTAAACGCGCTGCAGCTTTATTAGACGAGATCAATCAAAGCAAGGGCGTGGAAACAATCAAGGAAGCGAGTAAGTTGGTCACTGAGTCTTTGGGGATGGAGGCGGAAGATACAAAAATTCCGGAAGCATCTCCCACGATGAGTAAAAGGATTGTATCCCGCACTAAAAAAAATAAACATAAACTATCTCATGCAAATAGCAGTGCATTTAATTCAATTCTCTACAGAAACCTTACAGGGGGGAATAAACTTTATCTATGGGGCGTTCAATTACTTATATTTGTGAGCTTGATTTTATTTTTATCTATTAAAGGTATTGCTCAGTTAAGTCAAAACATCAAGGACCATAAGGTTTATACAGATACAATGCTTAGTATTAAAAGCACTCAGGATATGACTCAAGAAAAATTAAAGTCTAACGAAAAAGAAAGATTAGCAGAGGAATTAAAATTTAATAAAGCGAATCAAAAAATCACTTTAGATACCATGAAGGATCTCGATTTAAATCCTGTAGACCCCATAAAAAAAGCAGCACAATATTCTGAAGCAGCTCTTTTAAAAGAAGTAGCTGCAAAGATTTCCCAAGTTCCGAATCTATTAGAAGTGCAGAATTATAGTGACGATATCACACGGCTTTTTGAATTAAGTAATGTAGTGATTATTAAGCAGAGCATCCAAAAAACAGAGCGGTACAATAAAACTTTAGATGTGGATCCACCTGTATATACTTTCCCGCAGGAAGAGAGCAGCAATTTAACCACAGTGGCAACAGCTCCAACGCCAACTCCAGCCGGAGCTTCGGCTAATGCTAATAAAGCTTCTGCGACCGCTGCTGCGACTCCATCTCCCGTCAAGAATCCACCCCCCCTGCCTGCCCCTCCTGCGCCACCAAGTGGGGTCAATTTTATGACTTATGAGTTCACACTAAGAGGGGGGTACTTAAATTATCTAAAGGCAAGAAATGCTTTAACAAGAATATTGCCATCTGTTAATATTCCCTATGAAGATATTGTAAGACAGACAGACAAAAAAGTTCTAGAGCTAAGAGTGATGATAGAAATTCCCTACAGACTTAAATGAACTATAAAAAAAATTTATGCGCATTAACATTTATATATTTATCATGTTTTCTAGTCTTTTCTTATTCAGCATGGATATTTTTGCTGAACAAAAAAAAGACTCAGTTGATACATTGCAGGACCCTTTTTCAAGAGGGATATTGAAGCCACCACAATACGGTTCTAGTCTAGATCGTATTAAGAGCAAAAATGGACGGATGGATGACTTTAGAGCGCTCGATGATTTTAGGTATTATAGGGTGCTTGGTATTTATGAAAATGAAAGCAAGCCCTTTAGTGATGCGATAGAAGTTAATACATCAGAAAAAAATGCCGCTTCTTACAACGCCTACTATATTTCTTTAGGTACTTTTTTTGAAAAGACATTAGCACAGCAAACGAGTAGAGATTTTATTGCAACCTTCAATATGCATCTCAATCGAAGGGCAATCATTGCAGCAAACAAATCCAGTCCCCGAGCATTTGCTGATCGCGATGTGAAAAATAAGAAAAGAAGTATTGAAGACAAGCTAACGTATGAGGTTGAATACGGCCCCTTTAATAATTTAGATTTAGCGACTGCTACCTGTTATTTCTTAAAGAGTAGAACCAATCAGTTTCCTCTTAATTGTGATGTCATTCATAAACGTCTGAAGCATAAAGTTGAGACAATGCAAGACACTGCAAACTCAGCAAGCCTGGGTTTATCACAAGCAGGCTTATTAGCCTTGAAAGACTCTTCCTTAGCATTTAATAAGCAAGTGTTAATGGCGACTTCAGCAACAGTCTATGAGGGTGAAATGTTGGGCCCACCAGATTTTTTTATTGTGAACATTAATCAATATGGTGTTTATTTAGCCAGTAAATTTGATGAGGTTATGTTAATCCCTGCTGTCACTTTCCCGGTCAATACGGGAGAATCTTTACCCGCTAGCGCTCCTGGTGCTCCCGCGACCCCCCCTTCTAACTCTCCTGTGAAGTAATATAGATATGTCCTTCTATAGCCTTCAAACAAGTGAACGCGCTGTTAGCGCTATTATCAATGCAGGTAAAATTGACCCCGTTGTATTAAATAATGAGCGTTATCAAAATCTTGACTGGTCGCAAAAATTAAACACATTGATTAAAGATCGTTTAGTCGATGAGTTGCAACTCACAACTTTATTTGCTAAAGCCGTAAGCCTTCCTCGCATCTTCCCAGAGGAAGTTGCTGTTGATGAAGCTGCAGTGATTTTGCTCCCCATTCAATTTACTTTAGAGCATAGCTTGTTAGCTTATGCGATAGAAGATGGGTTTTTAAAAGTACTGATTATTGATCCAAGATCTACTTTGCTTAAGGATGAATTAAAGACACATGCAAAAATCGATATTTTATTTGAGCTCACCTCTTTAACCCATCTCGATAAACTTTTATCTACTAATCGAGTCATGAGCGCGCAAGATAAGTTAAGAGGGGGCGTTGCTGTGAGTGGGAGTTCATTTGGCGACTCACCAAAACCGATTGCAACAGCAAAAGTTGAAAAGATTGAATTGCCCCCCGCTCCAGTAGAGGAGGAGATAGATATAGAGGCTGAAAAAGCCCTCAATACTGTGACAGCGCCCCAGGAAGTCACTGCAGAAGCTGCCGCAGCTCTTGATAAGGTTTTGAAGACACAAGAAAAAGAAAAAAATGAAAAAAAAGAGGTTAAGCCTACCGTCGCTAAAAAAGAGCCGACCATTAAATCGCTTAAAGAAAAATGGAATATTAACGATCCAGATCTTGTGATGGATTTTTGTCAGCAGATTCTGATTCACGCAGTGCAAACTAAAGTGTCTGACATCCATATTGAAAGCTTCAGAGACTTTGCCAACATTAGAATGCGTAAGGATGGGGCAATGGAGGCGCAGGAAATTTACAGTGCCTACTTATTTAAGTTCTACTCAGCCGTCACCACGCGTTTTAAGATTTTAGCCGATTGCGATATTTCTGAAAAACGTCTGCCACAAGACGGTGCCATAACCATCAAAGACAATGACGGCAACGAAGTAGATTTTCGTTTTAATGTGATGCCCACAAAGAATGGTGAGCGCATCGTCATGCGTATCCTGGCGGGTGATCCGGCACTCTCCCTAGACAAGATCGGTTTCGACCCAGACGATTACACAAAAGTGATTGACGCGATTACGGCACCGCAAGGCATGGTGTTGGTCACCGGACCCACAGGATCGGGCAAGACAACGACCCTTTATGGCGCGCTTCAATATATCAATCGACCCGATATTAATATCCTTACTGCGGAAGATCCGGTGGAATATTATCTAGAGGGCGCAGGACAAGTTCAGGCCAATGAGAAGATAGGCCTCTCTTTTAGTTCGATCTTACGCGCATTTCTTCGCCAAGATCCTGAGGTGATTTTAGTCGGCGAAATCCGCGATGCTGAAACTATTGACATTGCGATTAAAGCTGCACTGACAGGCCACCTCTTACTCTCAACCCTTCATACGAACGATGCGATTGCCACGATCACGCGTATATTAAATATGGGGGTGCCTAACTTCATGATCTCATCGGCGCTATCACTTGTGGTCGCGCAAAGGCTTGCCCGCAAAAATTGTCCGGCGTGTTCGGACTTTGATACAAGGGTCACGCCTGAGATCTTGACTAAGATGGGCTTTAAGGGTGACGACATTTTCAATGTGAAACCTAAAATAGGTAAAGGCTGCAAGGTCTGTGAGGGCAAGGGTATTAAAGGTAGGCAAGGGATCTACGAGGTACTTAAAATCACACCTGCCGTGGAAGAGGCTATTCTAAATAACGAACAAGCCCCCGCACTTCTTGCCGCTGCAAGAAAAGATGGCTTTAGAACCATGACAGAAATTGGCAGAGACTTTGTGGCGAAGGGTATTCTCTCGATTGAGGAATTTCAAGCCACCCTAAGTTCAGATACGTAAAAATAAAGCCTGATCTTGAAGCAGTTTACCTACAAGGCTAAGGATAAAAACAATAGACGCGTGAAAGGGGCGTTAGCAGCGCTCAATCGAAATGCTGCCCTCTTGGATTTAAAGGGGCGTAAGTACCGCGATATCAAGGTGGCTGAGGTCACTGCCAAGGCGATTAAGGATCAAGGCAAGCCCTTTTCATGGGGGCCTTTTGGTAAAGTCACGGATGAAGAAATCGTTCTTTTTACTAAAAAAGTTTCCACCATGGTGCGAAGCGGTCTCACCATTTTAGATGCACTGACACTTGTTTCATCGCAAACACAAAATAAGGTGTTCAAGTATGCAATTGATGACATTGTCGCTAGCATTAATATGGGTAACTCACTTTCTATTTCAGTGAGGCGGCAACCCAAATACTTTGATGAAGTTTTTTGTAACATGATCGAGGCGGGCGAAATTAGCGGTAAGTTAGACAGCTTCTTAGATCGTATCGTGGAGGGCCAGGAGCGGATGCAGACGATCCGTAAGGGTATCAAAAGTGCACTCTTTTACCCTATGACGCTCGTGATAGTTACACTCTTAATTACTTACGGTATGCTCACTAAGGTTGTACCTACTTTCACCGAGATGTATAAAGGCATGGGTAAAAAATTACCTGGTCCCACCCAAGCCATTGTAGATGCAAGTGATTGGATTCTAAACGGCTGGAATGTTTTGTCGGTAATCGCGGTGGTGGTGACGATTAAGGTCATTCACGACCAACTTTTTAAACGTGTCTATGGTTATAAAAAAGCAATCAATGTGATATTTTTAAAACTGCCCATCATGGGAAATATTATTATTAAATCAACCATCGCGCGCTTGTCACTCCTTATGGCTAACCTCTTTGCAGCAGGGATTGGCGTTGAGGAAATTTTGCGCGTTTCATCCCGTATTACGCCCAACACAGTCTTTGTCGAAGCGATGGGACGCATTTCTGAGCGCGTGGTGAGTGGAGCGGAATTGTCTAGTCTTTTTGCTGAAGAGCCCATCTTTCCTCTTGAGTTGTCCCAGCTAATTAAGGTGGGGGAAAAGACCGGTAATATGGATGAGATGCTTTCTTCCATCGCACGATACTATCAGGAAGAATTTGAAGCGACTGTCGAGGGGTTGACCTCCATGATCGAGCCTCTCATGATTGTGTTTGTGGGCGCATTGATCGGTGCGATGGTGGTTGCTTTATATTTACCTATCTTTAGTCAAGGCGATATGGTGGGCTAGATGTTTTTATACTATTATTAAGATATGACGAATCATATTTACACTTTTTTACCTGAGCTTTTAACGCAGCATCGCATCTCGGACTTTCATCTCCATGCCGGAAAGAATGTCACCGCGAGAGTTCACGGCTCACTTCAACACTTTGAGAATATGCTCATTACCGAGGAAGATCTGCAGGATCTTTTCAAACGCGAGCTGCCTGAGGATTGGTATGAAAGATTTATTGATACTGGAGACATTGACTTCGCGTTTGTGATTGGCGAGCAGCGCTTCAGAGCCTCAGGCCTTAAGACGATGAAAGGTACGGCGCTTGTTTTAAGGGTCATCGTGACCGAGATCCCTAGTATTGAATTGTTAGGTTTGCCCCAAGCTGCGCACGATGTGCTCAATTTGACCGATGGGTTAGTATTGGTCACAGGGGCTACCGGTTCTGGAAAATCAACTTCCTTAGCCGCCATGATCGATAAAATTAATAAGACGCGTTCGGAGCATATCATTACCGTAGAAGACCCTATTGAGTATGTGCAACTCCCGATCAAGTCAGTCATTGCTCAGCGTGAGGTAGGTAAAGATACCCGTTCATTTGCATCTGCCCTTAAAGGGGCTTTACGTCAGGATCCCGATATCATTTTAATGGGCGAGCTGCGTGATTATGAGACCGTCTCTATGGCGCTCACGGCGGCGGAGACAGGCCACCTAGTATTTGGGACTTTGCATACCAACGGGGCGCCTGAAACTATTAACCGTGTCATTGACGTGTTCCCGGCGGAGGAACAAAACAAAACACGATCACAGTTATCGATGTCATTAAGAATGGTCATGACCCAGCAGCTTTTAAAAAAGAAGGGGGGTGGGCGAATCGGTGCGTTTGAGATCCTCATGAACACACCCGCCATTGCAAATTTGATTAGAGAAAATAAAATTGCGCAGATTGGGAACATGATGCAAACCGGTTCAAAGGATGGTATGGTTACTATGGAAAAATATAAGGAAGCCCTTAAAGACAAAGGGCTTATCGATTAGGAGTACTTCATGGCTTTTAATATTTTAATTAAGGACGACAAGATGACTTTGCAACTTAAAGGCAATGTTGATCTGTCGGAGACCAATGATATCAAGACGGCACTTGGCGCGGAACCTAAAGCAGGGTTTAAGTTTTTAACGATCCAAGGGGAAGGCCTGGAATACATTGACTCTTCAGGCGTGGCGTTGATGTTATTTACTAAGAAATTAGCTAACGAACAAAATTTAATGTTTGAAGTTGAAAGCCTTTCGGACAATGCGCAGAAGGTCATAAATCTCGCAGGCTTAGCGAATATACTAAAGGTAAAAAATAAACCCAAGACTGAGGAAGCTACCCCCACAGCAGCTCCCAATGCCGCGCCATCGCAAGTAAAGGCACCAGAAGCAGATTTATCTTTAGATTTTGCGTTTGACGATCTTTTAAATGACGTCAAAGAAAGTGCTCCTGCAAAATCAACCACAGATACTGACCCGATTAAAATTAATCCAGGCAGTTTTTAGAGTTGGATTAAATTATTTCGATAATGATTAAATTCATATTGAATTAATTAAAAACTTGTGTTCTCATCATTAATAAGTCATTTTTTTTAAAATTTTTAAGGTCATGAACCATGAATAAATCTTTACAATCAGGCTTCTCTTTAATCGAACTGCTCGTGGTCGTTGCCATTATCGGTATTTTAGCCGCAGTGGGAACCGTAGGTTATGGTAACTATGTGAGCCAAACAAAAGTCAAGGCGGTGAAGACCAACGTTGACGCAATTGCAGGTGCAATAAACACGCTAGAAGGACTAGCACAAGCGGGTGTTGATTCAAGTTGTTCAAAATACTCTGATTGTATTGGCACCTCAGGGTCTACGAGCGCTATGAATCTAGCTAACTTTAAAAATCCCTACAACACTTCGGCAACGGGTGGTGGAACGACTTCGGGCGCAATTCAGTTTCAAACTGCTGTAGCGTGCTCTTCTGCAAATGCAGGTACCATTTATGTGCAACCTGGATCGTGGTCTTCTGGTTCTGCTAATATCACAGTCTCAGGCTGTGACACTGCTTCTTCCAGCTATAACGTAACTGTTGGATGGGGTGCTGGTGAATAATCACTCTTATTAAGCCACTCTTAAAACCACAGATTCGTCTGTGGTTTTTT
>Ga0209442_1000575_pt1 | contig 21467 bp, 34 predicted proteins | sample LauGreSBDMM110DD_2_FD_187565 | JGI IMG/M metagenome (GOLD analysis project Ga0209442, IMG submission 187565) | Freshwater lake microbial communities from Lake Michigan, USA - Sp13.BD.MM110.DD (SPAdes) (version 2) | ecosystem: Environmental > Aquatic > Freshwater > Lake | place: Lake Michigan...
AATCCATCTTTTGTTTGAAAGAACAACATATCTGCCAACTTTGTATTGCCATTACTTGCTCTCGGCCTAGCGTAATTTGACAACCAACTGATAGCTTCCAACGGTTTAATTGTTGGTAGAATTATATCATAAACTCCAATTGTTGGATATATTTTATTTCTTTTTTCTAGTGGTATTCCCAAACCAGTTTTCATAATATCATCTATCATTTCCGATATTTGCATACCTTTATATGATTTTGTCATCTTTGTTTGTTCGGATAAAACCAATTCTTCAGAACAAAAATACAATGTAATAAATTCTAAATAATGGTTACCAACTGGATCTCTCTTTGGTATTGAATATAATCTGAAAATCAAAGGATTATTTTGATAATTTTTTGTTTTACCAAAAGTGATGGTAATAAGTTCATTACCCATCAAATTTAATCCTTCTATAAGACCAACACCATCTTTAAGCTTCACATAACCAGACATTACAAAACTGTAAATGTCCTCAAATAATGACATATCCACCATCAAATAACTAATATCATAGTTTTTACCGGTACTTGATGTGATACTCAATTCCGTGATTGCTGCGTCTTGTGGGAAAAAATAGCCAGAACCTGGTGTCATATTATGTACCCATCAATTTACGAAATTCAACTTCAAGTCTGTCTGCATAATTTTTATTCAAAATCTTTATATTTCTTTTAGATTCATTTGAAAGGTATTCATATGCAAAATTATCTACAGCACTTTTTGTTATATCCACGATTACAGGTTCTGTATTTGTTATATATGTTTCACTTGATGCATTTAAACTATTATAAGAATCTTCGTCTATAATGAATGTTTCGGTTGTGACTGTTCTTGTGGTGGTGCCTGTTTTGGTTACAATTTTTTCATAGTGATGTATTTCATTGATATGTGATTCGCCATATTTTTGAATTAAATAATCATTAAAAACAGAACTTGTTAACGGCCAATCCCATTGTGGATCAAATGCTTGATTAGACATTAAAACAATCCAAAATTTCTCCATGTCATCATAATATTTGTGTGCAATAATTTCTGGTGTATCACCCTCTTGTATATCATAAGTATAGAAAATCAAAGGATCATTCAACATACTTGAAACAATATTAACTCTGGCTAACAGATTTGTAACTATTTGTGTTGATTGAGTATCACTAATAGCTAATTTTGGTAACATTTGAAAGTATTTCATTTTAGTATCCTGCCTCAATCGCTGTACTATCAATAAGTTCAATTTCTTTGAAGTTTAAAGTTAAAGTTGTTTGAACTGGTGTACCATCATCAAATGTTGACCATGTGCCATTTGGTGCATAATTTACTCCAACCTCAGTCAAAACACATCTTTTCAATTGAGGTATATTTTGATTTTCTGCGTTGCCGTACATAAATTTTATTTCAAATACGCAAGGAGGTGTAAAGAAAAAACCTAATGATTTGTTAATTATTGTTGGCGCTGAATTTTTTCTAAAAGCCTTTATAATTTCTTTTATTTGTGTAGATTCTTCTTTTGAATATGGTGTAAGTGTAAAAGACATACTAAATGTTCTAAAATCTATACCTTCAAATAATACTTGTTCTTGTGGATTAAAAACATAACCCATTGAATTGAGAGCAACCCTCATTGCTGGGTTTTGTAAAGTTGATTGTACCATTGATGGAACTTTACCTAGATATGGAACTGAAGCAGCGGCCTCTAGTGCTCCTACTTGATTGTAGTGAGCAGATTGAGAAAATTCAGCAGTGTCTGGCATGTATAAGGTTATTGTGTCTTTAACAACACCGTATTTTGGTTTAATAGCCTTCAATGAATCTTGCATTGTATTTGTAATCGCATCTGGAGCATTATCAAACGCAGCAGTTAATTCATCTTTGACCACTTCTACAACTGTTTTTCCCTCAGCCATGTCTGCTTTTGCTTTGGCAATCACAACCTCACCAGCCTTTATACCTCCTTGAAATACATTCATTGCAAAAGTTCCAACAGTTCCAATTGGATCACCATTTGTTATTACTGGTATGGCAGCAAACACTACCGCATGTTGTTTTTGTTCCGAACCTACATCTCTTGGATATGAAAGTGAGTTGTATGCATAGTTTTTATCTCTGTACAAATTGGTTAAAGGTCCTGTTTCTTTGAGAAAATCTGTGGTAGGAGCCCAATACAGTCCATTCCGTGTAGGAAGTTTACCTGTTTTACCAGTTATAGTATCCAGCACATCCCGCTTGGTTTCTGTAATATTGGCTGCCATCTTTGTCCTTGTTTTTTAAAAACTGTATATATACTATTTATGGCATATTCTGGAACATTTAGACCCACAAATCCTCAAAAATATGTTGGGGACTACAAAAATATCATATATCGCTCAAGTTGGGAAGCGAGATTTATGCACAAATTTGATAAAGAAGATTGGGTAATTTCTTGGTCGAGCGAAGAAATTGTTGTGCCTTATGTGTCTCCAGTTGATGGGAAATGGCACCGATACTTTCCGGATTTTGTTATACGAGTTAAAAATAACAAAGGAGAACTATCAACTTGGATGATTGAGGTTAAACCAAAGAAACAAACTAAATCACCACAACAACAAAGACGAGTAACAAAACAATATATCACTGAGGTTACCACTTGGGGAGTAAATCAATCTAAATGGAAAGCTGCCACTGAATTTTGTTTGGATCGTGGTTGGGAATTCGTTATATTCACTGAGGATCAATTACCCAAAGTTTGAAACTTCAAAATTCTTTTTCTGTTCTTCGGTGTATTTGTATCCTGTTGTACCTATCGTTTTTCCACCCCATCCATTATTTTTAGAGATTATTTCATCTTCTTCAATTTTGATGTATGTATAAGACACATTAAAAAAATCACTAAGTAATTTATTCGTGTCATTAAACTGTTTTTGTGTTATTTTATATGTATTCATATGAGTATATATCTAAAAATTGCTTAAAATCTTCAACTAAATAAGTCATGGCTACAAAACCCTCATTACTCACCACACTTGCTGAACAAAAAACTGCTGCTGAATTGCAGACGATGAGCCGTGAGTCATTGAAGTGGCTTGTACAGAAAGTTGCAACACTCAGAAATCCATTAGCAATTTCTGTTCCAATGACCAAAGAAAAGGGTAGATTTATACCAAAAGGTGCTAGTCCACAACCAAATGTTACTAAAAAATTTAGAATTGGTAGTATGTATTTTTTTGCATATGATCCAAAAGGTAAAAATGAACTAGATTATTATGATAAGTTTCCTTTGGTATTACCACTTGAAGGTTATCCTGATGGTTTCCTAGGATTGAACCTGCATTATTTACCAATGAAGTATAGAATATATTTTATGCGTAAGTTGATGCCACGGGCGGTCCTGAACGATGATAATGAAATTATGCGTTTGCGTATCTCTTATGAGATGTTAGACGCCTCCAGAAGATATAAAGAGTTTAGGCCATGTGTCAAGAGATACTTGTATTCACATATAAGGTCTAAGATACTTGCCGTTGAACCAGAAGAATGGGATATTGCCATGTATTTGCCGGTTCAACAGTTCAAAAAGGCACCGGCATCTAAAGTCTGGAAAGAGTCTGTAGAAGAAATAAGGAATTCATAAATGGCCAGTTTACAACAATTCAAATCTAGTTTTACAAGCGACTTGGCCAGACCAAATCGTTTTGAAGTTATCATGAATTTACCAGGAATTCTTTTGGCTCGAGAAGACAAAGAAGTTTTACGATATCGTTGTGAAACAGCACAATTGCCTGGTAGAACCTTTGACAATGTAGAACAAAAAACATATGGGCCTATAGAGAAATTTCCAAACCTCACAACATATACAGATATTGATTTAACATTTATTCTCGATGATACCATGCAAACAAAAACTATGTTTGACACATGGCTGAATTTTATTAATCCTTCACGAACAAATAATTTAACTTACAAATCCGATTATGCTGCGGATATACAAATCTACCAATATACTGTAACAAATGAGCGTGCATATGGTGTGAATTTAATTGATGCTTATCCAACATCAATGAACCAATTGGATTTAGACTGGAGTTCGGATGGTTATCATAAACTAACTGTGACTTTTGCTTATACCCGTTGGGAACGAGCGTACTAATATTATTATAAGGAGTTATTATGGCTTTACCAAAAATTGATGTGCCAACATATGAAATTGAATTACCAGTTTCAAAGAAGAAAATTAGATATCGTCCGTTTCTAGTCAAAGAACAAAGAAACTTACTGATGGCCATGGAATCCAATGAATCTGGTTCCGTACATGATGCCATTCGTGATATTCTTTATAATTGTACTTTGACAGAAGGTATTGATATTGAAAAATTACCAATTATTGATATTGAATTTTACTTTATCAACTTGAGAGCCAAATCTGTCGGTGAGGTGATTGAGTCAAAGTATCGTTGTAATAATATGGTTAATGACAAAGAATGTAACAATGTCATGGAACACAAAATCAATCTGTTGGACATTAAAGTTAAAATGGATGAGACAATATCACCTGATATTCAGTTGACTGAAAAACTTTCCATTAGAATGAAGTATCCAGAGTTTGGTATTATTAAAGATTCTGTTAACATTGTAAATGAAACAGAACTTACTTTTAATATGTTGGCTCGCAGTATTGAACACATCTATGATGGTGACCAATTCTATTATGCACATGAAACACCTATAGAAGAAATGGTAGAGTTTGTTGAAAATTTGAATCAGGCACAATTTGAAAAGATTGAAAAGTTTTTTAATAATCTACCAAAGATGAGTGAAAAGATTGAAATGACTTGTAGTAAATGTAGTTTTCATCATTCATTCCAGGTAGAGGGTCTTGAAAGTTTTTTCGTATAACCTTTCGCCATGACGATTTGAGAAATCACTATAAAACGAATTTCTCATTGATGCAACATCATAAGTATAGTTTGACTGAGTTGGATAATATGATGCCATGGGAAAGGGACATATACATTGCAATGTTAGTTCAGTACATAGAGCAAGAAAACCAGAAAATAAGAGAGAGACTAAAGAAATAAAATGTCAGCACCAGCACCAGAAACAAAAGATACCGCCAAAAAGATGACCTTAGGTGGTGTTGGTAAGTCTTTGCTCGGTGGTGCCAAAAAGACTGGTAGTCTGGTAAAAAAATTATTTTCTAAAGAACCCACTTCTGAATTGGTCGTTGATGAAAAACTAACACCGGCCGAATATCTTGGTGAAATCTTTAAAATGATGAAAATTATGGATGAGGATAAAAAACTCAACCATGAAATGGCAAACAATCATTTAGAAGAAGAAGAACGTAAAAAAGATATAAGAAATAGAGAAATAATAGAAGCTTTGACTGGCAAAAAAGTCAAAGGTAAAAAAAATCTCAGAAGAAAACCTAAAACAACAAAGAAAAAAACAACAAAGGAAGTTCCAACTTTTGGTTCCGCTAGTTCTTCTAGTTCCGCTGGTACCGTTGGTAAAGTTATTACTGCTGTTAAAGTGGCAGCAGTTGTTACTATTGGTCTTGCTGGTGTGTCAGCAGCTCAGGCAGTCAGTAGAAAAATGGAAGTAAATGTTAATACCAAAGAAGACGCACTGAAAAATGCACATCGCCGAGTGACGGGAGATACTAATGACTCAACAGCACTTGGAGTTTATGGAATATCTTCTTGGAGGGGTGCCGGGGGCAAAGGAAAATCCACGTTAGACTCATTTATAGATGATTATAATAGAGATCATCCAAATAATAAAATTACTGAAGATCCGGGTGAAAAAGCTGACAATCCAAAATTTTTAGCACAATGGAATAATATTCCAGCTAAAGATTTACTTGAGGCGCAAGATAAATGGTATGAGAACCGTGTTTATAAACCCACAGCAACAGCACTGGAGGACTCCGGAGTTAGTAAGGATATATTTTCATCTGACAAAGTTCTTGCCTATATGTCCGACAGAACTAACCAACAAGGACTTGGTAATATCACAAAAGCAATAAAAGCTGCTGGTGCTACGAATTCAAAAACACCAGATGAATTCATAGACGCAATGACCAAGTATGATTTATCAAGAATTGGAAGTAAATTTAGAACTAACATAAAAGAAAATGGTCCAGGTCGAGTACGTGCTCTGGAAAACCGTGTGAAGAATCGAGCAGATCAATCAAAACTCATAGGTGAAAAAATAAAACCAGCTGTACTGAATGAACCAGAGCTAGTTAAAGAAAAATCAGTTAAATCGAATAAACCAGGACCAGTTTCGGGAAGCAATAATATTTTTACACCACTCAATGTGAATAGTGATTTATCTTTTGATAAATTGACTGATGCACAGAAAGATGCTGTGGAGTTAATGTTCAGGCAAAACGGCGGTAGATTTCCAATGTATAATGATGATTCTGGTAAAATGTGGAACCAGCAAATGGTTAAAATTAAAAAAGAGAAACTAACCAAACGATTCGTTGAATTGATTAATGAAGCCGGATCTAAATCAGCCAAAACAACAGAATCTTTAATCGAAAGTGAACAGGAGGTCCAACCAGAGCCTCCGGCAGTTGTGAAAAAACCTAATGTATTTAACCCTACTATAGGATTACCACCAGAATTTGAGATGTTTTCAAAACCGGTTGAAAAACTCTCCGCAGATCAGCAAGCACATTTAGATAGACTGATGCCGTCTATAGAAAAAGCACAAGCTGATCTAGCGGAAGCCGATAGAAAATATGAAGAGTCAGAATACACCGAAGAATTATTTTCTAAAATGTCAAGGTTCCGCTTGCAGGCTGCGGAAGAAGAAAAGGCAGAATTGGCACGCCGAGAAGGATTTGAACAGGCCAGAGCAGAGTCTGCGGCCAGCTGGGCAACGCAAAAAGCACAAAGTGATGCAAATTGGAATGATTATAATAAAATAAAAGAACAGCAATTGGTTTATGAAGAGGAATATTTGCTGAACTGGCAAGCTTGGATGGATAGACCACTCAATCCGGCAGTTAATCCAAATGCAAATCAAAATAATACCATCCCAGAAGGCAAACGATGAAAAATAAAAACGAATTAAACTATCAACAAGCCAGAATAGTAAGAAAACAATCACTTAAAGATGTTATTGCTGATGAATTGATTCGTGGTAAAGGCCTTGGTTCTGCCATTACAGGTGCCATTGGTCTTAAGACTCAAGCACTGGTAAAGGGTATCAAAGCAAAATTTGATCCACTTAATCTTGTTAAATTCTTGACATTTGGTTCTCGTTTAGGTCCTGCATTATATGGTAAGTTGTTTGGTCGTTCACAAAAGGATGTTGAGTATTTCACTGGCCGTGCAAAACCAATTGGTAGAGGTCGTCAAAAATTGGTTAAAGATGGTGTAGATGGGGATGAAAACACTGGTGGAATGAAAACCATATTGAAACAAATTCTTACATTCCTACAGAAAAGTCATGAAAGTGATATGACGCTGAGAGAGAAAGAAAACAATCTCAGAGAAAGCAATAAACTAGATGATGATGTAAGACACAAAGAATTGTTAAAAGCTTTAGGTGTGAAAACTGAACCTACAGCCACACTTGTTGAAAGTGAAAAACCAAAAGAAGATAATGGTGTTTTAAATGGTTTAATGGCCACCATTGGAAAAATGATTGCTGGTATAGAATCAAAAATAAATGCCGCTCTGGAGTCTATCAAAAATATAGCTAAAATGTTAGGTACTTTAAACAATATTAGTAAACTCATTCGAACTGTTGGTTTGCTTCGGGGATTGTTATTTACACCAGTATTGATGTTTCTTGCCGGTATGGCATTGTGGGAGTTTGACAAATGGGTAACTAGAAAAGTAGATGAAGCTATGGATGACGCAGAAAAAGAAGCAATTGCTCTTGGTGATGTTAAATCATTAAGACAACATCTAGAAAATAGAAATAAAAAAAATCTAGATAAAGCTGCTCGAACTGGTGATTCGCTTGATGCTGGTGTATATACCGATTCATTGACTATAGGTAATATAATGGTAAATCCAGCAGAAACAAGAAAAAAATTAAAAGAATCATTTGAAATGGCCAGTAAGATAGAACCGGATCAATTAAAAAGACAAAATGCTATCAAGGCCTTGGATGAAATTCAAGCGGATACTGAAGGTAGAAAATTGGAGTATTTGAAAAAAAATAATATTGAATCAGCAACACCACAGCAATTAAAGGATGCTCAAGATTATGCTGATGAGAAAATTGATATAAAAGGACTTCCTACTTGGGTAAAACCCGCAATACCGGAAAGGCCTAAACCTCAGACTAAAGAAGGCCAAGAAACTCTAACAACTATACAACAAATTCCGACTAATTTTTGGAAATGGGCACAACAACCAGACCCAGCAGCAAATTCGCCAGATGAAAAAATGTATAACAAAATGTTTGAGGTGATACAAGAAAATCCACTTGGTCCTTGGAATTTTAATGAAAAAATACCTGGTTATAATCAATGGAATAAAACAATACCTAATACTGATAAACCAACTAGTTTCAATAATTTGATGCAGGAAAATTTAGATTTGACAGGTCAACTTGCAGTCAATCGTAGTAAGGTTATATCTACATCACCAGCAATTGCTAGTGCTTCAACCAGTCCTCAAACTCAAAGTAGACCAATTCCAATGCCATCAGTCAGAATGGCCGAAAATTCTTATAAGAACGCAGTATACAGTTCTTTCGGTTAACCAATAAAAAACCCCGCCATAAGCGGGGTCTAAACAAAGTTCTGAGAAAGGAGCTTTTGTTTAATCTTGTGCCAACTTGGCAAAGTATGCCATATCATCATCATCGGGAATTGCCATATCAGGTTCAGCTGCAGGTTTTTTAGGTGCAGCCTTCATCTGTTCAACGGTTGTCTTAACCACTGGAGTTGAACCATTCAACCCCAGGACCTTTTCCAGACGGTCTTTCAACGCATCATAGGTCTTGAATTCTTTATCAGCAACCAAGTCTGACAAAGCGTATTGAGATTTCCAAACCTTTTCAAGTTCATCATCATCATTCAGCAAAGCTGATGCAGATTCAAATTCAGACTTGTCATAGTTTTGGTAACCCTCAACTTTACGAATCTTCAACTTGAAGTTAGCACCTTTCCACAAATCAAATGGATTGATTGGTGATTCATCCTCAAACTGAGGATTCATTGCTTCGGTAATCTTATCAAAGATTTTCTTACCGAATTTGAACAACATTACTTTGCCTTCATTCTCAGGATGTTTTGGATCACTGACAATATACACATTTGCAATGTAATTCAGTTTACGCTTTTGTTTGCGTACAATTTCTTTGTTAGCTTCAATGCCTGAATTCCACAGAGTAGAATTGTGTTCGCACACAGGACATTGCTGATTCTTAGTTGTCAAACAGTTGTCAATAAGCCAACCACCTGGTCCTTGAAAACCATGACCAAAGATTTTAACCCAAGGCAAACCATCTTCACCATCGGCTGGTGATGCTGGTAAGAATCGGATTGTTGCCATACCATTCCCTGCTTTGTCAACTTCGGGACGCCAGAATCTCTCTTTGTCAGAGGAACCTTCTGATGAAGCGTTAAGAGCTTCTACGGCTGTTTTGAGTTTGTCCAGATTGCCTGAACTCTTTTTCATTTTTGAAAAATCTACCATTGTATTACCTTTCTAGTATTAACGGAGTATGAACGGATTATCCACTGTATTCATTATATAACAATATTTAGGCGATGTCAAAGCCAAACTTTCAACATTGCCAGAGTGGCCGGCACATTATTATGCCATATTGCAAGGCCACCTGCTCTGCGCCAACCATCAATAACACTTACAGTATCATCAATAATTATTGCATGGGATTCAGCAAACTGTGGTTTCAGTTGTTTACCTGGAACAAAGTTTTGCTTGAATGTAACATTATGTTTCTGAAGCCATTCTTGTTTCTGTTCCATGATGGCTTCATGTCGTTTTGGTGATGCGGTAGAGGAAAGAATCTCTGTCGGAACACCATATTCTTCATACATTTGTTCCAATGTACGGATGAGTGTAATGGCTCCTGGCATCATATCCAATGTAGCAAAACTTCTTGCCTCAATAAAGGTATCAAAGTTTTTATGAAATGCTTTTGATTTGTCATCACGCTCTGGTGTTGCACCAAACATTTCTTCGTATCTCTTATGGAAGTCACAGATTACGCCATCTAAATCCAGGTAAATTTTTGTAATTTTCACTGACATAATTCTTTGATACTTTCTTTAAGAATGGTTTTGAACTTTTCTTTATCATACTGGAGAAATGGTTCGTACCTCAAACACTTTCTCTGATATGTAGGCCATATAATATCATCTGATATCTTCTTGGACCACATTGGAAAGAAATTCATTATACTATTCAGTATCACCAATGTTTCAATTGAAATGCTGTTCTGCATTGCACCTTGCAACAATGCCGGATAACCACCAGATGGTACTGTTACCAATTCATCGGGGTTATCTGCTTGTTCTAAGATACGGATTATATCTTGTTCAAACTCATATGTCAAGCGTTGGTTTCTTTTTTGCCATAACTTGTAATTTTCTTCACCCTCGGCATTGGCAATATCACCAACCCAATTTACATCCTTAACAAGGAAATTGGAGACATAGAAATCCCTCAACTCTTGTAGGCTGTATTTTCTGGAAAGGCGATAGAATGTATACTTGTCTTTTCGGTTGGCAAAGGCATCCTTAGAGACATTGGTTTTACCGCCATACTTAAAATAATCATAACTATCAGAAGTGAAATGTAATTTGATTGCATTGAATAAAGCAAAGGCAGAGAAGCCTGACCCTTCCTCAAAAGTGAAACTCATATGGAAATAATTTGTTTATTTAATATTAAATTCTCCGGCCAATTTTCGACCAGATGAAATTGTGGACAACGATTATAACCATCATCTGTATGATTACCTTTCATTTGTAACCACAATATAGCTTTGTTGTTTGGTGTAACACATTTAAGAATAGTTCCACTTGGCATAGTGATCCACACACATTCTTCGTCAATATATTTAATCAACTCCGGTATACTTAATATCTGAGCACACTTTTCAATTTTATTAATCCAAACCAAAAATTTAGGTTTATCTTCCTTTTCCAATCTCTGTAATAAGAGAGTTGAAATGATATTTTTATTTGAATTGAACCAATCCTCAACTGATTGCCAGCCATCAATATTTTTACTACTCAACCTATCATGGTCATATTCATATTCGGATAATATTTTGTCTTTTGACCAAGTATTGAATTCAAGAATATCATTCGTTCCAAACCAAAGAGTTAATTTGGAAGTAATGTCATTTGGAATGGTTAAATCGGAAGATAATTTTTTCAGTGTAGTTAGATGCACCTGTGTATTCTTACCTGAAGCATTCTTAACAGACAGGCAAATTCTTTTACCTTCTTTTACACCAATGATATCATTTTTGGTTTTTGTTGAACCATCAGAATCAATCTTATCAAATCCAAAATATTCAATTAAGTGTTCATGGAGAATTTTGTTTTTTTCCATGTCACGACCTTCATAATATTCTTTGCTTGGCATACTACACTTTCAAATTGGTTTAATAAAAATAATTTTCTTATTCTCACCGGTTGGTTTAACAAAAAGTTCTTTCAATTCATCTTTATTATTCCATTTCATGGAAGAAGATTTGTGCTTTGGTAGTCCCGCAGTCTCACCTATTTTACTCCAGTTATCCGCCAAATAAACTGCACCATTTTTACCAGCACCAACAAAGGTAATAATGTGTGTTAGGTTATCACCATATTTTCTTTTCCAAGCTTCACCAGCTTTCAACCTTAGTTGTTTGAGTGTTTGTGTTCCAGCATTCCTAATAGATTTACTAAAACAAAATCTCCAATTGTTGGCGATGGTATTGAATCTATCTTTATATTCATTCTTAGATAGACCGAGAAAATTCAATATATCTTTTGGTGGTGGATATACAGATGAACCAATACCAATCATACCAATACATTCCGGTAAAAGAGTGGAACCATCATCATAATAAATGAGCCAATCAATCCTACGACCAACAGATGCATTTGTTGGCACATAAGAATGATTATTTTCAATAATGTTTTTTACCAACAACTTTTGCTCAGGTGTTGATACTTCAACCAGTTCAATCATAATGGCAATTTAGAACTTTTCTTCATTAAGTTTAAATCTTCGGCTTCTTCTCTAATCTTGGCTTTTAGTGCCGGTGATATCAAAGAGGATGCCACATCAATTTCCATTCCTGTGGTTTCACAGTGATGCACAATGGCATCCATATGTGTAGTACCAAGTGCGTATGATAGTTTTCCTATCATTTCACTAAATTCACTTATCTCATTTTTTGTAGGCATCTCAAACTCTCGTATAGAACAAATGGTTCCCAATCTTAGCAACATACTTCAATTTCCAACCTGGATTTACCGAGGTGTTATGATAGTACATTGACTGTGTTTTGTAGATTGTATCATGTAATTTTGCTTCTGTCAAGGCCTTTCTGGCGATTATCAGGCATTCTTCCCATGCATACTTGTTCCTGACTTCACTGACTTTTTCACCAACCCAACTGAATTGGTATGTACTGCCTGTTTTTTGGTAGACCACTTCACAGACAGTTGAGGGGAATTTGGAACTATTTACACGGTTCATTGTGACCTGTGCTACTGCTAGTTTACCTTCAAAGGATTCACTTGCGGCTTCATAGTAGAGATTTTTGGCCATGCAAAGTACTTGCTTGCCTAGGTCTTGTGCGACCAATTTTTCATAAGAAAATGTTTGTTCTTGTGCCGATAATGGCAGAATCATTGTGATGGAAATAACAATAGATGATAGAAATTTCATCTGTACTCCTTGTGTGTGATAAAGGGGGAGAACCCCCTAACCCTCAGGTAGTTTTTCTGGTGACCTTGATTTCAGGTGATACAACAGGTGTGTTAGACACAAATCCATTCAAGGTCGTTGCCTTGCTGATGATGTCTTGTTCTGAGGGGATTGTTGGCAGTGCCGGATGTTCAGGTGGTGTTTCACCCTTAGACCTTGCCGATTCGCATTGCATGTGCCAGCCTTGTTGTAGACGGTCACGCTCAGCGTTATAAGAATCATATAACATGTCTCTGGCCATTTTTAATAGTTCAAGACGGATTTCAAAAGGTGTCATGTTTGACATAGTTTTCTCCTGTGATGTGTAAGTGTAGTGGTGGTTTTTTGAATGGGTTCCACCGAACCCATATACTTATTTATCCAATTAGAAACTACGTGTGTACTGTAAACGTACTGCGTCTTTTTCTTCATCACCCCAAGTGCGGCTCCAACGAACTGCAACTGCGTCTTGTTTGGTAAGTGCATAACCTACTGCAACGTGAGCACGCTGTGTTGCGTAGTTGTTAGATGTATCAAGAGCATCACGGTAGCGAAAGCCAACATCACTAGTGAACCCAGCGCCAAGAGGAACTTTGACACCTGCATCAATTGCATAGTGACTGAAGTGAGTAGAGCTAGATACTCTTTCACCTAAGCGGCCACCAAGGTAGAACATATCAAATGAACGTCTAACACGAACTTCCATCCCTTGTGAAATAGAACCACTACCAAGTGCTGTTTGGCTGTTTTCTAGTTTAAGGCTGTAATCCATAGCGCCTTCTTTGATACCGACAACCAAACCTTCTTTAATGTTATCTACATTTGTTGCACGATTAGTTTCATTAGAATATTCCAATGATGTATAACCGCCGGCCTGTGCCAAACTGAATGCTGCTGCGAGAACTGTTACTAATACTACTTTTTTCAATTATAACTCCTAGTTGTTGAACAAAATAGTGGGTTTCTTTTAGAGTAAACCCACCAAAACTCTATTAACGATTGGCAATGTACATAGTGATTTCAAAACCAAAACGCATATCGCTTGCTGCAGGTGTAGACCATTTCATATTAGTTCTCCTAAAAATGTCACAACGAAATGTTGCAACTGGATTATATATGGAGAAATATACAAATGTCAAGCAGAGAAAATCATGAATCTGTGGTTGGTTATTCTGTTACGAGGAAACCAACCGAAACCCTAAGCAGTGTTTAGGCTGCTAATGCGTACTCATAAGAGCTGTCGTTTGCATTTACGTTTGTTTTAGTTTTTACACCTACTCTGGTGAGTTGTCCACTTCTGTACTATTTGCCCTGTCGAAACTATGCAGGCCCATCAAATGGTATTTAAGGAAATAAATCTACACCCTAATTCTTCAATAAAATTTTTAGCCTCAAGTTTAGTCTTAAAAATTTTAAAAAAAGATAACGGAGATCCATCAAAATTAAAATTTACTTTATACATTATTTAATCCTTAAAAAACATTTGGTGGACCTGGGGGGATTCGCACCCCCGTCCAGAACACATTTCTAGTTGCTTCATACAACCATAACTTCACATTATACATTAAATTATTTAGTCTGTCAAGTGTTCTTGCGGTAGAATTCAATTGCCTGTACCAAACCATCAATATGGTCTTCCGTTTTTTCAATAAACAAGCCAGGTGGTTCATTATCAATCGCCATAATAGTCACCAGCTGATTGATAGGTTCACCAACTAATTCTTCATACATCAACGAATATGCTGTTTCTTGCCAAAAATAATCTAAAATGTCATCACGTTGCTTGATTCTCTTTGAGGTCTTAAAGTCAATCACCGACAGTACACCATCAAATTCACCAATACAATCAACACGACCAGCAAGACCTAATTGTTCAGACCATAATGCCTGTTCTTGGTAATGTATGTTGTCAATTCTGTCCAATAATGGCACCAAAGCGATAAACATCTCTCTGGCATCTGGCATAATGTCACCTAACTTATCATTATTTAGGTATCTTTCACACAAAGTATGAACATTAGTACCACGGGAACTGGCCTGCCTGGAGATTTTGTTGGCTGCTTCTTCACCCACACGCTTACGCCAAGCCATAATAGATGCCTTCTTCTGAAGGCCAATGACTGTGGTTACAGATGGGAGTTTATTACCTGCTGGTGTGACATAGTATCGTTTGCCATCAGGAAACGTTTGTGATTTTAGGTCTGGTAAGACTTTTGGTGGACAATATGTAAACATAATATACTCATTGTTAAAATTTTATTTATTTGAAGAAAGGACCAACCATCCAAGTGACAACCGAATATCTTTGACCTTCTTCTACATCTTCTACGCCATGTAGAATGAAAGATGGGAACACAATAACAGTGCCTTTTTTCTGTGGTGGATAATATTTCTCATGGCCATTCATCAAAAAGAATTTACCGCCTTTGTAATCATCATTCAAAAATGCCAACACGGTAAGTTTTCTTGTCTCGTCAGAATGTTGTAAGAATGTATCAACGTGAGCAACATATCTACCACCAGCAGGATAGATTAAAAATTCTGCCTGATTGGCATGAGTTATATTAAATTTCCATGAAGATTGATTGGCGGCTAAACCTGCAGCAGCCAAACGACCACCAATGTCTTTGTATGTTGGTAACATTACACGTTCAACATTACGAATTTCTTTATTAACTGTACCTGTACCAGAACCAATCACTGGTTGTTCTTTTGGTACCACATCCTTGGTGTATAACTTAATCAACATATCGCAAGCATCAGGTGTAAGTATATCACTAAACACCCATTCACGCAACTCCTGTGGTCCAGGTAAATTCAAACCAGGTCTTTTGTCAAACTTCCATTCTGCATGAGGTCCATTGGCATCAACATAATGTAGAAACACCTGTGCTTGCCATTGTCCTTCTTTATATTTTTTGCGCCAATGATGTACCTCACAACCACGATACAGTACTGCATCACCGGCTTTCATTTTGATTTTATTCTTTATGGTCTTATCTTCATTACCCATAAAGATTGGCCATACCTCACCTTCAAAACCAAGTGTAAGAGTGGCAGATATTTCACATGATGGTCTATCGGTGTGGTGTTTTAGTTCATCGCCTGGAGCATACAACCGAGCATATGAATATGTTGGGTGTAGTTTTTTACCTGATGCTGCTTCAAAGTGTGGTAACAAATCAACAAGTAATTTATCAAAAGCCATGGAACCATGCACGGCTTCTGATAATGGACACTGAGGGTCTTTTGTTGTTTGTTGTTCTTTGACTAAGGCCTTTAAGGCTTCTGTCAATTCATGGCAAGATTCAGTTGCAAGAAAGTCCTGCAAATGTACATATCTATTCTTTTCAAATAATTCCACTGTATTCATAATAACCTTTTAATAATTAAGTTTGTTCTGGTACTGGTATTGGTTTAATTGTTTGGTCTACTGGATCATACCAGAATTGGTCTTGTACAATATCATCACTACAGTCTACCCAGAAAAGTGGCGGCGCATGTTCAATTTCAACATCGTTTGTCCATGCAACTCTGTAACCAGTTTCTCTTGGTTCAATTGGTGAAATAAGTGCTTTTTTCATTTTAATAAAACTCCTCTACGATAATATACCCAGATCCGCCCGCACCACCGGGAACGCCGCCAGCAGGATTGGTACTACTACCACCACCACCGCCACCATTTATCCCTCCTTGGGCAGCACCCGCTGCATTTCCAGGACTAGCATGTGGAATGGGGCTTCCGCCAATCATGCCAATTATATTGGTTGACCAGCCATTAGAACCACCTATACCTGCCGATTGGGTTAACACCTCACCCCCCGCAGCACCAGCAAGCCCATTAAAATTTAATTGCCCTCCTGTGCCCGTCCCTCCTGACGCTCCTCCCCCGCTATATGTGGGGCCGTGACCTCTATTTGCCGCTGTACCCCCTGCCGTTGCGCTTATTAACGGACCAAATGTACTAGGAGATGCTGACCCAGCCACACCAACAGTTATTGCTATTGGACCAGGAATAGCTGGTGCAGAAAATGTTCCTATAGCTGTACCACCTGAACCTCCACCACCAGCATTTGCGCCGCCAATGCCGCCACTGGTAGATCCACCATTACCACCTGCACCAAATATTGTTACACGTATACCTCTTATTGATGATGGTTTTGTCCAGGTTGCCGGTGATGTATATGTATATGCAATTACCGAGGTGATAGATGTGGGTGGGCTGGAACTAGCTGTATTTTGTGAAGTACCATCACCAAATTGAATACCGTTCTCCATAAGTTTTACATTTGCCATTTATTATTCTCCTATAAGGACCACTATATTTATCCTGTCGTGTCTATTGGATTAGGCTTAATTGACTGGTCCACTGGGTCATACCAAAACTGGTCTGCCACTACATCAGCGGCGCAATCAAACCAAAACATTTCATCGCTGACAGGAAATATTATTCCATCATCAACTACTTGCGCTACTCTGTAGCCTGTATATCTTGGTTCAATGGTTGAAATTAACGCTTTCATTAATAAAACTCCTCAATAATTACCACGCCTTGGCCGCCAGTAGTGCCGGAAACAACTGGCACGTTAGTACTTGTGCCGCCAAAACCGCCGCCACCGTATAACATTGCGTTTCCATTATTTGATAAAACAGAATTCCCACCCACACTAGGAGCTGGGGAACTCTCATTTATACCACTGCTGCCTGATATATTTATTTGACCGCCTGACCCAGCACCGCCACCGCCAACCGAACCTATTTTAGGGCCGGGGCTAGAACTTACTGAGGGTGAACCAGCACCGCCCGCTGCACCTGTAATAACCGATACAGGCGCAACTCCAAAAGAAGAAGCTGCGCTACCACCGCCAACTGTATAGGGTTGTGGGCCAGGTAAACTTGCCGCTGGATAATACCGTTGAGAATAACCGCCACCACCACCAACACCACCAGTTGCTGGGCCAGTCGAACCAACTGGGGCTTGACCACTACCTCCATTTCCACCACCACCAACAACAGTGACTTTAATTGACTTTACTGTTGCGGGTTTTGTCCAAGTACCTGATGTCGTTGCAACGATCATTGTGTTAACACTTGTACTTGTTGATGCTGTATTTTGCGAAGTACCATCACCAAATTGAATACCAGTTACACTAGTTATTGTTGACATATTATTCTCCTATAAGTAACACTATATTTATCCATCAAATTCCTAACTTATCACAGGCTACAATAAACGATTTTACCAAAGAAGAACGAACAATATCGTCTGGTGTAAATGTAATCTCACTAAATTCATCCATATGTCTTGCCACATTTAGAAATTCTTTCAGGCCGGATACATCGTGCTTTGACTTAATCAGGTCATTTTGTTTCAGGTCACCAATAAAGATAATCTTTGAACGATGGCCAACACGGGAAATTACAGAACTTAATTCATGGAAGGTCATTGATTGTGACTCATCTACCAAAATAATAGCATCATCAATAGAAATACCACGTATGGCAGTAGTAGAAATAAATCTGGCATAGCTTTGTTCCTTTAGTCTATCCCATGCATCGGATCTACCAAAAAGAGTTTCAGAGATTTCCTTGTAAGGTGTCTCATATATCTCCATCTTTTCATCCAACGAACCAGGAACGAAACCTTGGTCTCTTACCTGTACTGCTGAACGAACTACTACAATTTGTTTGAATGGGTTGGACCTATCTAGGACTTCTTCTAGGCTGCGGTACATTGCTAAGAATGTTTTACCTACACCTGGAGAACCGAATAGACCAATAAAGTAATCACCACGTTTATATGCGTCAAAGAACTTTTGTTGATTTTCCGTTAGAGCATCAAAAGTTTTTAAATGATCCAGTTTTATCTTTAATGAATTAGAAACTGATGGTTGGCGATATTCTTCGTTTTCGTTTGCTTCAACTCTTTGGCGAGCTGTCATTTTTTTGGTTACCATCAAGACCCCTGTTATTATTATAATTGCAACAACGCTGCATATCTTTTATTGTTTTGTTGCTTCGGTTTGTTCTTACGAACTTTTTTGGGGATAGGTATCACGGTGGTTTTTTTGTCATGGTCACCTTTCTTAGGAAGAAACAGAGCGGGAATTTGTGGCATTACCATTCCCTATTCATTTTGGTTTTATGACCACCTTTAATAGTATTTCCTGGTATAGTTTCTTTCATACGATTGATGACATACTTTTCAAACGTAGAGTCGGCCTTACCAGTTCCTGGTGTGTCCATACGCATTCCATCACCTAGGCCTGGTATGCCATTAGGTGCAAAGTGTCTTTGAAGGTGTGGATTCTTCTCTTTGAACTCATCATACTCAGCAAGACGCATCGTATGTTCTTCAATCTCATTTGTATCTAAATTCAGAAATGTATAAATCATGTAGGTTGAAACCAGTTTGGAACTGGACGTGAGTTGATTTTTCCTTGCCATGAAGCAAGGTGCTGTTTATTATTTATATAGTAATTGTGATATGATGCCATAGAATCACCGGCAATCTTTACCTCATCTGGCATGGCAGGTGTGGGACCTGTAAAATTACCTTTAGGTATGTTATTAGGAATTCTTGCAAGGTCAGGCACCAGTCTAGCACAAGCATGAGTTTTGCCATAACGATATGTAAACTCTTTGAGAAGCTCGCACCACAAAGTGTACAACCATACATAGTTTTTATCTGATTGACGAGACCAGATTGCAGATGGATGATTCTGCATAGTAGGCTTCATAAGACGAGTTTCACGACCATCAGGCAATCGCCATGCTTTGATTGACCTGTTGTTTGCTGTTAGTCTACGGTATTCTTCGCCGTCAAGTACACGGTGAGATGTACACAGCAGCTGAGCATACTCAATAACCATTTTGCAAACATGTTTATCAACGTGCATTTCTGCACACACTTTTGGATCATTGTCAAGGTAAAAAATGTTCATATGTTTAAATACCGAATAAAACCCACAGTGTCAATGCAGGTAAGGAGCATATAATTAGCGACCATGCCAAAACTTCTACGAGTATAAGCAGCCCAGCAGTATATAGCGCAACCGCTGATCCAGGTTGGATAGAGAATATGAAAAGGAATATTTGGTACAGATATGGCAAAAATGATAGCACAACAAATAGAAGCAGCCCAAGCAAAAACTTCCAAGATAAAACGAATCTTGTTACTCTTCCAGTCATCTTTTATCCATTCAAAAATACCATAAACAATATTATTCATCATGCGGCACTACATCCAATCTACCATCAATAGTATAACCACAACCACGCAAGAACATAGAAAATTCTTCTAGAATATCATCTAGTGATTCACCTTCGAATTCCATATTAATTTTTGTTCCTGGTCGTCTATCGGTCAATGACAAGTAATTGTAGTGTTGACCTGTCAATTCAAATTTCATTTTTATCCACCAAATTTAGGAATTTCCAAATCACCATTCTTTTTGGTTTTATGCACAGGTGTTTCTGCTTTAGGGAAACGCTTTGCAATATCATCAGCTGATACTGTTTGCAATACGAATTGTTTGAACTCATCATATTCATTTGTAACACGGAATGAAGTTTTAGCATTCATACCTGAGGAATGTAACATTGACAATTCACAACCACCAGTTATCAATGGTGCAACTTCAACAACATGGTCCAAGTTAATGATAACCGGACAACTTTTTTCAACTGAGTTAACTTCAATAAACAATGCCATATATTTCCCCTTATTTTCTATCACAATCAGCCACACGAATTAAATAAACTGTTGTCTCTGCGTGTGGACGTACAAAGAAACATTCACCTTTAATTGACCATACAAGGTGGTTTTGAATACCATCTTTAAAGTCTTTCAATACATCTGGTGTTGGTGTGGGTTTGAATAAAAATGCCAATGTAATAACCACAATAGGTACCACTATCAACAGATAACCAATCATCTTTATAGGATTTTCTTTTAACCAAAGTAACCAATTATTCATATCATTCCTAGTTTAGATAACAGATTATACACACCAATGGCACTTATGGCAACAGCTACCAAGTATATTGACAACTTGGTGGATTCCTCACCATAGTATTCTTTTTCCAGTCTAATCATATCTCGTTGAGCACAAAGCATCTGTGAGGATTCATTCTCACCACCCATCATGCGGATGGTTTTTTCGGATTCATACAACCTGCGTTTGGCTGTAATGTAATGTATATATGAAATCATATCAAGCATCCGGATGATCAGTCTGTGGATAATGTTTGAATTGTTTGGTGCGTTCATCAATCTCATTAACATGTTCTTTCAATTCTTCCAACATTTGTTCAAGTCTTGTAAGAACTATTTCAATTTCATCTTTTTGTCTCATAATTAATCCCACAATCCTTGGTAATATTTTCCGAACAAACGGAAGCCATTTTGAATTCGTGTTTCAACAACCTTCATTCCTTCATAGTCACACTTATATGTGTGATTTGGTCCATCAACCATTTCGTACATTGTGGCTTTACCAAGCATATCCCATTTGCAAGCAACTGTTTTATGGTCGATTTTACCTGAACGGAAGGCATCTTGCCA
>Ga0209442_1000576_pt1 | contig 21443 bp, 17 predicted proteins | sample LauGreSBDMM110DD_2_FD_187565 | JGI IMG/M metagenome (GOLD analysis project Ga0209442, IMG submission 187565) | Freshwater lake microbial communities from Lake Michigan, USA - Sp13.BD.MM110.DD (SPAdes) (version 2) | ecosystem: Environmental > Aquatic > Freshwater > Lake | place: Lake Michigan...
CCTCCTCCTCCTCCTCATCACACGCACTTACGCATACATACTGTCCCGTCCCCTTCATAATACAGACGTTTTGTGTTTTTTTACATAAACTACAACTACCTGCACGCCCATTTTCATTTAATAAATAAATATCGTTTGACCCATCGTCTGCAAAATATCCACTACAAATTGAACATTTTTCGGTATATTTATTATCTTTAACCGTAGAACAGTCCTGGTTTTTACATACGGATTTAACGTCTAGGTCCTCGTCGTCTACGGCCTCCTCAATATCGTAACGAATATGTGCTTCATCGCCCGAATCTGTGGTCAAGTCCTCCATTGTGAGAGGAGACTGCATATTTGATTCCGAAATCAGACCAGGCTCATCCTTAATATACACATATTTAATATGATTAGCCCGGGGAGGTTCCTCACCGCCATCCAATTTCGTTCCAAGATGCAGTATAACTCGACGCAAAATTTTTACCTCATTTTGTAATTTAGAAACCTTCTTGTTTAATTTCTTCACAACAGGAAGGTTTAAAATATATTCATAATTTGCGCGCATTTTGTGATCCGTTGATGACATTATAGACGTTTAAGTCGTTCAAGTTGTTATTGTCCATAGTATGTCTCTAAGCACTTTCAATTTTATACTCAGTGAAATTATATGAGAATAAAATTATAAAAATATATAGTAACTGACTACAATATGTGGTCGTGTTTTTCAACAAGTTGTATATCAAACCTTACCACGCCCTACTATTTTGCTACATACAAACGTGTATTTATTGAAATACATCCGTCAAGCAAGATAAATCGAGATGTTAAGTTTTATGAAAAGGAATATTATTGTGCACACATATATTCATCAACATATGCGAAATACAAAAATAGAAGTGAGATATTATATCACATGCATGCAGACGCCCGCGATAATTCACTTGGTTACAACGAAAAAATTGAAAAATTAGAGCATACACATGTCGTTGTCGCGCATGTATACCCCAACAGATCAGACTCATTATCCGAAACAGATGCAGATGAATATATAAAATCTAATTCGATCAACCACACATGGAAAGGAAAAAGTATGGTCATGTTTTCAAAGTGGTGTGAAAATGTGAATATATGTCCAGTAACTAATGAAAACCGCGATAATCTCGTCAACTGATGCGACATTTTCATCCAAATGTAAAATTTATTATTTCCATATCAATAAATTTTACGCAGCGAACCCAAACCGCTCTTTCATAATGGTCGCTTTACTCGCCGCAGGCTGTTTTTCGCTTTGGCGTTTGACTTTATATACACCACCTGCTTGCGTCGCACTCCCTTTATTTCCGCCATAAACCCCTGCTACAAAATCGTCGGTGTCTTCGTGTAATTCTGGTAAAATACGCGTAAGCGGACTATCAATCACGAGCAACATGCGTTCACTATTTAATAATTTGCGATATTCCTGTATACTTAGATTTCCGTAAAACTTATCCAACATATAATGTGGGTCAGGGGCAGGTTTAATATTATTCTTATAATTGTATGCTTTACCGTAGACACGATTTAATAAGTGATACCGTTCAAATTTAGTCGAATCGTCCAACTGCTCCTTCATCAAATATCCGACCGCACATTCTGGACGACAAAACGAACCATAACCAAAAATCTTATCATCATTTGAATATTTTGGAATATAACACGCTGGATTATCAAAATCATATGTGCACCAAAAGCACGCGGACTGTTTTTCGTCCATCGTATTACGATATAGGTTTACCTTCAAACGCTTGAGCTTCTCATTTACGTCTTTAATTCGAATATCACCGTCCGCGTTCGCGCGTTCATCAACCACCGGTTCACACTCGGTCTGATTATTACATTTACTGCACAATACAGGTGCATTCGTATTCAAAAAATTGGATGCACCGCCCAAATGATTTTCGGAATAAGCGATTTTATCATTGATTTCCGGTTGACCCTCTTGTAAAAATCGGGCAAATCTCGAGTTTGTATCAACTGAATCATACGCCATAATGGAAGGCGGAACAGATGCATCATAATCAAGTGGATTCTTGATTTTGGTCGTATTTATGGCGTCATACTCATCTATATCTTTTAATAAACACTTCAAGTGTAAAATAACATTCGCAGGGGGTATATCAAACATTTGATCAACTGCGTCTTTTGTAATTAGTTTTCCGCCCTTGGGCTTGCGACCCCGTTTTTTTACTTCTACCGCGGCCGGTTCACTATCTTCAATAACTATGGTAATATTAGTATTCGTCTGTTCAGAAGCAAGTATATTACCGCTGTCTGCGGCCTTACGCTTAGATGGCTTTTTCATTTCTGCATTTTTAGAGACACTAGGCATTCTGATTAATGCAAAAAATACAGACTTTTGTTTATATGCTTTTAAAATATGATTAGGGCGCTAATTCGGTGGGACGTATATCAGCCGCCCTTGTTTGTAAAGAATTAAATGGGTCTCCTACTAGACCGAAAACGGTGGGTTCGGAAAGATCCCGTTTGACCGCCGTAGAAGTATTCGATCTCTGATAACATTTTCTACACAACGGGATGTAGTTATCTGAACCAATACTCACTTGGGTAGTTTCACACGTAACGCGGTGTGAAAATGATGCATATGTCCCGTTTTTACAATGTGCACATAATGCTTTCAATCGAGTCAAATTGTCGCACAACGGAATCAAATCCAACACGCGCCCAAATCGTTGTCGTTTAAAATCCCCATCGAGAGCAGATATACAGACAATTTTATGTTTACATTCAACGAGATCAAATACTACTTCAAATAGGTCATCAAAGAATTGTCCTTCGTTGATAAGTATTACATCGGCATTGGTTATCGCATCGATTACATGAATTAATTTATGAGCCTGTATACACGGAATCATAATTTTATCGTGGGTAGATAGCATCGTTTCGTGATATCGTTTATCTTGATCGAAGTTTATTACTACAACCGTCTTGCCGATGTATTTATACTTATTATATTCTTGTATCAACATGGTCGTTTTACCAGAAAACATCGGGCCGAGAAATAAACTGAGAGAACCTTCCATCGTAATATAAGTATATTAGTATATTAGATATCTTATTTATACTATTCCCCTTCAATTTTATTATTCTAAATAAAAACAATATAACAGATATTTCTATTTCTATATAATGTCTACATCAGAAAGCGCCGAAACCATTCCATGGGTAGAAAAATACCGCCCTACTCAATTTGATCACATAGTTTTAGATCCAACTAATCGTGAATTCTTCGAAAAGATAGTTCAAAATGGTCAATTTCCAAACCTACTATTTTACGGTCCTCCCGGTACTGGGAAAACAACCACCATTATTAATTTGATTCATCAATTTCAAAAAACGCATGGTCGAGTTAATAAAAGTAATGTAATTCATTTGAACGCCTCTGATGAAAGAGGAATCGATATCATCAGAAACCAAATTCATTCATTCGTTCGGTCTATGAATTTATTTGAATCTGGGTTTAAATTCGTAATATTGGATGAGGTCGATTATATGACTAAAAATGCACAACAAGCATTGAAATATCTGTTACAGACGTCCACAACCAAGGTCCGATTTTGTTTAATATGCAATTATATTAGTAAAATAGACGAACCACTCAAAAACGAGTTCATATGTGTAAGATTTAATCAGCTACCCACCCAAGACATCCACAAATTTATTCAAACGATTGCTCAAAAGGAGGATATTAACATATCGAATGATTCAATTAAGATTATACAAGCAATGTATCGTTCCGATATCCGAAGCATGATTAATTTTTTACAATTGAATCAAAATTTTCAAACGAATGAGTGGAATCGAAATATATTGAATAATACGGTTCTTAATGAATTACACAACATGTTTTGCGGTAAACCAAAACATAATGAGATAAAAAAACATATACATGAAATCAGTATAACATATAATATTGATAAAAAACACATTTTACATGCCTATTTCAACTATACTATTCGTAACCAAATGGTAAAACTAACGCCCGAATTTTTGAAGATGCTAGACCGTGTGGTTCACTCGACAAATGCAGAGATGGAAGATATATTTGATTATATTGTTACGTGTGATATAGAGAGAACTATCGCATCTTCTCCATGCGAACTCGTAAGTTATGTATAAAATATCCATCAGGCGGTGTGCATGCAATCACGTTTGGATCGAAATTGCACATTTCGGAGAGTGATTCGGATGACTTGGATTCGGCGATTTTTATCTTAATCGGCTCGACATTCGAGGGCTTGGGCAATTCAACCGGCTGTTTTACACGTTCACTCATTAGTCGCGAGATCATGATATTATTATACACCGAGATTATTTTTTACGGCGAAATATAAAATTGAATCAATATAAACAATTCTTTATATTGATAAATAACAAATAAATGGACGAAGTTAATATTGATGATGAGTGGAGCCAATTTCTATCACATATGCGCGGTGGAAATAGCACAGCAGAACAATTGCCCGTTTCAGTCAACTCATACTCGGTCGACGCAATTGATATGCCTATATGCGACGAGTTAAATATTTCAACAACAACAAAGGTCTTGTTTTTGAATCAGGCGATTAATATTTCCGAAGTTTTTTGGAATATTCCAGTTATAGAATACTGGAAACCATTGCAAGGTGTTATCAAGAAACAGATGAAAATCGTATCTCATACACACGAAGAATATTCAGAGTATGAAAATAAATTGAAAAATTTGTCCTATTATACCGAGCACGTCATTAAACGCATAGACAACCCGGGCGCGCGTAGAAACCGATTTAAAGACGAGCGCAAAATAACGGTTGGTATTTCGAAAAAGGATATAATGAATTGTAGAGGGAAGGTTAAAAATGCCTTCTACAATTGTTTTGCAGTCATATTGCGGTTTCAATATTGTGGAGCGTTTCGAGAAATCCACGTTAAAATATTCAACACGGGAAAAATGGAGATACCTGGGATTGTAAACGACGATTTGCTAAATATTGTTCGGGTAATGATCTTGTCTATACTAGATCCAATTTTGCCTAAATCTACACCCGTTCATTTTATAGAAAATGCGAATGAAGATAGTGTCCTTATTAATTCCAATTTCAATTGTGGATTTTATATAAACCGTGAAAAGTTGTATTCTATTTTGCGAAGTGATAAATACAATATTGAAACTGCATATGATCCGTGCAGTTATCCGGGGGTGAAATGCAAATTCTATTTTAATCACGAGTATGGATTCATAACCGAAAAACAGCTGGGGTATATTAGCGTTGACGATCGCAATCAAAAAATGGATGAACTTGGTGAAAATAAAAAATATACCGAAGTATCGTTCATGATATTTCGCACAGGCAGTTGCTTAATCGTTGGTAATTGCACATTAAGTATTTTGACCTACATATATGGATTCATCAAACGCATGCTGAGCGAAGAATATGGTAAGATAGCCACCTCTTCAGAAGAGCACGTCACCAAAATAAAACAAATAAAGATTCGCAAGCGTACGATAAACGTAACGCGAGAATATATCGAAGACGTTAACTCTGTAAATTCTGGCGACCACGTCTAGCGGCGTCTTATTTACCTTCTCCTCCAAATAACCATATAACAAACGCGTCCATCTGTTGTGGAGTGCTCGATTCGTCGAAAAGCACATTTAACGTGTCTCTATTTCTGAAAAACACATTGAAGGCGATGGTTTGTATTTCGTCCCGACTGTATGACCGTTTATTTTTGGTATAGAAACGATAAAGTGCACTAAACAACAATGCATGTCGACTCGCATATACCACGGGGTCTATGGTTTGTTGCAATATTTCGATGAGACGATATGTATGATATACACTCTCACCTAATACAATCAAAAGCATTTTATGGGTAAACGCAGAATGTGATTGTTGTCTCTCTAAAAGAGGTATTATTTTATTCCCCCACGCGAGTATTAAACCTGACCATTTGCATATTTTAAGTGTGTAAATATCATGGTCATCACCATGCAATATTTTTTTTGATGAATCATATGCATTTAATGCGATATTACCGATGAGGACCTTGTGAACAAACATGATTGGAGTATGCATTTCATTAAAGTCGCTTGTATAGATTGTCTTGGAGTATTCATTAAATAATGCGTAACTTCTTTCTAGATATACCTCCATTTGTTCTACATTCATTTGTATCAAATATAACATAGATAAAATCTGTATAATAGCGTTCCATCCATTATATATTGCCCGATCGTTATTTAATTTAGCGTCCCATGAATGTTTAGTCGTATATTGAAAATAATTCGTTATTGTATCCGAATACAGTTGTATAACCTGGTTTCGATATTTAGAGACCTCCATGTAGAATATATTTAGAGATTCTTAAATGTCGAAATAATATGGTGCGTAAAATAATTTAAATAATCATCATTTAATACTTTATAATTTCATAATGAGTGAACTAGTACAAGCAAAAGACCAATCAAAAGATCAAGTAAAGGCCGCCGCCCAAAGTTTTCGATTACCCGATGTTACCACATTACAACATGCATCAAAGTTATCGATTGTTGAGGATAAACCCATTATGATGGATTATTGGACACAATCCCTCGAAAAAACCGTGTTGATTGGTGTAAAAGAGAATCAAGAGAAGTTGCTCGTGAAAAGCGAGGAAGAATACACCAGTCCCATAGTGAAGATATATAAGACGGGAAGTGAATATATCATTGCTACGGAGAACTCCATCTATTTGGTCGATGTGCAGATTCCCACCAAGAGAATTTCGTCTTAAGCGATCCGCAGCCGAAGGCGTCGCCGATAGAAAAAAGGGTTTGGAGGGAAACGTAGGCGTTAGCCAAAGTTTTCCGAGTGAACTCCGGAGACATGCGAAGCATTGTCGAAGGAGTTTGAAATATTTACAATTATTTATAATACTTGTAAATAAATTTTTAAATACAATCTTCGTGTGTTACCTATAAAATATCCTTTAATGCATCAATTTGTGACGATTCAAGAAAGTCTGGAAAAACGATATCGAATATAATGACTAAATCGCCAGTCGTTTGTTCGCGCTTCATTCCAAGATTAGGAATGATCTTTTTAAAATTGGGCTTCACTATGGTGTTCTTCGCATTATTATTAAACATCATTTCCTTTCCATTTAGATGTTTTAAATTGAACGAAAATCCACATAGAGATTCTTTCAGTGTAATCGTTTTATAATACATCAAATTTAACCCATGACGCTTAAATATAGATGCAGTATCGACGGATATGCATACTTTCACATCGCCCTTTAATTGTTCTGCGCTAACATTACCCTTTTCCGGAATAATAATATATTCATTGTTATCTATTCCGGGGTAAATATTTATATATAGTGTTTCCTCCTCTACGATTTGAATATCACCGGTGCATATTGTTCGCTCAATCCCGATTGGTAAATTGCATCCGTTATATGCTTGTTCAAGTGTGATTGTGATGGAATAGGTAAGTGGATCGGGTTTACGTAATATTTTTGGTCGAATTCCTCCCATAGGCATTCCTCCCATAGGCATTCCTCCCATAGGCATTCCTCCCATAGGCCCCATAGGCATTCCTCCCATAGGCCCCATAGGCATTCCTCCATGGAAAATACGAATATTCGGTGAATCTCCCGTCATTCCGCCAAATAATGCACTGAATAATTCACTCATATGGTCGTCTGATTGATGCATCGTAGGCATCTTCATAAACGGCATATCACCTGTAGAAAAATGAGCAAATGGGTTTTGACCGAAACGTAATTCTGTATCATACTGCTTTCGTTTTTGAGTATCCCCTAAAATTTCATAGGCATCGTTAATTTTACGTATTTGGTCTTCTGCTTCTACGGATGAATTTCGATCAGGATGGTATTTAAAACTGAGAGACCGATATGCTCGTTTAATTTCAACTTCAGATGCATTTGAGGATAACCCCAGCGTTTCGTAATGACTCATTGTAATACATACATAACATGTATTATTTATATATTCGTTACGAATATATAAACTGTTTATGCAAATCAACATAGAATATATGTTATTATGAATAACATATAATGGACAATTTCTTTTCAAATGCGACAAGTTCAATTTCCGCGCCGGAACACCAGACGTTTGTCGCTAAATATAGACCATATTTTATTCAAGATTTCAATACAGACCCGCAGTTTAAGGCGGTTCTCAGATCGCTCATAGATATTGATGATATCAATATATTGGTCACAGGAACAACTAATTCTGGAAAAACCTCATTACTTAGCGCAATTATTCGCGATTATTATCATCTCGAAAAACACCAAAGCTTCCCTGAGAACAATATAATGTTTATTAATAGTTTGAAAGAGCAGGGTATAAATTATTACCGAAATGAAATGAGAACCTTTAGTCAATCCAAGTGTTCGATTCACGGAAAGAAAAAATTGGTTATCGTAGACGACCTTGATCTAATCAATGATCAAAGCCAACAAGTGTTTCGCAATTATATTGATAAATACAAATCGAACATTAATTTTGTATCAGTATGTTCAAATGTCCATAAAGTAATCGAGAGTATTCAATCCAGAGTTCACATTTTACGCCTTGAACCGCCCAGTCGAGAAATGGTAGAACAGTTAATGGATAATATTATTCAAAAAGAGGGGTTACAATTAACCGCAGATGCGAAAAAATATATTTTATCCTTTTCGAATTATTCGATTCGTGAAGTAATTACACATCTTGAAAAAATAAACATTTTATCTGTAGGCGAAGTGGACTTAAATAAATGCAAGTCTATCATTTCAAACATATCACACAAACAGTTTGAAGAATATATATCAATGTTGCGCAGTAAAAATCTGAACGATGCGATTCAAATTCTTTATAAAATATATGATTACGGCTATTCAGTAATTGATATATTAGATCTTTTTTATATATTCGTAAAATCGACCAACAATTTAAGCGAAGATGAAAAATATAGGGTATTGCCGTGTCTATGTAAATATATTACATATTTTCACAGCATGCATGAAGATATTATAGAAATCGTATTATTTACAAACGATTTGCATCACATTTTATCGAACGGTTGTGAAACCATTCGTTCAAATTTGAATATTAACATCTAAGCGTTTATTTTAGCATGATATATTATCCTATACAATTGAGATGTTAAAACAAATATTTCGTGAAAACCCCCCTCTTGAACTTCTAATAGATTTATTGGAAAAGGTTTGTTTGAAAACAGACAAATACTATTTGGTTGATAATAACGCATTTCGAAAGGTATTATTTCATAAATATGATATGATGTTTACTGAGCAATTGATGCCGTATTACCAAGAGTCCAAAAAGTTTTATCTTACTCGTAAATTCACATACAATTCATTTGTAAATATTGTTCGACAAATATGCAAGAGCAACAGTTTGATGTTTAATTCGTCAATAAAATACAACGAATCGAAATATAATATAGATTATTTCATTTATTTTTAGAGCAATCATATTTATGTCGACTTATACTATTATCTTTTGTCGTAATCCGTAATTCCCTTCCAGATATACGGGTAAGTTTGAGAATAAGAATATAATACATTAATATATTATATACTTCAATTATAACGATGGCGTTATTTAGTGAAAATGGAATTTTATATACTATCATTACCATAGGTATTGTATTTGCTGTAAATATATTTGGGACTAGAATCAAGGAATCCATTTCGACAGAATCCGGTGAAAATGCGTTGATACGAAAATATTTATTAAACGATAGCCCTTTGTATGGGTATAACCGACCCAAGTTGTGGATTCATACAACATATGAATATAATTCTCGTATGTGGAAGAGTTTTGGGTCTCGAGCATCAACCGATTTAAACCAACCATATATTCACTTGACCGTTCGTTCCATTGTAAAACATTGCGGAAACGACTTTAATGTATGTTTAATCGACGACGACTCGTTTAATCAATTGATACCAAATTGGACCATCAAGGTTTCTGAATTGCCCGCGCCAGCACGCCAATCATATCGCGATTTAGCTATGTGCGAGCTTTTATATATTTATGGAGGGTTCGTTGTACCAAATACGTTTATATGCCTCCGTAATTTGATATCATTATATCAAACTGGTATTGAGAACATTACGCCATTTGTATGTGAAACTCAAAATCGCTATGAAAATCTGATTCGTGGACAAAAATGGAACAGGTTCATATCCGATATACGGTTTATGGGATCACCAAAACGCTCTCCGATCATGCGCGAAATGATAGAGTATCTGAAAATACGGACCGATAATATGCACTTCAACTCGGAAGCCGACTTTTTTGGATATACGTCAAAATGGGTTAATCATGAGGTAATGCGTGAAAAGATTCGGCTAGTTGATGGATTGCATATTGGCGTAAAAACTGTGGACAACAAAAATGTCGATCTAGAAGATTTGTTGGGACAAGAGGCTCTTCATTTCTGTCCAAAAAAGACATATGGTATTATGATACCGGGAAGTGATATATTAAAAAGAACGTGTTATCAATGGTTTTCCGTAATGTCCGTGGAAGAATTGATGGGAACAGATATGAATGTTACCAAATATTTGCGCGCGTCTTTGGCCGATCCATTACCTGAATCAATCAATTTGCAAGATGACCATGTTGAACGAACTGTAAATTCGATATAACAAATGACTTGGAGGGACACGTAGGCGCTAGCCGAAGTTTTCCGAATGAACTCCATAATCATCTCGAAGGAGTTTCAAATTTCACATTATAAATATTTAATACTATTAATAATGATTTAAACAAATTATATTAACAATAAATCACATAATGATTACACATAATTGTTTTAAAAAAGGAATTATTAGTCGGGTTATTTCAAGGAGTCTGTTTAATTATAAAGACCCGTTTTTATTAGAAAGACAACTAACGAATGACGAAAATACGATTAAAGATGTAGCACATATTTTTTCAAAGGAATATTTATTACCGAATGTGGTTTCATCATTCAGAAATGAAAAATTTGATAAAAATATTATGAAGGAAATGGGTAGTGTTGGTTTATTGGGACCCACAATTAGTGGTTACGGATGTGCAGGAGTAAATTACGTTTCATATGGTTTAATTATGAGAGAAATTGAAAGAGTTGATAGTGGTTATAGAAGTTGTGCTAGCGTTCAATCGTCATTGGTGATGTTTCCGATATACAAATTTGGCTCTCAAGAACAGAAGGACAAATATTTGCCGGAACTAGCTAAGGGTAATCTCATTGGTTGTTTTGGATTAACTGAACCTGACCACGGAAGTGACCCATCTGGAATGAAAACAAGGGCTGTTTTTAAAGATGGTAATTATATTTTAAATGGTAGTAAAAACTGGATTACAAATTCACCAATCGCGGATGTGTTTATCATCTGGGCAAAAGATGATAATAATGATATAAGAGGTTTTATATTAGAAAAAAAGATGAACGGATTATCGTGTCCTAAAATCGAGGGTAAATTCTCATTGCGAACGTCAAACACTGGTATGATTTTTATGGATAATGTGATAGTTCCAAAAGAAAACATGCTTCCGCACGTTAGAGGATTGAAGGGCCCATTTTCGTGTCTTAATAATGCTAGATATGGTATATCTTGGGGAGTTCTTGGTGCTGCCGAAGATTGCTATTTAAGAGCAAGAGAATATGTTTTGGATAGGAAACAATTCAATAGACCTTTGGCGGCAAATCAAATCGTTCAATTGAAACTTGCCGAAATGTTAACCGAAATCACCCTTGGAACCCAAGCATCTTTAAGGATTGGAAGACTGTTAGATGAAAATATATTAATTCCAGAGAATATTTCAATTATAAAAAGAAATAATTGTTTAAAAGCATTAACTGTTGCGAGAAATGCTAGAGATATGCTAGGTGGAAATGGTATATCAGACGAATATCACGTAATAAGACACATGTTGAACCTTGAAGCAGTAAACACATACGAAGGAACCCAGGACATTCACGCGCTAATTATTGGAAAGGGAATAACCCAAATTCCGTCCTTTTGAAAAGCCGAATGATAATCAAAAACACTTAAAGGTATATTGAGGTAATTATACATCATGAAATACATAATAAATCTTATACAAAAAATTTCACGAAAAGAGCTACCGAAACCATTGGGTAGATGGAATTTGGATTATTGTGATACAAAAATAAATAACAAAATCGAATTATCTAACGAAGACCATTGTGGTTCGTGTGGTCAATATGCAATTACAAAAACAGAGTTAATTCAAAAAAATATTTTAAAGGATTGCAATAATGTTGTGAACATCAAGGTGTAATCGAATAGTCGCTGAACTTCGGCGAAGGACAATGAATAAATAATATGATAAATTAAATAAAAAATTATCATACTATAATTGCTATTATAAACTCTTTCGGCTAGCGTCTACGTTTCCCTCCAAACGTTATTCGAATAAGTTTGAACCATAAAATTATATCCATCGCGACATATATCTTCCAACGTGCGCGTAGTTTCCCACCCCAAACACCGTTTCGCCTTTTCAGCAGAGGCATAAGTCTCATCTACATCGCCCGGCCTTCGTGGAACAATGATATATGGAATCGTTATTCCGTTCACATTTTCAAATGTGCGTATCAATTCAAATATGGAAGTTCCTTTGCCCGAACCTAGATTATAAATTACCAATTCAGGTTGTTGATAAACTAATGCGGCAACATGTCCTTCCGCTAGATCCATTACATGAATATAATCGCGTATCCCGGTCCCGTCGCGCGTATTATAATCATCTCCAAAAATATTCAAATAGGGGTATTGGCGAGTCGCCACGCGCAAAATATACGGAAACAAATTATTCGGAATACCACGTGGGTCTTCGCCAATGATTCCAGATGGGTGGGCGCCGACCGGATTAAAATAACGCAATATAGTGATACCCATATTCGGGCGTACCTTCGCATAATCCATCAAAATCCGCTCTTGGAAAAACTTGGTTTGTCCATATGGGTTTGTAATCGATAGTCCGGTTCGACTTGTTTCGATACACGGGGGCGCTGAATCACAACCATATACCGTAGCCGAAGACGAAAATATAAATCGGTTACATCCATAAGTTTCCATAATATCCAATAATACCAATAAACCATTCAAATTTTCACGATAATATAATAACGGTCTTTCGACTGATTCGCCAACCGATTTTAATGATGCGAAGTGAATAACTGCATCAATATTTCTATGAGTTTCGAACAATTCTCGCATATGCGAGACGTCCAACACATTTCCTTCAATGAATGTGATTCTGTCTGGGGATTTTACCAAACGTTTGATCTTGAATAATACGTCTATGGAAGAATTCGCCAAATTGTCCAAAATAATAATGTCGTGGTCTTGTTGGCCAAGTGTTACAGCTACATGAGATCCGATGAACCCAAGTCCACCTGTTAGTAATATGCGCATTATATAAAGAATGTGCATATTATTCTTACGTCATTTCTAAATCATAATAATTATTTGTAACATTACTAAAATTTAATAATACTGAAAATGAAGAGTTATGGTGTCCATATACCTCCGCCGCTTCTTTACCAATCATAAAATCAATAAATGCGGCTTCTTCAAAGTTTAATCCGTCAGTGATCTTCGCCGATTTGTATATGATATTCTTCATTTGATCTATGGGAGTAGACAACAGTGCCGGTGGTAATTCTGTTACACGATTTGCTGCGATATATGTGGGAATAGTTTTATCGCGAAACTTTACATGTTTAATTATATCGCATAATTTAAGAGGTTTTGTTATTTTAAAATGAGCGTTGAAATCTTCTTCATATCGGTAGTGTATGAAATTATATTTCTTAGGTAGCAATTTATCGCGCATATTATTAAAAATACGCATTAATCGATAACATGGTTTTATTGAAGAATATATATTATGTTTTTCATGAACATACCGAGGAATTGACCAAAATTGCCGCAAGACAATATATGGTTTTTGAATGCATTCTAGTTGAGGAAGAATTGCCTTATCTGCATCCAACCATTCGATTGCTCTAACGTCATTTTTATAATTGTGCGTATTTTCCGGAGTACACTTTAATGAATTAAACGGTTTATATAATTTAAATTGTGTTAGAAGATTTTCGTCGAATATGTGTGTGAAGGGAACATCAAACCATTTTCGCAAATTTTTAGATTCGCGTAATGATGAATATCGAAATGAAAATGAGATATTGTATGCTGTGCAAAAATTTACCGCGGCCTGTATATCATACATTTGATTACACAATCCGCTATATGTATCAAAAATTAACGTAAACATCTAGCTACATAATGAGAATATTATTTTTGGCTCATGTGATCGAATTTATTAAATTCTACTTTTATCCGTCCAAACTGCTATATTTTGGGTTATACCTAATTCGTTTGTTGTAATAAATCGTTTATGCAACAATGTAGGTAATAATACCTCCCATTCTTCGTGTTCATAACAATTCTCTTGAATGTCCTGGTATAATTCATCAATTATTTCATGAAAAAATTTTATTTCTGATTGACCAATCTTATAAAAACACGTAAAATAATATGCTCTATCCAAAATATCCTCATTTCTTTTAAATATAGTATGTTCATTATCATATTGCTCATAATTAAACCGTTCATCAATTATATATCGACCTGTAATTTTAAACAAATTGTGTATTTTCATATCTTTATAATAGGTCCTAATATACGTAAGTATCATATTGGTTTGACTAATTTCACCAAATACTTTGTGAATGCTATTATTAGTCATTTTATTTAATACATCGTTATTGTGTATATTTATAAAGCAATCAACCACATTCTTAATTTCATGATATTCGTCATTTGTAAAATGCGAATTGTCGCATAATATTATAAAGCTATTTGGGATATATTTGCGAATGCTAGCGATTGTATGAAATGTTTGATTATATCGTTCTTCTTTTGTGTATATGGAGCGGTTTGCGATATATGTAAATGGTGCGGAAGATACATATACCTTTGATGTAACTATAACTACGTTAACTTTATCCAAGAATATATTTGATCTAATATTCGGTGGTGCTGGTTCTCCACCAAAATAGGTATTCCAGAACGGTGGGAAGTAAATGCAAGGTTTGATAGTATACAAATAATTTTGCTTTCGCTTAATTATCCAATCAATCGACAATTTATGCACGTCATTAAACGGGTGCGCATTTTGATATAGAGAAAGTCTACGTTGGACTGTATTCGGTAAAAATTTATTATGATATATAATTGGGAGCTTGGTAATCATAGCGAGGCTTAATGTGAATGAAAATGTTTCGGGCCACAATGACAATTCTAATATTATATTCGGTTTGTGTGTTTCCAATAAATGATTGAATTCGTCGATGCCTTGATACGAATATTGTTTTGTGAGATTCTGAATGTGTGCTTTTCCAAATATTACTAATTCCACATCTTTTCTTGATTCGACCATTGAATGTATGTGATACAACGCATAATACCCTTTAACATCCGAAATATCACCAATGATAGCAATAACGGTCTTTGCCGTATTTGCGATTATTTTTTTATCAGATTTGCGATAATCGGGTAATTCCGAAACTACAATGTTATTATAGTCTTGGAGATAATGGCCAAACGAATAAAGGTTTCCTATATGTTGCGTAATAATTCGATCAAACTTGTGTATATTCAATTTATAATTCACTTTATCGTCGTTGATTTCATGGAAATATAATTGTGCTTTATTAAATAATAATGTAAAATCATGTAACAAAGTTGTTACCTCTTTGTTTAATGTAAACAATTTTTCAATGAATTCGTGTGAGTGTCCCATTGTAGAATTTACAAAGATCTTGTCTATTTTATCAACATGTGTATCTAAGAATCGGATTGCCGCATGTAAATCCATCGAATTTTGAAATATACAATAATCGTCTATATACCAATGAATTTTTCCATTGAAGCATCTTGCTATTAAGAAATGTGTATTAAATCTAAACTGTGAAATGATAGAATTTATAAAAAACGAACACCCGCCTCCGTAACATGGGAAATCAATAATAAGAATGAATTTGCTATATTCGGCCATTTTGTTTTGAACATTAGATATTACATCCAAATGTTTAAATATCGGTGTATTTCGATTGGATATTTGATACATATCTGAATCCAACAACATCGCATCATATGGTGACGACGACATATACGTTTGTGTTTGATCCGATAGATTGAATATATTGTATATACGATCGTAATTGAATGATAACATCTTAGTATATTGTTCACGAATTGGATCTATTGTTGTGATTAGACCTTCTCCCTTACCATATTCGATCCAATGTTTGATTGCCTTACTTTGTGTATTGATTCCGGCATGCATCAAATGATTGTTGTAAACAATATAGAACTCCCACTCAAATCCGACTAATATAGTTCTACGACCCTCTCTGTAGCCATTATGTATATAATGCTCCTGTGCAGCGTCCTTTGTAATATATCCATGTTCAATTAAATCTTGATTGATCGCAATATACCGGGTCCAATCAAACGTTTTGGACTTGAGTTCCCGGCGCTGATTTTTGCCCGTCTCAACCCAGTGTTTTGTAGCTAAATCCTTGGTATCTATACCCCCGTCAATTAAATCCACATTTGCTATTAAATATTCCCGCCAATCAAAAGTATCAGTATGAACAATATCCGATTTACGTTTGTGTGCTACCGCCAACGAACTCACAGGTTTTGCACGAGATGTATCATGAAACATTATTTATATTTATTGAATGGTTATAATATTAAATATATTTAATAATGGTAATAAAAACGATTGTATTACAATATTATGAAATTAATACTACATTCAAATCCGGCGGTCTTATCTGATGAAAAATGTTCGGACAAAATACATATATTTACACAATTCTTTATTCCTTCGACTAGTGTCCGATACTACGAATTAAAAACCTGTTTAAAAAATAATGCATTGAATCGCGACGTATATCATATTCATTTGTTGGTTGAGCGGCAATTTACAACACAAGAGCTCGGTACATCTTCCGATAAAATTATACAGACTGTTATTGGTAAACGATTGACGTTTCAAGACGTATTTTCGTATATTCGAGCGTCGCGAATTAAGGGGTATCTAATATTACTGAATGCGGACATATGTTTCGCGGATTCTGCCCTACCCAACTTGAGACGTAGTCAAATTCATGAGAAAAAACAAATGTTTGCTCTATTGCGGTATGAATATAACTCATCGGAACCATCCAAATCGTTGGTATTTGGTCCCAGATTCGATAGTCAGGACACGTGGATTTTGCATTCGAATTTTTCCATTCGTCCAACATCTGAACCTATATTCTCATTTGAATTTGGTCGACCAGGATGCGATAATAAACTCGTATATTTAATGAGCATATTAGGGTATGATGTAATCAATGACCCTAAAACCATTCAGACCTATCACATTCATTCGAGTAAACAAAGGTCGTATAATTTAAAAGACTCATTACAATTACCATGCGGCGTAGTTGTCCCATATAGTTTTGATCCAACAAAAATAAAATCGAATTTGGGAATTAATATGAATGACGTGTATAATACCACGCGCGATTTTAAAGAATTGATGTTTCACGACAACCGCGTATTATATGAATACATACAATCTAAAATACACGACAATCGGCCGTTTATATTGCCCAGGATATCGGGTATTGAGAACAATGTTGCGGTCTTTGCGAGAGTAATTCGGGACAAAATGCACACAGATTTAGGGCCGTTACATGTATACATAGCCAAAATACTCCCGGCTATGAAAAATAATGCGGGTATTTTGTTAAAAACAGATGCCGAAACAGAACACTATTCCACGTTGTATTTATCTGCGATTGAGCATTGTGAAATGATGGCTGGGTGGGACGTCCAAGGAAACTATATTGGACATATCGCACAGTCGCATGCGTTTTTACGAAATGTGTATTCGTCGAAGAGAATGTATTGGGCTCTGGCGCTTGACGTCTTTCATTATATATATGATACACCATGGACACATGCGTTAAAAGGGAAACGTATTTTGATTATTTCACCGTTCGAAGAATCGATTTTAGAAAAGATTCCGATTCGCAGTCATATTTATGATGGAGTTGATTTATTTCCGGATTGTGAATTTATTACATTAAAGCCACCTCAAACGCAAGCCGGAGAAAGTTCTCGTGGGTTTACCATTGAATTTGATGATTTTAAATCTAGAGTGGAGCAAGTAATTGATCAATTTGACGTAGCGTTAGTATCGTGTGGTGGATATGCGAACCCGATATGTTCGTTTATATACGAAAACGGTAAATCTGCGATATATGTTGGTGGCGTTCTGCAAATGTATTTTGGTATTTTGGGAGCACGTTGGTTACACGAGCGGCCCGATATTGTGAAACTATTTTCAAATAATTACTGGTCTAGACCGAAATCTACAGAACGTCCGATAAACAGTCAGAATGTAGAAGGTGGATGTTATTGGTAATGAAGAGATAGCGTAGGTAAGCCACTGAACTCCGTAAGCATGTCGAAGGAGTTAGCTCCAAATATCTAACTAAATATGTATATAATGGATACGTATTTAGACGAAAAGGGTGAGCATAGGCAACAATATGAAGATAAATTAAAACTCATTGCTTCCGGTAAGCCATCAAATACGGATAGTTCTCCCAAACTTGGGAAATCGGTAAAAATTCGGGTTACCAAGAAAAAGCGACCCGCCGTTGCGACAATAGATACTCCAGTAAAGGTTGCGACAGAGATCCCAAAGGTTCCCGTAGAAGCAGAAAATCGTCCGAAAGTAACCGGAAGGTTAAATGAGAAGCTCCTTACCATATTTGATGAACTATCCGGATTTATGGTAAAGCGTGGCGAACCATTTAAGGCACGAGCGTATCAAAAAGCGCAAGAAAGCATAATCATGTATCCTGGTGAAATTACACACGAAAATTACAAGCAATTGGAAAAACTTCCGGGAATTGGAGAAACAATTACACATAAAATCGACGAGTTTGTGACTACGGGGACATTACGTATATTAGAACGGGAGCGCGCCGATCCACAAAATGTGTTCGCCGACATATATGGAGTTGGACCCAAAAAGGCACTCGATATTGTAAATAAGGGGGTGAAGACTATTTCGGAATTGCGCGAAAAACAGGATGAATATTTGAATGCAATTCAAAGGGTGGGTCTAAAATATTATGACGATATTTTGCAACGTATTCCTCGTTCTGAAATAGACGAATTCCACAAAATATTTAACCAGACATTTGAATCTACAAAAGATGCGGATACAAAATACGAAATTGTTGGTAGTTATAGGCGCAATGCGAAAACCTCGGGTGATATTGATGTAATTATTACATCAAACAACAAGGACGTATTTAAACGGTTTGTTGATTCTTTGGTAGAGAAGGGGGTTATCTTGGAGATATTGTCTAGAGGGTCCTCGAAATCGTTGGTTATCGCAAAACTACAAGGTAAACCACATGCGCGCAGAGTAGACTTTTTATATACTTCGCAGGAAGAATATCCATTTGCAGTATTATATTTCACCGGAAGTAAAATATTCAATACGGTTATGCGAGGAAGAGCATTATCCATGGGATATTCTTTGAATGAACATGGTATGTATAAAATGGATGGTAGGAAAAAGGATGATAAAGTATCGCATGAATTCCGCGATGAACGCTCTATATTCGATTTCTTAAAGATGAAATATAAGGATCCAGAGGATCGTATTGACGGACGATCGGTTGTTACAGAGGCGGGCGAAGTTAAGCGCAGTATTCCACCCACGGCGGTAAAGGAACTCGAAAATATACAAATGACTATTCAGGAACCATCCAAAAATGCTAAAACACGAAAAAATCGTGTATCTTCTGAAGAAAAGGCCGCGAACAAAGAAAACGCACGTATTGAAAAGGAACGAGTTAAACACTTGGAAAAGGAGCGGAAAGAAGCAGAAAAAGTCGCACAAAAAGAAAGCAAGATTGCTATGAAAGAATTAGTAAAGACGGTCAAGGCGGATGCGAAGGCCGCGGCGAAAACACAAAAGCGCCAAGAAAAGGATGCGACTAAGGCACAGACGAAAAAAAAACGAACTGTATCACCTAAAATAAATATTCAACAAAATAAAATAGAGGCATCTGGTGATACTAATACAATGCCCACCGTTAAGGCGAATGAAACAAACGCGTGCCCTATTTGTCGCATTCCACATGTGGACGCCGATTCAGATGACCCAATACTCCACGCGATTCAACATTTTAAAGAGGGGGGTATCGGTGTATTGGACAAATTAACCGAAGAAACATTAAACGCAATGTTAACAAAAACAAATTTGGTATACCGAAATTTGGGGCCAGATGAAATTCCTCTTATTACAGACAATCAGTATGATATTTTAGAGGGTTACATTAAACGCAAATATCCCAAGAATACCATTGTTGGTAAAATCGGAGCACCCGTTGAAAAAAATAAGGTTGCGTTACCGCATAAAATGCGTTCGATGAACAAAATTAAGCCCGACACCAACGCCCTTGCGTCGTGGAAATCAAAATATAAGAATGGATATGTTTTATCATGCAAACTCGACGGTGTGAGCGGGTTATATTCAACGGAAAATAATCAATCGAAATTATATACAAGAGGCGATGGTGATGTTGGTCAAGACGTGAGTCATTTTATACCGTATTTAAATCTACCAACGGAGACCGATATCGTTGTTCGAGGCGAATTTGTTATGCCCAAGGCAACATTCACGTCCAAATATGCCGATAAATTTGCGAATGGCCGCAATCTCGTCGCTGGAACTATAAACCGTCTGCGCATAAATGATACCGTGAATGATATTCATTTTGTAGCATACGAAGTGATTCGTCCATCATTGAAACCTAGCGAGCAGATGAAATTTTTGGAAGACAGGGGTTTTAATACTGTGCGAAACGAAACACATACAGACATAACAAACGAACAGTTATCTAGTCTACTCATAGATTGGCGTGTGAATTATGATTATGAAATTGACGGTGTGATCGTAACCGATGATCATATATATCCGCGCAGTTCCGGAAATCCAGAATATTCGTTCGCATTTAAAATGGCGTTAACGGAACAAATGGCCGAGACCATGGTGTTGGACGTAGAATGGAATGCGAGCAAGGATGGCTATCTTAAACCGCGCGTGAGGATCGAGCCGGTTCATTTGAGTGGTGTAAAAATCGAATATACGACGGGATTTAACGCGGCATTTATAGAATCTAATCATATTGGAGTGGGTGCATTAATACAAATTATACGAAGTGGTGATGTTATACCATATATCAATGCGGTTATTACACCCGCCGATCAATGTCTAATGCCGA
>Ga0209442_1000581_pt1 | contig 21376 bp, 19 predicted proteins | sample LauGreSBDMM110DD_2_FD_187565 | JGI IMG/M metagenome (GOLD analysis project Ga0209442, IMG submission 187565) | Freshwater lake microbial communities from Lake Michigan, USA - Sp13.BD.MM110.DD (SPAdes) (version 2) | ecosystem: Environmental > Aquatic > Freshwater > Lake | place: Lake Michigan...
TGCTGCGCAACGGACAAGAACGCGTGATCACGCCCTTGCCCTTGAACCACATGAATGCCATGGCCTTCTCCACCATGGTGGTGTTGATGACCGGCGGGGGCTTGGTGCAACTCGACCGCTTTCACCCCCAAACCTGGTGGCAAAGCGTGGCCCAAAGCCGCGCCACTGTGGTTCATTACTTGGGTGTGATGCCCGCCATGTTGCTGTCCGCGACCCTTCTGCCCAGCGACCGTGCGCACGCGGTGCGTTTTGGTTTTGGCGCTGGTGTGGACCAGCGCAACCACGCACCGTTTGAAGAGCGCTTTGGCTTCCCCCTGGTGGAGGCCTGGGCCATGACCGAAACCGGGGCTGCCGCGTGTGTGATGGCCAACGAGGAGCCGCGCCATGTGGGCATGCGCTGCTTTGGCAAACCCCCTGCCGAGATGGCCTACTGCCTGGTCGACGACCAAGGCGTGGATGTGGGCGTGGGCGTGCCCGGCGAGTTGTGGGTGCGCGTCCATGGGGCTGACCCGCGCCTTGATTTTTTTGCCGGATACCTCAAAGACGACGCGGCCACCGACGAGGCCTGGGCCGGGGGTTGGTTTCACACCGGTGACTTGGTCCAACGCGACGCCCAAGGCCTGTTGTATTTTGTGGATCGCAAAAAAAATGTGATCCGACGCAGTGGCGAAAACATTTCGGCGGTCGAGGTAGAGAGCGTGTTGGCCCAACACCCTGCGGTCAAGGCCTGCGCCATTGCAGCCACCCCCGATGCGGTGCGTGGCGATGAAGTGTTGGCCTGTGTGGTCACCCGAGAGGCCTTGCCTGCATCGCAGCGCGCAGCCTTGGCGCAGGACTTGGTGCGCCATTGCCTGGACCAACTGGCCTATTACAAAGCCCCGGGCTATGTGGCTTTTGTGGATGCCATGCCGGTGACCTTGTCGCAAAAAGTCCAGCGTGGTCAATTGCGCGATGTCGCGCGTGACTTGCCTGGGCAAGCGCATTGCATCGATGTGCGCGCTCTGAAAAAGCGGCAAGCATGAGCCGCCAATCCTATGCCGGCGTGGCGGTGGCCGTGCCCATCACCGTGCCCTACCAGCGCTACAGCACCCAAGGGGCGCATTGGTTTGTCGGTCAAGCCTTGCAGGCCTTGATCCAAGCCTCCGGCGTGGCCAAGGACGACATTGACGGTCTGTGCCTGAGCAGTTTTTCGCTCAGCCCCGACACGGCGGTGGGCTTGACCCAGCACCTGGGCTTGTCGCCGCGTTGGTTGGACCACATCCCCACCGGCGGAGCTTCGGGTGTCATGGCTTTGCGCCGCGCGGCCCGAGCGGTGCAAGCGGGGGATGCCGATGTGGTGGCGTGCATTGGTGCCGACACCAACCACGTCGATTCATTTCGCCAAACCTTGGGCAGCTTTAGCCACTTTGCGCGTGACGCCAGTTACCCCTATGGTTCAGGCGGTCCCAACTCGGTGTTTGCCTTCATCACCGCCAATTACATGCGCACCTATGGCGCGCAGCGCGAAGACTTTGGCCGCATCGCTGTGGACCAGCGCAGCAATGCCTTGAAAAACCCCAACGCCTTGTTCAAAAAGCCGCTCAGCCTGGACGAGTACATGGCGGGGCGGCCCATCTCTGACCCGATTCACCTGTTTGACTGCGTCATGCCCTGTGCCGGGGCAGATGCCTTTTTGGTCATGAGCGAAAAGCGGGCGCAAGATTTGGGTTTGCCCCATGCCATCATCCGTGGCGCGATCGAACGGCACAATGCCTTTGCCAGCGACCCCATCATGGTGCAAGGCGGTTGGCGCCGTGACCTGGCTGACTTGTATGCCCAAGCCGATGCCGCGCCAGCGCAGGTGGATTTTGTGCAAACCTATGACGACTACCCGGTGATCGTGATGATGCAATTTGAAGACCTGGGTTTTTGTGCCAAAGGCGAGGGCCCACAGTTTGTGCGCGACCACCGCATGACGCATGATGGCAGTTTTCCCAACAACACCAGCGGCGGGCAACTGTCGGTGGGTCAAGCGGGTGCGGCGGGTGGCTTCATTGGCATGGTCGAGGCGCTGCGTCAACTGTGTGACCTGGCCGGCGAGCGCACGGTGCCGGGTGCGCAACTGGGTTTGGTATCTGGCTTTGGCATGGTCACCTATGACCGCTGTTTGTGCACCGGTGCGGTGTTGTTGGGGCGTTCCGCATGACCATGCCGCTGATGCGCCCGGCGCGCAAAAACCCGATTTTGCGCACCCCGCAAATGAACCTGCCGCCATCGGCGCGCAGCCGTGTGGCCCTGAGCCTGACCGCTGCCGCCGCTGAAGGCCGTTTTGAATTGCAGGTGTGCCAAGACTGTGACAGCGTGCAGTACCCGCCGCGCGAGGCCTGTGTGCACTGTGTGTCACCGCGCCTGAAGTGGCGCGCCCAAACGGGCCTGGGGCAGTTGCTGGCCAGCACCACCTTGCACCACAGCAATGACTTGTTTTTCCGCGAGCGCTTGCCGTGGCGCTTGGGCATGGTGGCCTTGGATGCGGGGCCATCGGTGATGGTGCACTTGCACAGCGAGGTCGGCGAGGCCCCATCCCGCTTGCGCGTGGGCGCACGCTTGGACCGGGCGGGGCAAGCGGTGTTGATAGGTTTCCCTGAGAAAGAGAGCGAACACATGGCCGACGACAAAATGCTGCGCGAAATGGGCAGCGACCCCAAGTTCCGCAAGGCCCTGGTCACCGACGGAAAAACCCCGGTGGGCCAGGCGTTGGTGCGCGCCTTGGTCAAGGCGGGGGCCGACATTGTCTGGGTGGGCCACGCCGAGCCCTGGAAAAAGTTGCCTGGCTTGGCCGAACTCGCCGCTTTGCCCCAAGTCACCCTGTTGCCCCTGGACCTGAGCAACGAGCGTTCCGTCATCACCTTGGCCGGTGAGATCGGCGGCAAGGTGGACATCGTGATCAACAACGCCGAGGTGCACCGCAGCCACGGCATTGGCAACCGCACCGGTACCGATGTGGCGCGCATGGAAATGGAGATCAATTACCTGGGCCTGTTGCGTTTGTCCCAGGCCTTGGGCCCGGCCTTGCAAGGGCGCGCCGCCGATGGGGTGACCCACGCATCTGCATGGGTCAACTTGCTGTCGATTTATGCCTTGTCCAATTTTCCGCCGCACGGCACCTACTCGGCTTCCAAGGCGGCGGCGTATTCGTTGTCGCAATGCTTGCGCGCCGAGATGCGGCCATCGGGCATCCGCGTGGTTCATGTGTTCCCAGGGCCGATTGACGACGAATGGAACCAAAACATGCCCCCACCCAAATTGAGCCCCGAGGCTTTGGCCAGCGCGGTCATCAAAGCCTTGCGCGATGGCACCGAAGACGTTTACCCCGGTGACGTGGCCCAAGAGTGGTTGCAGCGCTGGCGCGACAACCCCAAGGTGTTGGAGCGTGAAATCGCGGCGGGGGGCACATGAGCATGGCCACCACAGCCCCTTTGTTGAGCGCCTTGGTCGAGGCCATGCGCACGCGGCGCATCGAAGTCATCGACCTGACCCAAACCCTCACGCCCGACTTTCCGCAAATAGCGCTGCCCCCCGAGATGGGCCAGTGCTGGCCGTTTCGCATCGAGGAGGCGTCGAACTACGATGCGCGCGGCCCGGGTTGGTATTGGAACAACTTCTCCTGTGGCGAACACACCGGCACCCACTTTGATGCCCCCATCCATTGGATCTCGGGGCGTGATCTGCCCAACAACGCGGTGGACACCATACCCGTGCAGCATTTCGTGGCCCCGGCTTGTGTGGTGGACTGTTCAACCCAAGTGGCACAAAACCCCGACTACTTGTTGACCGTCGATGATTTGCTGGCGTTTGAGGCTCAACATGGCCGCATCCCCGCCGGTGCTTGGTTGCTCATGCGCACCGATTGGTCGCAGCGCAGCGACCCCGAGGCCTATCAAAATTTTGACGAAACCGGCCAGCACACCCCCGGGCCCAGCACCGAGGCGGTGCGGTTCTTGGTCGATCAGCGCGATGTCTTGGGTTTTGGTTCCGAGGCGATTGGCACCGATGCGGGCCAGGGCTATCACCTGCGCCCACCCTACCCGTGCCACTACTACATGCACGGTGCCGGCCGCTATGGTCTGCAATGCCTGGCCAATTTGGACAAGTTGCCACCCACGGGGGCAGTGATTTTGAGCCCGCCTTTGAAGATTCAAAAAGGCAGTGGCAGCCCCTTGCGTGTCTTGGCTTTGGTGGAGCACGCCGCTTGAGCATCGCACCCGCACCGGGCTTGCGCCAAGTGGCCTTGGTCAGTGGCGGCAGTGCTGGCATTGGCCGCGCTGTGTGCGAACAACTGTTGGCGCAAGGTTGCGAAGTGGTGTCCTTGGACATCCAAGCCCCGACCTGGCACAGCCCGAAATTGCATGCCGTGCAGGTGGATTTGCTCGACCGCCAGGCCACCGCCCAGGTGTTGCAACAAGTGGTGCGCGACTGGCCCATCAACACCGTGGTGCACAACGCAGGCTTGATCCGCGCGGCTTTGTTGCCCGATGTGCGCTTGAGCGACTTGGACGATCTGACCCAGCTGCACCTGGCCTGCGCCATTCAAATGGTGCAAGCCGCTTTGCCCACCATGCAGGCCCAACAATTTGGCCGGGTGGTGTTGTTGTCCTCGCGCGCGGCAGTGGGTTTGGCCACCCGCAGTGTGTATTCGGCCACCAAGGCCGGCTTGATGGGTTTGGCCCGCACCTGGGCATTGGAGCTGGGCCCACAGGGCATCACCGTGAATGTCATCGCGCCCGGCCCGATCCGCAGCACGGCCATGTTCCACGACGTGGTGCCTGCGGGCAGCGACAAAGAGCGGCAATTGGCAGCTTCCTTGCCGGTGCGCCGTTTGGGGGAACCCGCTGACGTGGCCCGTGCAGCCGGGTTTTTTGTCCAGCCCGGCAGTGGATTCATCACCGGTCAGGTGTTGTATGTCTGTGGTGGCGCCAGCGTGGGAAGTTTGAACCTGTGATGCTTTTTCGGTCATCAGGGGAGCCAAATGTATCAGGGGGAATCCCTGAGGCTTTGCGCCGTCGCACAAGCGACAATGCATGCTTGTTTCAGTTTGGCCCGGCAGGGTCGTTCAAGTCGTTTTAAAGGAGTGATCATGCGCACAACGAAATCAGGCCGTTTGCTGGCCTTGTCTTTGGCCAGCTTGTTGGCCGCTTCCATGGTTCAGGCCGCTGACAAGGTCAAAATTGGGTTCGTCAGCACCTTGTCTGGCCCCAATGGCGCATTGGGCGCAGAGATCCGCGACGCCTTCAACCTGGCGGTCAAGCTCAATGGCGGCAAGCTCGGTGGTTTGCCCGCTGAGGTGTTGATTGGCGACGACCAGTTCAAGCCCGATGTGGGCAAGCAGTTGTTTGAGCGCTATGTCAAGCGCGACAAAGTGGACTTCATGACCGGCGTGGTGTTCTCCAACATCATGTTGGCTGGCTTGCCCGAAGCCGTCGGTGAGAAAACCTTCTACCTGAGCCCCAATGCCGCGCCTTCTCCCATTGCTGGTAAAGATTGCAGCCCTTACTTCTTTGCCGTGTCGTGGCCCAACGACGCCTACCATGAGGCCGCTGGCCAACACGCCACCAACCGGGGTTTCAAGTCGGCGTATTTGGTGGCCCCCAACTACCAAGCGGGCAAAGACTCATTGGCGGGCTTCAAGCGTTTCTACAAAGGCAAGGTGGCGGCCGAGGTCTATACCAAGCTGGGCCAGTTGGATTACTCGGCTGAGTTGGCTGAAATCCGCGCGGCCAAGCCCGATGTGCTGTACTTCTTTTTACCCGGGGGCATGGGCATCAACTTCATCAAGCAGTTTGTGGCTGCGGGCCTGAACAAAGACACCAAGATGGTGTTGCCTGGCTTTGGCGCTGACCAAGACATCATCCGCAGCGTGGGCGACGAGATGCTGGGCATCACCGACACCGCCCATTGGGGCTTGGACTTGAACAACGCCGCCAACAAAAAGTTTGTCGCCGAGTTTGAGAAAGAGTACAAGCGCTTGCCCACGGTCTATGCGGCCCAAGGCTATGACACGGCGTTGTTGATTGACGCAGCGGTGCGCGGTGCCAAAGGCAATTTGGAAGACAAAGAAGCCCTGCGCCGCCACATCAAAGAGGCCAAGTTTGAGTCGGTGCGCGGTGCATTTAAATTCAACACCAACCAGTACCCGATCCAAAACTACTACCTGCGCGAAGTGCAAAAAGATGCGCAGGGTCGTTTGGTCAACAAAATTGTGTCGCAAACCCCGGTGTTGGCCAGCCACGGCGACGCGTATGTGCAAGATTGCCCCATGAAATAAGCGCTTTGGCGCACACACCTTAAGGCCCCGCCACGTTGTGGTGGGGCATTTTTAGTTTTTGACCGATAAGCGCGTGCATGACCTGGATACTGTTTCTTGAGCAAAGCCTCAACGGGCTGCAATTTGGTTTGATGTTGTTTTTGCTGGCCTCGGGCTTGACCCTGGTGTTTGGCATCATGGACATGATCAATCTGGCCCATGGTGCGTTGTACATGGTGGGCGCATTTTTGGCCGCCTGGTTGGTGAACCTCACCCAATCCTTTTTATGGGGCGTGCTGCTGGCCGTGCCTTTGACGGCCGTTTTTGGCATGGTGCTGGAGTCAACGCTGTTGCGCACCCTGTACCGGCGCGACCACATGTCACAGGTGTTGGCCACCTTTGCCTTGATCTTGATCATCAACGAGGCGGTGCGCATGATTTGGGGCACCGATTTGGCCCTCTCGGCACCGGCCGCTTTGTCGGGGCCGGTGGAATTGTTGCCGGGCTTGAAGTACCCCAGTTACCGGCTCGTCATCATCGGCGTGGGATTGGCCCTGGCCTTGTTTTTGTACCTGGTGGTGACCCAAACCCGCATGGGTGCGTGGGTGCGGGCCGGCGCGTCCAACCGTGACATGGCCATGGCCATGGGCATCAACATCCAGCGCTTGTTCACCCTGGTGTTTGGCTTGGGTGCAGCCATGTGTGCCGTCGCAGGTGCCATGCTCGGGCCTTTGCTGGCGGTGCAGGTGGGCATGGGCGAAAGCATTTTGATCTTGGCCTTTGTGGTCATTGTGATTGGCGGCATTGGGTCCATTTGGGGGGCTTTTGTCGGCTCCTTGTTGGTGGGCTTTGTCGATACCTTTGGCCGCACCTTGCTGCCGCATCTGTTTCGCGAAATCTTCCCGCCGCAGGTCGCGGCCACCGCCGGTCCTGCCGCAGCTTCCATCATGGTTTATCTGTTGATGGCCGTGGTCTTGTTCATCCGCCCGCAGGGCTTGTTTTCGCGCCGCGCATGAACACCACCGCTTCCCCCACCATGACCAAGCCCTGGGCTTGGCCAGTGCTCATCGCCTTGGCCATTGGCTTGGGTTGGCTGATGCAAGCGCAAGGCCAAAATTTTTATTTGTCCATGCTCAGCCGCATGATGATTTACGGCCTGGCCGCTTGCAGCCTCAACCTGATTCTGGGTTACGGCGGCTTGGTGTCATTTGGCCATGCAGCTTTTGTCGGCATCGGCGCTTACACCGTGGGCATCTTGATCACCGAGGGCGTGCCCAGTGGCTGGATCGGTTTCCCGCTGGCCATGTTGGTGTCGGCGCTGTTTGCGGCCTTGATCGGGGCCATTTCGTTGCGCACCCGGGGTGTGTACTTCATCATGATCACCCTGGCCTTTGCGCAAATGGTGTACTACTTGGTCAACTCGGTCAAAGCCTATGGCGGCGACGAAGGCCTGAACATCCGCATGCGCTCCGACTTTGGCTTTGGCATCAACCTGAAAAATGACTTGGCTTTTTATTACCTGGTGCTGGTGTGCTTGGTGCTCAGCCTGTGGTTCATGCACCGCTTGATGCATTCACGCTTTGGCCGGGTGGTCTTGGCCCAACGCGATGACGATGTGCGCACCGAGGCGTTGGGCTTTGCGGTGTACCGCTACCAACTGGTGTTGTTCGTGCTCGCCGGTGCCATTGGCGGCTTGTCCGGTGCATTGATGGTCAACCAACAAAATTACGTCAACCCCAATTTGATGCACTGGACGCAATCGGGTGTGCTCATGGTCATGGTGATTTTGGGTGGCGTGGGCACCTTGGCCGGTGGCCTGTGGGGCGCTTTGTTGCTGTTGACACTGGAGGACGTGTTTGCCGAATACACCGTGCATTGGCAGTTTTATGTGGGTTGGATTTTGCTGGCTGTGGTGCTGATGGCGCCCAAAGGCTTGGCCGGTTTGTTCCAACGCCGAGCCAAGGGGGTGCAGCATGGCTGAGCCGGTGTTGCAGGTCAAATCCTTGGTCAAGTATTTTGGTGCTTTGTGTGCCACCGACCATGTCAGCTTGGATGTGCGGGCGGGCGAAATCCACGCCCTGATTGGCCCCAATGGGGCTGGCAAAACCAGTTTGGTGGCGCAACTCTCGGGCTTGCTCGCCAGCGATTCGGGCCAAGTGGTATTTCTGGGCCAAGACATCGGTGCTTTGAGTGCCCACCAGCGGGTGCGTTTGGGTTTGGTGCGCTCGTTTCAGATCACCCGCTTGTTCAAGTCGTTCACCGTGCGCGACAACGTGGCCTTGGCGGTGCAAGCGCGCACCGGCAACCCCTATTCGTTTTGGCGGCCGGTAGCGGCTGAGCGTGCGCTGCACGATGAGGCCGAATCGATCTTGCAAGACATTGGTTTGGCCGAGCGTGCCGACGAGCTGGCGCAAAATTTATCGCATGGTGAGCAGCGTGTGCTCGAAGTGGGCTTGGCCATGGCCACGGCCCCCAAGCTGCTGCTGCTCGACGAGCCCATGGCAGGCACGGGGCCCGAAGAATCCCAGCGCATTGTCGATTTGATTGATGGCCTCAAGAACCGCGTGGCCATTTTGTTGGTCGAGCATGACATGGACGCGGTGTTTCGCCTGGCCGATCGCATTTCCGTGATGGTCAATGGTGCGGTGATCGCGTGTGGCGAGCCCCAGGCGATTCGCAGCGACCCGATGGTGATCGCCGCTTATTTGGGCGAGGAGCACAGCGCATGAGTGCCGTTTTATTGCAGGCCCAAGGTTTGCGCGCCGCCTATGGTGCCAGCCAGGTGTTGTTTGGCATTGATTTTGAAATTCGTGCCGGTGAGGTCATGGGCTTGCTCGGCCGCAACGGCATGGGCAAAACCACTTTGATCCGCAGCTTGTTGGGCATCAAAAGTCCCCAAGCTGGCAGCGTTCGTTTTGAAGGCACAGAGATCACCGGAAACAGCAGCGACAAGATTGCCCGAATGGGGCTGGCCGTGGTGCCCGAAGGCCGGCAGGTGTTTCCCAATTTGAGCGTGGACGAACACTTGACCGCCTTTGCCGCAAGGCGCAATGGGGCCGCGCAGCCGTGGACGCCCGAATCGGTGTATGCCTTGTTCCCCCGCTTGGCCGAACGCAAAAAGAACATGGGCAACCAACTGTCGGGCGGTGAGCAGCAAATGCTGGCCATTGGCCGCGCTCTGGTGACCAACCCCAAATTGTTGATCTTGGACGAGGCCACCGAAGGCTTGGCCCCCTTGATCCGGGAAGAAATTTGGCAATGCCTGACCCGTTTGCGCCAAGCGGGCCAAACCTTGGTCGTGGTGGACAAATACGTCAACCGCTTGGTGCAAATTGCCGACCGGCATTTGATTTTGGAGCGCGGCAGCGTGGCCTGGCACGGCAGCTCGGCCGAACTCGATCAAGACCGCAGCCTGTGGCACCGTTATCTGGGTGTGTGATGCGGCGCTGATGGGCCCATGGGCCAGCCCGTGGCAAGGACATCGGCGCGGATTGCGCTTCAAGCAAAGTGGCGTTGTGCCACCCCTTTCAAACTCGCTTGCAAGCTCAGGCAAGCTGCACTGCGCGAACCACTGCGCCGGCGGGTGATGCCCACCCGACGCGCCCAATCGGTACCGACGACCGGCAAGGCCATGAGCTGGCCGGCTTGCGCTTCCCAATATATCAATTCTTGGGGAATGAAGGTCAAGGCATCGCTTTGCATCACCAGGGCTTTCATCAAGGCGGTGGAAGTGGTTTCAATTTGCGCGCTGGGTGGTGTGAGTTGATGGGCCAGGAAAAAATCGTCAAACGCCAAGCGCTCAAGCTCGCGCTGGCGCGGCAATATCCAGGTTTGGTTCGTCAACTCGCTGGCCCCCACTTGCCGCCGCTGCGCCAAGGGATGGTTGGCCCGGGCCACCACCACCGCGGTTTCGGTGAACAAGGTTTCGTGCACCAAGTCGGCATCGCTGGCGCGTGCCGGTACCGATGACAAAGCGAAATCGACCTCGCCTTGTTTGACCCAGGGCATGAGCGATTCGTTCAGACCATACAAGACCGTGACCTTGAGTTCGGGGTGGCTTTGTTGCCAAGCCATCAAAGCCAGGGGCAACAAGCGGTTGGCTTCGGTGGGGCCGCAGCCGACGATGACATGGCCGCGCTGCGAGCCTTTGAGGGCCGCGATCTCCCCCAGGGCGTGGCGCAACTCGGCCTCGACCACTTGACCATGCTGCATCAGGGCTTGACCGTAAGGCGTGGGGCTGACCCCAAAGCGGCCACGGTCCAGCAGGGGTACACCCAGCGATTTCTCCAAAGCCTTGATGCTTTTGGACAGGGCGGGTTGCGACACCTCCAATTCCGCCGCTGCCTCGGTCAGGCTGCCGCAGCGCACAGCGGTGAGAAAAAACTGCACTTTTCGGTAATCCATAACCAATGGTAATGTAAAAAGCATGGAAAGTTGTAGGTGCCACGCCCTGGGTTTGCTACCTTCACATCTGCTTTTCAACCTTGCGTTCTTTTCGGAGATGCCATGACTGCTTTAGACCTGGACCACCTGGTCCAACCCGACCGCGTGCACCGCAGCGTGTACACCGACCAGGCCCTGTTTGACCTGGAAATGGAAAACATGTTTGAAAAAACCTGGGTCTACTGTGGCCACGAGTCCCAGGTCAAGGCGGTGGGCGATTACCACACGCTGCACATTGGCCGCCAACCCATGGTGATGGTGCGCGACCGCGACCAATCGATTCGGGTGCTCTACAACCGCTGCCCGCACCGGGGCGTGCAGTTGTGCGGCACCCACAGTGGCAACACCGGCTCGGGCTTTGTCTGCCCTTATCACGCTTGGAGTTTTCACCTCAACGGGCAGGTGCGAGCCATTCCCCTGGCCAAAGGCTATGACGGCACGCGCATGAAACTCGACGACCCACAAGCCAGCATGGTGCCGGCCGCTCGGGTCGACAGCTACAGAGGGTTTGTGTTTGCCAGCTTGAGCCCTGAAGGCCCATCGCTGCAGGAGTTTTTGGGCGAGGCCAAGGTGGCCTTTGATGACATGTGCGACCGCTCACCGGTGGGCGAGGTCGAGGTGGTGCCGGTGTGTCACCGGGTGGTGCAGCACTCGAACTGGAAGTTTTTCATGGAGAACCAGTTGGACGCTTTGCACCCGTCGGTCACCCACCAGTCCACGGGGGTGTCGGCGCGGCGCATCGAAGAGCGCGTGAAAAAGAACCAGGGCTCGGCCCCGCTCTACTTCCATTACCTGTCGACCTTTGCTTCGAGCTTTGACCAATGGGATTCGGTGCAAACCGTCAACTTCCCCTACGGGCATGGCATCTTGAAGGCCTACATGGGCCTGCGCCCCACCGACCCCGACACCGTGGAATACGAGGGCTTGTTGAAAAAAGCCTATGGCGAAGAAAAAGCCGAGGAATACCTCTCGCGCAGCATCCACCATGTGCTCATCTACCCGTACTTGTCGGTGCAGTCGCCGTTGCAGCAGTTGCGCTGTTTGCGCCCCATCGCCCCCGACAAAACCTTGTCAGAGATTTGGCACTTCCGGCTCAAGGGTGCGCCCGAGGCGATTTACCGCCGCGCGCTGTGGTACTTCAATTTGGTCAACTCACCGGCCACCATGATCAATGCCGATGACTTGGAGAACTGGACCCGTGGCCAATGGGGCTTGCAGTCCAAGGGTGGCGAATGGGTCAGCTTTCACCGCAATATGGGCGGCGACACCGAAACCAATGGGGTGGCCTATTCCAACAACGGCACCTCTGAGGTGGTGATGCGCAATCAATTCAAAGCCTGGCAGGCCTATATCCGTCCTGCGGTACAACCCGCGGTCAGCGTCGCTTGAGGGAGCACATCACATGAGCAAAACCACACTCACCACCCAGCAAGCCCTGGGCAGCGGCGTCATCATCGAGGCGGTGCATTCCATGACGGGTGCTGAATCGATCGCCCCCGACCACATGGGTCGCGCCTGCGTTCCCGCACAAGGCTATGTGCCGCAAACCGCAGCCCAGGTCGATCCCGCGCTGATGCATCAAGTGCAGACCTTGTTGTTTCGCCAAGCCGCCATGTTGGATGCCAAGTGCTGGGCCGATTGGATGGCCTTGTTCACCGACGACGGCGTGTACTGGATGCCCTCCAACCCAGACCAAACCGACTGGGCCAGCCAGCCTTCGATCTTTGCCGAGGACCCACTGCTCATGGAAGTGCGCATGGGCCGCTTGCAACACCCCAACGCTTGGTCGCAAGCGGCCAACTGGTCGACCAACCACATCGTGGGCAATGTGATGATTGAGCACATCGAAAAAGATGCGCTCGAAGTCTATTCACGCTTTCACATGATGGAGTTGCGCCGCGACAATGTGCGCCACTTTGCTGGCAGTTATCGCCACAGCCTGGTGCGTGTGGGCAGCGATTGGAAGATCAAGTTGCAGCGGGTGGACATGTCCAACGCCCAAGGCGCTTACGACTACGTGATCCAAGCCTGGGTGTGAAGCGCGGGGCCTGAGCCCCAACTCAGGGGCGGCGCGGGTCTGCGCCCTGGGCGCTTCACCACTGCCCGGTTTCCATGTGGATGGCGACCTCGCAGTCGTCAAAGATCGCCAATTTGGCGATCTTCACCCGCACCCCCAACACGCCTGGCAAGCCCATCAGGCGAGACGCCAGTTTGCCAATCAAGCTTTCCAGCAAATTGACATGCTCGGCCGTGCACTCGGCAATGATGATGCTGCGCACCTTGCGGTAGTCCAGCACATGCATGATGTCATCGTCGCTGGGCATCAGCGGTTGCGAGCCCAGGTTGAGTTCGGCGTCGACCTGAATCGGTTGGGGCGCATGCTGCTCTTGCGGCAAGATGCCCAAATTGGCGTCAAAGCGCAGCCCGGTCAGGCTCAGGGTTTGGGTGCCTTTGCTGGCCATGTCAGTGCCTCACAACACGCCGGGCTTGGCGCGGAAAATTTCCACCCCCACCGCCTCGCAGTCGGGGTAAACATCGGGCTTGCGGGTGGACACCTGTGCCGCCTGCACGCCGGGGTGGGCCATCAAAGCGGACATGATGTCGTCGCACAAGGTCTCTTGCAAACCAATGTGGCCTTGCGCCACGCGCTGGTGCACCACTTGGCGCACAAAGTCGTAATCCACCACCTCATCCAATTGGTCGTTGCGCGCCTGGGTGTCGGCCAGCGACACATACAAATCGATGTCGATGAGCAAGCTTTGCGGGCCTTGTTTTTCAAAGTCATGGATGCCGATGCGCGCTTGCACTTGCAGGCCATGCAAAAACAAGCGCCGGTGGTGTTGCAGCAAAAAGGGTGTCATGGTTTGGTTTTGAGTAATTCATCGACCACAAAAAGCACATCGCGCGCCATGGGCACCAAATGCTGGCCGTTGTCCACCTGGATGCAGGTGCCGGTGATGGATGGCGTGTTGGCCAAAAACAGCGCCGCTTGGGCCACATCTTTGGGGTCAATCGGGCGGCGCAACAAATTGGCTTGGGCGGCGATGTCGAAGTTGGCCTGGGTTTGGGGGCCACTGAGGTACATCAAGCCGGGGGCCACGGCATTCACCCGCACTTGGGGGGCCAGGCTTTGGGCTTGCAATTGCACCGCACGCTCCAAGCCCAGCTTGGACAAGGTGTAGGAAAAATAATCGGGGTTCAGGTTGAACACCTTTTGGTCCAGCACATGCACCATGCTGGCCCGTCCCGCTGGGCTGTGGGCGTGCAATCGGGCCAGGTGCTGGCCCATGTGCATGGGTGCGAGCAAATTCACCCGCAGTTGTTGCAGCGCCATCTCGTCGCTGAAGTCGCGACCACTGTCGGGCTCGAACAATGACGCGTTGTTGACAATGCAGCGCAAGCCTTGACCGGCATGGGCCTGTGCTTGTTCAAACACCTGGGCCACCGCTTCGCCGCTGTCCAGTGCGCCACCCACGGCATGGGCCGACACACCCAGGCGGGTCAATTCGCGCACCAAGTCCTGTACCGCTGCCTCGGAGCGCTGGTAATGGCACAGCACGCTCCAACCGTTGCGTGCAAAGGCCAAGGCCATTTCACGACCCAGTCGGTGCGCAGCGCCTGTGACCAAAACCCAATCGTGCATGTGAAAAAGCGTTTGCCCCAGGATGACGGTGGCAACAAGGTAGGATGAAGAGGCCATGAATGTACCGCCTTTTTCTCCGCCATCCACCCCCGCGCTGCAGCGCCTCATCGAGCGCGCCATGGCCAGTGCTGGCGGCTGGTTGGGCTTTGACCGCTTCATGGCCCTGGCCTTGTATGCCCCTGGCCTGGGCTATTACAGCCGACAAGACCGATTCATTGGCCATGACCCGGCGCGCAGCGACTTTGTCACTGCCCCCACCCTTGGTCCATGGTTTGGCCGCACCCTGGTCCACCCAGTGCGCCAGGCCTTGGAACACACGGTTTGCGACGTTGTCTGGGAGTTTGGCGCCGGTACCGGCGACTTGGCGCTGCAACTGCTCGACGGCCTGGGTGACGCTGTGCAGCGCTACACCATCATCGAGCTGTCGGGGGCTTTGCGCGCGCGCCAACAAGCCACGCTGGCAACCCATGCCCACAAAGTGCAGTGGTTGGATGAATGGCCTGATGTGGTGGACGGCGTGGTGGTCGGCAATGAGGTCATCGACGCCATGCCGGTTCAACTGCTGCAGCGCAGCCAAGGCCAATGGCATGAGCGCGGCGTGGTGGCCGCTTCGCCCGGCGCAGAACGCGCTTGGGCTTGGCAAGATCGCCCTTGTACCACCCGCCCGCCAATGGACATTGACGGCGAACACGACTACCTCACCGAGGTGCACCCCCAGGCCGAGGCCTTTGTGCACAGCTTGGCCGAGCGCATGCTGCGCAGCCCGCGCCCCGGGGTGGTGATCTTGCTGGACTATGGTTTCCCTGAAAGCGAGTACTACCATCCCCAGCGCCACATGGGCACCGTGATGTGCCACCGCGCCCACCGCGCCGACAGCGACCCGCTGTCGGATGTGGGCCTCAAAGACATCACCGCCCATGTCAATTTCACCGGCTTGGCCTTGGCCGCCCAAGATGCGGGCCTGCAGGTGCTGGGCTACACCTCGCAAGCCAACTACTTGCTCAACTGCGGATTGCTGCCCTTGCTGGAAGATTTGACCAGCGCTGAGCGCCACACCGCCCTGACCTTGGTGCACGAGCATGAAATGGGCGAGTTGTTCAAGGTGTTGGTGCTGGGCAGCGGTCCGGCCTGGACGCCCATGGGGTTTGAGCACGGAGATCGCACCCATGCGCTTTAAAACAGATGTGTATCGCGCATCCTCCTTGGGGCCAGGCCCAGCCACCGGGCACAAGCCTGCCCACACTCCAGGGGTGCACTGATGTGGCGCTGGTTGCTGGTGGTTTTTTTGGCGCTGATTTTGTTCAATGGCCTGATGCCTTGGTTGCGAAAAATCGGTTTTGGTCGCTTGCCCGGTGACCTGCAGTTTCGTTTCTTTGGCCGCGATTGGTACCTCCCCATCACCACCACGCTGGTGCTGAGCTTGTTGGCAGCAGGGGTCTCCCGGCTGCTTTGATCCATTCCCTGTGACCCCCATGGGGTCTGCCACCTGGGGCCATGGCTTTCATGCCCAGTGGTTAACATCGGACACATTCCACCCCTGTTGACCCCCATGTCTTTGTCACCCTTGTCACCCCCGCGCAGGCCACGAAAAGTGGGGCGTTATGTGGCCTTTGCATTGTTGGCACTGGCTTTGGCCGCTGGTGGGGCTTGGTATGTTTATTGGCGGCCCATGACCGCCGACGCAGCGGGCGAGGCCAAGGGTGAAGGCAAAGGGGGCAGCGCCAAGGGCGGGCGCTTTGGGGGTGGCCGCAACCAGGCGGTGAGCGTGGCCGAGGTGGAGCGCATGGACGTGCGCCAAACCATCCAAGCGATTGGCACCTTGACGGCTTTGAACACGGCGGTGGTGCGCGCCAAGATCGACGGCGAACTCAAAGCCCTGCGGTTTTCTGAAGGCCAAATGGTGCGTGCCGGCGATGTGTTGGCCGAGATCGATGACCGCAATGCCCAGGCCCAACTGGCCCAGGCCGAAGGCCAACTCGCGCGCGATGTGGCGCAACTGCGCAATGCCCAGTTGGATTTACAGCGCTACCAAGGCTTGCTGGAAAAGGACGCGATTGCGCGCCAACAAGTCGAATCTCAACAGGCCTTGGTGCGCCAGTTGCAAGGCACGGTGCAGTCCGACCAAGCCCAACTGGATGCGGCCAAATTGCAACTCACCCACACCCGGGTGGTGGCCCCCATTTCGGGTCGGCTGGGCTTGAAGCAAACCGAGTTGGGCAGTTTGGTGCGCGCGGGCGACGCCAATGGCATCGTCAGCATCAACCAAACCGACCCCATGGCCGTGCTGTTTGCGGTGCCCGAAATCCATGTGCCCCTGATCCAACGCAAGCTGCGCAGTGGGCAAGCCTTGCCCGTTCAGGTGTGGGACCGCGATGCCAAGCAAATGCTCGCGCAAGGGCGGGTGAGCAGCACCGACAACGCCATTGATTTGGCCACCGGTACTTTGCGCTTGAAAGCCACCTTCCCGAATGCCAATGGCAGTTTGTTTCCCAACCAATTTGCCAACATCCGCTTGGAATTGGACACCCTCAAAGACAGCTTGGCTGTGCCCAGTGCGGCCATTCAGCGCGGTGCCGCGGGCACGTTTGTTTATGTGGTGCAGCCCGACAACTCGGTGCTGACCAAAGTGGTGCAACTCGACGCCCAAGACGGCGACTGGCAAGCCATTCGCGGGCCGATCAATGCCGGCGACAAAGTGGTCACCGATGGGGCCGACCGTTTGCGCGATGGCAGCAAAGTGGATGTGGTCAAGGCGGCCCCACCGCGAGCGGCCTCGACACCGGGCACCAAAGACCCGGCCAAAGCCAGCACCGGCCCTGGTTCTTCGTCCGCACCCGCATCCGGCAGCAACCGACCCGCAGCAGGGGCCGAAGCGCCAGCAGCGGGGGCACCACCCGCCCCAGGTGGTGGGCCAGCCGGTGCGGGTGGTGGGCGCCCCGCCTGGATGGACCGCTTGCCGCCCGAGGTTCAAGAGCGGGTGAAGAACATGTCGCCCGAAGAGCGCCGCGCCTTCTTCCAGCGCATGCGCGAGCGTCGCCAGTCTCAGGAGCCCTGATGAGCGCCGCGGTGTGCCAGCGGCTGTGTGTGGCACCACCGGAGGGGCGGCGGTGAACCTCTCGCGCCTGTTCATCCTGCGCCCGGTGGCCACCTCTTTGCTGATGGTGGCCATGCTGATTGCCGGTGCTTTGGCTTACCGTTGGTTGCCCATCGCTGCCTTGCCGCAGGTGGATTACCCCACCGTCCAAGTCTCTACCATGTACCCAGGGGCCAGCCCCGAGGTGGTCACCTCGGCCATCACCGCGCCTTTGGAGCGCCAGTTTGGCCAGATGCCGGGCCTGGACTTGATGAGCTCGGTCAGCTCGGGTGGCGCGTCCATCATCACTTTGCGGTTTTCGCTGGATTTGGCGCTGGACGTGGCCGAGCAACAGGTGCAGGCCGCCATCAATGCAGCCGCTAATTTGTTACCCACCGATTTGCCCATGCCGCCCATCTACAGCAAGGTCAACCCAGCGGATGCGCCGATTTTGAGTTTGGCCCTGAGTTCGCCCTCGCGGCCCATCACCCAGGTCAGCGACATGGTGGAAAACCGCATCGCCCAGCGCTTGTCGCAAGTCTCGGGCGTGGGTTTGGTCAGCATTGCTGGGGGCCAGCGGCCCTCGGTGCGGGTGCAGGTCAACCCGGTGGCTTTGGCGGCAGCGGGGTTTTCGCTGGAAGATGTGCGCACGGCCATCAACCAAGCCAATGTCAACCAAGCCAAGGGCAGCTTGGATGGGCCCAACCGGGCGTCCACCATCGATGCCAATGACCAACTTCGCTCGGCCCAAGAATATGGGCAATTGGTGCTGGCCTACCGCAATGGCAACCCCTTGCGCTTGCGCGATGTGGCCAACATCATCGAAGCGCCCGAGAACAGCCGCTTGGCCGCCTGGGCCAACCAAACCCCAGCCGTGGTGTTGCACATTCGGCGCCAGCCCGGCGCGAATGTGATTGAAACCGTGGACCGCATCCAAGTCTTGTTGCCGCGCTTGCGCGCCGAGTTGCCCGATTCGGTGGACTTGCAGGTGATGAGCGACCGCACCGTGACCATCCGCGCCTCGGTGCGCGATGTGCAGTTTGAATTGATGCTGGCCGTGGCCTTGGTGGTGATGGTGATCTTTTTGTTTTTGCGCAACGCCGCCGCCACCTTGATCCCCAGTGTGGCGGTGCCGTTGTCGCTGGTGGGCACTTTTGGGGTGATGTACCTGGCGGGGTTTTCGATCAACAACCTGACCTTGATGGCCTTGACGATTTCCAGTGGCTTTGTGGTGGATGACGCGATCGTGATGATCGAAAACATTGCCCGCCACTTGGAGCAGCGCGCCAAAGACGGCGAGGCACAGGAGGGCGATTGGCGCGCGGCCGCTTTGGCCGCTGCCCTGAGTGGATCGCGGCAAATTGGTTTCACCATCATCTCGCTCACCTTTTCATTGATCGCCGTGCTCATTCCGCTGTTGTTCATGGCCGATGTGGTGGGGCGTTTGTTTCACGAGTTCGCCATCACCTTGGCGGTGTCGATTTTGATCTCTGCCGTGGTCTCGCTCACCCTGACCCCCATGATGTGCGCCCGTTTGCTGCGGCCGCCATCGGCGCAAAACAGCAGCGCTTGGTCGCTGGCGCTGGGGAGGGGCATCGATGCTTGGATCGAGCGCTATGGCCGCAGCTTGGGCCGCGTGCTGGATAAACCAGGCCGTGTGTGGGCGCTGTTCGGTTTGAGCTTGGCCAGCACCGTGGCCTTGTACCTGTGGGTGCCCAAAGGTTTTTTCCCCTTGCAAGACACCGGCAGTTTGCAAGTCATCACCGAGGCCACCCAGTCGACCTCGTTTGACGCCATGGCCCAGCGCCAGCAAGCTTTGGCCGAGGTGCTGCTGCGCGACCCAGCGGTGCACAGCCTGACCTCGTTCATCGGCGTGGACGGCACCAACACCAGCCTCAACACCGGGCGCATGACGCTGCAACTGGTGCCCAAAGACCAGCGTGATGCACCGCTGCCTGTGGTGGTCGAGCGCCTGACCCGGTTGAGTGACCAGGTCAGTGGCATGCGCATCTTTGTGCAGCCGGTACAAGACTTGAGCATCGAAGACCGGGTGGCACGCACCCAATACCAGTTCATGCTCAGCGGCCCCGACCTGCAGGCCTTGGGCGGGTGGTCGCAGCGTTTGATCGAGCGCATGCGCGCCATGCCCGAGTTGACCGACCCGGCCAGTGATTACCAAGACCAGGGCTTGCAAGCTTATGTGCAGATCGACCGCGAGGCCGCTGCCCGCTTGGGGGTGAGTGTGTCGGCCATCGACTTGGCTTTGTACAACGCGTTTGGCCAGCGCTTGATCTCCACCATCTTCACCCAAAGCAACCAGTACCGCGTGGTGCTCGAAGTGGCCAGCGCCCAGCGCCTGGGCCCAGCGGCTTTGCAGCGTTTGTATGTGCCTGCCGCCGCAGGCGTGCAAGTGCCCTTGTCGTCATTGGCCCAGGTGGTGGAAAAACCCGCCTTGCTCAGCATCACCCATGTGGCCCAGTACCCGGCCGTCACCTTGTCGTTCAACCCAGCACCCGGTTTTTCCTTGGGTCAAGCGGTGAAGGCCATCGAGGCCGCCCGCGTGGAACTGTTGGCCCAAGGCATGCCGGTGACCATTGAAACCCGCTTCCAGGGGGCCGCCTTGGCGTTTCAAGCCTCGCTGGTCAACACCCTGTGGTTGATCTTGGCCGCCGTGGTCACCATGTACATCGTGCTGGGCATTTTGTACGAGAGCTACATCCACCCCATCACCATTTTGTCCACCTTGCCCTCGGCCGGTGTGGGCGCTTTGCTGGCCTTGCTGTTGGCGGGCATGGACCTGGGGATGATCGCGGTGATTGGCATTGTGTTGTTGATTGGCATCGTCAAGAAAAACGCCATCATGATGATCGACTTTGCTTTGGATGCCGAGCGCGAACAAGGGCTGGCCCCACGCGAGGCCATCCACCAAGCTTGCTTGCAGCGCTTTCGCCCGATCTTGATGACCACCTTGTGTGCTTTGCTCAGCGCCTTGCCCTTGATGCTGGGCAGTGGCGTGGGCAGCGAGTTGCGCCAACCCCTGGGCGTGACCATGGTGGGCGGCCTGATCGTGAGCCAGTGGCTGACCTTGTACACCACGCCGGTGATTTACTTGTTTTTTGCGCGGCGTTTGCCACAGGTGCGGTCATGACACGCGTGCGCGATGCCTGGGCCGATGGTGCGCCCCATTTTTCAGCGCCCTTTGTGGCGCGGCCTGTGGCCACCACCTTGCTGACCTTGGGCCTGGCCTTGGCCGGCGTGTTGGCGTATTTCCAATTGCCGGTGGCGCCCTTGCCCCAGGTCGAGTTCCCCACCATTTCAGTGCAGGCCAGTTTGCCCGGGGCCAGCCCGGAGACCATGGCCGCCACGGTGGCCACGCCATTGGAGCGGGCGCTGGGCACGATTGCGGGGGTGAACGAGCTGACCTCGTACTCGTCGCTGGGCAGCACCCGGGTGACCTTGCAGTTTGACCTGAGCCGCGATATCAACGGCGCGGCGCGCGATGTGCAAGCGGCCATCAACGCTTCGCGCGCCCTGTTGCCCACGGGCATGCCCAGCAACCCCAGCTACCGCAAAGTCAACCCGGCCGATGCACCGATTTTGATTTTGGCCCTGACATCGAAAAACCTCTCGCGCGGTCAGTTGTATGACGTGGCCTCTACCTTGTTGTCCCAGCGCTTGTCGCAAGTGGAAGGGGTGGGGCAGGTCACGATTGGCGGCGGGGCCTTGCCGGCGGTGCGCATCGAAATTGATCCGACCAAATTGGCCAGCCAAGGCCTGTCACTGGAAGATGTGCGCACAGCGGTGGCTGCGACCAATGCCAACCGGCCCAAAGGTCAGGTCGAAGACGCCCAACGCAGCTGGCAAATCGGCGCCAACGACCAAGCCAGCCGCGCCGACGACTACACCCCCTTGGTGCTGCGTTACCGCGATGGCCGTG
>Ga0209442_1000582_pt1 | contig 21364 bp, 9 predicted proteins | sample LauGreSBDMM110DD_2_FD_187565 | JGI IMG/M metagenome (GOLD analysis project Ga0209442, IMG submission 187565) | Freshwater lake microbial communities from Lake Michigan, USA - Sp13.BD.MM110.DD (SPAdes) (version 2) | ecosystem: Environmental > Aquatic > Freshwater > Lake | place: Lake Michigan, USA...
AAAAACTAGATATGCGATGCGATAACACAGGCTTAAAGGCAATGCACCACATCTATTTACAGAAGATGATGGCATTTCTACGAAAGTGTTGCAGGGCTACAAACACCAATGGAAGCGAAAGCAAATACGGCTTTAATACAATGGCCCCTGAAGTTCAAGAGAACACGGACAAGCTAGTGCAAATGTTTCAAGATAAGATTGACGCGAATGGCTTTCCACTTCAAGTTCATGCAAAATATACTCGAAGCAACGGTATTTACAAAAATATTATCATTGAACCCACACTCGACTTTTACAAGTTGATTGCTTCGCCTGCTTCGCCTAATACGGATCCAGAGTACATGAAAATTGTAAATTACAACGAGACAGATAACACGCACGACTATCCAAAACTTGTAAACCACATAGAGTTAGATATTAACAACGATAAAATTCAAATTACTTGCGTTAAGGTCCAGGTTACTCTAAATTCGCAAGCATACACCATACAACATTCAATAATAGTTACGTGGCTATTTGCCGAGTTCATCAACCGAATGGGTCTTACATATTTCCCACCCGGCGATTTCAACCCTCCTCAACATGAAAAATGGCCAACTTGGGGACTACCCGGATACTGTGTTCCTGATCCTATTCACTTTGAAAAGGGAAGGTATTCTTATGAACAATACATTACCGAGCAAGCCCGAAATGAGTGCATTATGACCATTAACATGGCGAAAGCATCCTCTCAAAACCTGTATTCATATTTGCCGAGAATTGATTCATCAAGCACCGAATCGGAGATCTTCGACTTTTGGGCAGCTAAGAAGTAAGAGCATCGACCTTGGCAGATAGCTCTTTGACGGCTTCGATCAACAAGGCTACGATGCGATCGTACTTGACTGCTTTGAAGCCATCTGCGCGATCTGCGACCACCTCGGGCATGACAGCCTCGACCTCTTGTGCTATGACACCCACATCATGTCGGCGCACAAAGTAACCATCCTCGCCCCCGCTTCGCTCTATGTATTCATCGGACCAATCAAAGCTCACACCATTTACAGAGCATACTTTAGATAAAGCATTGGGAATTGGAATTATGTTGTTCTTAAGACGCCGATCCGACGAATAGAATGCAGTGATGTCATTTGTGGCACGGATATCTCCCGCAGTGTCGCTTGGAGTTGCACCCACCCCAAGCGAGCTTGATATGTATGTTTTTCCATTTACATGGAGCTTTTGGGTTGGGGAAGCTGTACCAATCCCTAAATTTCCGGCGGGTACAGCAACTGTTCCAGACCAATGCAAGTCACTTGGTGTCAATATAGATCCCGTACCTGATCCCACCAATAACTTGGATTGTGTTAAAGTGTTTGTCCCTGTTCCACCATTTGCTACCGCGACTTCGCCTGTAAGCTGACTTGCACGTACACCGGTTAATCCCGAACCGCTTCCGGTGAATGTGGACCCTTCTATGGTTCCTGCAACATGGAGCTTTGCAGTGGGTACCGATGTGCCAATGCCGAGGTTTGTTCCATCCCAATGCAAGTTAGCAGGCGCAGAGATGACACCGGTGCCATTTCCAATTAGAAGCTTATTCGCTGTAAAAGATGTTGTTCCTATACCTCCTTGTGACATTCCAAGTGTACCCGTTATGACACTAGCAGGAAGCGCGGTGATTGACGCACCACTTCCAATAAACGTCGTTGCTCGAACATTCCCATTGACATGAAGCGCTAGACTCGCTTCGCTGGAAGGTGTCGTCCCAATTCCAAGCCGCTTTGGTGTAGATGCATTGTCCCATACTAGATCCGATTGCGCAATCACAGCGCTTGATCCATTCCCCAAAAGGATTCTATTTGCCGTGAGCGTATTTGTTCCGGTCCCTCCGTTCGCCACCGATACCTGGCCAACCAACGCAGATACCTTCAGGTTTGTCAAATTTGAACCATCACCTTTAAGTGTCAAGGCCTCAAAAGGGCCCCCGACTTCTAAGCGATTTCCCGCAGCAATCGACGACACCCCGATGCCCACATTTCCTTCAGGGTAAAAGATGTTTGAGGTTGTGTCATATTGCGTCCACTTGCTCGATTGATACGCGATGCCATCTTGCGTAAATTGTCCCGTGAAGTTCAGATCATGTGTTGTGAGATTGCACGTGTACATCGAGCTCCATTTGAAGTCGGGAGACCCAAGATCATACACGGCATCGAACGCGGGAAGCAAGTTATCAATTATGTTCATCTTTTGGGGAGTTACCGCTCCATCTATTAGGTTCGTGGTCCCAAAGACACTGCTATTTGCAAAATCGAGTGTCGTGTCGTATGCTATGCCTCCTGGAAATTCGAGAGTATTGCACGATGAGTACACTTGCCCACGCACATACACGTCACCGTCTATTACTACATTATTCGCGGTGCGGATCGCTGGAGTGCTCGTTGCAGCAGGGTCCACATGTAGCCACGGAATGCTCGTAAAGAGAGAAGTCACATTTTGATAAAAGTATCCCGAAGTATAGTAATCGCTAATAGCTGCCGTTGGCCAAACAGTAATGTCGACTATATCCGAAACATGAAGTACTGACATAGAAGTCACTGTGAATGTCGTTGTGTTATTCAGAGTGTTGTAGATGTATGTTGCATCATAGTCCTTCCTTGCACTCGAAAGGTAAACATATTTGACCCCATTCACATAAAAGTCTACTTTTTGCGGCGTTGTCTGGAAGTTGCCTTCGATCGACAAAACAAACACGGTTTTGTCGACGGCAATGGTCTCGACGAGCTTCAGAGGATTGCATTGAATGCTGCGGCGCACGATGGCCTTATCATGCGAACCAAGCCCACGCGATGTCACAAGAGTGATCACGCTGAGCTGGGCACTTGCGCTGAACTGGAGTGCGTCGCCATCGCCACCGAATATAGAAATGTTGTAGTTTTGCGTGGGCTGCTCAGTCATATCCACTAAGAAGTTGATCGACACACTATTGCCCGAGGACAGACCCATGGTCTTGAATGGAACCGATTGGATGTACGCATTCGATGAAACCGGCACGGTCCCCTCGTAAAGCCCGATATTCGCCCATGTGTCGCTGGTCGGATCGTTATTGCCATAGTTTTCGAAAGGAAGGTTGGCATTTACTAGGTATCGCGCTCCTGTGACCAATTTCAGATTGAATAAGACATGATCATCAAATGAGACCGCATCGGTAAGTAGTGTTTGGTTTGCACTCACAATATCATAAGAGGTCAATGCGGCCTCGCCTCGATCCTGTGACACATATGACCACTTGTCGGTCGTCCAGATGTATTGGAACTCTTGGATCCCGGGTGATAACTGTTGGAAGGAGCGGATGTTACAGGATCCGTCGAGGTTTGATGCGTATACGTCAAAGTCGTAGTCGCTTCCAGTCGTATATATGAATTTTTGATTAAAGGGATCCGGCTCTACGCCCGTGTTGCCGAATGGGAGCGTGAATATCTTCTTCTCTCCCGTGCTTATTATCGTAGGGCTGATAATGCTCGCTAGGTCGGGATCAAGCACGGCTACATCGTCGCTGATAATTTCGAAATCCGTCACACCGCCACCGCCAAGCTTGAGCGGGTTTCCTATCGCATTCAGAATTGTACCTGTGATCTTGAGATTCGAAACGCCGTAAAAGCTCGTCCCGGTAACATCGATGATGCCATTTGAGTAGATGCTCCGTAAATTGGAAGTCGCGATGGACCCTTGGACGTCAAGCTTCACAGGGGCTTGGTTTGCGCTCCATAGCCGCGCTCCGCCGTTGCTGTATCCGAAAAGGACGTGTTTCTCATCATACTTGTTATCTTGATAAAACCGCATGTAAGAGCCATTGGAACTATAGGATCCAACTGTGAGCACCTCGGTATTCGAGAGAGTGCTTAGGAAATCCGCGGGATGCGACCCAAGGATGTCTTCTCCTCGTCGATTCGCCATACCTGCCTTACTAGAGACGTAGATTCTATTGCCTCTCGCGGCTTCGCGGCGGCCGCGTCTATTTAAAGACAAAAATACTAGCCTAAGTATTCAAAGAATAACAGAATGTCGGCGGCGGCTCCTGTGAAGAAGACAGTTGTGCTTGCTCTCCCCGGTCGTCAGTTCAGCGATAACTTTGTGATCAGCCTCGTGCAATCACTTTATGCTCTCTGGAATTCGAACCGGTACAATGTGGTCATCAGCCCCGCATACTCGTCGTTCGTATCGTTTTCGCGCATGAAGACGCTTGGCCTTAATGTTCTACGGGGATCGGAGCAGAAGCCCTTTCCCAACCTTGCCTATGACTACTGGCTAACGATTGACTCGGACATTGTGTTTACGCCGTCGCAGATAGTTGAACTCCTTGATAACGCCGAGCACCACCCAGTTGTGTCTGGCCTTTACCGAATGACCGATGGTAACTTTGCTTGTGTGAAAGATTGGGACATTGAGCATTACAAAAAGAATGGGAGCTTCAAGTTCATTAGCCCGCGCGAGGTCGAGGAGTACCGCAACACAACGGGCCTCAAGTTCCTAGAAGTTGCGTACAATGGCATGGGCTTTATGTGCGTTCGTCGCGAGGCCCTTGAGGCTCTTTCGTACCCCTACTTCCACCGTCCCCTAGAGGAGATCCATGCGATGGCCCAGGGTCCGGCTGGTGCCGATGGAACTGTACCGGATCCTGTGCCGATTGTGATTCGCGATATGTGCTCGGAGGATGTGTCTTTCTGCAAGAACCTGGCCGAAGCCGGCTTCCCCGTCCATGTGAATCTCGGCCTGGTCGTGGGCCACGAAAAGCCTATTGTGATTTAATCTAGGCCATTATTGCCTGCTATATTGCCTGCTATTTGCTAAGGGCCAAGGCCCGGACCTCTTCGCGCAATTCCTTAATCGCCTCGATCATCAAGCCCATCATATTGCCGTAAGCCACACTGAGAAGGCCGGTAGTCGGGTTCTCTTCGACGGCTTCCGGTAAAACCGCGAGGACCTCTTGGGCAACAACGCCAGTATCGCGCCGCGTGCCGTCTTGGCCGCCGATCACCTTTGTGAAAGTATAGCCATTGAGGGCCTCGAGCTTGTCGAGCGCCCCAGTGATCCGAATTATATCCTTTTTCAGCCGCATGTCGGACGATGTTATGACATTGCCCGAGTTACGTATGTTGCCGCCCACATCTAGATCGCCGCTTATGGCCACGTCGTCCAAGCATGTCACTACATTCGAGAAAGTCGCCTCAAACTTAGTATCAAAGAAGCGCCCGGCATCGCGAACCGTCGAGAAGGACATAGGAAAGCCGATGTTTGTTTCATTCGTTTGATTGAACTCGTAGGCTTGACCCGTGATTAATACGAGCGATGGGGTGAGCACTCCGCCGATGTAGAATTTGCCGTTTGCGACGGTCACGCGGAACTCGGTTCGAACCTTCAACGTACCCGGCTCTCCCATCTCGTCAACATCCGGGTTAAAGTAATAGAGATCTTTGGGTGTCGCATACGTCGTCAAGAGCTCAGTGTATGCACCTGCCGCACCTGGCGTTCCTACATACGTCACTCCTGTGGTGTATTCCGTGTTGTTCACGCTATCAGTGGCAAGGCGTAGGATATACCCGGCGTTGGTCGAGTCGGATTGATCAAAGACGTACTTGCGGTTCGTGTAAAGCACAAAGAACTCGGGCGTTTGAACGCCATTCAAGAAGAACTTGGGAGTGCCGGATACGCTTTGGACAGTTACGGTAATCGTAATGTCGTCTGTCGCACTTCCTAGCGAGGCTTGTTCTGTTGCTTGTGGGGTTACAAAGGACAGGCTTGCGGCCCCAGCCATGCCTCCGTGGTTGCTCGAGTAATAAAATACTTTTTGGTTTGCAAACGTCAGGCTCTGCGAAGGAGTAAAGCGCACGACGTTGCCGACACGCTCGATCCCTTGGGTGTATTCGTTCGCCGCGGTCCGTGCATCCACCACGAAGCTCGGTGTCACTTGGAGCTTCGCATTTGTGACATTGAGATCCTTCTGGTGAGTGAGATTGCCATCGCGATCCATTTGTGTTACATTCGAGCCGTGGACGCGCACCTCAACCACGTGCGTATTACTTGTTCCTAAATGATCAAGAATGAGCGTCGGGAACGACGTCCTTGCTGGCGCGACTATGTGCAACATGGCCTCGGGTGTTTCTATCCCGAAGCCCGTGCCGTCTGATACAGGAGATTTGACGACAGGCTGGTAGGTGAGTGTCTCGCCGTTCATGTTGGACATCGTGAACACAAGAGGCGAGTTGGTGTTATCGGCCTCCACAGATGGCCGTATCTTCAGCGCGTTGATGTCATTAAAGATCACTTGGCTCATGACCATCGCACGGAGCTCGTTGGTCGCTTCGTCATGAACACGTAATGCACCGTCCGCACCAAGGTTTATGCCATCCCGCGAGACCTGCGTGCCATCGATGTCCAAGGAGCCACTCGACAGGTACAGATCACGCCACCGCATATTTGAGGCACCGAGGTCGTATGTGATTCCTGTCTCTGGCATGAGGGATCCTGCAAAGGTCGATAGGCCGATGACATGAAGCGGCGTCTGAGGGTTCGAAGTTCCAAGACCAAGATTAGAGTTCATAAAGATGTCATTGCCCACTTGGAAGTCAACAACCGGGGGAGCACCTGAGTTTACGTTCACGCCTACGTACCCATTGCTCGTCATTGTCAATCCCAGACCAGTGCCGGCACCGGCTCCCGTGGGCCGAACAACAAAGACGGCATCTACTGCATCCTCTGAAGTCACTTGGCTGAACGGGAAGGTCATGTCGTGCACGGTAACATTGCAATTGACCTGGAGCGATCCTTTTACCTCGGCAGTTTCATCATACAAATCGATTACAAGTCCGGAGCTCGTGTCTTTCATGCGCACTGAGTCACCGATCGTAATCCCCGTTCCTGGCTCGAGCAAGCTAATGCCATCGGTCGTGACAACCATCGATTTGATATAGCCCGTGTCGGTAGCAGGGAAGTAAAGATCACCACCCGCATTTGCTTTGAAGGACCATGCGAATGCGTTGTTGCTGAGGCCCATGCGACCGACATCGAAGTACATGGGGGCCGTATCGGATCGCCGGGTACGAAAGTATATTTGCGATTCATCGTAGATGGAGTCCAGCGTGAGCATATTCGCGTCCCGGCCGCTGACGATGTAGAACAAGTTGCTCGTTGGTTGATTGTAGTTGACCACGACGCCTCCGTACTCGAGCGGCCGCGGGCGCAAGTAGAGGTTGTCAGCATACAAATTCACACCTCTCTCGGAGAATAGAGGTGTCCCGTCGATGAAGAAACCCTCTTGGACATTGATCGCACCTCCCACATTCAAGGCGTACTCCGCGGCCGGAAGCGTGTTGATGCCCACATGCGCGCTTCGGTCGATGTGCAGGATCTCTTTGTATAAAGTGTCATTCTGCATGTCAAAGACAAACTCATTATTTGAAGAGTAAAAGCGGTAGTCCGTCAAGGAATCGGCACCAAAGGCATTCGATGGGCCCGATTGGAAGATGAGCTGAGGCAGAGGGTCCTCTGCGGTGTTGTACATGCGAATGGACCCGCGCTTTCCGGTGCCAACTATGTCAATCGCAAACTCAGGGGTAGGTGTGCCGAGGCCGATGCAACCGTTTGATGATAGAGAAAATACCTCGGTACGCGTGACTGCACTGCCTGTATTTTGCTGGACATAGTCGAACGAGAGCTTTTGCTGGAAGCTCGCATTCGGGCCGCGGATGATCCAGCTCGAATCCTGTTGCTCTGTGCTCAAATTGACGATCTTTTGCAATTCGATCTCTGGAGCAAATGCCGAGATATCAGATCCTTCGACAAATCGGGTGAGCTTAAGCATGTTCGATCCCGTCGTGGAGTTCTGAACATGCAAAGATGCGCTCGGAGTTTGTCCCGTCGCAACGTTGAAACCAACATACTTATCCGTCGTGTCGGCATTGAAAGATAGGTATGGTATATTGTTTTTGTCCATGAATGCGAAGCTTGGGACATTATTTCTTTCAAGGAATCCAAATTTAAGTGTACGATCACCTGCGACTACTTCGAGCAACCCATTTATGCTATTGGTGCTAAAGCGAGCAAGTGTGTTTATGTTGGTTTGGCTTTGAAACACACGAAGGGCGATGGTAGTGTCATTATCACTGTCGCCCCTGTTCCCAATCATGACGCCTTCATTGGGCATCATTATGACCCTCTTGCCCGATATGAACACATCGTCGTTATTTAGAGTAGGAGCTTCGCCTTGTGCCAAGTTTTCATTGACCATGAATATACCGTTGGAATAGTAGGCCCCGCTTACGTGCACGTTGCTCGCATACACGTCCCCCACGACACTTACGTGACCATCGACCGTGAAGACCGCATCTTGTTTCGGATTACGAGTGGAAGTTAAGACACCTATGTTGCTTCCTGCCACGAGCTGAGGGCGCCCAAGGATCGTATTGTACTGTGAAAAGAGCGAAACATGACCGCCGTAATCGAGAGCGAAGCGGTTGGTATCCGTGTTTGCCGAAAGAGCCCATGGGGATGCCACGCTGCCCATCTCAATTGCCGTAGTGTTCGTTTGGTCTCCTCGAATGAGTCGCATCTTTGTGGGGCCCGCGCGCGGGTTTTTGATTTCGAGGGTGGCGGTAGTGGGTGCTGTGATCCCAATGCCCACATTCGCCAAAGTGTAGATCGGGGCCCATCGCATTGCGTCTCCGGCATTCAAGTTTGACGAGTACGCGGAATGAATCCAATCTCCCATGCGGCGGTGATCAGCCGTGAAAAAGCCGTCGGAGCTCTTGATTCCACGTGCGGCCGTCACACCGTATCGGGGATCAGGGTCCGTGTGAATGCCCACATAAGGCGCATTGGAATTCGTGTACTCGATGCCGCGGAATGCTGGGAAGGAGCCCTCTGCGGATGTTACAGCGGCATAGCTTTGCTCGAGCCAAAAGCCAACATTCGGCGTAGAGGCCTCAATGGCCACGGCGCCATCGGGGATCTTGTAGATGGTCCCGGAGATTGCCATGGACCCTCGAACATCGAGTGTGGAGACGGGATCGAATGTTAGAATGCCCACGCGCTTTGTGTGGTGCGCATTCAGAACCGGTGGTGTGGTATCTCCCACAATGTAGTTACACGCGCCATGCCTATACGCCCCCGGGTACATGTAAATGTTCTGAGGAGCCGGACCGGCAATCCTATAACTGAAATCGGGGTCAAATGCGCCAGGTGTGGCAATCACGAGCGATCCGTCGGCAATGCGCTCTTCCGAGGTGAGAGGATGTCCTATATATGCCGCTTTGTGCATGACATCGTGGGACCCTTTGTCGTAGAGCTCGAGTTCAAAGAGATCCCGGTCGCGTTTGCGCACGACAAACTGATTATTGACTTCATCGAAGCCCGGGTTAATGCCCACGCCCATGCGGCCTGGTGTAGTGATCCCTGCACCGTATATGTTGATGTTTGAATAGTCCGCATTGGCAACCGTGAACTGAATGTTGCACCAAGACATCGCATTAGGCCCGTCCGGAACTTCTATAAACATCCCACCCTTGAGCCGAATGCTTTCGCGAATGATGGCATCGCGGTGCACGAAGATGTCATTGCAAAACGAGGCGACATCGAACATAATGGACTCGAAGACATTGACGCTTGTGAGCTCCGACTTTCCTTCGACGCGAAAATTGTTCTTGATGATTGCATCGCCATTCACGGTCAGATCATAGCCGGGGTCGATGGGGCCGTTTACCGACAGTTTGTCTTGGAATATGTAGTTTCCTGGTGCGAATGACCCAGGAATGACCTGATCCGGATTGTATGTAAGTCCGAGGCGGCGGACATAAAGGCGATCGATGTTAACGTTCTCTTGAGCTTGATAGTCCCAAATCAGAATGTTGCTGGCCATGAGCGAACCGTTGACATCGAGGCTCATCGGCTCCGAAACAGTTGGAAAGATCACCCCATTTGTAGTGCTGACGCCAAGGGATTGCTCGTATGATCGAGGCGGAATAATGCTTGTATGAATGCCCACGTTGCCAACGGAGTCGAATATGAGATGCGGTGCGTTCGATGCCACTGTGCCATAGGAGGGGATTTCTTCACCGGCGTATCTTTCTTCAAAGTAAGCTTGATCGCGCCCTATGTGAATCTCGAGGCCCGTGCCCGCGCCAGTGTTTATGACGGCCGGCGACTCTTCGGCTGTGCCGAGGACACCCATTCGCAAGATGGCATTTTGTGTGTTGTTGATGTTGAGTTGGATGTTATCAATACTGCTATTGGCCGATTCGACTACATTCACGGCATGCGCATTGTTGGATGCCACGGCAAATGTTCCCAAATTGCCGACGGTGATCTTGCCTGGGAAATAGATGCCATTCACCCCAATGCTCGAGAGCTCTGTCGACTCCCAAATGCTATCCGTGCCGCCACCCGTGCCGCCCGTGCCCGTTCCTACCCCTGTGCCACCTAGATAGTTGCATGCCGTAATACTCCCTCTGACGAACATGTTTCCTTCCACCACAAGTGCGTATTCATTGCTAAAGGCTGTGCGATTTGGGATGGTCGAGTTGATGGCAATGCCTTGTTTGTCGACGATGAGCCCATAGTTTTTAAGATTTCCTACGAGAGTCTCCCCCACCACTAGGTGTTGTGTGCCCGATAAACCAAGGTTTTCATTTGTATTACTGGACACGCCAATCCCCAAAGAATGGATGACAAGTTCTGTTGGTTTGTAACGACTGTACGACACGCTGTTCACTGGCATGCGTGCGACCCTGCTATCTAATTAGAAAAACGGTCCCTATCCTTTATACCTAGCTAGGATTCGCTAATTCGCTGGATTCACGAAGATGGTTGTGCCATGTATTAAGCGACCAAGAGCACCAAGGGCGCCAGTGCCTTCGCTGGTGAGGCCACCGCTCGTATTCACGTATATCATGCGCCCGGGTGTCGAATCCACTGGAATTGCGTCCATCGCGAGAGTTTGGAGTCCGCTAACAGTAACAAAAACCGTGGATCCGCTCACGATGTGCGCTATGCCAAATACAAAGACACCTGGCAAAGTGCCATTTGCACTGGTTATTGATTCTACGATTGGAATTGGTTCGTAAGTGTTGTTAACCCCAATAACTGTAACAACATCACCTTCTAGGGTGGCATTGGTGCCACTTGTGCATTCTATCACCACGCGAGGGGTCGCGATATGATGTCGTGTGTAAATACCGCCCACCGGCAATTGGGCATTTGTGTCATAGCCGACAGCCACCGCTTCTCCTTTTACACCAAGATAGATCTGCTTGCCTCCGACATCCGTTTTGAGAAATGTGTTGTCGATATTTACGTGGAAGTCGATGGTTTCGACGCTGATGTCATTCCCAATGAGAACAGGGCGCTTTGACAAGAAGTCCGATACGCGGGTGAGCGGTGCTGCGGACAAATCATTTAGGATGTTGCGGCCGACTGCAATGACATCGCGCACGATCGAGTTCTGGAAGGATTGCGTTCCTATAATGATGCTCTCGTACACATCGTTGATCTCCGCGCCAATGCTATTCTTTGATTCACCGATGTCATTTCCGAAGATAATAGAGTTGCGACCTGATGTTCGGAAGCGATTGCCCATGCAAATGTTGTCAGAACCGCGTACGATAATGTCCTTCCCAATAATGATGTTGTGAATATCGGTCTGGACCTCATCGGCCGTGTATGTGGTTGCTGTTACCTCGAAATTGCGGTACAACAGTTCGGTGCGATAGTTCGTCAGGTTAAATGTGCCATTGAGACCCCCGGGCCCGCCGAACTCTTGTGTGAACACGGTGCTTTCTATAAAGTTCTTGGGCGCGCGTGTGTTCATTTCGATGGCGATCTCTCCAAGCGAGGCAAAGCTCACGGGCCCGGTACCGGTCACGGCCCCAACACCATTGATCGAAAGGGTCGCAACATTATCGGCCGCCGCATCTATGTTCAAAAATGTTATAGTATTCCAATTATCGAATAGGAGACCATCATTTTCTGTGAACTCTCGCATAAAGAGCACTGATCCATCTTGGGTTTTTAGCATGAACGTGAACTCATATGTTCTCAAGAATGCCGTTGCATCTACCGAGGCCGCGAAAGGCTGGGTAGGTTGTACTTGGAACTCGATCTTCACGATCTTATCTTGTATGTTGTCGTATCCTAAGAGATTGGAGTTTAGATTATATGATACATTTTGCATGGTGGGTTGTTGTGGAAGGCTTAGTATGTTCGAGCTATTAAATTGATTGAGTCGAACAGCGTACCTATAAATGAAGAGCCCATTGTAAGCGTCGTATGTACTTAGTGCATTTACATTGGCTGCTTGTGCGACCGGTGCGAGATCGAAAGAGTAATCGGTCAAATTTGTTTGAGTTAGTGCATAAAGGGCATTGTTCCCCGTAATTACTACACGCGGGCCCACTAGGCCTACAAAGTTCAGACCTTGCGAACCTGTGACTATAAGAGAAGACGCCGGATCCGTTACATTGACGGTCATATTGGTGAAGAGGGACTGCTGTGTCGCAAGGGCTATTGCAGAGGATGTGTAAAAGACGCTACTTATGTCATTGCGAGTGATGATCGGGAGAGGGCGTATTGTAACACTGTATGTAGTTTTTCCTACTCCAAGCTCATAGGGATTTGGGGCGGAGCGCAATTCGAAAGTGTCCGTCGCCGCGCTGGCCGTACCGGACCCGAGGTGTTGGTAATAGACTTGATCACCGGATGCGAATGACACAATGGGAACACCAGGTGCCGTGGACTTCGCGATGATGCCATGTGTTGGTGGTTGAGAAACGTAGTAGTAGTAGGCCACCACGGCGGCCGGGGTCGCAGGGACCGTAATAGAGAATCGATCCGCTTGATCAATAGTAAATTGGTAATTAGTGTTCGTGTTGTTTCGCACTATGGGTTTAAATGGCTCGGCAATTGACCATGGGCCATTGAAGAGTTCTTCGGTGCCCCGGGCAAGGCGCCATGTCGGCGTCGACGTCGTCGGCGTCGTTGTCCATGTCCAACCATCAGACACTAATCCAATGCTCCGTGGAATGGCCGCTGGCTCGGATTGGAAAGACGTGTCTGGGAAGCGGCTTATGTAATTCTTGATTACCACGGGGTACATGGGAGACACGCGCCCGCTGAGTTCGAATTGCATGTTTGCGGTCACGTTAGAAAGGCCGCCGGGGCCAGGTGTTCGCGGGATAAATACAAGAGAACGAGCACTTGCATCAAGGTTCGAGTATGCCACTTTGCTCGCCAAGGCGGTCGCGCTTGTCGCGCTGGTCGCGCTCGACCATAGGAATCCTTTTGCTTGTGGAATGTCCTTTATAATAACATTGAGCGCGTTTGGCGCTGCTCCGATGATTGATCGCTTATTGAACTCGGACCAGAATGCGCCATGCTTTGTCACACTTGGTGTGATCTCAGGTCCAATGGCTTGTATGCGAATCTCGGCAGGGGTGCTAATAGGGTCCGGCCAAGAAGCGTGGTCATATTTCCTTAGAGGGTATGATAATCCACTCACTATAGCGGTGTTAGTAAGATCATTGCGCAACTCATATGAAATGCTTTCCGGTGCTCCTATAATCGAGACCTCTCCGGCAAGCAAGCTCGCCATTGTAAAGGAAGATGGATTCGTTGCACCGCCCGATGTCGTGGCTCTTAATTCAGAGTCATTTAGCCCCGGCTGTGACGCATAGAAAGCACTCGATAATCGTGGATTATAGTTCGATGAAAGACCTATGTTGAGATCTTGCCCCTTGCTTGTGTTTGCGCGCCGTATGAAATTCATGTTAATGGTATAAATTGCAGAAATTGCATTGTTTTCATCATCGATGTAGAAGAATCGCAATGTGTCCGAGGGATACGCGCCCGTCACTTGGTAGATGCCGTCTGCTATCAGGGGTCGTGTCGATGCACCGAATGATCCATTAAGCACATCGATTACTTGGATCCCTGTGGCAAGTGCAGGGGCGGTAAGCGTCAGGTTGGCCGCGGTGAGTATAGTTGATACGCTTACGCTGTCTGTGTACGGCTGAGACAGATTCAACTCTATAACAATAGGAGAGCCACTTGAAGTTGAAATTGTCGACCGAGTCACATTGATGCTCGTGCCGTTAAAGGCCAATGAGGCTCCCGAATACTCGTTCGCTAACCGGACCCATGCCAATCGCGAATTAATTGTAGTTTGAGTCACGGACGACACCGGTCCCACATTCTTTTCGATGAAGCCACCGGCTTTGTTGGTGATTAGGATACCAGGCACAGGGAGCGAGAAGTAGTTGCGGTTTAGGGGAACGACTGGCTCCTTAACTTGGTACGTGTACGAGCGCAACAAGTTACTCGAAACATCAAATAATGGGCCGATTGTTGTCACTATCGGCGATGCCGTCGATACAGTTTCGGGAGTAGCTAAAGCCGTCTTTGGAATGATTGAAGTGTACATGGGCTCCGAATTCAGGCTAGCAACATAGTTGTTGGTCTTCAGCTCCGATACGACTCGATTGGTTACAATGCTCACGGCTTGAAAATTGCTTTTAACGATGTCGAGGTCATAGGTAATAGTGATGTTTGAAGAAAGTCCGGGGTATTCCGGTTGTGGCACCGGATCGCTCGTGTTCGTAACCTGAGGGCTTACAACAATGTTTGATGTCGGGCCCGGGCCTATGTTGCTCGTGATGGTGTTGAATACAAGGGTGTAAAGAAGCCCATCGGGTTCACTCGTTATATCTAAATTGCTCGAAATGGACAAGTTTGAGGTTCGTGTGTAATAGTATTCGCTTGGATTGTAATTTATGATCACATTGGAGTTCGATGTGCTTGTGGACGATATTAGCGAATTGTTAAGATCATAGGTTTGAGTATTTAGAATTGTTATATTACTAACAAATTTAGTGATGTAGCTGACACCCTCGAGTGAATATGCAAGGGTCGGGGCTTCCGTTACTTGCGCATAAGTGTTCAGTGCCGTCGTAAACTCGGATGTAAATATGATCGGTGGTGCAGGAAATGTAAGCGCGACATCTCGGGAAGCGTTGGTGGCTTCGTCGAATATGACAACATCTGCAGAGTCGGCCATGATCGCAAAAGGGTTTGTTCTTGTGTACGTTGATACCCCATCGAGCTTTCCATACAATGGCTCCTTCACAACGAATACATTAGATGCTTGCGGATCTTCGGGCAATGCAGCTGCCGCCAAAAGGGACTCTTGGGCAATTGAGACATTCACCGACCATGTATAATCCGTACCATTATAGGTTATAGTGCCTGCAACCGTTGCGCTTGTTGCGCCTGCACCGGCTTTGATACCTAGTGAATTTGAGTAAGAAAGACTCGGAAGTACCGGGAGATCCCCGCTCACGCCATTGTATTCTACGCCATCGATGACAAGGATGAGGTTTTCATCGAGAGACGTAATAGTTACAACGCTGCTCGCAGGAAACTCGGGGATGCTCACGAACTGAATCGGGACCGGGATCGCATTTGGCGTTGTGCTGGTCAACACGATTTCGTTATTAGTGAAAAGGCGCGCGCTTGGCGTTGGGGCAAATGAGAGCTCAAGGGCAAGATTGCGGGCCCCAGTGACACGATGGGACACGCCAAGGTCGTCTGTAATGCGAAGTGCAGGGCAAATCGTGAGCTGATCAGCAGTTGCGAAGGCGCTTTCGGGAAGCCGTGTGTATGCAATGTTTGAAAGTTGAATCACTTTTGTTGAAGCTAGTTTTCCAAAACGCGGAGCATCTATTACGAAATACTCTTGTTGGCACGATCCTGTGGGTAAGTTTTGGGGCGGAAGGCCATCGTCGGCCAAGTACGCAATAGGCTGCCATGTGGCCGCAGAGAATGCCGTATCTGCAGCGGGGGGCGCAAAGGGGCTCGATGACAGCGTGAGTGTCTTTGAAGTATCGGGGTACTGGGATCGCCTGATGCGTTTTGCGACAGCAATGGGGACAGCTGCAACATTACATCCAAATCCAAGTACATTGAGCGTGAATGGCGTCGAAGACGCCGGAGACCCCGGCGCTGGTGTAAAAGACGCGGTAGCCGAGTGTTTCAGTGTATATGAACTGAGGCCATAGGAAAGCGGTGGGTTGCTTACATTTGAAAGAGTGAGCGATGATTCAGGTATGATATCCGCTTCTAGAATGCTTTCGCCAAGGTTTGCAGTTGATTCTATGGCATAAAACGCGCCTTGTGCAATAGTATAGCTCGGGACAGCGAAGCGAAGATCATAACCCATTGTTGGAGTCACGGGTCCTATGCCATTGTCGCTTATGTTCGATGTAACAACCCCGGCGCGTGCGAATGTATCCAGTCTCGGATAGACGATATTACTTGCACCAATTTTCAAAGAAGCATCGGCAATGACGGTTTCTTCGAAGCCGGCGGCAAGTGGATCGCGAAAGAAGATGACGGATTGCAATAGAATGTTATTTCCGAGAACAACACTATTGTTTGCATCAGATTCGAGGTCGTACCCGATCAAGATAGAGTTTGCACGTTGGTTTCGGATTTCATTGCCGATTGCGATGCCGTAGTCGCTCGTGAATGTGTTGCTGGATCCTATGGCGATTCCATTATAGTTTGTTTCAAAGAATGGGTTTGCACCGTTGCCAATGAGCACGTTTCCGCGCCCAATGCGAAGATTGTTGCCTGCATCTGCGCCAATGATCACGGCAAAGTCTGCTGCTGCGGCCAAGGCTGCACTTGCTCCGATGGCGACAGAGTATGATCCAACTGCTGCTCGGCCGGCATTGTATCCAATGAGCACAGTATTGGACCCTTGGCCGTCTGCGCCCGCTTCTGCACCAATGATGACAGATTGCGATCCCTTTGAGTTCGCGAGGCCAGCATTGATTCCTATTACGATGGATGAAGTAGCATTAATGCCATTTGCAAGGGCATTTGGTCCGATGGCGATGTTAGAGGTTGCATTCGATGCAAATTGAAGCGAGCCAGGGCCGAATGCGCAATTGAACCCTCCTTGGACTTGTTCGCCCGATCGGAAGCCAAAGAAGGCATTATCCTGCCCATCGACATTACTATAACCTGCAAATGCTCCGAAATAGCAAGATGAGTCTGCTCGTGCTGCGGCGCGTCCGGACATGTAGCCCATTGACGTGACATAACGCGCCGATCGGAGGTCTTGGCACGCGAATGCGCCGTGAGCTGCGTTGTAGTCGCCATCGAGGCATCGCTCCATCGCACGGTATCCGGTGGCGACTGAGTAGGATCCAGCGACGTTCTCGCGAAATGTGTATGCGCCGATTCCAACGAGGCCGGATCCATCGCGATTGAACTCGCCGCTGCGGTAGCCTGCAAAGACCGACTCGTCCCCACCGGATGCCCGTGCACCCGCGTAGGCTCCGATGTACACACTGAATTGCACGTCACTTGCGGTGGATGCGGCTTGAAAGCCGATTGCCACTGTGTCGTTGACATTACGGGCCTCTTTGCAAGCTTCGACGCCCATGAAGTTGTTGCGTTTTCCTATCGCGATCTTGCCAGCGGCTTGGCCAATAGAGACTGATTGTAAGGCCCTTGTTTGAATATCTTCAAAAAGCCCCGCATGCGTGTCCCCTGATCCCGAGGTCGACCAAGGTTGCGAGCGGGGCAACATCTAACGTATGAGCAGAAAAGGCCTTGTTAAAAATAATCCCGCAAAGCGCGGCTATTCATTGCGTCGAGGCATTAGGTACTCTTCGCCAAAGTATGAAGTCTCGTCCATGTCAAAGTTCACAATAGTTACTTTATCGGCCGGTTCGGCCTCCTCGGTTTCCTCGGCCTCATAAGTCTCCTCGGCCGCGTTGGTCTCCTCGGTCTCTACCTTTGGTTTTGGTTTTACAGGCTGCACCTTTATCAGATTATAGTACTCGCAAAGCATGGTAAAGGCAAGCGCCGTGATGTTGTTAGGGATGGCAAGAGATCGCAGAAGAGGTTGGATCATGTGATGCGAGGAGACTTCTTTGTCCGCCCCTCCGTCCAAATCAGGCACCAAAATGCCGAGAATAGATAGAGACATGCCATTGAGCTCGACGTAGTTGGACAGCATGTCAATGATACCATAATCGGTGAGGCCATAGAGTGCGTATAGTGACTTCATGTGAAAGGAGTTAGCCAGATGCTCGCCGCTTACGAAATAGGATTCGCTGCTTTTGGTATCGGCATTCCAAACTCGAAAGACGTAGAAGTTATCAATTGAGAGATCTCGAATTATCTCGGATTGAGCGCGGGACCATGTATAAAACTGCCTATGTGCGTTGTAGATCTCAGTGATTTCATCCGTATCGCAATTGATGCATGTGACCTCGAGTACCGTGGATGGAACACACGAGCATACTAAGTTAGATGCGCATGTTGCAAGGCGCTTTAAGCGAAGTAGAATGTTACCGGCGATGGTTAGAGGCCACATGGTTTAAAAAATGATCGTGTTTTGTCTTTAAGCCTATTGCATGCGCGTTTTTGCGCGGGTAGAGGCATCGAATCCCATGGGTCCCACGAGGCCTTGTGCTGTGAATGCGGCCGTCCAAGGGCCGTCTTGGTACTTGGGGCTTTTGTCGATGCATGCTTTCTTCGATGTATCCGGTGTCTTTTGGAGGGCATACTCTGTGCCGCGATCGGCTAGCTGGTTAAAGCGAGGGCATGCAGGGTTCTCAAACATGTATTGTCGGGACTCGTTGAGCGCATTGAGCTCGACTTGGGCAAGCTCGCGCATGGCAGCACATGAAAGGTGCGATGCAATCACACCGGCATTGTAGGGTTCGCACTCGTCCATAGTACAAGTTAGCTTTCTAACCATTAATTCGATATTTAATACCGAAAAACCTCTTTTTAGTGTCTTATAGTAAGGATGCATGTGTACGTTTCACTTGTTTTAATAGGATTGGTAACCGGAGTTCTTACAGGACTACTAGGATTGGGTGGTGGTGTTTTAATGATTCCTTTACTTTTGCAAATAAGTATACCTTTGCAACAAGCGGTTGGAATTGTCTTGGCGATTCAAGTCATCCCCCAAAGCATATTTGGTGCACTCGAGTATTACAAATCGGGGAACTTGGACATTAAGAATTCACTCATAGTAGCTCTTGGTTCAGGTGTTGGTATTTACTTCGGAGCTCTTCTTATGACACGAAAGGCGATACCAGAGTGGTTTCTATATAGAATGCTTGGCTTTGTCATGATAGGATTGGGTGGGTATATACTAGCTAAATTTTGGTAAAATAGTTTGATATTGCAACTACGTGGTAAATGGGCAAGCCTAGCTATATTAAAGAGGCAACTTGGGCCGTTGAGGCTCTAAGGTCTTAGAGCCCTTAGACTTTTGGGTGGTGCAAGCAAAAGTATCCCCCTTAATATAGCTACAGACTTGCTAGTCCACTGAGTCACTAAGATCTAATGGCTATAAAAATCTTTAAAATAATAGAATAGTCGCCTTTTTCAAACTATATTTTTAGGACATGCGTAGATCGCGTCTCGCCGAGACCATATTGTCTGCCCATAGGAGTAGAGGAGTAGATAATGACCGTAGTTACGCTGACCAAATCAACAACCCCGGCATTTTCAAAGGATAAACAAGTCCAAGGCCAAGGCTACATCGTCCTCTTTCACATGGCGACGTGCCCGCATTGTATCATCATGCGGCCCAACTGGGAAAAGGTCAAGAAGGACGTCGGCAAGAAGTGCAACATAGCCGAGATCGAGTACTCGGACATCTCCGCTCTGCCCAAGAGCATGCAAACTGTCCGTGGCTTCCCGACCATCATGGCTTACAAGAATGCCACGCCGGTGGCCGAGTATGCTGGTGACCGTAGCGCTAAGAGCATCGCCGACTTCGCAAAGATCCATGCGTCCGCCAAGTCACCGGCGGCATCCGCCAAGCCAGCGAAGCCGGTCGTTAAGCTAGCTACCAAGAAAGGTACTTAAAGGCATGATATGTAAGACAAGCATCATTATTGCCGAATGCTCCCCGCGGAACCACTTTACGACCCAAAAAGCTTTGCCGAGGCCGATGAGGCCGGCGAAGAGGCCGAGAAGCCCACGGATGAGGAGTTTTCGCAATTCAAGGACCAGGTGAAGGAATGGACGACTTTGGACGAGCAGATCAAGAAGCTAAGTGTTGCCCTCCGGGAGCGGCGGATTCATCAACGGGCACTAGGTAACAGCGTGCAGGAGTTTATGCACCGCTTTGACTATGAGAAGCTGGAAACCCAAAATGGGAGAATTAACTCCATTATACGTCAGGTTCAGCAACCCTTGAAGGTGGCCGATATACGGGAACAGATCATTTCATTAGCCGATGAAGGACTCATCGGCGAAGCATTGGTGTCGCGTATATTTGATGCGACCCGCCCAATGGTTGAGCGGAGGTCTTTGCGACGCTCCGTGCCTAAGGTTTCCTTACGGCTCGATATCTAGCGCTTAGCGCATCTTGACGAGATCAATTAGTTTCTTTTGAGCATCAAAAATATCTTCATTCTTGCGCTCCCTATAATACGTTGTGGTCGCATTATCGCGAAGTTCCTTAAGACGATCGATTTCATCAATTAATATTTCCATGCCGAGCTTGACGATCTTAGACTTCATCTGATCGTTCACCTGCTTCGGCATTTTTGCTGTTTTGATGATTCCAATAAGATTATCGTCAATTTTTCTAGGATGCCCACTCACGAAGAAATGGTTCAGCGCGTAGCATTGTTCTTCAAAGATGATCTGTTGGAGGTCTTTAATAACCCCAAATCCCCACGATTTCGCACGGCCCTCATAGGTGGTTATGGCCTCAAAATGCTCCTTGAAACCAAGTATAGCATGATGGACCGCGTTCGCACCTATGACCTCGATCTCACTGTGAGCACATTGGGTGCAAGTTGGACCCTCGAAGAGATTCATGACCATTGGACCCGAAAAATCGCCGCTTTTGTGGAGCAACAGAAGGCCGAAGACCCTGAACTCGCAGGGCTCCTCGAAGTTGAGCCGATGCTCACTTTTGGCCCCCGCAATGAGCCCCTTCGCGGCGAGCGCGTATATGAGGGTCACGTGCGCTATGCGCTGCACCGAGTTCGCTTCGGTGAGCACAAGCTCATGGAGATCCTCATATCCAATCAACGCCTACCAAATGGCGATTATGACGCCATGACCAGCAAAAAGACCGGATTTCCCATAAAGACGGAATCTTCTTACCTCCACGACATGCTTGTGCTGATCTACAAGGCCAATGTCCGTGAAACCGACTTTTACTCTTATAGGAAGCGCAATCCCATCGAGGGAGCCATGCCCGACAAAGGCGAGCAGGATATCGACCGTGCGTCACTGCTTTGTAACGTGGCAGGGAACTCTAGCTCCATGGTGCCATTCCGAAAATACTGCG
>Ga0209442_1000583_pt1 | contig 21354 bp, 10 predicted proteins | sample LauGreSBDMM110DD_2_FD_187565 | JGI IMG/M metagenome (GOLD analysis project Ga0209442, IMG submission 187565) | Freshwater lake microbial communities from Lake Michigan, USA - Sp13.BD.MM110.DD (SPAdes) (version 2) | ecosystem: Environmental > Aquatic > Freshwater > Lake | place: Lake Michigan...
AGGTATATATTCTATACCCGGCAACTGCTAGAGAATACGATACTGTGCCTGTAGTAGTAGCCGGTGGATAATCTGTTGAATATCTGATAACTGCAATACCTGAACCACCGTTGCCACCAGTTCCAGCGCCGGAACTACTGCTGCCGCCTGATCCTCCGCCACCACCCGTATTAGTTCCTCCACTACCACCTATACCTCCAACAGCACTTGATGCACCCGCTGTACCATTACCTCCACTATTTAATGCACTACCTCCACCAGTTCCTGCTGTCGAAGATGTACCAGTGGCTGCGCCACCACCACCACCACCAATGCCTCCATTGCCGCCTGTCGCACCGGTGGTGCCCACACTGCTGGCGCCGCCGCCGCCAGCCCAATAATGACTTGGACCTAGTATGCTGTTTTGTATGCCGGGACCACCGTTTCCACTTATAGTAGTGCTTGTTGCACTCACACCATTACCACCAGCACCGCCGCCACCGCCGCCGCTGTTTGGGGTTCCACCGTTGGCACCATCTCCACCTTGAAGCCCATAACCTATTTGAGTTATTTGTGCTGTAGAACCACCCATACCTCCGCCACACCCGCCGGCGCCTGGCCAATTCGTCAATGTTGCTTGCGGGGCGCCACACCCAGGACCACCACCGATGGCAGTTATATTCATATTTGTTGCTGTTATTTTTGAATTACTTCCCCAGCCGCCCTGAGCGATTGTATGACCACCGTTACTTGCACCACCGCCGGCGACCGTTATTGTATATACTATATTTTTATTTAATTTAAGATTTTGATTATAAACAACACCTCCGCCGCCACTGCCACCGAAGCCGCAGGCTCCGCCTGCGCCTGATCCAACCAATAACATATCTACCGTTACAGATTCACTACTTGAATTGCTAGTAGTGGATAATTTGCTACTAGATGCTTTTTTAATAGCCATATTATGTTAACTCTGTTCCAAATAAGATAAAGCTAACAGTAGCAGAACTTGCATACACTGTAATTACATCAGTTGTTGCTAATGACATACCGATGTTCAGTGAGACTGTATCATTTGCCGGTAAAATAGTATCATATGAAAGATAATGACTTGTTGTCAATGTTGCACCTGCAGGACGAATAGCAATTCTAAATGTTCCTGCAGTTGCGGCTTGATTGCATACGTTCAAACTAGAAACAACTGCGCTTGTGCCTGCCGGAACAGTGTACAATGTAGTCGCTGTTGTTGCTGCCGGGTTATTGTGTCCTAAAACTTTATATATTATTGCCATGAATTGTCCTTACTTTGTAAATATGAATGGGTGAATGGTGTCAGTAAAACTTAAATTACCCGCGCCATCAGTTGCGATAGTCTGTCCTGATGAGCCACCAGTAATGTGAACATTTGATATAGCACCTAATGTTACATTAGCCGCAGTAATGTTCAAGTTACTTGTTTGGTCTAGCATCAATGCTGTTACTTTTGTTGTCATTTCTTATCCTTATGCTCCCATTAACAAGAACGGGCTTAATGTGTCTGTTGTTGCTGTTACTGTTACTGTTACTGCATTACCAACATTTGATGCCGTTACTCCGGCACCTACGAAATTAATACTTGACACAGCAGTACTTATATTACTACCTTCATCTTTTATTACTATTGCTCCTGCAATAGCACTATTTGTACTAGTGCTAGGTGAACTTATGTCAACCCAGTAAGCCGCAGTACCGTCATTCAGATATTCATATAATACATTACTTGATGTGTTAAACCACTGATCACCTAATAAATTACCCGATGCCGGTGGTGATGTAGCTGTAGTATATGTTAAACTTGTACCGCCCACACCGCCTGAAGGTGTTGCCCAACTTAAATTTCCTGTACCATCGGTCTTTAAGAAATAATTGGCTGCACCACCGGAAATACGTACACTACTAGTTGAGCCTAAACTTACATTTGCACCAGTGAATGAAATATTACCAGTAGCAGTGATTGTACCATTACCAAACACCGTATTAGCTGTTGCGTTTCCTACTGTTAAACTTGTTAAAGTACTAACACTAGTGATGTTTGGTTGAGCCGCAGTTGTTAGTGTGCCGGTTAAATAGTTACCGCTGATTAAGTTTGCACCGGAAATAACTGAACCAGTACCACTAAGTACAATATCTGCATTTGTAGTGAGAGTAATATTATTGGGTATTAAATTACCAGTATATGTTGGAAGATATGCGGCTACATTTGTGTTGCTATAACTACCAACAATACCTGTCAATTGACTACCATCACCTATAAAGAAATTTGCAGTAACTGCATTGCCTAAGTTAGCAGTAGAAGTAGTCGTATAAGATAAATTGATATTACCTGCAGTAAAGTTTCCGGTGTATGTTGGTAGATATGCGGCGGTGTTTGTATTGCTATAAGTTCCAGTTTGTGGATTTGCTGTTAAATATGCGGCGGTGTTTGTATTGCTATAAGTTCCAGTTTGTGGATTTGCTGTTAAATATGCGGCGGTGTTTGTATTGCTATAAGTACCCGTAATTCCAGTTAATTGACTACCATCACCTATAAAGAAATTTGCAGTAACTGCATTACCTAAGTTAGCATTTCCACCTGTGATATTGCCCGTAACTACTAAACTAGTTAATGTACCAACTGAAGTAATGTTAGTTTGTGCCGCAGTATATACTGTCCCGGCTACTAATGCATTAGCTACTTGACCGGATACATTAGCACCAGCTACCGAGTTAGCAATATTTGCATAATGACTTTGTACTGCGCTACTTACATTACCTGATACACTAGTACCTGTAACATATGTGATTCCACTACCATTACCAGTAAAGTAATTTGCAATTACATAATTTGCACCAGATAAGTTTCCACCAGAGCCGGCGGTTGTGATATTCCCTATTACATTCATTCCAGTAGAAGTAAACACTACTGTATTTGCTACACCAGCTATAGTTACAGTAATATTACCATTAGAAACAGGAGTATTAATATTACTAGTGCCATTTGCTATGCTGTTTGCGACATCAGCACCGCCAGTTGTCAATAAATCAACACCAGTTAAATACGCGGCGTTACCAACAAAATAATTTGCTCTTACTGCATTACCTAAGTTAGCAGTAGAAGTCGTTGTATAAGATAAGTTTATATTACCGGCAGTTAAATTACCAGTATATGTTGGTAGATATGAGGCTACATTTGTGTTGCTATAACTACCAGCAATACCTGTCAATTGACTACCATCACCAAAATAGTAACTAGCTTTCATATTACCAGTAGTCGTTATATAATTACCGGTATTTGCAAATACAACTGTATTTGCAGTTCCACCTATACTAACAGTAATATTACCATTAGCAACAGGAGTATTAATATTACTAGTGCCATTTGCTATGCTATTTGCGATATCGGCATTACCAACAGATAGTTGGTCAACACCAGTTAAATAGTAACCATTACCAAGAAAAAAACTACCTGCATTAGCAATGATATTTCCGGTTGTGGTGAGTTTTCCTGGTACGTATGTATCACCTGATGCATCTAATAAGGTAAGTGTTCTTGCTACAGTACCAAAACCAACTGCACCTGATACGTTATATTGTCTAAAATAGATAGGTTCATTACCGTTATCGGCTGTTGCAAATTCAACAAATCCACCATCGGTTGCTGTACCACCTACAAGAATTCTAAAATAGTCGCTTCCGGCCACATTTGCAGAAACTATTGCGGCATTAGTAGTACCTGAAACTGATAGAAATAAATTACCGGTAAATGTACTAGCAGTTATACCCGAAGTAGTAAATATTGCAGTATTAGCAATGCCACCAATACCAACAGTAATATTACCACCTGCTGTAGGCGTGTTGATATTACTAGTTCCATTTGCTATGCTGTTTGCAATATCTGCATTACCAACTGATAGTTGGTCAACACCAGTTAGATAGTAACCATTTCCCTTTACAAAATTTGTACCAGCTTCAATATTTCCACCAACAAATAATTTCTTAGCTATACCTACACCACCTAGAACTTGAAATGGTGCAACAGAAGTAGACGTTGCCTCCATTGTGCTGTTAACAACTACATATGAATTTGTTGTAAAATATATATCATCTTGGTTTACACCAGGGGTGTCATTTTGTACATTTATTTCTAATCTTGTTTGTTCACCAGTTACTGCATAATATTTAATACTTGCTACGTCAAGTGAGCCGCCACCAGGATTAGATGGCCATATAATACCATTAGTACCATTACCTGTACTTGGTGAAATATAACCTGCAACATTAATACCTGTGCTAGTAAAGATAACCGTATTTGCTGTACCGCCTATAGTAACAGTAATGTTTCCATTTGATGTAGGCGTGTTGATATTACTGGTGCCATTTGCTATGCTATTTGCGATATCGGCATTACCAACAGATAATAAATCAACCCCAGTTAAAAATGCACCATTGCCAACAAAATAATTTGCTCTTACTGCATTACCTAAGTTAGCAGTTGAAGTAGTCGTGTATGATAAGTTTATATTACCTGCAGTTAGATTACCAGTATATGTTGGTAGATATGAGGCTACATTTGTGTTGCTATAAGTTCCAGTTTGTGGATTTGCTGTTAAATATGCGGCGGTGTTTGTATTACTATAAGTACCTGTAATACCAGTTAATTGACTACCATCACCAAAATAGTAACTAGCTTTCATATTACCAGTAGTCGTTATATAATTACCGGTATTTGCAAATACAACTGTATTTGCTGTACCGCCTATAGTAACAGTAATATTTCCATTCGCTGTAGGCGTATTGATATTACTAGTGCCATTTGCTATACTGTTTGCAATATCCGCATTACCAACAGATAATAAATCAACCCCAGTTAAAAATGCACCATTACCAACAAAATAGTTTGCTCTTACTGCATTACCTAAGTTGGCAGTTGAAGTAGTCGTGTAAGATAGATTAATATTGCCGGCAGTTAAGCTAGTTAATGTACCAACAGAAGTAATGTTTGGTTGTGCGGCTGTTGTTAATGTACCAATGAAATAATTAGAAGTTATTGCGTTTGCACCGGTAATAGAACCTCCGGTACCTGTACCAGCAGTGACTGTTCCGCCAATATTAGAATAACCTGCTATATTAATACCAGTACTAGTGAATACAACAGCATTGGCTGCGCCACCAACACCTACTGTGATTGGACCATCTTGGTACGGTGTGTTGATATTACTTGTGCCATTTGCTATGCTGTTTGCTATGTCAGCAGATCCGGCTGCTAGTTGGTCAACCCCAGTTAAGTAATACCCATTACCAACAAAGTAATTACCTCTAACATTAGCATAACTATTAAAAGTAACTACTTCACTAGATACGCTTACATTACTACCAAATCCAAACTCATTGGTTGAATCGTCCCAACCCATGAAAGCATCAACTGTACTACTTCCAGAATAATAGTGTAATAATAAACCGCGGTCTTTGTTGTCGTCAGCAGATAATGCTGCACCATTTGCTCCGCCACCTAATTCAAATATTGGATCTATTACCCGTGTTGTGGTAGAATTTACTGTAGTTGTTGTTCCATTGACGGTCAAGTTGCCTACAATTACATTTCCACCTACATTAAGTGTTCCTGCTACATTAACGCCAGTACTGGTAAAGATAACCGTATTACTTGTACCAGTAATAGATACTGTTATTGGTCCATTGCCATATGGTGTACTGATATTACTATTGCCATTAGCAATTGCGTTAGCAATATCCGCATTACCAACAGTTAATAAATCAACACCAGTTAAAAATGCACCATTGCCAACAAAATAATTTGCTCTTACTGCATTACCTAAGTTAGCAGTAGAAGTCGTTGTATAAGATAAGTTTATATTACCTGCAGTAAAGTTTCCGGTGTATATTGGTAGATATGCGGCGGTGTTTGTATTGCTATAAGTACCCGTAATACCAGTTAATTGACTACCATCACCAAAATAGTGACTGGCTTTTACATTACCAGTAGTTACGATATAATTACCTGAGTTAGCAAACACCACAGTATTTGCAGTTCCACCTATACTAACAGTAATATTTCCGTTAGCTACAGGTGTATTAATATTGCTAGTGCCATTTGCTATACTGTTTGCGATATCCGCATTACCAACAGATAATAAATCAACCCCAGTTAAAAATGCACCATTACCAACAAAATAATTTGCAATTATATAATTGGCTCCGGATAAATTACCACCTGAACCAATAGTAGATAAATTACCGACAACAAGATTACCTGTGATGTTTGCATTACCGGCTGTTAAATTACCTGTATATACCGCTAGATAGGCAGCTGTGTTGGTATTACTATAGGTACCAGTTACTGGATTTGCGGTTAAATACGCGGCAGTGTTTGTATTACTGTATGCATCTGTGATACCATATCCACTAATAGTAGTTGGTTTACCTGAAACATTTGTAAATGTTACTGAGTTAGCAATGTTTGCATAATGACTTTGTACTGCACTTGCGACATTACCTGATACATTAGTACCTGTTATACTATTGGCTACATTTGCATAATGACTTTGTACTGCACTAGATACATTACCTATGATGTTTGCACCAGTTATATTTGTTAATGCACTACCATTACCAATGAAGTAGTTTGCTGATATGTTGCCAGTATATGTTGGTAGATATGCGGCGGTGTTTGTATTGCTATATGCGCCTGTAATAGTGATACCAGTTAATTGACTACCATTACCAATGTAGTAATTAGCAGATACGTTACCAGTTACATCTAAACTAGTTAATGTACCCACACTAGTGATATTAGTTTGTGCCGCGGTATAAACAGTACCGGCAACTAATGCATTAGCTATTTGACCCATTACATTACCGGCAGCAACTGCATTTGCAGTGGCAGCATATGTTACTTGTCCTACAACATTTGCACCATCAACACTATATGCAACACTGGCTGCACTGACTGTGCCTACGATTGCCCCGCCTGTAATACCAGTAAGATGGTATCCATTGCCACTAAAATAATTACTTACAGTAACATTACCTAAATTAGCGTTACCAGAAGTTACATTACCGGTAACTGCTAAACTTGTTAAGGTGCCAACTGATGTAATATTTGATTGGGACGCTGTAGTGACAGTACCAGCAGTAGTTGCACTTGTTGCAGTACCAGCACTTGTTGCATAAGTTGCATTAGCTACTGTCCCGGTGACATTGGCACCAGTTAGACTGGTTAGACCTGAACCATTTGCAGTAATATTGGTAACGCTTAATGTGCTTGACGTTTTGTTAAATGTAAATGCAGAACTAGCGCCAAAACTGCTGCCACCGTCATTGTATTGAACTTGAGTATCTGCCCCTACAACTGATCCGGCTGAAAAAGCCCAAGCTACACCATTAGCATATAATAAATTATTGGTACTAACATAATTTGCACGTGCTATATTACCTAGGTTGGCGTTAGCCGAGACGAGAGTCCCGGTAGCTGTGACATTGTTAAATGTATAGTTACCGGTTTCATCTACTACTCTTGGTCGTATTTTTTCTAATGACATGTTAACTATTTAATAGTTGTTATTTTTGTGTCTTAATCCAGCCCTGTGTAGCATTATAATATACCAATGTTAATGCAGAACGGTTTACAGTAAGAACTAGATTACTTGCAGAACCTTCAATATTTCCACCGTTTCTTGCAATAGTAATATTTTGTGTACCTGCATTACCAGTTGCATCTATAATACCAACTTCATCTCCTACTGACGGACTTCCAGGTAAGGTCAATGTTACTGCAGCCGTAGTATCAATAAAGTATCTTGTACCAGCAACTGCACTAGTAGCTGAACTAATACTTGAATATACATAACCAACTGTGCCTGCTACACCACCGGATAGTACAATAACTTCAACAACCGCGCCATTTGGTGGAGGATCACTAAATGTTATAACATTTGTTGCTAAACTAAATGCTGATCTTGGTTGTGAAACACCACCAATTGTAACAATTAGATAACTGCTAGTTAACGGTGTTGATGACAATGTTTGCATTGTCCAGCTACCGTCACCGGTATAACCGTTAACTGCCATTGTAGTTGACGGTAGCGAAGCAAAAGAAAGTACACCTGCTCCATCTGTCTTTAAGAAATAATTTGCTGTACCGCCGGTGATAGTAACATTACTGACTGCCCCCAGATTAGTTGTACCAGAAACTGTTAGACTTGTTAATGTTCCTACGCTTGTGATATTACCTTGAGCCGCTGTTGTAACGGTGCCAGCAGTTGTAGCTGCATTTGCACTAGTTGCATTTGGAACATAACCAGTAACGTTTGCACCAGTTAAACTTGTTAATTGACTACCATTGCCACTAAAGTAATTAGCAGACACTAAGTTACCACCTGCAACATTACCGGCTGAAATATTACCTGTAACTGTTAAACTTGTTAAAGTACCTGTACTTGTAATATTTGGTTGAGCCGCTGTTGTTAATGTACCAGTAACATATGTTGCACTTACTAAATTACCACCACTAATTTGTGATGCAGTCCCGCTCATTGCAATATTGCCATTATTAGTTATTGTTAAACCAGTTAATGTACCAACGGTTGTAATATCAGTTTGACTTGTTGTTTTTATTGTACCATATATATTATCTGTTTTAACATTACCGCCAACACCAACACCAACATTTAATGTAAGGTTAGCAGAGGTATATACTAAATTAGAACCGTCATTAGCCAAGTCACCGTATGTAGTTACAACTTGAACTGTACCTGTACCTGTACCTGTCGCATTAGCTGTGAATATAGTACCAACTGTATTGTTTGCTGAACCAAATGTAGTAAAATCAGAAGTACCGGCTGTAATGATTTTATACCTTGTACCTGAAACAACGGTTGTAGCATTTATTGTAGGTCCAAAATGGTTAGTCACACTGGTTGCAAATTGAATAGACCCGTTTGCACCATCAACTTTAATGTTACCGGAAATATTACCAGAAACATCACCAACCACGTTACCATTGAAATATGCATTAGCACCTAATGTAACGTTGCCTTCAGCAAATACGACTCCGCCAAAGTTAGCATTGTTAGCATATAGATTTCCTAATTTTAAATCGCCATATGTATTAAATGTTACGACTTCCCCACTAACAGTTACATTACTAGCTATTACAAAGTTACCACCGCTATCATCCCAGCCCATAAATGCATCTACCGGAGCTACACCATTATGATAATGAAGCAAAAGACCTCTATCTTTGTTATCATCTCCAACTAATGCTGCACCGTTTGCACCACCGCCTAGTTCAAATAATGGATCAACTACTCTCGTTACAGTAGAATTTACTGATGTTGTTGTTCCACTAATAATTAAATTGCCAGTTAATGTTAAATTACCAGCACTCAATTCACCAGTATAAGATGAAAGATATGCTCCTGCATTTGTATTGCTATATGCATCTGTGATACCATATCCACTAATAGTAGTTGGTTTACCTGAAACATTAGTAAATGTTACTGAATTAGCAATATTTGCATAATGACTTTGTACTGCACTTGTTACGTTACCGGTTACGTTAGAACCATTAGTTGATGTTAGTAGATAGCCGTTACCAGTAAAATAGTTAGCACTAATTAAATTAGCACCAGTAATATTGCCACCAGATCCGCCACCAGATTGAATAGTACCTGTTGTTAATACACCTGTTGCCGCATCAAAAGATAATGCACTATTTGATGCAAGTGCATAATTACCATTTGCGCTGCCATTAACAAATACTGGATAAAATGTACCAGTTGTTTGTGTTGTAACTGACTCAAAGTAAGCTACGTTTGCATTTGCTACTTGTCCACTTACGTTAGCACCGGCTACCGAGTTAGCAATATTTGCATAATGACTTTGTACTGCGCTACTTACATTACCTGATACACTAGTACCTGTAACATATGTGATTCCACTACCGTTACCACTAAATGTTGTTGCAGTAATTACATTGGCTGTAATATTACCTGTTGTAGTAAAGGTGACAGATGTTAAGTATGCTCCTGCATTTGTATTACTATATGCATCTGTAATGCCATACCCACTTATTGTAGTTGGTGTACTTGTAATATTAGTAAATGATACTGAATTAGCGATGTTTGCATAGTGTGCTTGTACTGCACTGGTAACATTACCTGATACGTTTGTACCGGATACTGAGTTAGCAATGTTAGCATAATGACTTTGTACTGCACTGGTTACGTTACCTGATACGTTTGTACCGGATACTGAGTTAGCAATGTTAGCATAATGACTTTGTACTGCACTGGTTACGTTACCATCGACATTAGCACCAGTGATATTAGTTAATAATGCGCCGTTTGCACTGACCTTTGTTACTGTAAGTGTATCAGTACCTTTGTCAAATGTGAATGTAGACTTTGCACCTAATGTTGCACTGCCGTTGTCATTGAAGAAAACTTGAGTATTGCTACCCGCAATATTAGCATTACCTGTACCTGAAGTAGGAGTGTACCATGATATTACTCCACTGCCGTTTGATTGTAGTACTTGTCCAGCAGTACCACCAAACATTTTTATATTAGCTACATTACCTAAACTTACGTTAGGACCGGTAAAATCTACATTACCAGAAACAGCTAATCCAGTAAGTGTACCAAGACTTGTAATGTTAGTTTGTGCGGCTGTATAAACAGTCCCGGCAGATAATGCGTTTGCAACTTGTCCAGAAACATTCGCTCCGTTAGTTGATGTTAGAAAATAGCCATTGCCACTAAAATAATTAGCACTAGCAAGATTGCCTAAACTTGCGTTGCCAGAAACTAAATTCCCCGAAACGTTAGCATTAGCAAAAGAGAAGGTATCAGTTTGATCGATACTAAATTGACGAATTTTTAATAATGACATGGTCACATCCTTTTATATATTGTATTTATCTTAGTTATAGTAATTATACCGTGACTTCTACCCAATTTGTAGTAGTTTCATCCCATGTATATTGCTTGTCATCTGTAGGCATTGCAACTGGTGCATCATACTGACATGTAGTTTCATTCAATACCCAGCTATTATATGGTTTTGGTGGAATGAATGCATCACGACCAGAGTCATAAGTATATCCTATACCAGCATAATTTTTTCTTAATGGTGTACCACCCAATGTGTGTACTCCACCATGTGTGTTATAACTTGTTTGTACGAAAGAACTTGGTTCTCCGAATAAACCTGTATTAACTACGTCTTGTTCTATTACTAGAACCTGTGTTACGATATTATTACTATCGATTTGTGCGAAATGTGCCATTTTATATATCCTTGTTAAATGTTAAAATGTAATACTGCCTGAACTATTATATTTATAAACTCTATACCCACCACTTACTGTTACTACTGGACTACCTGTTGTACTAGTTGCGGCTGCAAATGTATCTGCATAGCGAATGATTACTACTCCGGAACCACCTGCAGTTCCAAGTACCGGATTGTAGCCCCCACCACTTGCGCCGCCGCCACCACCTGTGTTGACTGCTCCATCAGAGCCCGGATAACTAGTACCATTATTAGGGCGGAAACTATAACCACCATTACCGCCGCCGCCCAATCCGCCAGTGCCTCCTATAGGATTAGTACCGGCTGCATATGCGGATCCGCCTGCGCCGCCGCCACCATAATAAGTACCAGATCCGATTGGCCATTCTATGCCAATGCCGCCGTTTGCACCGTTAGGTGTTGTAGTAGTTCCGCCTATTCCTCCGGCACCCCCTCCACCTGCAGATCCTGTAGTATATGAATCAGCAGTATTACCGCTATTACCATAACCAGTTCCACCACCGTTAGTTCCTACTGTATTTTGTGTTGACGTTCCTGCAGCTCCAAACCCTGAAATACCGTATCCACCTCCACCACCTGAGCCGCCGTTGCCAGCGCCAGCTGTTTGGCCACCGCCACCGCCCCCTTTAGCGACAATTATATTTGAACCAAATATAGTATCATTACCTGAATTTCCAACAGATGCTGATCCGGCAGTAGTAGTTCCACCTGCTCCGATTGTAATTGAATATGAGACACCTAATGTTGCTGAGAATCCAGGATGTACTACTACTCCGCCTGCGCCACCTCCGCCAGGTGCAGTAGCATTACCGTTATATCTTGGGGTTCCGCCACCACCTGCTACCACAAGTATTGATGGTATAAACGGAGGAGGAGGAGGAACTATACTAATACCACCACTAAATGTTACGTTATCAAATTGCATTTTTTATTTCCTTAAAATGTTATACTGCCTGATGCAGTGAATCTATATGTTCTATAACCACCCGACACTGTTATAGTTGGACTACCTGTTGTACTTGTGGCTGCAGCGTATGAGTCAGCATATCTTATAATAACTATCCCGCTGCCACCATCTCCAGGTTGGCGGTGTTCTGAATAATATCCACTAACACCTCCCCCGCCGCCACCTGTATTAGATGCACCTGACGTTGCGGCGTCAGAACTTGGATGTGTAGCAGATGTCTGTTGTTCGCCTTCACCACCGCCACCGTCACCGCCATATCCCTTTATACGTGCAGTAGAAACTCCATTACTATACACTGCGCCACCACCACCACCTGCATAATAATTACCATCTGACCAAAGTATACCGCCGCCGCCGTCACCGCCTTTAGAAGCTGCGCCATTTGTTCCTACGCCACCTGCACCACCACCACCTGCTCCGCTATAACCGCCACCTTCAGCACCTGCGGCTGCACCACGACCGCCGTAATTTCCTTGCCCTGCAGTTGGCGTACCCTTGAATGCATCGGTTCTACCATAAGCAGATGCCCCTCCGCCCGAACCACCAGCACCACCCTGCGCATCTCCACCATTGGCGCTATCCCACGACCCACCACCACCGCCACCTAGTGCAGTTTGTGTTGTAAGTCCCGAACTACTCAGTATGGAATTATTTCCTTTATAATTCACACCACCGTTATTACCAGCAGCAGTAGAAGAATAATATCCACTAGTCCCGCCTGCACCTACAGTAATAGTATATAATCTACCAGAACTTATTGAAGTAGTACCAACAATTAGTCCACCTGCTCCGCCGCCGCCTGCATTATATCTTATACCCCCGGCTCCGCCGCCAGCAACTACTAAGAATTCAGCAGTAGTAACCGGAGGTGCAGTACTAGTATCATTTATGGTAACTGAACTGCTAGTAGCAACTATATTTCCTGATGTTGATACTGTTCTTATCTGAACTGTAAATGTTTGAGCACCTTCAGTTAATGAATCAGCTAATGGTGTTATTGTAAGAGAACCCACTGTATTATTAATAGTAAAAGATCCAGATGATGCAGAAAAATCAGCACTTGCAGTTGAACTATTATAATTAATAGTCCAATATAGTGTAGTACCATTTGGTACTTCATTATATGTTTGTACGTAGAAGATTCCAGATTGACCCTCATTTAGGCTGGTTGGTATTGTACTGAATGTGTATATAGGTGGAGGGGGTAGTACAGTTAAATTAGAGAATGTAATGTTATTGAATTCCATGTTGTTCTCTTAGAATGTTATTGTGCCTGATGCAGTGAATATGTAAATCCTATATCCACCTGAAGTGGTTACAGTTGGACTACCTGTTGTCGCTGATGCGGCTGCGTATATGGTTTGGTAGCGAATGACTACTATTCCGGATCCTCCGCTACCACCATTACCATTGTTATACGAATTTGGGCTACCACCACTACCTGTATTAGCGGCACCACCGTTGCCGTTTATACCACCTCCGCCGGTAGTAGTACCCCAGCTACCATTGTATCCGGCGCCGCCACCAGCAAAATATCCTGTACTATTATAACCAGTAATGCCATTTAATTCAGATATTAGTCGGGCGGCGCCACCATTAATATTAGTTGCGGATCCGCCTGCTCCGCCACCACCACCAGAATTTGCTGCATAACCTGTATTTCCGGCAACGCCATCATTTGTACCTTGGTTACCGCCGAGACCATATGCACCACCGAACCCAGGCCCAGCAGTGTGATTCATGCTAGTATTTGTTCCGGATACTGATGAGGCAGTACCTTGATTACCCAGTCTGCCTTGTTCAAACGTTCCGTTACCTATACCGCCGGCACCTACAGTAACAGTATATGTTCCTGTACCAGTAAAACCTTCTACGGTTACCCAAATTAATCCTCCGGCGCCACCGCCACCGGTTGTATAATTGCCACCATTTCCTGCGCCGGCGGCGCCTCCACCAACCACTAATAATTGAAGTAGGTTTTGACTAGCTATAGTAATACCTTGTCCGATTGTTATACCTGAGCCTATTTCCATGTTGTTCTCTTAAAATGTTATACTGCCTGATGCAGTGAATTTATAAACTCTGTATCCTGTTGGATTAGTGACTGTTGGTGAGCCTGTTGTTGAAGTTGCAGCCGCTGATGAGTCTGCATAGCGAATGATTACTACCCCAGAACCACCGTTGCCTCCTTGAGTATTATTACCAGATCCACCACCACCACCGCCTCCTGTATTAGCAGTTCCAGCAACATCAGTTGACCCGCCACCGCCATCACCGCCTGGTCGGCCGCCAATTCCGCCGGCACCACCACCCGCGTAATATATTGCGGTACCGGTTATGCTTGATTGGCGACCAATGGCACCATCCGACATGCCGGGATTTGTACCTGTATTGGTTGGGTTACCGGCAGCGCCAGCACCACCACCACCACCGCCATCCATTCTATAACCCAATGCTGGATCTTTTCTGCCGGCGCCTTTATTTCCATATCCACCCGATGCAGATGTCGGTTGTAGTCCAAGTCCACCACCGGATGAACTATTTACATCACTTCCGGGATAACTAATTCCAACACCTCCACCAGAACCTCCGTCGGCACCGTTCGATGCTCCGGTGCCACCATTACCATCATTATTACGACTTCCACCACCACCACCACCTATAGCAGTTACCGTAGTAAATCCTGATCCACTAATTGAACTATTTGCGCCATTTCCACCTTTATTGGTTTGACTTCCGGTTCCTACTCCGCCTGCACCTATAGTTACTGTAAATACAGTGCCTTTAGTAAAGGTAATAGAAGTTGCTTCTGCATATCCACCTGCACCACCTCCACCCCCATAATATCCGGTTCCGCCAGAACCACCACCTGCAAGAAGTAAATAATCAGCAATAACAATATTTGTTGCTTCAATACTGAAACTTCTACTAGCTGTTTGATTCTGACTATCAGTGGCAGTGATTGTAAAATTACTTGTTGCGGCTACTGTAGGTGTTCCTGTAATAGCACCAGTATTAGTATTCAAACTTAAACCAGTCGGTAAACTACCACTAGTTATACTATATGTAATTGTTCCGTCTCCTGTAGCATTTATTGATTGTGAATATGCGGTTCCAACCACAGCGACAACTAATGCTCCGCTTGCCGTTACCCAAGTTGGTAAACTACTATATGTAATCCCACCCGGTAATATACCACTACTACCATCAGTATTATAAACATAAAGATGATATGACCCTACACTTTTTGCAGGACTTGTAAATGTTAAACTTGTTGCACTTACATATGTAGTTGCACAACTAGTAGTATCAATATACACTATTGCACCACTATTAAATCCACTACCAGCGATAGTAACTGTTTCACTACCGGCCGGGTTTGCCGCAGTAACACTTCCAATATATGTTAGTCCAGTAATCTTTACTCCTGAAGATACGACACTATTGATAACAGAAGTTAATGCGGCTGCTTTTACCGATTTTAAATTTGTTGCCATTATAACTCCAATACTTTCCAGCCATATGTGCTGTTACTGTATACTAAACCAAAACTACTTTGATCCGCATCTACTAATAAATTATCAGCTATTCCTTGAATCTTATGACCATTCCGTGCTACTGTTAAATTGTTTGTGGCAAATGAGCCAGCTAGGTCATTGATACGAATAGTGTCACCCAATGTTGCGCTAGTTGGTAATGTCATTGTTTTTGCACCACCAGATGTGTCAACAAAGTATCCATTGTTTGCAACCATAGTTGCATTGCTACTTGCTATATTCCAAGTTAGTGCAGAACTACCGCCACCAGCTCCACCGGTACCACTAAATGTTGTTACTTCAATAAACGCTGTATTTGGAGGTGCGGCATCAAATGTTAATTGTGGACCCATTAATGAATAAGACGATTTAGGTTGCAATACACCCTGAACAGCAACCATTGTAACATTTTCACTTGACGGTGTGGTAGATAATGTAAATGTAGTATATGTACCATTAGCAGTAAATTCATCTACGGTAGCGGTTAGTGCAGTTTGTGCCGCCCAACTTAAACTACCCAAACCATCTGTTGTTAAGAAATAACCATTAGATCCACCAGTAATATGTAGATTACTAACATTACCTAAACTTACATTTGCACCATAGAAATCAACATTACCTGATACACTTAAACTTGTTAGTGTACCTGTACTCGTAATATTTGGTTGTGCGTTTGCTGTTACTGTGCCGGCCGAAATTGCTGAAGTTGCTGAAGTTGCGGCAACTCCGGTTAATTGACTACCATTACCTATGAAATAACTAGCACGTACATTACCATAACTATTCCAAGTAACTACTTCACTAGTAAGGGATACATTACTACCTATTCCAAATTCTACGTTACTATCATCCCAACCGATAAATGCATCTACTGCGGATGATCCACTATAATAATGTAGTAATAATCCGCGGTCTTTGTTGTCATCAGTTGATAGAGTGGCTCCGTTTGCGTCGCCGCCAATCTCAAATATCGGATCTACTAGCGTTGTTACTGTTGAATTAACACGGGTAGTAGTTCCACCGACAATTAAGTTACCACTCAGTGTTAAATTACCACCGGATATATTACCAGTGTATGATGTTAAATATGCTCCTGCATTAGTATTGCTATATGAATCAGTAATACCATAACCACTAATAGTAGTTGGTGTACTTGAGACATTTGCCCAAGTTACTAAGTTAGCAATGTTAGCATAATGTGACTGTACCGCGCTAGTTACATTACCAGAGACATTTCCACCTGCTATATATGTAATAGAACTGCCATTACCACTAAATGTATTAGCAGTAATAATATTGGCAGTGATATTGCCTGAGGTTGAGAAAGTAGCTGTAGTAAGATATGCACTTGCGTTTGTATTGCTATATGCTCCAGTAATACTAGATGCTGGAATATTAGTTAATAATCTACCATCACCACTGAAATAATTTGCAGTAACTACATTACCTGCATTGACATTACCTGAAATTACTACGTTACCAGTACCATTTGGTGATAGATTTATATTTGCATTAGTATCAAGACTAGAAATAGTATTGCTAGAAATATATAAATTACCTAATGTTGCTGTAGTGGCTGTAATTGTGCTGCTAGTTCCAAATCCAATACCACCTGTATATCGTGCACCAGTTATATAAATGCTTTTACCAGTAACATTAGTGGTGATAGCTGTAGGAATATTTGTACCAATAAAGTGCAGTACACCTGATTGATAATCAAAGTACCATTGGTCATCATTTAGACCGCCAGCAGAAATTTTATTACCAGCAATTGTTACTTGAGTTGTTTTGTTTGACCCTGTAATTCCTGAATTAGCAATGTAAACGCTGATAATGTAATCAGCACCAAACTCAGGACTGATCCAATCTGTGTAATTAGTTTTCCATGTTCTATTATCTGCGGCAGTTAAATCTTCAGTACATTCAACCGTAGTAGTACCTGAATATACTGTAACCACTGCGCTTGCTGTAGCAATACTACCAGGAATAGAACCCGATTGCTGCCAAATCTTATCGCCGCGAATTAATAACGGACTAGAAATGCTTTCTTCAAACCCTTGTTTGTTGGTTCCGGAATCAGTTTTAGTTTTTCCGTAGGCTATCTTTTTCCATAGATAGTCAACTTTTTGTGTATCGGAAATAGCCATTAACTAAAACTCCATGAACTTACATAATCACCCGATGCTAGTGCAATACTAAACAATACTTGATTTGACCAATTACCTGTTGAACTTGTACTACCTTCTCCAAAAGTAATAGCATATGATGTACCTGATATTACCGATCCTGTAGGAACAGTTACTGTTGCGGCACATCCACTGTCATTTGCTCCGGCGACACCAGAACCAAAATATACTACTGTCGCATCTAACCACCCATTAGTAGTGTACGGTAAACTATCAGTAACACCCGGGATAGCAAATCTCAATCCAGAAATCTTTCCGGTAATAGTAACAGTAAATCCACTTCTAGCTGCTCTAGTAAATGCACCAAAGAAATATTGTGTTCCACTACGACCAGTATTTAAGTTTGGACCTGCAGGTAAATAACCAGACAAATCAGTATTGAACCATTTTAATTGATTCCAACGAACTATAGCACTATCTGTACCTGCAACAGTTTGTACTCCTGACCAAACCGCAGATGAGTAAAAATTAGTCTGTCCGCCCCCAGTATATGATCTTGTGGCACCTGAACCAGATAAAACAATTCGTTTTGCGACTGTATTATCTCCACCTATACTGCAAGGTATGCTTTCTTCAACAAATCCACTAGGTGTAGCAGTAAAGACTTGAACTTTCTTGCTATGTGTAGCATAAGCACTAGAACCATTTACGTTAGTTGCCAAGAATTTAATAGTTTGAACCGATGCAACGGATGATGTAGTAATATTGGCAGTGATACTACCTAAAGTATATTGATATCCACTTGTATTACCTGTATTAGCTTTTGGTATACCACCAGACAATAAGGTAGTTGATCCATCTATTTGAGTATATGTTCTAGTCTGTGATGCTACTACACTACCACTAGTGCTTTCATCATTTGTTCCTGGTTCAATTTGAAAAGGTGTAGTTGTATTTTGATATGTCTGTCCTATCCAGTTATATATATTTGCCCCAGCTAATGTGATTGTTGGACTGCCCGTGTTGTAGTAAGGAACACCCGAAATATAACGATATGTTCCATTTGTTGCATTACTTAATGTTGCGGTTGATACATCAATAGTAGGTACACTGGTTACATCATCTTTGACAAATTCAATAATGTTAGTATTTCCTGTACTACTATGACTCAACTTAAAAGTGTTAAGACCTGCAGTTAATGCTGAATTTGTTTTAGACACTTTAGCAGTAAACCCTTTATATAATGATGGACTATAAATTGATGCACTGAATGCAATTGCTGTTCCGGTAGCATCTAATAAGTTATAATCACTTTCTGCTGAAAGAACTAATGAAAGATTTGTTCCTGCTTGACTACCGGTAGTTAATGCAATATTACCATCTTCTGTATTATTTACTACAGCACGTAAGTATCCACTATCAGCATTATATGCGTATGTTGGCATTACTATAGTTTCGACTGGTGTTCCAGAAGTCACACGACTAATACTTGATCCTGCTGTTATTGTGACTGCGGCACCTGCATTGTTGGCATAATTAGCCGCGAGATATGGACTTGTTCCAACACTAGTTTGGAATGTAATTGTTTTAGCACTCAATCCATTTGGTGAAGCAATACTTGGATTATACACCTTGATTGCAGCCGTGCTATTTGGACCTGTTGCAATATAAGCCGGTGTAGCTGTGCTATGACTTGTAATTGTTACGGTAATTGTTTTTGTGCCTGTTCCAGAGTGTTGACCACTTGCATATGAATGACTTATGCGGCCACCGCCAACACCACCCAATACACTATCACTGCTGATAGTATCCGGGGTAGAACTATCTCCCCAGTTTATTGAATAAGTTACGGAAGCACCTGTAGTATTTGTAGTAGTGTTATCTAAATATATTGTTTCACCTTCACTAGCATATAAATTGCTGCCAGTTAATGCTAATCCACCTGTACTTCCTCTGTATAAACTAAATCCAACAACCGGATTAGCAGTATAAATTGTAATATAAGCTGTGCGTGTAAAACTTGCTTCACTACCAGTGCCAGTGCCACTTAAATTATATGCACGTACTGTTACTGTAAATGGGCTATTTGTGTTTGTTGAATAAGTATGTGATGGCGTAGAACTAGTTGAGGCTAAAGTTTGTGTACCATCACCCCAAGTAATATCATAGCGATTTGGAGAACCAACACTTGTAATTGTTAGAGTTACAGAAGTTCCTGCGCCACCTGCTGTTGGACTAGCTATAAAAGTTACGCTCTTAACATATGTACTATTTCTTACATTTTCTAGTGTTTCATTTAAGTCATCAATTGCATCAGTCACTTTAGTTGCAGTTGTCCATGTTGTAATAGCTCCGGGAGTCACTAAATCTGTGTCGGTTGATGTTCCTAGTGTAATAGCGTTACCTACTGCGGTAGCGGTAATCCAAGATAAATTACCAGAACCATCTGTACTTAAAACTGTACCATTAGTACCTCCAGTAATTTTAATATTAGCATTCGAACCTAAACTTACATTTGCTCCAGTAAATGATACATTACTTGCTGCTAGGCTACCTGAATAAGTTGTTAAATATGCTCCTGCATCAGTATTGCTATATGAGTCAGTAATGCCATAACCACTAATAGTAGTTGGTGTACTTGTAATATTAGTAAATGATACTGAATTAGCAATATTAGCATAGTGTGATTGTACTGCACTGTTTACATTACCGGATACATTAGTGCCTGATACGCTATTTGCTACATTAGCCCAATTTGATGTTATTGCATATGATACATTACCAGATACGTTTGCACCAGTTAAACTTGTTAATAGACTACCATTGCCACTAAAATAATTTGCTGTTAGTGTGTTTGTTGCAACAGTAAATGTTAAGTTCGGTGATGAAATCAAGTTGCCGGTTGATCCAACAAATTCTATTTCACCTGTTCCACCGGTTACTGAGATATTTCCACTAACAGCCCCAATTACATTACCATATACATTACCAATTAAATTTCCAGTAACATTCCCAACAACATCTCCGTATGTGTTTCCAATGAAGTTACCATATACATTGCCGGTTAAGTTACCTTGTATGTTGGCAGTTATATTAGCAACCGCTAATGTACTAGTATTTTTATTAAAAGTTAGATTAGCACTTACACCTAAAGTATTGCTACCATTATCATTAAAAAATATTTGTTTATCGGCGCCGGCTATATTAGCATTTCCGGTAGTTACTGAGCTCCATGTAACATTACCATTACCATCAGTTGTTAGATACTGTCCAGAACTTCCACCATAGACAGTGACATTAGCGACATTACCTAATATTGCAGGACCTATTAGTGTTACACCCGTCAATGTACCTAAACTAGTAATATTATATTGATTTGCTGTAGTTAATAAACCAG
>Ga0209442_1000597_pt1 | contig 21068 bp, 20 predicted proteins | sample LauGreSBDMM110DD_2_FD_187565 | JGI IMG/M metagenome (GOLD analysis project Ga0209442, IMG submission 187565) | Freshwater lake microbial communities from Lake Michigan, USA - Sp13.BD.MM110.DD (SPAdes) (version 2) | ecosystem: Environmental > Aquatic > Freshwater > Lake | place: Lake Michigan...
GTCAACCATTCCCGATTTTTCGCTCTCGATAAATCCCAAGCCCGTTTATCTCTAAGGCGTAGCGGGCGTAACAGCAATTCATTCTCGCGAAGTTTTATCGGCCAGTCTGAATGTGCCGCCAATTAATTCGAACTCCGGTCAAGAACCATAACGTCAACAACTTCGCCAACTTTAAATCCACCAGATTTTTCCGGAACAATTATGAAAGCATTTGCATCGGATAAGGAGACCAAATCACTCTGCTCTTGTAGTGGGGTTGCAATAACACCATTCTCAGAACTCAATAGCGCCCGGATAAAACTACTTTCACCTGGGACCGCAGTAATCGAACTCTTAAGCTTTGCTTTTAGTTGATTACGAAAGATATTTGGAGCACCCGCCATTTTGCGAATCATTGGACGAACAAATATTTCGACGGCAATTCCTGCTACTACAGGATCTCCGGGAAGAGTTATCACTGGAGTTTTATCTGGCCCAATTAGCCCAAAGTTATGTAAGCCGCTCTCGCTCATCTTGGGGCGAACCGTAGTTATTTCACCGAGCTCCTTTAATACCGCAGTGATTAATTCAAAAGATTCGTCATGGCGTTCTCCACTAATTACAATTAAATCAGCGCGCACTAATTGGTCTTCAATAACTTCTTTTAACTGTTCATGATTCTCTGGAATTGTATGAACCCGATAACCATTTGCGCCGGCCTCGCGAACTGCGGTAGTTAACATCCAAGAGTTAGTTTCAAACTCATCTTCAGAATCTGCAAGTGGCTGACCTGGTTCAACTAAATCATCGCCAGCAGAAATCACAACAACTCTTGGGTGTGGAAGTGTTGGTAGGCGATCTAATCCAATAGATGCGGCTAAACCAATCTGAGTCGATCTAATTCTTGATCCGCCACGTAAAACTAATCGCTCGCCAGCATAAATATCTGTTGCAAGGGTTGCGCCATGGGCATCCAATAGCGGCATATCAAATGGCGAAAGTGGCTCCGCAATTTCTAAGAGCTTTGCTAAGAGCTCTTCGACGCTCGGCTGTTGTTCCATGACTAAACCTTACTTCTTAAATAGAGTATTTCCGTGGATATAGCTAATTCTAAAAAGCGGGAACTTAGAGAGCGTTTTCGCTCCGAGCGATCTCTCCGAGACTTATCAGAATCATGGACCCACATAATTAATTCAGATGAGTTTCAAAGTGCCAAAACTATTGCGAGTTACATTTCGTATGGCGAAGAACCTACGACAAAAGATTTGAATGAACAGATTCTTAAAAGTGGAAAGAGGCTGGTGCTTCCCAGGATGTTAAAGGACAAGAGCCTCGAATGGATTGTTTGGGATGGCGAGGAAACCAAACTTAAAAAGGCTGGAAAAATTATCGAACCTGATGGTGAAATCATTTCAGGTAACGAAATTGATATTGTGATTGTTCCCACTTTGCACGCTACTCGTGATGGACATCGATTAGGCCAAGGCGGGGGTTCATATGACCGGGCGCTAGCAAATATTTCTGCTTGGAGAATTGGTCTTATTTATTCTGGCGAACTTACAGTCGAACCATTTCCAGTTGAAGCGCACGACATCAAGTTAAGCGCTGTAGCAACACCAGATTTAATCGTTCGATTCTCTAATTAAGTTCATCAAGATGACGAGCCATAACAACTCGCTGCACCTGGTTTGTTCCTTCGTAAATCTGCGTTAATTTTGCATCGCGCATCATTCGTTCTACCGGATAATCTGAAACGTAACCATATCCACCAAGAACTTGAACTGCGTCGGTTGTAACTTTCATCGCAACATCGGTTGCAAAACACTTAGCTGCTGCCGAGAAGAAAGTTAGATCTTTCTCGCCCCGCTCACTTTTCACTGCTGCGGAATATGTAAGTTGTCTGGCTGCCGCGATATTCATCGCCATATCGGCCAACATGAACTGAACTCCTTGGAAATCAAAAATCTCTTTACCGAATTGCTTACGTTCATGTGAATACTTAGTAGCAACTTCAAATGCACCTTGCGCAATTCCAAGTGCCTGTGCAGCGATGGTAATTCGAGTGTGGTCGAGAGTTTTCATCGCGAGTGCAAAACCAGAACCTACTTCACCGATTCTTCTATCGTCTGAAATCTTTACGCTATCAAAATAAACTTCGCGCGTAGGTGAACCCCTAAAGCCCATCTTCTTTTCATGTCCGCCAAATGAAACTCCGGCATCACTCTTCTCTACAACGAAAGCAGTAATTCCTTTTGCGCCAAGAGTTGCGTCAGTCTGTGCCAATACTGTGTAGAAATCTGAGAAGCCGGCATTTGAAATCCATTTCTTACTGCCGCTAATAACCCAACTATCTCCATCTTTAACCGCTTTGGTTTTCATTGCAGCAGCATCAGAACCTGCCTCTGATTCTGATAAGCAATAAGAGAATCCCTTACCGGCCGCTAATTGCGGCAAATATTTAGCTTTTAATTCTGCGCTACCTGCGAGAATAATTGGAAGTGAACCTAATTTATTGACTGCTGGAATCAATGATGAGGAACCACAAACTCTTGCAACTTCTTCAATAATAATTACTGTGGCGAGAGAATCTGCGCCTTGCCCACCATATTTTGAATCAACATGTGCAGCGGCTAAGTCTGCGGCTTGCAGCGCTTCAAATGCTTCTTGTGGGAAACGTGATTCTTCATCTACTGCTTTAGCAAAGGGCGCAATTTTCTTTGTCGCAAGTGCGCGCACACTCGTCCGAAGTGATTCGTACTCTTCTTCAAATAGCGGATCCATGGGTTAATTAACTCAATTTTCTTTCGGTTCGTCCAGTTTAGATAAACCAGCGAGATATTTATTGTATTTGGCTAAATCATCATCTTCGCCCATCGCTGCAGCTCTATCTTCAGCTCGATCGATGCGGCCAGTTTCTTTCTTATCAGCGCGAACCCATTGAATAAAAGTTGCAACAAGTGCAATAAGGATTGGAATTTCTCCCATTGCCCAACCGACTGCCCCACCAGCGCTTTGATCTGCCAAAAGATCAGTTGCCCATGGACGTTCCAAACTTAGGAAATATCCACCATCTAATAGCGTTGTAGCGGATAGAAGTGCAATTGAGAAGAATGCATGAATGCTCATCGCGGCGAATAACACAATGATTCGAACAATATAAGGAACTCGTTTTGGTGATGGATCAATTCCTACTATTACATGGAAGAAAAGCGCACCTGCCAAAAGGAAGTGAATGTTCATAAATAGATGTCCCTGATGGCTTTGCATCAGATCACCGAAGAGCGGTGTCATATATAGCAAGAAGAGTGAACCATCAAATATTGCCAACGCTACAACTGGGTTTGAAATAACTTGAAAATATTTTGAGTGCATGAGGGCAATTAAATATCCACGAATTCCGCGTTCATCTGGAGTTCGACCAATCGGAAGTGTTCGTAGTGCAAGTGTTATTGGTGCACTGAGAACAAAACCAATGGGCGCAACCATTCCTAAAATCATGTGCGCAACCATGTGATACGAGAATGCGAAGTGCGCGTACGCACCAAGCCCACCGCTCGTTGCAAAATCAGTTGCTGCTACTGCAAGTGCGAATGAAACAGTCCGACCAACTGGCCACTTATCGCCACGCTTTGCCAGAATCACTACACCTCTTATATATAGCGCAGTAATAAAAATTAGTATTCCTAAGAAAGCAGCATCCGGAACATAGGTCCACAAAACATTATTTAGCGTCGGAGCTGGAAGCATTGGGCTTCCCGCAATACCTTCTGCAACACCTACAACTCTTGGATTTACAGGAGTTGGTGGCGCACTAGTTGAAAGCCAAGATCCCACGCTGATTGCAGTAATCATCACAATTACTTCGACAATTAGAAGTTGGTAGACCTGTCTCGAACCCGCTAATTTCTTAATTATAAATTTGCGGTGGGTAGCCCCGATAAAAATAAGGATTGCACTCAGTAAGATTTTATAAATAACTAAATTGCCATATTGCGAATTCCAAGCATCTCGAAAATTCAATCTGGTCCAAGCATTTAATGATCCACTTAAAACCACTGCTATTGCTGACCACAGAGCCAAAGTGCTAAACCTTGGGATTGATATCTCGCGCTCTGGCTTACTAATAAAAATTAAGGCAATAATTCCACCAACCCAGAGCGATATTCCTATTACGTGAATTAATAAGGATCCGATTGCTAAACCATGATTTCCTGAACTACTTGAGTGGCTCTGAAAAACGGGTGCGAGAACTCCGATAAAAGTAATTGCCAGAATAAAAAATGAACCAGTAGTTCGCTTAATTCTTGGGATAAGCAGAAGTGCAATGGCTGCTACTGCAATATTTATTGCAAAACTTTTGCCTAACGCAGTCTGGGTAACAAAAGATTTTATAACTACAAGATCAAAAGAATCAACGATTGGTGTGGCAAGTAGATTCGAAAGTTCGACAAATAACACACCGAGGCTAGACATCAACCAAGCTGCTGCTGGAATTATTGCAAGATTGCGAATCCGAATTCCCTCTGGCAATAACTTTGCATGTTCCTCGCGGATAAAGAATCCAATTGCAAGTAGGAGCCCGATTAACGTTGTGGCTGAAAGAATTTGTAAATCTTTAACTAGGGGCGTTAAAAATCCTAAAATGCCGCCAGCACTTTGGACATGAGAATCAACCGAAAAAAACATTAATGGCTAACCGCTATTTACGCTTTGGTCTTTTTGATCCACCAAAACTCTGTTTCGCGTACCAAACTAGAAAAATGAAAACAAACGCTGCCAGAACTAATAGCGTATAAACGAAGGCATTTGATCCGCCATTTAAATTCTTTTCAACTTCAGTTGTAATTACTGTTGTTGGTTCTGGAGATGGAGTTCCTGCGCTCGAAGGAGCATTAAACATAAATGTATATGAACCGGTAAGTGGGTCTTCAGTATCAGAAAGTAAAGTGTAATTAACGGTGTAGACGCCGGTCGTAACCAATTCGGTTAATCCAACCTCAGCGCTATTTCCATTAATTGTTATTGATCCGTCATCAACTGCAACCCCATTTGGATTATTTACAACTATTAAACTTCCCTGCTCAGAAAGTGGCGCAGCAGTAGAAATTGAAATTGAGTTTGGTGAAGTTGTGAGAACTGATCCTGCTTGTGGGACCGAAGCGGTGATGCTATTTGCGAAGGCAGAGGATGAATAAACAGGTAATAGAAGAATCAGTCCTGCTATTGCAGATCGAATTACTCGGCCGGCCTTCATCTTTTCCCCTTAAATTGATTCTCGATTAGTTGTAATTCTCTCACTTCTTTACAATACTGACCATGCCTACTTATGAATATGCCTGCACCAGTTGCGGTCATCAATTCGAGGCATTTCAATCCTTCACCGACGAGGCTCTAACCGAATGCCCAGAATGCAAAGGCGAAGTGCAGAAGGTTTATTCGAATGTAGGCGTTGTCTTTAAGGGTTCTGGGTTTTACAAAACTGATTCAAGAACTACGAAACCTGCAACAACTCCAGCGGCACCAACTCCACCTCCGGCTCCAAAAACTGATTAACCGTGGTGTGGCGGGCGATCGCCTTCAATCTCGGCATCGCGTTTTGCATCATCATCTTCCCGCGGATCAATTTCATCTTGCGTCACTTTTGGCAAAATTTTCGGATCGCTCACTGTTTACTCATTCCTAAAGACATTTGTATTCCATCCAATAGCGAATCAAACGCCTCGCTCGGCATGTGACCTTCCACTATAAGTGTCGTTGCTCCGTGGACACTAGACCAGGCAATTATTTCACCGTATGGCCGCATTGACTTGCTCATTGCACCAGAAGTAACTAACTCATCGAGTGTTTTGCTCAACAATTTATAAGCTGGGCTTTGCGCTGGTTCAGTATTTTCAATCGAACAGAATCCGCCAAACATTAATCTAAAAAGATTTGGTTCCTTCATGGCCCATTTAAAATAAATTTCACCAAGGGCTCGGAATCTTGATTTAGCTGCTCGAGCACTGTTTCCCTTTATTTTCGATAAAGCCTCTTCTTGCATATTTGCTAAATCTGCAAATAAATAATCACCGATACCGTCAAGTAGCGCACTCTTATCTGGGAAGTAATGGTAAGCCGCACTTGGGCTCACCCCGATATCGGATGCAGCCGTTCTGAGCGATAAATGGTCCGGGCCATTCTTTCTCACAAGTTTTATGGCTGCTTTAATTAAAGATTCCTCAAGATTTCCATGGTGATAGGAGGCCCGTTGGGCCCTAATCTTTGATGCTAAAACCATGGGCATAGTATGCCCTGAATCTTGACACTGTTCAAATAAACATGCCATAATCTGAACACTATTCAGATAAAAGGAGCAGTAATGTTTGAGAAGTTGGGTCGCACATTATTCAGACGCCGTAAGGGTGTATTGGCAGGATTTATTGTTGCAACTATTGCTGCGGGCGTAATCGGTTCTCTTGTGTTTGCCCGGCTTGAAGGCGGCGGCTATTCAGATCCCAATAGTGATTCATATAAAGCAGCAAATTATTTAACGGATACCTTTAAAGTAAAAGATCCAGCAATTATTTTTATTGTTGATGCTGGTAAGAGCGTCGCAGATCCAGCAGTTGCCGCTGAAGTTGCACCAATTGAAGCTGATTTGCGTTCGATGCCAGATATCGCCAAGACTCTTTCTTATTGGAGCGCTGGTGGTGCAAAACAGTTGATGAGCGCTGATGGAAACTCGGCTTACCTCTTTATCTATGGTGATGAAGCAGATCCAACTCTTCTAAGTAGCTTAGCTTCGAATTTACAGAAGAAATATGATGGCCAAGTTGGAAACTTAAGAATTTATGTTGGCGGTATCGCAACATTTAACGATGCAATAAATAAACGAATTTCAAGTGATTTAAAGTTTGCGGAAGCTATTTCAATACCTCTTACTTTCCTCTTTCTTCTATTTGTTTTTGGTGGCCTAATCGCATCAGCAATGCCAGTGATTGTCGCCGTCAGCGCAATACTTGGCGCTTTCCTTATTCTCTATTTGATAAGCCTTGTCACGGGCGTAAGTATCTTCGCTCTTAACTTAGTAACTGGTTTAGGTATGGGCCTTGGTATCGATTACTCACTATTGATGGTTAATCGCTTCCGCGAAGAGTTGCATGCTGGAAAGAGCGTCGAGGAATCAGTTGCGCAGACCGTTAAGACAGCTGGCCGAACTGTTTTCTTCTCGGGCATAACTGTGATGATCAGCCTTGCAGCACTTACTTTCTTCCCTCAAATGTTTTTGAAGTCATTTGGTTATGCCGGGGTTTCGGTAGTTGCAATAGCAATTCTTGGTGCACTAATTCCGCTTCCCGCAATCTTGGCTTTACTTGGAAACAAGATAGATAAATTCGTTGTTCGCAAAAGTGCAATCACTCCAAAGGAAGATGGCCGTTGGGCACACACCGCGCGTTATGTAATGAAGCGACCAGTAGCAGTTGTAGTTCTATCACTATTAATTCTAGGAACTCTGGCTTCGCCAATTGAAGATATTGTCTTCTCGCAAGTTGATACCCGAGTTCTACCTGCTTCTGACAAATCAGCAATTGCGGCGAAAGTTGGCCAGGACAAATTCCCTGGCGAGCAAGCAAACCCAGTTGAAATAGTTGTTCCAAATGGAACAACAAAAATGGTTGAGATCAATAGCTTTGTAAGCGATCTCGCAAATGTTCCAGGAATAATAAATATTGGTGCACCTGAAACTGTTGGTTCTGATGTTCGCATTGCTGCCATTCACAGCATGGGTGCACGTTCACCCGAAGCGGAAAATATGATTATTAAGATTCGTGAACTAAAAGTTCCAGAAGGAACTTTGGTTGGTGGTGTCGCTGCTGATTATGCTGACAGCCAGATTGGTATCGCAAAAAAGTTACCACTTGCACTGGGCTGGATTGCAATTGGAACATTGCTTCTGCTGTTTATGTTTACCGGCTCAATAATTCTGCCAATTAAAGCGCTAATCTTAAATTTGCTCTCACTATCAGCCACATTAGGCGTAATGACCTGGATCTTTATTGGTGACAATTTAACTTGGCTTGTTGGGTCATTTACCAATACCGGAAGCATCGATACCTCAATTGTTATTCTGATTGCAGTTGTCGCCTTCGGTTTATCAATGGACTACGAAGTATTTCTACTATCTCGAATAAAAGAAGAGCACGATGCTGGACATTCAAATATCGAATCAGTAGCGCTAGGACTTCAAAAATCTGCCCGAATCATTACAGCAGCTGCGGTAATTCTTTCAGTGGTGTTTGCAATCTTTATGACAAGTGGTGTTACCTCCATTAAGGCCATGGGATTTGGCGTCGCCTTTGCGATTCTTCTCGATGCAACATTGGTTCGCGCCTTGCTAGTCCCCGCCCTTATGCGCTTATTTGGTGAGCGCAATTGGTGGGCACCGAAGGCGTTAAAGCGATTCACAATTAGCCATTAAACTTCTGCAATGGATTTGATAGTAACCCTTCAATGTAAGGACCAACCTGGGATCGTGCATGCGATGACGACTGCCGTCTTAGGTGTTAAGGGAAACATTATTGAGAACCAACAATTTACAGATCCAACAACTCAAGACTTTGTAATGCGCACGCGATTTGAAACCGAATTGGAAATTGCAAAGGTTAAAGACGCACTTGAATCAGGGTTAAGCCAGTTCAAGCCAAATCTCTCTTTGCGTTCTGCAACAAAGCATAAGCGGGCGTTAATACTTGTAACCAAAGAGTCGCACTGTTTGCGTGACTTGTTGTATTTACAAGAGCTTGGCGAATTACCTATCGAGATTCCTGCAGTAGTTTCAAACCACAGTGATTTGAAAGCGCTAGTCGAATCACATGGCATTAAATTTATTGACCAGAGCAAATTATCTAAAGCTGACGCCGAGAAGCAGATATCTGATTTAGTTAAAGAGTTAGAAATTGATCTAGTGGTGTTAGCCCGTTACATGCAGATTCTCACCAAAAATTTTTGCGAGCAAATGTCTGGACGAATAATTAATATTCACCATTCATTCCTTCCTGGATTTAAAGGCGCTAAGCCATATCACCAAGCACATGCACGCGGTGTGAAAACAATTGGCGCAACGGCACATTTCGTGACACCAGAGCTAGATGAAGGCCCAATTATTGACCAGGATGTTGTTCACGTAACACATGCCTCGACACCAGAAGATTTAATTGCAACTGGCCGCGACATTGAACGCCGGGTTTTATCTCGCGCCGTTCGTGACTTTGCACAAGATCGCATTTTTATTGTCGGCGATCGAACTGTTGTATTTCATAATTAAAAAGCATTTGGTGTCCTAGGCGGGAGTTGAACCTGCGACCTACCGCTTAGGAGGCGGTTGCTCTATCCACTGAGCTACTAGGACCTAAAAAACTTAGAAATAAAAATATTAGACTTTTATTGAAAGTAAGTTTACTTAACTTTAACGGGGTTTGCCTATTGCTTACTTGCTGGGCTAGGCTAGTAAAAATAGCAAAATACTCGTTTGGAGTTGGTTTTAATGAAGGCCCTAGTTTTAGGCGCCGGTGGAGTTGGTAGAGCAATAGCTAATATTGCTTCTCGTCGTTCATTCATTACAGAATTAGTAATCGCAGATCGCAATTTATCTCGCGCTGAAGATGCCGTAAATCGCTTGAAGGATCCCCGATTCTCTGCCGCACAAGTAAATGCAGCAGAACTCGAAGATATCCGTGAATTAATTCGTAAAGCAAACCCGGATATTGTCATCAACGCAGTTGATCCACGTTTTGTAATGCCGATATTTCTTGCTTGCGAGATTGAAAATAAAAATTATTTAGATATGGCCATGTCACTATCTAGACCACACCCGCATTATCCTTATACCGAAACCGGTGTGAAGTGTGGTGACGAACAATTTGCGCGTGACTGGAATTGGAGCGAACGCGGAATTTATGCCTTGATTGGCATGGGCGTTGAACCTGGTTTAAGTGATGTCTTTGCAAAGTATGCAAGCGACGAATTGTTCTCACGAATTGATTCAGTAACAGTTCTAGATGGATCAAATTTAGTTGTCGCAGGTTCAGAATTTGCACCATCATTCTCGATTTGGACAACAATTGAAGAGTGTTTGAATCCACCACTAGTTTGGGAAGATGGCCGAGGTTGGTACACAACCGAACCTTTCTCAGAACTAGAAGTCTTTGATTTTCCTGACGGAATCGGGCCGGTCGAATGTGTAAATGTTGAGCACGAAGAAGTCGTTTTAATTCCACAGAAAATTGAAGCTAAGAAAGTTAACTTCAAGTACGGTCTCGGTGCGCAGTTCATTTCTATCTTGAAGACAATTCATATGCTTGGAATGGATCGCACTGAAACTGTTGATGTTCAAGGTATTCAAGTTTCACCTCGCGATCTTTTGGCGGCATCACTTCCTGATCCGGCAACCCTTGGCTCACGAATGACCGGTAAAACTTGCGCTGGTTCACTTGTTAAAGGTTTAGATAAGAATGGCGAACCAAAAGCGGTGTATCTCTACAACGTTGTTGATAATGCCTGGTCAATGGAAAATTACGGCGATCAAGCCGTTGTATGGCAGACCGCAATCAACCCAGTTATAGCAATGGAACTTATTCACGATGGAGTTTGGAAGCCGGTGCCTGGGGTAAATGGTCCTGAATGGTTTGATGCAAAGCCATTCCTTGCCAAACTTGAAGAGTACGGAACTTCTTGGCATATTCGCGATGAATCAACAGCTGGGATTGTAAAGTAACTAGATGAGCACTGCGCTAGTTACTGGAGCCACCGCAGGCATTGGTGAATCTTTTACTAGATTGCTTGCAGGAAAAGGCTTCGATTTAGTTCTTGTAGCCCGCGATAAGAAACGCTTGCAAGAGCGGGCAAACTCGCTTTCGAAGAAATATAGAGTTCAAGTTGAAGTATTGCAAGCAGATCTTTCAGTTCCTGCGCAATTAGCCAGAGTAGTAAAACGCTTATCAAATCCTAAGAAACCAATCGAAGTATTAATTAATAATGCGGGCTTTGGGATTAAAGATAGTTTTTTGAAGAGTGACATCGAAGCCGAACTTGCACTAATTGATGTTTTGGCAAGGGCACCAATGCAATTAATGCATGCTGTCTTGCCGCAAATGTTGAAACGTGATTTAGGTGTGATTATAAATGTTTCAAGTGTTGCAAGTTTTATTGCTGGCGGAACTTATAGCGCCGCAAAATCTTATTTAACCGTCCATACTGAGTCGCTGCATACCGAACTTTCAAAAACAAATATAAATATCAGTGCGTTATGCCCTGGTTTCACTAGAACTGAATTCCACCAGCGGGGAAAGATGAAAATGTCTGGGCTGCCAAATTTCATGTGGCTTAGCGCTGATCGAGTTGTTGCAGATTCTTGGCGTGCGGCGATGGCTGGTAAAGCCATTTGCATTCCAGGGTGGCAATATAAAATTTTGAGCACAATCGCGAGATTTGGGCCAAGGCCTCTGGTTCGCAAGCTTGGGATCAAGGTTCGAGCGCGGCAACGTTAAATAAATCTAAAATTCACAGTAATTTCACCGCCACGCGTAGATTTTTTCACGGCTAAATTGCGCGCTCATCGATAGAATCTCGTTATTGAAGCCACATAAATTTGTGGCTTATTGCTAAATTTTGTGGAGGTTAATATGTCGAAGAAAATTTCAGCGTTATCAATCGCTGTTCTAGTTCTTGCCGGAACGTTTGTTGGTATTTCAAGTGCATCCGCTGCTACAGCTTATAAAGCGTGCAAGCCACTTAACAGCAAAACAACTATCGGCAAACTTTCATACACATGTACCAAAAATCCAGCATCTACTTCAAAGAGTTTAGTTTGGGTATCCAAGGCATGTATTGACGCAAATAAAAGTTATCTGAGTGCTAAATCTTTAGCAGGCGCAGTCACAACTTCATTCGATGGTCGAATTAGCAGTTCTACTCGACTTAAGGCAACTAGCGAACGATTAATCAAAACTGCCCAGGCGAACGTTGATAAGTGGAGCAAGAACATGCTTACCTATACCAAGACTCCAACAGAAGTGGAGAAGAAGCAGATTGCTACGGTTCAAGAGGGAATTGATCGTAATAAGGAACGCGTTATTGAACAGACTGCAAATATCGTGAAGCTTGATGCTCAAATCAAGGAAGCGACAGATGGTAAGGCTAAGACAGAAGCTGATTTAGCTAACGCCAAGAAGAGCATTTCAACAGCCTGTAAATAAGCTCCACTTTTTACCCTACGCTCGTTGAATGGCGAGAGTAGTAGTTTTCGTATTACTGATTAGCCACCTGATTATTCGGGTGGCTTTTCAATTGCCAGCAGTGGTTTCGGATTTAATTCTATTTAATTTAACTGCATTTGCCGCCGGATTTGTGGCTTGGAAATCTCCCCGACTTAATGATCGATTAGCAAGGCGCGCCATCACGTCAGCAATAACTATTTGGGCTCTTGGTTCGACTTTCTCAACCTGGAATTCTTTTTACCAATTCGAAATTTCCGAACGCTTGATTGACCTTACTTACATCGCCTTTTATCCCCTGATGCTAATTGGAATAATTCGCGCACTTGCGGTTACGAAAAAAATTGCCGCTTTAGAAATACTAGATACTGCGATAATTGCTCTTGGAACTTCTAGCGTTATATCTAGTTTGTTACTGCGGCCGGCACAGCTGCAATTCGATGGCACAAGTTATGAAGTATTTCTCTCTGTCTTATATCCGGTTGGTGATTTAGTTCTTGTCGCAACATGTTTATCCCTGATTGTGCTTCAACACCGAAGTTTGCGGGGAATAACTTTATTTCTTGGGATTTCAATCTTTGCTCTAACCGATCTTTTCTTCCTTCTCTTATCTGCCACAACTGGATATGAATTTGCAGCGCTGACCGATGATGGCTGGTTATTGGGATTGGCACTAATAGCATCGGCGCTCTGGTTTCATGGCGGAGAGACTGAAATTAAAGAACAACGAATCAACACTTGGGCAACAACTTTTGCCCTAATTATGAGTTCTAGCATTCTTGCCTATGGTGCGATTCGAGCGAACTACTTTCCTATATTTGTATTGGTCCTCTCCTTCCTTACGATTTCTTTAGCTTTCTTGCGAATGGCCTTGGCGTTACGTGATGCAAAAGTTGTTGGTGAAGATCGTGAACATGCCAGAACCGATGAACTAACTGGGCTACCCAATCGTCGAAGATTTATTGCGGAACTTGAATTACTCCGCCGAAAAAATGGAACGCTACTGTTGTTAGATCTTGATGGCTTCAAAGCAGTAAATGATAATTATGGGCATGAAATCGGCGATCAACTCCTAAAACAAATAACTTTAAGATTTAATCGAGTTCTTCCTAGTGATGTTTTAATTGCCCGACTTGGCGGCGATGAATTTGGAGTAATTGTTTACGGTAATCGAAATATCGGAACCGATGTTGCTCTCGCGCTTCGTGCGACCTGCACATATCCATTTACGCTTTCAGTTGGTGAAGTTAAAGTTGGTGTGAGTATCGGAAGTATCACTACCGAAGGGCCAACCAAGAGCAAAGAGGAACTTTTAAAACGTGCAGATAATGCAATGTATGAAGCAAAGCGAAGCGGTGTTGGGTTCGTGCAAGCACCTACGGCTTAGGCTTGCTTTGGCTTTATCTCTTCTAATCTTGCCAAAGATTCCAAACGTTCGGTGACATGGTTAACGATTCGTTCCGAATAACCTTTGGAATAACCATCTAAGAATTCCCAAGGTTCATGAATTTCATCCGCGCTTAAGTGCGCAAGTTCTGGCACATATTTGCGAATGTAATCACCATTAACATCGAAACGTTTGCCTTGTTCAATTGGATTAAATACTCGGTAATACGGTGAAGCGTCGGTTCCGCATCCTGCGGTCCACTGCCAGCCATGTGAGTTTGAAGCAATATCAAAATCGACTAGATGTTCCATAAAGAAATCTGCACCAAGTTGCCATTCCAGATGTAGATCTTTTACTAAGAACGATGCAACAACCATTCGAGTTCGGTTATGCATCCAACCTTCAGCTAATAACTGACGCATTGCAGCATCGACAAATGGATAGCCAGTTTTGCCTTCACACCAAGCTTTGAATTTTGTTCCAGGTTCGTCGTAACGCATCTCCTTAAATCTTGGTGCGTAATAATCGGTATCGGTGTGTGGATTATTGAAGAGAATATCGGCATAAAACTCGCGCCACGCAATTTCTTTACGATAAACATCATGTGCTTTGCTATCACCAAGATCAGCAAGAAGAGTTCTTGGATGAATCTCGCCCCATGTTAAATGGGCACTTAACTTACTTGTGCCATCAACACCTGCGTTATTTCGCTCAGTATCGTAATCTGCAAGAGCTCCAGCTTTAAATTCTTTCCATCGCTCAAGTGCTGCAGCTTCACCGGCTTTAGTTACTTCGTAACCTTCTGGAACTTTCCAACCAGCAAAATTGCGATCAGCATCATCTGGTGTGACTAACTTTAAATTTTTTGGTGCCGCTACTGGCTTGCGCCAACCATGTAAGCACCAACCCTTATAGAACGGGGTGTACACCCGATATGGCGTTGCATCACTTGGTTTTAATACTCGGCCAGGTGCAACCGCATAAGGACTTCCGGTTCTAACTAATTTAATTCCACTGGCTTCTACTCTTGCATCGAGAGCCGCGCCATGAGTTTCAAATTCTTGACTAATATGAACTTCATTCGCGCCATATTTTTTTATTAAAGAATTTAATACTTCTACTTGATCCCCAACCATTACGTGCAATTTATTGGCTAGCGATGCATCTAGTGCCCGAAGCGACTGTTCCAAATAGCCAAGGCGCTTGCTTCCGCTCTGCTTAATTAATCTTTCATCAAGAATAAAGACCGCAATTAATTCTTCGCTGTTTTCAATTGCAGCAAGGAGCGCGGGATTGTCAGTTAAACGCAGATCTCTTCTGAACCAGAAGATATTGCGTTTAGTTGTGGAGTGAGTGGACTGAGTCATCCCAACCCTGAACTTCACTTACTTTGCGAGGAGCCGGGCCAACATATCTTGCAGATGGGCGAATGATTCTTCCGGTTCGCTTCTGTTCAAGAATGTGTGCTGACCAACCTGCAGTTCTTGCAGCAGTAAACATCGAAGTAAACATGTGAGCTGGAATTTGCGCAAAATCTAAAACAATTGCGGCCCAGAATTCAACGTTAGTTTCAAGTACGCGATCTGGTTGGCGTTCGTGAAGTTCGGCAAGTGCAGCCTTTTCAAGTGCAAGTGCAACTTCATAACGTGGCGCATTAAGTTCTTTTGAAATTCGACGAAGTGTGCGGGCACGTGGATCTTCGGCACGATAAACCCGGTGACCAAATCCCATCAAACGTTCTTTGCGATCCAAGATTCCCTTTACGTATGCAGTTGCATCGCCAGTTTTTTCAACACCTTCAATCATGCTTAATACACGTGCAGGTGCGCCACCATGTAGTGGACCGGACATTGCGCCAATCGCACCAGAGATTGCGGCTGCAACATCTGCGCCGGTTGATGCAATTACTCGAGCAGTGAAAGTTGAAGCGTTCATTCCGTGTTCTGCAGCTGATACAAAGTAAGCATCTACTGCGCGAACGTGAAGTGGATCTGGTTCACCGCGCCAGCGAATCATCATTCGCTCTACAACAGTGTGCGCTTTATCAACTTCTGATTGCGGAACCATTGGAGCACTTCCACGAGCGGCTTGCGCAACATATGAAAGAACCATTACCGATGTGCGTGCAAGTTGGATGCGCGCTTCATCATCAGTTGTATCTAATAAAGGTTTAAATCCCCAAGCTGGTGCAAGCATTGCAATTGCAGATTGCACATCTACGCGGATGTCTCCGGAGTGAACGGGAATCGGAAATGGTTCAGCAGCTGGAAGTCCTGGATTAAATTCGTTATCTACTAACAGGCCCCATACGTTTCCAAAAGTTACGCGACCAACAAGGTCTTCAATATCTACGCCGCGATAGCGAAGTGCGCTACCTTCTTTATCTGGCTCTGCAATTTCAGATTCAAATGCAATAACGCCTTCAAGACCGGGTTTGAAATCTTCTGACACGACGGGCTCCCTTAATTGACTACGCGTATTCTCCACACTTTCGCTGTCGATACCAAACTCGGCAGGTCCGTCGCTACGCGAGATGCATACGAGGCAAAAGTGAAGTTAGATACAACTATGAGCGAAATCAACCGCGAGACTATCCGAGCCATGCGCCTCTCCTATGGCCAGGCTGGGTTAAGTGAAGGCGACCTAGCGAGCGATCCCATTCAACAATTCAAAAAATGGTTGGGTGAAGCCAGTGAAAATATAATGGTTGTTGAAGCAAATGCCATGGTGCTCGCTACCGTTACGGATCAAACTCCAATTTCTCGAACCGTTCTTTTGAAAGATGTTTCGGAAGCAGGATTTACCTTCTTCACTAACTACTTTTCGCGTAAAGCTGAAGCGATTTCAAATAATCCAAATGTGTCACTTGTTTTTCCTTGGTTTGCGATGGAGCGTCAAGTAATAATTATTGGTAGCGCCGAAAAAGTTAGTGCGAAAGAGAGCGATGAATATTTTGCTGCCCGACCATGGGGTAGCCAAATTGGTGCAACCGCAAGTGCGCAATCAACGGAATTAGATTCCAGAGAAACCCTCGAGCGACGTTATGCCGAACTTGCTGAAAAATATCCCGAAGGCACCGTTGTGCCGCGACCCGATTTTTGGGGTGGGTATTTAGTGCGACCAGTCAGCATCGAGTTTTGGCAGGGAAGATATTCTCGGTTGCATGATCGACTTCGGTATGTGCGTTCGGATTCACAGAAAACCGATTGGCAAGTTAAACGCCTTAACCCTTAGGCTCTGCCTATGAGCGAAATTAAAATTCCAGATAATTTGAAGCCAGTTGATGGTCGTTTTGGTTGCGGCCCATCAAAAATTCGTCCTGAAGCACTTGCTGCACTAGCAAATGGTGGGACTTCAATTTTAGGAACATCGCATCGCCAGAAACCAGTTAAGAACGTTGTAAATAGAGTTCGCACTGGGCTTACATCACTATTTAATCTGCCAGAAGGTTACGAAGTAGTTCTTGGAAATGGTGGATCGACCGCGTTCTGGGATATCGCAACTTTCGGATTAATTGAAAAGAAATCACAGCACCTAGTCTTCGGTGAATTTTCTTCAAAATTTGCAGCGTCTGCTAAAGATGCACCATTCCTTGACGATCCATCTGTTATCAAAGTTGAACCAGGTGCACACCCAGTTGCAGTTGCCGAAGCCGGCGTCGATGTTTATGCACTAACTCATAATGAAACTAGCACTGGTGTTTCAATGCCAATTATTCGACCAGCAGGAACAGATGGCGCATTAGTTTTGGTAGATGCAACTTCTGCAGCTGGTGGACTTGATGTAGATATGTCGCAATGCGATGTTTACTATTTCGCACCACAAAAATCCTTCGCATCCGATGGTGGCCTTTGGATCGCAATCATGAGCCCAGCCGCTATTGCTCGCGTAGAAAAAATTAAAGCAAGTGGTCGATATATCCCGGCATTCTTCGATCTCACTATCGCAATTGAAAATTCACGACTTGATCAGACATACAACACTCCGGCACTTGCAACGTTAATCTTGTTGGCTGATCAAATTGAATGGATGAATTCAAATGGTGGCCTTGAGTTTGCAGCCGGTCGGTCAGCACAATCTTCAGATCACCTTTACTCATGGGCCGAAAAGAACGATTACACAACACCATTCGTATTGAATCCAGCAATGCGTTCAAAGGTAGTTGGCACAATCAACTTCGATGATGCAATAGATGCTCTTGAAATTGCAAAGATTCTTCGGGCAAATGGCATTGTAGATACAGACCCTTATCGCAAACTTGGCAAGAACCAATTGCGCGTTGGCATGTTCCCTGCAGTTGATCCAAGTGATGTCAAGAAACTCACTGATTGCATCGATTACATCGTTGCTGAATTAAAGAAATAATTCCTTGAGCTACAAGGTTCGCAGACTAGTAACTCTTGCAGTTCTATTTGTTGTGATACTTATAGTTGTAATCGTTGGGAATTAATCAAATGGTCCATCTAAGAAGCGCTATCACCGTAATAATTATCGGTATTGCTCTCTGGTTCGTCGCTCTTATAGTCGCCTTTGGAATCGATGCCAGCACCAATGCAAAGTGGATATGCGTGTTTGGAATAGTCCTAGGAGTTATTGGACTTCGTTACACAATTAGACGGGCAAAACGCGAAAGTAATTAGCCTTCGAATTGTCCGGCAATGCCGCGCAATACTTTTGCTAAGCGATCAGCATCTGGCCCTGAAGGATGGCGGCCATGGCGTAAACCATTTCCGACTTTGTCCAAGATTTTGATTGTGTCTTCAATCATTGTTGCAAGATCATCATGATTAATTCGATTATTTGCAACGACTGAAGCAGGTTCATCGATCAGACGAACGGTCATTGCTTGTGGACCTTTCTTGCCTTCGATTACTCCGAATTCAAGTTTGGTTCCTGGCTTAACTGTTGCGACACCTGCAGGCAGGGCTGAAGATGCTAAATAAACATCTGCGCCTTCTTCGGATTCAATGAATCCAAAACCTTTTTCAAGGCTGTACCACTTCACGCGACCTAGAGGCATCGGGGAACTCCTTTTTTCTTTACATCTGTTTTACATGTTGTAATACAAGAGGATTAGTTTAACTTACGAATTGAAGATGCTGTTGCCTGATTTTGTGCTTGAAAAGCGGCTAATCGGTGACGACTAGAGCCTCGGAATGCGCTCCGCAGCCGTGGTCGACTGAAACAACTCGGGCATCATCTGGCGCCAAAATATTTGCACAGACACCAAATGCTGATCGAAGTGATCCTGCAATTGGAATAAAAAATCCGCAAGAGTTGCATGGCTTTGGTGCTTGTTGTGAAATTGGATTGTTAGGACCTGCGTTACCGGCATACCAACGTTGCGCCGCTAAATCGCGACCAGTAATAGAAAGTACTCGTGCGCGACCTAAGCCAAATTCAAATAGTTGTGCAAGATCTAACTCTTCATCTTCCGGCATTGCAGCAAATCCAGGAACTAAACGCGCATCATCTGCTGAAGTTGGAACGATATCGCCGGGACCAACATCGCCAGGTAGCAAGCGATCTTTATATGCAACCCATTCTGGAGCAAGAAGTGAATCTGTGCCAGGTAGAAGTACTACGTCGCAGATAGTTGGTGAACTTGAGCCATCTGCCTTTGCAACTGTTACAGCCCAACGCCAACCAACATATGCTGGAAGTGAGGCTTCGAATAAATAAGTTGCGATGCGAGCTTCTTCGGAATCTTCGGCTTCATCATAAGAAATTGAAACTAATTCGCCAACTTGTTGTGGTGCTGGCGCATCTTCAAGTGCAGCGGCCCTTGCTAATTCAAGGGCGCTGAACTTGTCTTCAATCTTTGCTGAACTCATTGGGGTATCTTAATATGGATTTAGAAATCCATATCCCCGCCGCCTTGTGGCATAGGCGCAGATTTTGGCTCTGGCTTATCCGCAATAACAGCTTCTGTTGTTAAGAATAACGCAGCGATAGATGCGGCATTTTGAAGTGCAGAACGTGTGACCTTAACTGGATCAATAATTCCAGCTTTAATCATGTCAACGTATTCACCTGTAGCAGCATTTAATCCAGTTCCAACTGGCTTGTTGCGAACGGCTTCAACAATTACGCCGCCTTCAAGTCCAGCATTAACTGCAATCTGCTTTAGTGGTGCTTCGATTGCAACTTCAACAATTCTTGCACCAGTAGCTTCATCGCCAGTTAACTTCAACTTTTCGAATGCAACTTTTGCGGCTTGTAGAAGTGCAACTCCGCCACCGGCAACAATGCCTTCTTCGACTGCAGCTTTTGCATTTCGAACAGCATCTTCAATACGGTGCTTGCGCTCTTTTAGTTCTACTTCAGTAGCTGCGCCAGCCTTGATAACTGCAACGCCACCAGCAAGTTTTGCTAGGCGTTCTTGCAGCTTCTCACGATCGTAATCTGAGTCAGACTTTTCAATTTCTGCGCGGATCTGATTTACGCGGCCCTTAATTTGTTCCGCATCGCCAGCTCCCTCAACAATTGTTGTCTCTTCCTTTGCCACTACAACCTTGCGAGCGCGGCCAAGTAGATCCATTGTTGTTGCATCTAGCTTCAATCCAACTTCTTCAGAGATAACAGTTGCACCCGTAAGAATTGCAATATCTTGCAACATTGCCTTGCGGCGATCGCCAAATCCTGGCGCCTTAACTGCAACGGACTTAAATGTTCCACGAATCTTGTTAACTACCAAAGTAGCAAGTGCTTCGCCTTCAACATCTTCAGCCAAAATAACAAGTGTCTTACCTGATTGCATTACCTTTTCCAAGATTGGAAGCAAATCCTTGATGTTTGTAATCTTTGAATTTGCAATCAAGATATATGGATCTTCTAGAACTGCTTCCATGCGATCGGTATCAGTTGTGAAGTAAGGAGAGATATAACCCTTATCAAAACGCATACCTTCAGTTAGTTCGAGTTCTAATCCAAATGTGTTTGATTCTTCAACAGTAATAACGCCCTCTTTGCCGACCTTATCCATTGCTTCAGCAATCATGTCGCCGATAGTTGAATCCGCTGCAGAAATAGATGCAGTAGCTGCAATCTGTTCCTTAGTCTTTACTGGATTCGACATTGCTAATAGTTCCGCTGAAATCGCGTCAACAGCTTTTTCAATTCCGCGCTTTAGTCCCATTGGGTTCGACCCAGCAGCAACATTTTTCAGACCTTCACGAACAAGTGCTTGTGCTAAAACAGTTGCAGTTGTTGTTCCATCGCCGGCAACATCATCGGTCTTCTTCGCAACTTCTTTAACTAATTCTGCGCCAATTTTCTCCCAAGGATCATCTAATTCGATCTCCTTGGCGATTGATACGCCATCGTTTGTAATTGTTGGTGCTCCCCATTTTTTCTCGAGGACAACATTTCGTCCACGGGGTCCAAGGGTGACCTTCACAGCATCTGCGAGTGCGTTCATTCCGCGCTCGAGACCGCGACGGGCCTCTTCA
>Ga0209442_1000598_pt1:5000-21054 | contig 21054 bp, 16 predicted proteins | sample LauGreSBDMM110DD_2_FD_187565 | JGI IMG/M metagenome (GOLD analysis project Ga0209442, IMG submission 187565) | Freshwater lake microbial communities from Lake Michigan, USA - Sp13.BD.MM110.DD (SPAdes) (version 2) | ecosystem: Environmental > Aquatic > Freshwater > Lake | place: Lake...
TGCAAGCGTCAACTACGCAAAGACAAACTATCAAAATCCATAATAAAGCAGAAATTAATCGCATGAAAACGGCAGCTGAAACTGAACGCATTTCTCCGCGTCAGGTGATTCAAGAATTTCAAATGAAAAGCCCCGAAGCTGAACAAAAAATAGAATTATTAGCGCGCATTCCGCAAGTTTCAGCCAAGCATATCGATTTGAAGAATCAACAGGAACAACGCTTGACCCTAAAAATTGGCAGAGAATTATTGATCAAGAACTTCAAGGTCCTCGATTACCGATATTACCGAAATCCGGAAAAAGAAGTTAAAAAAGTTGTGCCGCCCAATGAATTTGGCGACCAAGAATTACAGATTCCTTACATCAACTTACTGAGCAGGTCAATTGAAGATTTTTCAAAGGAAGAGTACAAGCTAGCCTTGTTGCATTTCGATCAAATATTGATTTCTTACCCAGATGACGCCAATGCTTTGTTTTACGGCGCTATGTGCTTATATAACCTTCAAGAATATGGACAGGCTGAAGGTAGGTTTCTAAAGCTGCAGAATATCCCTTTTGCCAATTTTAGTGAAGAAGGAAATTGGTATTTACTGCACGTCTACCAACAGACAAAAAAAGAGGCTGCATTTAGCAGCCTCAGAAATTCAATAATTGAAGAAAAAGGATTCTACGCTCAAAAAGCAGAAAACCTAAAGTTTCACTAGCGTTGTAAACTAATTGGGGCCGAGTAAGCTTTGTTTCCGACAAAGAAATGGACTACATAAAGACCATTCGGCAAATGCGAAGGAAGCGATACCCATTCTTGATTGTTACCTGCCGCTGTAGCTCCCAGTTTTTTGGAGAAAACCGATTTGCCTTCAAGATTTACTAGATTCAAGGACGTAGGTAGAATAGATAAGGTCGCATACGAAATTAGGACCGCGTCTTTTTCAGGAGAATACCCAACGTTAAAATCGTTTTCTTTAGTTGTCTCGTCAAGACTTGCGTCGTCACTCAAGAAAACATGCTGCGATAAGTAAATGAGATCGCCGTTGTCGTTGTTATTATTGTTGGCTTTGTTGGTGGCTACATAAAAAGTGACCGCACCTTCGGAAGTAGCTGGGGCAACCCATGTCCAAGACCAAGCTTGCGTGGCAGCTGTATTGGAAGTGTTTTTGTGTGTGGCGTATTTGCGTTGCCCCCCACTAATGGTTGCCGTTTTTAACTGTGTATTTGTGCCAGCAACAAAGTTACCTGCCATGGCATTCGCACCATTGAGTGCAGTTACTTGAAATCCTTTCTTTGCTGGATTACTCGCCATAGCAAGATTAACGGTGTAAGTGGTACCGGGCGTATATTGCGTCATTCCCATACCTAAGTCATTATTGAGTATCAGTAGGTTTTCAGCGCTGCCATTTTGCGTGGAGCCACTATGGCAACTGGTACAATTTTGTTCGCCTGGGGCGCCGCTCTGGCCTCCTGATGGTCCGTTTGCATTTAATGGTGCTGCTTGAAAACCATTGGCTTCTTGGGTTCGAAACGAGTAAATACCAAAACTTACAGTGAACAGTGCGATAGGTAAAATTATTTTTTTCATAACAATGAAATATGAGTTAAGAGAAGGGTTAGTTATCCAGCTTGCCTTGGTTGATCCAGCAGGTTATTTTTTGAATAAGAGAGTCCGGTAGGGCTGGGCCGCCGATGGGCATCAATTGATAGCCATTGGCTTGAACCGAACCAATAATTGCATTCGAATTGGCCGAAATAGAGGTATAAGTACTAAAGTCATAACCGCCGGACGCATTTCCTTGATCGTGGCAACTGATGCAATTTGCTTGTATAATGGGCATGATATCATTCGAAAAAGAAATCGTGTCATTACATGGTGCAGCTACAGGCGTCACCTTTTCACGGGTACATGAAAAAAGTGCAAAAGAACAAGAAGAGAAGGTAATTAAACCTGCGATAAATAGAACTGTTATTTTCATATCAAACTATTTGCCCTGTGCAGGGATTTCAAAATTTACTTTCATGATGTCAGGAACGGCTGTACTCTTTTTACCGACTTTGAAATCTATTCGGTTGACATTAAATGTTCCTTTAAAAGTAATTTTTTTGCCACTAGTATTTGAATAGTTGGCTGGAACCGTAACTGTTTTGGTAATGCCTTTAATGGTGAGGTTCCCCGTTATGTTGTATAGATTGCCTTCTTTTTTCTCAACTTTGGTTGACTTGAATTTAGCATATGGGTGTTTAGCTGAATCAAACCATTCTGGCGTTTGTGCTTTTTTGGTCATCATGCCGTTGCCGGTTGAGATTGAACGCACATCGATTTTGAAATCGAAATTTGAGTTAGCGAGGTCTTTTTCGTCGAAATCAATTTGACCTTCCATGATTTTAAAGGAACCTGAAGGGTCTTTACTTTTGAATTCGATAGAGAAATCTTTGGTGACTTCATAATTATTGATCGCCAAAATAGTAAAAGCTGTGAGGCCGACAAAACCCAATAAAAAGAGGATATATTTCTTTGTTTTCATGCGTTTAACAATTGAATGGGTTACTCTATTACAAATTTCCTGCCAACTACAAAGCCAAGTCTGAACTGACCTTTTTGCCATTGCTCTGTTGTGTAGGGTATAAATTGGGTTTCGCCGATACCGCCGGCGTTCGCAATATTAATTGTAAAGTTATGACCAAAGGTGAACCATTCGAGCGCAATTGCGCAGCTGTTGGTGAAGCCTTCTTGTCGAAACTGGGTGCCATTAAAGCATTGGTAGTATTCCCCTACCAAAGCAAAGCGGTCAGTTAAACGAATACGGCCTGCAACACCAAGTGCAAATAGATCATTGTTGTCATTGTTAGCAACGTAATTTCGGTGTACCAAAGTAGGCATCAATTGCAGGGCGCCGCGATCGCCAAAGTGATGTGCAATGTTTATTTGCGCAAAGTAATTGAGCCTATGGACAGCATTTGGAAAATGTGCAACAGAACCCTCATCTAAAGAGGCTGTCATGTAGGTAAAGCTCGAGCCAGCCACAGCAGTGATGCTAATTGGTGATTTTTTAGGTTCTTGACTAATGACTTTGTATTTAACGAACCCATCCACTAAGGAACGATATGGCGCACCCGTGCCTTTCGAACGGCCAAAACCAACCATGAGCTGATCGGTAATACCGTACTCTAAGGCAATACGCATATCTGAAAGGTTATCAAAGCCAAACATGTTTTGAATGCCGCCATTTATACCAGCGATATCGCCAAAACGATGTTCGATGCGCATCTCATAAGTGCCTTTACTGAGCGTTTCGACAGAATGGCCATTGATGACGCGAGTAGATGAGAAGGTGCTGATAGGCTCTTGGTATTCGCTGATGTCTTCAGCAGGTTCTTGCGCGAAGAAAATAGTTGGAAAGACAAGAAAGAAAGTGAGGAACAGCTTTTTCATTGAATTGTGTTTAGTTCTTTTTGCGCTTTTGGGCCAACCATTTGGGCACTGCAGCTTCTTGTGACTGAGGTGTATCTATAAGTTTTTCTAGGAGATCTGGGCGTTTGGCTTTTTGCAAGCGCTGCCGGATCCAATCTTTGTTTTCCTTTTTGTACCAAAAAAAATAACGGTTTTGATTGAGTTTCTCTTCTCTGGTTTTGACGGTATTAACGGGCTTTAACGTATAAGGGTGGACGCCCGTGTAATAAATGACTTCAGCAACGGTCATGGGGGTAGGCGTAAAGTCTTGAACTTGTTCTAACTGAAAACCCATGTCTTTGGTCTCGGCAGCTAAGTTGGCCATATCAATTTCCTCACAACCTGGATGCGAGGAAATAAAATAAGGAATCAGTTGTTGTTTGAGGCCGTGTTTGGCAGACAATCGATCGTATTTTTCCTTGAACTTGTGGAAATACTGAAATGAAGGCTTGCGCATCACTTTCAACGTAGCATCTGAGGTGTGCTCAGGCGCCACCTTTAAGCGTCCGGAGACGTGGCGGGTAATGACCTGTTCGATGTATTCGTCGTGGTTGCCGTCCTCGTTGTTTTTGTTGAAGTCATCTACCAGTAAGTCGTAACGGATCCCAGAACCTACAAATGCTTTTTTGACCCCCGGGAATTGATCAATTTTTCGATAGAGCTCTGTCATTTGCTTGTGAGAAGTATCGAGGTTATGACAAATAACAGGATGAATACAACTCGGAGAAACACATTTGGCGCAAATGGCTTCGTCTTTGCCTTTCATGCGATACATGTTGGCAGATGGGCCGCCAATGTCTGATAAATAACCTTTGAATTCAGGGTGCTTGGTGAGTTCTTCGACTTCTTTGAGGATCGATTTTTCGCTGCGCGAGGCAATGAACTTGCCTTGGTGTGCTGAGATGGTGCAAAAACTGCAACCACCAAAACAGCCGCGGTGGGTATTGACCGAGAATTTGATCATGTCATAGGCAGGGATGGCGCCACGTTTTTTGTATTTGGGGTGCGGCAACCTCGTGTAAGGCATGTCGTAAGAGCCGTCCATTTCCTTTTCGGTCATGGTTTTGAACGGCGGATTGATTACTAAGGTTTGTGCCCCAACTTGCTGTGTGATGCGATTGGCTGCCCATTTATTGGACTCCACCTCGACAATTTTAAAATTGGCAGCATACTTGAGTTTGTCTTGCAAGCAAACTTCATGGCTAGCGAGCTCAACGGTTTCCCAGTTCTTGTTTTTGGGTAGTTCAGAAGTTGCGTCTTGTAAAAAAGCAACCTGGTTGATCGTCTTGGCTTGTTCAAAGGGGACACCGCGTTTTAATAAACGCAATAAGGTTCTGAGCGGCTGTTCGCCCATGCCATACACCAATAAGTCAGCTTTTGCGTCGACAAGTATGGAAGGCATGAGTTGGTCTTTCCAGTAGTCGTAGTGCGTGACTCGACGCAAAGAGGCTTCTATGCCGCCCAACAATACTGGTACATCGGGATAAATATCTTTGAGAATATTGCTATATACAATACTAGCGTAATCAGGTCTGAATCCTGCTTGCCCGCCAGGGGTGTATGCATCGGTGGAGCGGATGCGTTTATTGGCAGTGTAATGGTTCACCATGGAGTCCATGCAACCCGCGGTTACGCCAAAGAAATACTTTGGTTTACCTAGCTTTTTGAAATCGCGGAGGTCATCTTGCCAATTGGGCTGAGCAACAATACCGATTCTAAAACCTTCGCTCTCTATGATGCGGCCAATTACAGCCGTGCCAAAACTAGGATGGTCAACATAGGCATCGCCTGAAATAAGAATGACATCAAAGGCATCCCAGCCTCTTTTTTCTGCTTCTTTTAAGGATAAGGGTAGCCAATCGGAAATAGGACGCTCTAGGTTCATGTTACAAAGATACACCAAGAACAATGCGTCCTGAATTTTGTTGTAATTTTGTGCTATGAATCTATCAATATTCACCCTAAAATAAGATTAAAATGGCTTTTGAACTTCCAAATTTACCCTATGCTTACACAGCACTAGAACCGCACATCGATGCACGAACAATGGAAATCCACCACGGCAAACATCACCAAGCATACACCACCAACCTTAATAATGCAATTGCAGGTACCGACATGGAAAACATGTCCATAGAAGACATCTTAAAAGTGTGTAAAGACAGGCCGGCTGTTCGCAACAACGGAGGCGGTTTCTGGAATCACAACCTCTTCTGGGAAATTATGTCGGCAAATGGAGGCGGCAACCCTAGTGGAGAACTCGCTGTGGCGATCGAAAGTGCGTTTGGCTCTTTTGAAGCGTTCAAAGACGAATTTGCGAAAGCGGCAACTACACGTTTTGGTTCAGGATGGGCCTGGTTGTGTGTCACAAACGGAGCACTTGAAATTTGCTCTACTGCCAACCAAGACAACCCACTCATGGGCGAAGGTTGCAACGGTACGCCAATTTTATGCCTAGATGTATGGGAGCACGCCTACTACCTTAACTACCAAAATCGTCGTCCAGACTACATAAATGCTTTCTTTAACGTCATCAACTGGGAGGTTGTGGCACGCAAATACGCTGCCGCTCTTTAACAAGAGAGCATAAATAAATTAAAAGGGCTGCCTTGTGGGTGGCCCTTTTGTATTATGTTTACGTTAATAAACACTTTCTTTATTGAGATTCCTCTGACAAGCAACTACATTTGTTCTTAAAATTTACAAACAATGGCAGGTATACTTAGCTACTTTTTACCAAAAGACAAAGTTTTTTATTCACTTTTTGAAAAAGCGAGTGATAACCTAGAACTCATAGCCAAAAAGCTCCTACTCGTCGTTCATGAATCAGACTTCAACAAACGCGCAGTTCTCATTGGTGAAATGCGAGACATCGAACACCAAAACGATAACATCACTCACGAAATATTTATCGAGCTCGGTAAAAACTTCATTACGCCCTTTGACCGCGAAGACATCCACGCTTTGGCTTCTGCTTTGGATGACATCGCAGATTACATATATGCTTCGGGAAAGAAAATCAACTTCTACAAAATTGACCCTATCTCGGATCAAGGCATTCAAAAAACGGCAGCGGCCATACACGATGCCGTCATTGCTGTAAAGGAAGCCGTTATGGAACTGCGCAACCTCAAAAACACCCAAAAAATCATTGAGTGTGTCATCAAAATCAATAGCATCGAAAACAATGCCGACAACATCTTTGACATGAGCATTGAGCAATTATTCAACTCTGACGTAGATGCCAAAGAACTCATCAAAAGAAGAGAGTTGTATATGGTCATGGAAACCGCAACCGACAAATGCGAAGACGCCGGTAACGTAATTGAGTCAATCGTTGTGAAATACGCCTAATTGATATTTACTTAAAGACAAACAGATGTTTACTTTATTACTTATCGTTATTGGTATTGCACTACTTTTCGACCTCGTCAACGGTTTCCACGACGCGGCCAATTCAATTGCAACTGTAGTCTCTACCAAAGTGCTAACACCTTTTCAGGCGGTACTTTGGGCAGCCATGTTTAACATAATTGCCTTTTGGGTTTTCGACATGAGTGTCGGTAACACCGTCGCCAAAACTGTAGATAACAATGCTATTGATCTTTGGGTTATTCTCGCAGGTCTGTTGGCTGCTACATTTTGGAACCTACTCACTTGGTGGCTAGGGATTCCTTCTTCTTCATCGCATACCTTAATTGGAGGCTTTGCCGGTGCTGCAGTAGCGCATGCAGGAATAGACGTGATTGCAACCGGAGAAATCATTAAAGTCGTTTTATTTATTTTTCTGGCACCTTTCATTGGTGGTTTTATAGCTTATCTCATTGCCGTGGTAACCATTTCACGCTCCTTCTGGAATAAAATTTTTGTGATTCTCCTACTGTCAAGCCTGACTATTTTCTTTATGCAATATATGATTGACTTTCTCGACATGAAGCCGATCATGATGTACATCATCATAGGTATGATCAGTGTTTTCGTCTTAGTGTATATCTGGTTCGAAATTGCCTACGGATCCAAAAAACCTTCTGCGGTTAAAGAAGCAAACATGCACAAGAAACTTCAGCTTTTATCTTCAGCTGCCTTCTCCCTTGGCCATGGAGGTGCTGATTCTCAAAAGGTAATGGGAATTATTTGCGCAGCGCTTTTAGTTTATGGAAATTTAGGTCGCGAAGGAAAACTTGACAAACCCATACCTAAAAACTTACGAATTACCGAACTCATGCAAATTGAGTTTAATGATGAAAGTGGTAAAAAACACAAGTTTAAACCTGAAGTTGCAGAAGTAGGGGGTGGAATTTATTACATTGACCATAAATCTGTAATTGCTGCAGCTTCAGGAACTGCGCTCTATACAGAAGAAGGTAAAGCAATTACTCGTGTTCAAGGCGCGCCTTCATTCAAGGCTATTGACAAAGAAATGCACAAAATCGAAATTTTTACTTTCGGCGATGCGCTTTGTGATGCTAAAACCAACGACACCATCTTTGTGGATAAAACAATTGATACAACCTATAAATATGCAAGTGTTTTTAGCGAGTATATCGATGGCAGTACTGGAGAATTACGAGAAGGTCATAAAATCAATACAAAGGTGCATTCTGATACCATGCCTTTCTGGGTAGCTTTCGGATGCTACCTCATGATTGGCATCGGGACCTTAATGGGTGGCTGGAAGATTGTCAAGACAATGGGAACTAAGATTACCAAGGTGACACCTCTGGAAGGTGTTTGCGCCGAAACCGCAGGGGCATTGACTCTGTTTACGGTATCTCAGTTTGGAATCCCGGTTTCGACAACCCACACCATTACGGGTTCTATCATTGGCGTTGGCGCCACAAAAAGACTCAGCGCGGTGCGCTGGGGGGTTACCATTAACCTTCTTTGGGCCTGGATTCTCACCATTCCAGTGAGCGGTTTATTGGCAGCTATATTCTACTATTTGATTATCTGGTTTAAATAATACTTCGTTAATCTTCGATAAAAAAGGGTGCTTAGGCGCCCTTTTTTGATAAATATTCATTCGTATTTGCATAAAATTTAAAATTTCTTAACTTTAGTGCAAATCTAAAAAATCAACCATGAAAAAACTTTTACTTACAATCAGTGCCGTTGCGCTTTGCGCCGCAACATATGCTCAGGTAATCGTTGCCGGGATTTCTCCTCAGAGCATCGTTGCCAACTACGCCCACACATGGGCAGATCCTGCTGGGGGTTGGGGTACACCTGACTTTAACATCCCTGGAACTTATGTTCAAGATACCCTAATGGTCGTAGACGATGGTTCTACCGGAACGAACGCACAGGGTAACCCTATTTCAGCTGAAGGCTGTAACCCACTTATCAATAACCTTACAGGTAAAATTGCCGTTGTTTTCCGTAATACCTGTGAATTTGGTATGAAAGCACTCAATGCTCAAAATGCTGGAGCTGTAGGTGTTATTGTAATCAACCGGAACCCAGGCGAAGTCATTGCAATGGGAGCGGGTGCTTCTGGAGCTAATGTTACAATTCCTGTTGTAATGGTAGACATCAATGATGGTCTCTCACTCATCGCTGCAATGGCAAATGGACCTGTTGTTATGCTTTTAGGTAACAAAACTGGTTTATTTCCGAACGACGGTGGTATTTCTTCGGGCGCGACATTATTACCACGCCAAGCAATGATTCCATCGCAATTAGCTCAAAACGGAACGGAATACAACTTTGACTTAGGTGCTCGTGTTTACAACTATGGCAACCAAGCGCAAACCAACATGACCCTTACAGCTACCATTACAAACCCATCTGGTGCTACCGTATACAACAATCAAGCGGCAGGCATTTCTTTAGCTCCTGGCGATTCAATTGACGTTGACCCAACACAAGCAAATAACCTGCCTAATTTTTCTTTGGCCTCTTACCCAGAAGGAACATACACATTAACATATACCCTTGGACTTTCAGCAGCAGACAACTACGATGCCGATAATACCCTAACCACTACATTTACGGTAACTGACTCTTTGTACGGCTTTGCGCAGGCAGATGCAACTACAGGTGCACCAAGCGGTGGCAACTACTACCGTCCGTCTAACAACAACCAAACTTTCTCTACTTGCCAAGTAATAGACAACGCCAATGCCAGCCGCATTCAAGCCAACGGCCTTTGGTTCTCTGCTACAACAGCTGCTGCTTCTGGCGTAGCACTTACTGGAGAAGAAATGGCAGTATACCTCTACAAATGGGAAGACGTATTTGCTGACCTCAACGATGCCAACCTTGCATTCACTACCTTAACTGAGGTTGCGAGCGGCTTCTACTACTACCCAGACGACCTTCAAGGCCAAACAGTTTATGGTGCATTTACTACTCCAGCTGCCCTTGAAAACAACCAACGCTACTTAGCTTGTGTTCAGACTGTAAACCTCAACCTATACCTAGGTCATGAAAACAGCACAAACCTAACTTGGAACGAAGCATATTACCTTCAACCAATGACACCAAACGAAAGTGACGGTACCTATTATCCTGGTGGTTTTGGTGCTGATATACCAAGCTCTATGGCTGTTGCAATTTCTGACAATGAAGCAAGTATTGCCGAATTGAACACCGTTGCAGGAAAAGCATTCCCGAACCCAGCAAATGACTTAGTAACAGTAGCTATTGAAGGCGAAGGTACTGCTCAATTAACAATCACAGACGTTGCAGGAAAAGTTGCTATGACTACAACCCTAAATCTAGCAGCAGGTCAAGACAATGTTAACATCAACACATTGCAGTCAGGTCTTTACATCTTCAACGTTACACTTGAAAACGGTAAAACCGCTCAATTCAATGTTGTAAAAAAATAAGTTCAACTCCATTTGAACAGTAAAGGGACGGGCAACCGTCCCTTTTTTATTTGCTATCTTTGTGGCATGTCAAAAGCATCTTATACTGTAACCGCAGCTCTTCCCTATGCCAATGGGCCTCTTCATTTAGGCCATGTGGCTGGCGTCTATTTACCTGCAGATATCTTTGTGCGTTTTTTGCGGATGAACGGCCACGACGTCGCTTTTATTTGTGGCTCAGACGAACACGGTGCGGCCATTACCTTACGCGCCAAAAAAGAGGGGCACAGTCCGAAGGATATCGTAGATAAATACGACGGCATCATCAGAACTGCTTTTCAAGACTTCAACATTAATTTTGATATTTTTCACCGTACATCTAGCGAACTTCACCACCAAACATCTGCTGACTTTTTCAAAAAACTTTACGACCAAGGGCAGTTTACAGAAGAGGTTTCCGAACAATATTTTGATGAGCAGTACCAACAATTTTTAGCAGATCGCTACATTACAGGAACTTGTCCAAAATGCCAAAGTGCTGGCGCCTACGGTGACCAATGCGAAAAATGTGGCAGCGATTTAAGTCCAACTGATTTAGTGAACCCAATCTCCACGCTCAGCGGAAGTAAACCCATCTTAAAAAGCACTTCTCATTGGTACTTGCCCATGGACCAACACGAATCTTGGCTCAAAGAATGGATCCAAGAAGGTATTTTAGATGGCAAAATTCAACACAACCCAAAAGAATGGCGCAACCAAGTCATTGGCCAATGTATGTCTTGGATCAATGGCGGGCTCAGGCCACGCGCCATGACCCGAGATTTAGATTGGGGTGTTAAAGTACCTCTACCTGGTGCTGACGGCAAAGTACTATATGTTTGGCTAGATGCGCCTATTGGCTACATTTCTGCCACTAAACAATGGGCCCTCGACAACGGCAAAGATTGGGAACAATATTGGCTCAAATCAAAAGCCAAAGACCGAAAATTGGTGCATTTTATTGGCAAGGACAACATCGTATTTCATGCCATTATCTTCCCTATTCTATTAAAAAACCACGGTGATTTCATTTTACCAGACAACGTACCGGCCTACGAATTTCTTAACCTCGAAGGTGATAAATTTTCTACCTCTCGAAATTGGGCTGTGTGGCTACACGAGTATATCGTGGCATACCCCGACAAAACCGATGAGCTCAAATACGTGCTCACCTCTATTGCCCCCGAGACCAAAGACTCCGAATTCACTTGGAAAGAATTTCAAACGCGCGTCAACTCCGAACTCGCCGATATCATGGGCAATTTTGTGAACCGCACTTTAGTTCTCACGAATAAATATTACCAAGGTACTGTACCTGCAGCGGGCACCTATCATTCAGAAGATCTTGAAATCATTGCACAAATTCAAGAAATACCCAAGCGGCTATCCAAATTAGCCTATGCCTATAAGCTGCGCGAGGCCCAAACGGAAATGATGCAGCTTGCACGTATTGGCAACAAATACTTGGCAGATAACGAGCCCTGGAAATTGATTAAAACAGACCCTGCACGCGTAGAAACTATCATGCATTTAGCTTTGCAACTTACGGCTAACCTACAAATTGCATGTCAGCTCTTTTTACCTGCTACCGCTGATAAACTTGCTCGTATGCTCAATAGCTCGTGGTCTCAATACACGGACCTTGGTCGTACGGACCTTTTAGCGGCTGGTCATCACATTGGTGAAGTTTCGATCCTCTTTGCTAAAATCGAAGATGCCCTTGTTGAAACTGAAGTTGCTAAACTTAAAGCCACAGCAGCTCCAACCTCTAAATTCCCACCCATGAAAGACGCTATTGCATTTGATGACTTCACTAAAATGGACCTCCGGATGGGTACCATTCTTACTGCTCAAAAGGTTGAAAAAGCAGATAAACTTTTGCAACTCACCGTAGACACCGGCCTAGACCACCGCACAATTGTCTCCGGAATAGCAGAACATTACGCCCCTAAAGACATCATTGGTAAGACTGTCTTGGTACTATTAAATTTAGAACCAAGAAAAATTCGTGGCATTGAATCTCAGGGCATGATCTTAATGGCTGAAAACGAAGATGGTAAGCTCAGCTTCCTGGCATCAGAAAAAGAATTTGGCGCAGGGCCTTCTGTCCGATAACGATTTTTCGCCAAACATAATTTTGCAGAACCCAAAAAAGTTCATATCTTTGTAGTCCCAATACGGAAAACAACACGTTTCAACATATATTGCGGGGTGGAGCAGTTGGTAGCTCGTCGGGCTCATAACCCGAAGGCCACAGGTTCGAGTCCTGTCCCCGCTACAAGGAAAACCCGAGTCGAAAGATTCGGGTTTTTTTATGCCGTAAACTGAATCAAGCCGAAGGGTTGAATGAAGGATTAAGGCATAAAAAAAGAGTTGTGAAACAACTCGGTTTTCCTTGTTAAGCCCCTTTTGAGGTCCATCCGAAATGAAATGGAGGATAGTCCTGTCCCCGCTACTAAGAAAAGCCAGTCAGAAATGACTGGCTTTTTTATTGGATTAAACTGAATCAAGCTTTGCTTGGATGAAGGTTAAGACAATAAAAAAGGAAGAACGCGTAGTGTTCTGAGCTTTTCTTAGTAAAGCACCCCATTAGGTCCATCCGAAATGAAATGGAGGATAGTCCTGTTCCCGCCACTAAGAAAAAGCCAATCAGAAATGGTGACTTTTCTTGTTTTCTGCCAGTTCAAAGCCCTGGAAAACAAAGGGATTCTGCGGAAAAAATCATTAACATTTCGGAGTTAGATGTAATTTTTAGCTTTCAATTTTTGGAGCTTTAGCTTCCTTGATACCTGATTCAAATTGAACATCTAAACCATGAGATACAGTTTTAGTATCTTCATAAACATCAAATTTAACAGCCTTTCCCCATTTCAATGTGATAAAATGAACTCCTTTATTTATGTAGGGCTCACCATTTAATAAATAACAAGTTGCTGTCCACCTTGCAATAACAAGGGTTTTGGCTGGATTTCCTTTAACCTGAATGTCTGTTACCTCAAATTTAAGGTCTGGAAGTACAATTCCCACTCTTTCAAACCATCTTTTCAAGCTTTCTTTATCATGGCGTGTACCACCCAAGCAATTATCTCCTGCAAAAGTATGTTCTAATTCTTTATTAGACACTCCCTTTAAAACCTCGTCATAATGGTGCTCTGTTATAGATTTGAAGTTCTTCCTAACAATTCCCTTTATAATATGATGATATGGGCTTAAATCTTGGGCAATTACCGAAGTTGCTGCAACGATACATAATACTAACAATAATAATTTTTCCATTACTCTTTTTTAATTGATGAGTTGGAAAATTACTAATAAGTTAAAATTCAAACAATGAACTTGGGTTAAGAAATACGTTTCCTTATTCTACTTAGTGCCTGTGGCGTTACTCCAATATAAGAGGCTATATACTTTAATGGAATAAATTGCAACAATTCAGGCTGTTCTGTAAATAAGTTCAAATAACGTTCCTGGGCAGATTGGTTTAATAAAGATAATTCTCGCTTAGATTTTTTCATAAACAGGTCTTCGCTTGCCAATCTTCCTATAGTATTGCCAATTTCCGTTTTGTCATAGATTATTTTTAAGTCATTATACGATACACTCCAGAGTATAGTGTCTGTTAAGGTTTCTAACTGGTAAGTTGATGGTTCTTGTGTCAAGAAAAAATCATATGCGGACACAAAATTATTGACGAATGCAAATTCAAAAGTTGAATCATCAAATTCTTGAGGAATACATTTTCTAACAATTCCCTTTTCAATAAAAGATAAGTAGTTTTCTTTATGCCCTACTTTTAAAATTATTGATTTTTTGGCAAATTCACGTTTGATAAGTTTAGATGAAAAAAACTCCCAATCTTTTTCAGAAATAGAAACCATTTTTTGGAAATATTTTTTTATTTCAATCATTTCTCGTTCTCAATTAGGCTGTTTCAAGTGAGTACGAAACAAATCTTCGCCTAGCCATATAGTAATGGAGTGATATGCGAAACTTTGTGTCGTTTTTTCTTTTTGCAATTACAGTTGTATTTTTAAATTAACTGCTCCCAAAAATAAAAATTTATCCCCATTTATTTATGCTTCTGAATCAGCTGTTGCTGGATATGTGGTTAAATACAGCTTATACTCCGCATGAAATCTATTCGTGTCGCCAATTCATATATTTCCACAGATCAACCACCAATTCATACCCTTCTAAAAGTTAGAAATCGCCTGATCCCCCGCTACTAACAAAACCCAATCATGAGAGGTCAACAAGCGTTGCTTTTAATTAATGGTTTAGCGCTTTACTGATTTCCTTTTTCAATAGAAATTGATTATCCGGGCCAATACCTGTAGACACATATTGAACAATGCCTTTTTGATCAATAATTAAATTTGTGGGATAGCCCTTGATTCCAAATACTTCTGCAACTGCAGGGCCATCTGGAAATACTTGATACGTAAACTTATGTTCTTTGAGGAATCCTTTGACCTCATTTTTACCGTTCAAAGCAATCGCTAAAAAAATAACATCTTGGTGCTGGAATTCGTTTACTAACGCATTGAGTTCAGGAATTTCCATTACGCATGGTTTACACTCGATAAACCAAAAATTTAAGACAACAACTTTCCCCTCTAGGTCTGAAAATTTGAGTTCCTTTCCTTTGACATCCTTCAATTCGAAATCTTTAACCTTTTGACCTACTAAAGCACTGGCCTCCGAGTCTATTCCTTTCTCTTGAAATCTTGCCATCATTTGCAATTCTTCTGAGGTTGCTTTTCTCAATACAAAAGCCTTGATATTTTTTTGTGCATCCAAATATGGTTGCGGAACATATTGATTGGACATCATGTATTTCGGAAACTCTTCAGCCGAAATTCTTCGCAAGCTATCATTGAAACAAGGCGTTTTATTCGGATCCAACATGATGGGTGTTCCGGGTGGGATATCACCTGGTGCAGCTATTACAAGGCCTTCCAATGGGCTGGTTTGATTCACGCCCTGCTGGGCAATAAGCATTGTTGAGTTCAGCAAATAAAACAAGCCGAAAAGCAAACACGCTTTCCAAACAAAATCGACTTTTCTAAATTTCATTTCTGATGCTAATTTAAGTTTAATTGAATACAGTTGTTTCCTTCATAAAGCTAACAGAATTTAATCAATTAATCGGGTTTGTCGGTTTAGGGTTTTAACAAGCAATTGCGAATCATGATTTTATTCAGGCTAGTAATTTTTATTTAGATTTATTCTAAATACCACTTTTAAGGTATTTCCAAAACGGGTTACTGTGGGTTACTTTGCAGCATCAAATTTAGATCGATGCGCAATAGACTATCTCTCTTATCCACAATTGCTATTTTAAGTTCAACTTATAGTTTTTCTCAGGACACTTCACGGGTAAAAACAGTTCAAGACGTCTATGTTCGCGAATTACTCGGGAGCAGTTCAGATATGATGCGTCTACCGAATATTCAAGGCACGGATATCTTTGCTGGAAAGAAAAACGAAGTCATTAAAATTGGGACGAACTCCGCAGATTTATCTACCAATAATTCAAGACAAATTTTCAACAAAGTACCGGGCCTGAGCATCTGGGAAAACGATGGCTCTGGTATTCAGACAGGTATAGCCACCCGCGGGCTCAGCCCAAACAGATCTTGGGAATTTAACGTAAGACAAAACGGTACCGACATCAGTTCTGAAGTATTTGGTTACCCTGAGGCATACTATGCACCGCCGTCCGAAGCGCTCGAAAAAATCGAAATTGTGAGAGGTGCTG
>Ga0209442_1000601_pt1 | contig 20913 bp, 18 predicted proteins | sample LauGreSBDMM110DD_2_FD_187565 | JGI IMG/M metagenome (GOLD analysis project Ga0209442, IMG submission 187565) | Freshwater lake microbial communities from Lake Michigan, USA - Sp13.BD.MM110.DD (SPAdes) (version 2) | ecosystem: Environmental > Aquatic > Freshwater > Lake | place: Lake Michigan...
TCTTCCCAGTCGCCGCCAGCAGCCTTGCGGCGCTCATTGGTGGCAACGCGCATCTCAAGGCGCGGCTTGCCATCGGCGGTGTACTTGAGCTCTGGGTCGGCACCAAGGTTTCCGATGATGCTGATCTTCGCGAACGACATGGACTACTCCCCGCCAACTGCAGCGGCTGCTGCAGCTGCGGCGGCGATTTCGCCCTCGGTGTCATCGGCGTCGAGCTCGAGTCGCGCCGGCGTGCCACCATCAAGATTGAAGTCGCGAAGTGCGGCGGCACCCTTGCGCTCGTCGCGGATCACCAGGTGACGGAGCACCTCTTCGGTGATCAGGAGCACGCGCTCAATCTCGGCGATTGCCGATGCGGCAACTTCGAATACGTAGATCTGATAGACGCCGTCCTTGGCGTGATCGATCTCGTAGGCCATGCGGCGGCGGCCCCAGGCGACGTCCTTAAGAATTGTTCCGCCCTGCTCGGTGATGGAGCGGGTGGTGCGCTCGAAGATCGCCTTCGTGCGCTCTTCCGTCACATCGGGACGGAGAATCAACATGAGCTCATAGCGGCGCATTGGCCACTCCTTCCTATGGATTCGCCCCGGTGCGCCCTACGCGACTTGCGTAGTGGGCCGGAGCCGAAAGGCAGCCGTGAGTGTAGCAGGGGGTGCGGGGAGCTTCAACGGTGGGGAGTTGGAGGCGACGGCCGGATTCGAACCGGCGAATAGGGGTTTTGCAGACCCCCCCCTTAGACCACTTGGGTACGTCGCCCTGTGTGTGCTGGCTGCCCCTCGAGGATTCGAACCTCGGTTCACGGATCCAAAGTCCGCTGTCCTACCACTAGACGAAGGGGCAACGACCCCTCGAGTCCCCAAATGAGGGAGTGGAGCGGAAGACGGGACTCGAACCCGCGACCTTCACATTGGCAATGTGATGCTCTACCAACTGAGCCACTTCCGCACCGGTCAACCTTTAGTGGTGCCGAGAGCCAGATTCGAACTGGCGACACCGCGCTCTTCAGGCGCGTGCTCTACCAACTGAGCTATCTCGGCCCGACGCCCGCAGCCACGCGACCGTACGCACCAACGGCGGCAAGGATACCCTCCCCCGCCGAGGGGCGCAACGAGGCCCTGCGGGGAGGCTAAAGGGGGGCTGCAGAGGGGGGTAGGGCTCGTGGGCCCAACCCCTACGGGGTGCAGTTGTCGTTGTTCTGAGTACCGTCAGGCATTGTGACCTCGCAATAGGTCACATTCGCGAGGTTGGCATTCGTGAGATTTGCGCCGCTAAGGTTCACGAAATTGAAGTCTGCGCCGCTTAGATTGGCATTCGTGAGGTTGGCTGCAGCAAAGTTAGTGTCGAAGCCCTTTGCGCCGTTCAGATTGGCGCCGACAAGATCAGCGCCGCTAAAATTCACGGCGCCTAGGTCAAGGCCCATCAGATTGGCGTCGGTCATGGTGGCGTCGCTGAAGTCAGCGTACGGAAGATTGGTGCCGCTCAGATCGGCGCGAGTGAGGTTCGCACCGATGAAATCGGCCGATTCGAGATCAGCCCCGGTCAGGTTTGCATCCGTGAGGTTCGCTCCGTTTGCTAGAAGGGAGTTGGCCAAGGCGCCAGTTAGATTCGCCCCAGTCAGGTTGGCGTTGCTGAGGTCCGCGACGAACAGGTTGGCGCCGCTGAGATCAGCGCCGCTGAGATCAGCGCCGACAAACTTGCCCTCGCCAAGATTTGCGCCACTGAGATCGCAATTGATGAGATTTGCACCGCTCCAGTCGCTTGATATGCCACCGGCAGCCCAGTCTTGCTGCACCGCGGCACAATCGCTGGACGAGCCTGATGGGCTCGCTGAAGGGCTTGCTGACGTGCTGGGTCCGCCGCAGCCGGTGATGAGCGCCGCGGAGAGACCGAGCACTGCAAAGAATTTCATGGCGCCACGCTACTACGTCGGCGGGTGTGATCGCAAGAGCGGGCACCTCACACAGGGGGCCTGGCAGGGTGAATGCTGGTGGGCGGTGAGGGGCTCGAACCCCCGACCCCCTCGGTGTAAACGAGGTGCTCTACCAACTGAGCTAACCGCCCGGGTGCGGCTGCGGCCCCTGGCCGTCAGCGTGAGAGATGTGGTGCCCAGACCGGGACTTGAACCCGGATGACTTGCGTCATACGCCCCTCAAACGTACGCGTATACCAATTCCGCCACCTGGGCACAGGTGCTGGTATCGAGGAAGGGACTTGAACCCATACGTCCTTGCGGACACTGGCTCCTGAAGCCAGCGCGTCTGCCAATTCCGCCACCTCGACCCGTTCGAACTCCCTAATCGCTTAGGGGGTCGCGAGGCGGAAGGATAGCACAGCCCGCAGGTAGCTCTCTGGCTCATCCACGAGCATTGGGGCCACCTGCGTGACGCGGCTTGAGGTCAAGAGTTCAACCGCACGGAAGCGGATCGGCAAGATGTAGTTCGTCTCCGCGAGCCACTTCTGCAGGGCCACCAAGGCCGCCGTGCGTGCAGCCCGGTCGCCTGGCTGGCGAGCGCGATTGAGCAACACGTCAAGATCCTTGAGCTGAATTCCAGCAATGTTGCCTCCGGTGAGGACCGCCCCCGACCCCAGCAGTGGATAGAGATCCACATCGATGCCAACATCAACGTTGAGCACGGCGAGTTGGAACGTTCCTGACGCAAGGCGGCTCGTGAGATCAATCGGAGAGAGCTCCGTCACTCGTGTGGGAATGCCGAAAGCCGTCCATGCCGCCGCCGCCTGCGCTGCAACCGCAGCGTCAGCAGGGTGTGCCGAAGCTGGCAAGGTGAGAATCTCTAGGCTTGCCGCTGCGCCACTCGGCAGCGACCACCCGGTAGCCCCCTGCTTCCACTTCACCGACTTGAAGAGGCTCGTCGCATAGTCGACCCCGCTCTTTGTGTCGGGGAGTGCGGTCCAGCCCCACGAGAGCGGCGACACAGGTGTCCGCGCAACGGAGCCACCGAACACCGTGGTGATTGCAGCAGGGTCAAGGAGCGCCGCTAGGCCCGCACGCAACCGAGGATCACGCAGCACGCTCCCTGGTCGCAGGTTCGTGGCAATCCCCGAGAAGACTGTTGAGCCAAGCTCAATCGTGGCGCCCCGAGCGGCGGTGCCGCGCCGTGCATCGGCAATATTGAGCCCCACAAGCTGGTCAAGCGAACTGGTGCTCCAGCCGCGCAGTGCCGATGCAGCGTCTGGGAAGAAGTAGAGCGCGATCTTCTCTGCTGATGTGCCAGCGGCAGTGAGGGATGCCTGATCAGAGGCGAGGAGATCGGTGCGGCGAACCAGGCCAGCGCCCCCAGAGGAGATGCTGGTGGTGCGATACGGACCAGTCCCCTGCGGCACCTTTGCCGCATCAGAGTCTGGGATCTGCGCAGCGCTGAGCCCGGCGAACTGTGTCGCCGAGAGGAGTGGCAGGGAGCCGAGCATTGTCGGCAGGTTTGCCAGTCCACGCGAAGCGCTCAGCTTGACTGTGCCAGCATCATCACCCTCCTCTGCGGTGATGGACTGCCAGTACCCACCTGCAGTGCCGAGCTCCGACGCAATTGAGATCGTCGTCAGCACATCGGCGGCGGTTACCGTCGATCCGTCCTGCCAGCGCGCAGCTGGGTCCAACGTGATCGTCCACGAGAGTCCGTCGGCGGCGACGCTCCACGCTGTGGCCACGTCGGGGCCCGGCCACCCACTGGCATCAAGGCGCGTCAGGCTTCGATAGGTCAGTGCCACAACGGCGCGATCGGCGGCAGTCTCAGCGAAGAGCGGCAGCGGTGTCGAGGCGATCCCCACGACGCCCACGCTCAGCACCCCTTCACCCGATGGCAACTCTCCGCCTGGCACGCCAACCCCAGGGATCTGAGCACTGACGAGGCCGAGCTGGGCGCCCCCGGCAAAGAGTGCGGCGACGGCGAAGATCACCGCGGCGATTTTGCGGGTAATCCCCTGTCGAGTGCTCTGTTGCCTGCGCACCAGGGCGGTCCGGCTTAGTTCGTCTGGAGGTAGCCGAGCACCGAGAAGCCGACGAAGAGGATGATCAACGCGACCGTAAAGCGGAGCAGCTGGCGCTCAACACCGCGGCGGGAGCGATAGACGCTGGAGTCCCCACCGAAGGCCGAGCTGAGGCCAATCCCTCGGGACTGCATGAGGATGGCGATGATCAAAAAGATGCTGACGACGATCTGTCCGAGGGCGAGTATTGGATTCATGGGTCCTCCTATTGGACTAACTGCTATCAGGCTAACTCTACCACCCGACCCCCGAAGGGTCGCCTCGCGGCTAGGGTCGCAGGAGTGACTCCCCCGTCATGGCTGAGTCTGGGCGAAGGCCCATCAGGGCACAGATCGTTGGGGTGATGTCCCGAAGGTCTCCCTCTGCCAGCGCTGGCCCTGAGCCCTCCCCGTACGCGACGAGGAGCGGAACGCGCTGCAAGGTGTGGCTCGTGAGCGGCGTACCATCAGCGGCGCACATCTCCTCTGCATTGCCATGGTCACCCGTAATCAGCAGGGTGACACCAGCCGCAGCAGCCGCTGCCGCAATGACGCCAATTGCTCGGTCTGTGGCTTCGCAGGCGCGCACCGTTGCGGCAAAGTCGCCCGTATGTCCGACCATGTCGGGGTTAGCGATGTTGGCAACAATGAACGCTTCGTCTCCCCCCTCGAGCGCTGTCGCAACCGCGGCCCCGATCGCCTCCGCCTGCATGTCAGGTGCCAAGTCGTAGGTGGCGATGCGGTCGCTAGGTACGAGCATGCGTCGCTCACCCGGGAAGGCCTCTTCGATACCACCGTTCAGGAAGTAGGTCACATGCGCGTACTTCTCTGTCTCTGCAACGTGCAGCTGCCGCATTCCCGCAGCGGCAACGAGTCCGGCGAGCGATGGGACAACGGCCGCCCCGAAGATTGGCTGCACCAGTGAAAGGCCCTCCCCCTCTCCGTAGGAGGTCATCCCCCAGCAGCGCACTGGGAGTGAGGCGGGGCGAGCGTGTTCAGAAAGTTCTGGTGCCGCCAGTGCGCGCATAAGTTGTCGCGCCCGATCAGCACGGAAGTTTGCATGGATCACCACATCGGTTGGGGCGAATCGCGCTGTTGCTGCATCGCGCAGTACCACCCTCGTTGGTAGAACGAACTCATCGCTCTCCCCACGCGCATACGCCTCTTCGAGCGCAAGCTCTGGGCTGCTGGCAAGGCGATCGCCGGTGAGGACGATGGTCTCGAGTGCGGCGGCGGTGCGCTCCCAACGGGCGTCGCGATCCATGCCGTAGTAGCGGCCGCCGATGGTTGCGATCTGTGCAGAAGGGGCCGCCTGGCTCATGCGCTCCTGGAACGAGGCGAGCGCTGCCGCGGCTGAACGGGGTGGCGTATCGCGGCCATCGAGGAGAAGGTGCACGAGGATTCGCGGGACACTGGCAGTGTGTGCCGCACGAAGCACCTCAATCGCATGGCGGTCGTTGGCGTGTACGCCGCCGTCGCCAAGGAGCGTGATGAGATGCAGCCCACTCTCTTGGGCAGCGCTCACTGCACTACGCAGGCCGCTCATCTGGGTAAACGAGCCGTCGGCAATTGCCGCATCAATGCGGGGAAGGTCTTGCGGTACGCGCTGTCCGCTCCCGATGTTCAGGTGGCCGACCTCGCTGTTCCCCATCTGGCCAGCCGGGAGTCCAACTGATTCGCCGCTCGCCCCCAGTGTTGTGTGCGGGTGCTGGGCACAGAGCGCACGCCAGTTCGGCATTGAGGCAGCAGCGATCGCGTCGCAGGCGCCACCGTTACTCACGCCAAATCCGTCAATGACGATCAACGCCAGTCGAGGCGTGGTGCCCGCCATCACGTAGGCTCCGCCACGGCGAGTGCGGCTCGCACGATGGCCACGAAACGATCAGCGCTGAGAGATGCCCCGCCCACAAGGAGGCCATCAAGACCGGTGCGCACCGAACGCGTACCGAACCACGTTGCGGCCGAAGCGGCGTCAACGGAGCCGCCGTACAGCACGGGGAGCTCCTCACGATCGAGTGCGTTCCGTAGGCCACTGGCGATCGCCTCAGCAATCTCCACAGAGGCCGGATTACCGGTGCCAATCGCCCAGACAGGTTCATAGGCGATCACTAGCCCTGCGGCGTACAGCTGCGCTGCGCTGCATCCGGCGCGCTCCGCGGCAGCAAAGGCCGCCGAACATTGGGCTTGCACGTAGGTGACGCGCGCTGCGATCTCCACTTTTGGAAGGTCATCACCGAGGCAGAGCACGGGGGCCAACCCGGCCGCCACCACTCGTGCCAACTTCCCGCCGAGAACCTCATCGCTCTCGCCATGGTCGCGACGGCGTTCTGAGTGGCCCACGATCACGGCGGGGGCGATTCCGACGAAATGATCTGCGGGGATCTCGCCCGTGAACGCTCCTGCACTGTTGAGTGAGGCGTCTTGCGCGGCGACCGCTATTCCAGCCTTGGGGTACTCGCGCCGGAGGAGCGAGGCAACGGGGACGAGGCCGAGCGCACTTGGCGCTAGCAGGAGGCGAAGAGTCGAGGGGAGCCCAGCGGCCGGGAGTACGCCCCCTACCCCTTCGGCAATCTCCTTGGCGAGCGCAACCTCTTCGCTTGGTGGAAGGTTCGCCTTCCAGTTCGCAATGATCGTGATCTGCCGGTTGCTCATGCGTGAATCATCGCAGAGGTTGCCCCGCTGAGTGGTCGCCTGCCTGCGCCGTACTGACACGACGCTCAATCTCGGCGAGTGCGCGCTGCACCGTGGAGCGTGCCAGATCAAGGTCGGCGGCAAGCTCGGCAAGGGTTGCGTCGGGGGCTCCCGATCGAGCGCGGGCGACCCGCGCGTGCAGACCGTCAGCCTGCAGAAGCTCCTCCTCTAACGCCGTGGTGCAGGCCCGCGCCTGCCGTATCCCAGCGTGCACTGCGCGGGTGAGGTTCGCGGTCTCAGCATTCACGCTGCGGTTCAAGCTTCCGCGAATCTCTCGGCCAACCCCGCGGGCCTCCATCTCCGCCACTGCGGCAGTTGCACCGAGTCGCCGCAGAAGATCAATAAGCACGTCGCGACCCTTCCATACGAGGAGTCCTTTGCTGCGGCGCTCGCGACGATGTCCGCCGAGCTGATCTCGTGCGGTTAGCCGAGCAAGATCAATCGCCTCTGCCGAGGAGACGTTGATCTCAAGGTGCACGCTCCCCGAGGCGAGGGAGAGAGATCCTCTCGCGAGGAGTCGACCGCGCAGGAGTGCGAGTCGACAGTGCTGCGCCGATCGAGCGCCAGCTAAATCAGTGGCACAACGCTCTGCCTGGCTCCGTGGCGAACCCTCCCAGCCTCTCGCCGCTCCGCGCTGTGCGAGCTCCGTGCCGAGCTCATGCACCGCACGTGCCAGCGAGACATCGACGCGGCGACCTGAGTCCGCAAGCGCCGCAAGCTGGGCTTGAATACAGCAGGTGCGCGCTGGTCGGATTGCCGCCAACTCATGACGAATTGAGGCGACGAGGTCCGCCTCCCCCCGACTCATCGTGTGCGTCGAGGCTCGCGCAGCGGGAGACGTAAGAGTGCGCGAGAGAGAAGGTTTGGCTCATGCAGGTGCGGCGTTCGCCGGGAGGCAATATCACGAACGAAGAGTGGTGGGCGCTTACGCCCCTCTGCATCGGTAGCGTGGTGCAGTGTTGGCGCGATTGGCACGCCGCCGATCGACCCGACGCGACGCGAACTTGCGGAGGTGGCAAGGATGCCGTCAATCAGGCCGGAGGCCCCGTGCGCCTCGAGCGCTGCGAGATGGGCGTCGAGATCCATCCCTTCTGTCTCCCCCTCTTGCTCATCAACGTTCGCCACCCATACCAGCGGCGCACGGCGTGCCTGGAGCGCGGCGAGAATCTCTGGCACGAGCAGATGCGGGATGACGCTCGTGTAGAGCGAGCCTGGGCCGAGCACGATCAGGTCGGCCTGCTGAATTGCCGTGATTGCGGATGGAGTTGCTCGCGCCCCTTCAGGTGTAATGCGCATTCGGTCGATGTGTCGCGTGCGCGCGAGTTGCGCCTGACCCCGAACGGTCGCGCCATCCGTCGTGGTACCGATTAGTTCTAATCCGACAGTGGTTCCCGGGATCACCTCTCCCCGAACGTTCAGGATGCGATGCACGCGCGCAACGCCACGCTCGAGGTCGCCCCCCTCTTGGTGGATTGCGGCCGCGAGCAAGAGATTTCCGATGGCATGCCCTCGTGGTGCGCCAGGCTCAGCGGGGAGGCGAAAGCGCAGAAGATCGGCTGCGGTGGACTCTGCGTCCGAGAGAGCGACAAGGCAGTTCCGCAGGTCGCCTACGGGTGGAATCCCAAGTTGCTCCCGCAGCACGCCCGATGATCCCCCGTCGTCCCCCATTGAAACGATCGCGGTGAGATGCGCGGTCTCAAGCTTCAGTCCACGAAGAGCAGTCCCTAGCCCCGTACCGCCGCCGAGCACCACGACGCGACGCCCACGCGCCAGCCGGCGACGGCGCTCCAGGAGCTCAAGGAGGGAAACCCCCGGCCGATCTGTGCGATACGGCAGGATCGCCGCGCGTGCCAGCCCACCGAGCCCAGCCCCCACGAGGAGGAGGCCAAAGGCGGCAGCGGCAGCGGCGCGAACCATCGGATCGAGATCGCGCAGGGCGACCGCTTCAGCGATCTGCACGAGTGGGTCTGGTAGTTGCGCCCCTGTCGCAAGTGCGCGGATCCCACTGAGTGCGCCGAGGGCAATCGTTCCCGCACCGAGGAAGGCCAAGAGCAGCCACCGCTTGACCCCGAGACCAGGCTTCAGCCAGCCGAATCGACTCACCGCTTAGGTGCGCTCCACATCGCGGTGGTGCACGTGCACGGTGTGCGCGCCAGCCTGCGCCCGCAGTTTGGCGGCCAACGACTCGCTAATCGCCACCGAACGGTGACGGCCACCCGTGCAGCCGATCGCGATGCTCAAGCGACCGCGGCCGTCGCTCAGGTAGGTCTCAAGTGTGGCAAAGGCGAACGCCGTGATTGCGGCCTCAATTGACGTCCCAACTGGATCGTTCAGCACATAGGCGGCAACTTCACGATCGCGACCATCCTTCGGTCGCAGCTCTGGCACCCAGTGGGGATTCGCCACTGATCGCACGTCAAAGAGGAGGTCAGAATCGAGAGGGATTCCATGCTTGTAGCCGAAGCTGGTGAGGTGCACCGAGATGGAGGCGTCTCCACCCAACACTTCATGCACCAGGCGATCGCGTAACTCCCGGGCGGAGAGGTCGCTCGTATCGATCACAGCATCCGCAATCTCACGTGACGCGCTGAGGAGGGCACGTTCCGCCCGAATGGCTCCAGCAACGTCGCTCGGCGCATCAATGGGTCCGCCGAGCGGATGGCGGTGTCGGGTCTCGCTAAATCGTCGAATCAGCACATCGTCGCGTGAGTCAAGGTAGATAACTCGGCTCTCAAGCCCAATCGCTGTGCTGGCACCACGAACCGCGTCAATGGCGGCACGCGGATCGCCATCGCGAGCGTCAATCACGAGACAGAGTCGCGCGAACCGCTCAGGCTGGAGTTGGATCTTCTCAAGAAGTGCGGGAATCAAATCATTCGGCATGTTGTCAATCGTGCGGAATCCGATGTCTTCCAGCGACTTCGTTGCGGTGCTCTTCCCAGCGCCCGAGAGCCCCGTTAAGACCACGATCTTGTGCGGAGCAGCTGGTGTGACCACTAGCGCCCCCCTACCCGAACCAACCAGATCGAGAGCTCATAGAGAAGGTAAAGCACCACCCCGAGCACAATCGGACTAATCAGATCTGTTCCTGGTGTGGCGAAGGCGCCCACCACTACGGCGAGGACGAGCGCGTTGCGTCGCCAGCGTCGGAGCTTGGCTGACGTGACGATCCCAACGCGCGAAAGGAAGACCAGGAGGATCGGGTACTCCGTCGCTAAGCCAAAGACGAGCATGAGTGAGCCCACAAATCCAAAGTAGCGATCGGCGGCAATCAGTGGGGTGAGATCATCAGTGGCAAAGGAGAGGAGGAAGCTCACCGCAAACGGCAGCACCACCCAGGCGACCGCAACGCCAACGATAAAGAGCAGGAGCGCGAGTGGAATCCACGGCCGCGCCGCGCGACGCTCGGAGTCCGTGAGGCCTGGGCGAATAAACGCCCATGCCTGCCAGAGCCAGATCGGCATCGCCAGCGCCACGCCTCCGATAAAGCTGAGCTGCATGCGAATCCCGAACGCGTCGCCGACGCCCACGAAAAAGAGCGGGGTGTCATTGAGTGGGGTGCGCAGCAGCGCGATCAGGGTGTCAGCCCAGGCGAAGGTGATGATGGCTCCAACCACCACTGCGGCGAGGGCGATGCCAACACGTCGGCGTAGCTCTTTAAGGTGTTGGACGAGCGGCGCCGGTGCGTCGCTTAACTGACTGGAGCGAGGCATAATCGGCTCGAACCGACGTTATGCCTTTCGCTTCGAGCGCGACGCTGTGGCGCGCTTTGTCGCCTTCTTGGCACGCGGCTTGGCTGGCGCAGTAGAGGTGCCTGAGGTTGCATCCTTAAACTCGCGGAACGAGTTGCCGACAGCCTTGCCAATCTCTGGCAGCTTCCCTGGCCCGAAGACCAAGAGCACGACGGCGAGGATCAGGATCAGTTCAAATGGTCCGACGTTTGGCATATGAAACCTCCTCGTAGTGGGCTGGCGCCCTTAGGGGGCGAGTATAGCGAGGCGACGCCCCCACTCCGCTGCTGCAGCACCCAGCGCCTCTGCCACCCGCTCGTCGGTCGCCCCAGCATCGCTGATCCCGCGCCCGACGTTCACGAGCAGCCCCCTCCCGACCACGCCGTTGCCAGGGGCGGCCGTCGCGCCGCCATCAGCGATCACTGCGCTGGCCTCACCCCCCTGCGCCCCGACCCCAGGAACCAGGAGCGGAAGCCCGGGGGCCGCCGCTCGCACCTGGCGAAGTGCGGCGACATCGGTCGCACCCACGACCAGCCCAATTCGCCCGGCCGCCCCCTCTGCGCGACGCCCGGCGAGTCGCGCGACTCGCTCTGCGAGCGTCTCCTCTGGGTCGGTATCGCTGGCACCGACTCGAAGGCTCTGCAGCTCACCTGACTCAGGATTCGAGGTGCGACAGAGGAGGTAGGTGAACTTGTCTGTGCGATCAAGAAAGGGGGCCAGCGCGCCGATCCCCAGATACGGATTCGCCGTTACCGCATCTGCGCCGAGCACATCGAAGAGGGCAACGCCTTGGGCCACAACCGTTGCCCCAATATCGCCCCGCTTTGCATCCACGATGAGTGGAATCTCCGCTGGAATCTGTCGCCGCACGTGCTCGGCGAGTCGCATCCCCTCACTACCGAGCGCCTCAAAGTAGGCAAGATTCATCTTGAACGCGGTCGCGTGCGGGGCGGTCGCAGCAATCAGCGTATCAATCCACCGCTCAATACCGGCATGCGATTCACGAAACGTCACTGGGAGTGCTGAGGGGACCGGATCGATGCCGACACAGAGGAGTGATCCAACTCGTGCCGTTGAAGCGCCGAGTAGGTCGAGATATCGACTCATGGCGCTGGACTCTCTGTGGCTCGCGCAGTATTCAAGCTCCCCCATGCCGGTCGAACGTTTGGGTCAACAGGGTCACGGAGGGGGCTCAAGATCACTGGCGGATTTGGGATGCCAGATGGCGCAACGCTAAAGGAGGAGAGATTGAGACTCGCCTGACTCCCGTTTGCAGAGAGATACGCCAGCTGCGTGCCGTTCGGTGACCAGGCTGGGGCCCACGACTTACCGGTTCTGGTGATCTCAAGCGCAACTTCACCAGTCGTCGCGTTCATGATCACCACGTCGGTGCCGCGCGCTGAAATGCGTGTTGCGGCGATCCAGCGGCCATCTGGGCTGATTGCTGGCTGCACGAGCCCCTTCTCACCGATGCGCGTCGTGCTCTTCTTGGCGATGTTGTAGCGAATGATGCGTGATGACGACGAGCCCTCCGAGAGGCCATTCTGCACGTAGTAGATTGATGCGCCATCGGGGCTCCAGACGGGATCCTGGTGACCGAACGGTGCAACATACGGAAGAGACGGTGTTGAGATTGCGGAGCCGTCACTGCTCAGAATACGAACGACGACATCAGTGCCTAGGCCACGACCACGATAGTCAGTTGCAACCACGATGCGTCCGTCGCTCGCAAGCGCCGGGCCGTACATGAAGCCAGACCAGTTCAGCGCTGGTCGAGAGCCGAGGATGAGGCCGTCAAAGATCACCTCTTCACTACCGCCATATGCCGAAAGTCGAAGCAGGGTGGGAACCTTCATCTCATATTTCTGCACACTTCCGCTTCCAAGAAGGCGGCCGCCCACCTCGATGCGGTGTCGGATGGCATAGAGCCAGACGCCGTCGGTGCTCCAGGCAAGTTCGGCATCTGTGGTGGTGGTCGTCAATTGACGGAGCCCTGTTCCACTGACACTCCAGATCGAACCACCACGACCGAAGGCGATCGTTCCGTCAACGGTGACCCCCGCCGTCACCTCAGGTCCGCCATCAGGGTTCTCTGAGGAGGCTGGCGTACTGAGCGATAGGCCAACGAGGCTTCCCGCCGCCAGCAGGACGAGGAGGAGTGCGGCGATGATCGGAGCAGGGCTGAACGATGGTCGCTGGGCGCCGTCGCGGCTCATCAAGTCGCGATTCGTCGGGGGCTTCGCGCCATGGAACGGTTGTGGTGCAGCTCGGCGTGAGCGCTGCAGTGGTCGAAGAGACCGCTTCTCACTCATACACCCTCCCCCAGCGCAGCCGGTCGCAGATCAACAACGTGGACCTCAATCCGTGCCGACCCACGATAGGTCCGTTGGGCTGTTCGCACGACAAGATCGATGGAGCTCCCCGCCAGCTGATCCGCATCTGGCCGACCGAAGGCCATCGCCTCAACGGCCACGCCGTCCAACGAGAGGGTCAGGCGTGCGTGGCGGCCATCCCCCACCAGGCGCACCGCGGTGAGCGGGATATCGCGCAGGAGGAAGGTGGGCTCGGGGTTCCCCATCCCGGTCGGCGCGAGGTGATCCGCGAGCGCGGCAAGGTCGATTGGGGAGCGGCTGCCGGTCGGCGCGGCGAGATCCACCGTCAGCTCTGGCGTGCGCGCCCTGGCCTGACCGGCGCAGGTGGCACTGAGCCTCGGAAGGAGACCCTCCCACGCCTCGATTGCAAACGAACAGCCTCCCGCGCCGTCGTGCCCACCATGGCGAATCAGCAGATCACTCGCCTGTTGTAGCGCCGCCGCGACACCGAACCCCTTCGGTGCGCGCACCGAGGCACGGAGCGGTGCACCGCTGCCGTCGTCGTGCGCCACCAGTGCCGGTCGCCCCGTCTCTTCGCTCAGTCGCCCAGCGATCAAGCCGATCAGCCCCACCGACCATGGGCCGCGCACGGCAACGAGCCCGTCTCCGAGAAAGGCACGAGCCTCATCGCGTGTCGATCCTGTGACGAGTCCAAGCAGTGCTCGCGCCTCGTCGATCGCAACCTTCGTCAACTCTTTCCGCTCAAGGTTGATCCCCTCCAGCAACGTCGCGAGTTCAGCAGCCTCGGCGGGGTCGTCGGTTGTGAGGAGTGCCAACGCTGGTGCAGCGTCGCCGATGCGCCCAGCGGCATTGATACGTGGAGAGATCGTGAAGCCAGAAACTTCAGCGCGGTACGGTGGCTCTGCACCGGCGGCACGAAGGAGTGCGGCGATCCCGACAGGCATGGTCCCCGCCCCATTCATCACCTTTAGTGCGGAACGCACGATCACCCTGAACTCATTGGCAACCGGAACCATATCGGCGATGCCACCAACCATCGCGAGCACGGAGAGTTCTGCCAAGAGCTCGCGACGCTGCGGATGATCGGCCAGGATCCCCTGCGCGATCTTGAAGGCGAGTCCACTCCCCGCCAAATGTGGGAATGGATAGATCGAATCAGGTCGATTCGGATTCACCAGCCAAGCGGCCTGTGCCGGCTCAGGCGGCACGGCGTGGTGATCGATGATGCCAACGAGAATCCCCGCCTCCAGCGCCTCGGCCACGCGTGCACGGTCTGCAGTTCCGCAGTCCACTGCGAGGATCAGCTCAACGCCATCTTCCAGTGCGGCGGCGATCGCCCCCTCGGGGATGCCGTGACCATCACCGTCGCGTTGCGGGATGTACCCCTCAGCGATCGCACCGATCGCGCGGAGCGCTCGGATCATGATCGCCGCTCCGGTTAGTCCGTCCGCATCAAAATCTCCAACGACAAGGACAGGCTCTCCCTCTGCACCGGCGGCACGTAGGCGCGCAATGAGCCCGGTTGCATCGGGGAGGAGGTGCGGATCATGCAGGGTGCGATCGTTGCGATCAAGGAATTGGCGCGCACGGACCGGGTCAGAAAGACCACGACTATGGAGAAGTGTCGCGAGCGAGAGGTGCAGGTTCTTGGGGATCAGCAGATCGGTGAAGAGCTGCAAGAGCTCTGGGCTCGCCTGAAGTTCGCCGTCGGCGGCAGGATGAAGGGTCGCGACCGGCTCAAGGCGCCAGGCCCGCGCTGGCACCCTACGCCGTGCGGTTACGTGCCGCTGCCGCCTTGCGCGCCTGTGCGCGCTCCTCCCACCAGACGAGCAGTGGGCTGGCGTTAAAGATTGACGAATAGGTACCCGAAAGGATGCCGACAAAGAGGGTCAACACAAACGTGCGGATGGATCCGCCTGCAAAGACGAGCAGGGTGAGGAGTGTGATCAGCACGGTCGCTGTCGTATTGAAGGATCGGCCCAGTGTCTGCACGATTGAGTGGTTCACGATGTCACCGAATGGGGCACCAGCATGGCGAACGAGGTTCTCGCGAACGCGATCAAAGACCACGATGGTGTCGTGCACCGAGAAGCCGATGATGGTCAACATGGCGGTCACAAAGAGGGCATCGATCTCAATGCCTGCAACGGTGCCGGCGATCGCAAAGAAGCCGACCGTCACGATAACGTCATGGAGGAGTGCCACGAGGGCTGCCATGCCGAACCGCAGATTGCGGAAGCGATAGGTCATCCAGAGCAGAATTCCGATCGACCCAAGCACAACGAGGAGGAGCGCCTGCTGCGTCAGGTCCTGGCTGATGACGGGTCCGACGGTGGAGACCGAACCCTCCTCGGCGATCGGCCCAACCGCAGCGATGACCGCCTCACGAATCGCTTGAAGCTCGGCACCAGCGTTATCGATCTGGTCCTGGCCAACCTGGAGATCAAGTGGCTTCGTGCGCACGATCAAGAATCCGGTACCAGCCTCGGTCACCGTTGCCTCTTCGTGGCCAGCGCTGGCGACCGCCGCCTGCACCACGAGTGGATCGGCTGGGCTCTCTGGGCGGAACTCCCAGATCGTGCCGCCCGTGTAGTCGATGGAGAACTTCAGGCCAATGGCACCACCAGAGAGTGGGGTTGCCAAGGTGAGGATCAGCCCTGGAATCGTGATCAGCAGCGAGAAGAGGAAGAACCAGCGCTTGCGCGCAATGATCTTATCCATTGATCGCCCCCCGATCGAGTGCGTCGAGGTCGCCCTTTGCTACGCCGTAGAGGTACGGCGAGGAGAATCGCTTCCGGGCGATAACGGAGCGCAAGATCAGCCGCGTCACGGTTACGGCGGTAAAGAGCGAGCAGAGCACGCCGATGATGAGGACCAGGGCGAAACCCTTGATGGTCGACGAGCCGAAGTAGAAGAGGATGAACGCCGTAATCAAGCTGGAGACGTTTGAGTCAAGAATGGAGTTCCATGCTCGGCTGAACCCAGCCTCAACGGCAGGAACGATCCCCTTCCCAATGCGCAACTCCTCTTTCGTGCGCTCAAAGATCAAGATGTTCGCATCCACCGCCATACCGATGGAGAGGACAAAGCCGGCGATGCCGGCAAGGGTCAGCGTGACGGGGACGAGACGGAAGATCGCCAAGACGATGATCACGTAGAAGACCAGGGCGACGTTGGCTACGGCGCCGGCCAGTCGGTAGTGCAAGAGCATGAAGAGGAAGACGAGCAGGATCCCAACGGCACCAGCGAAGAGCGCTTGCCCAAGGAAGGAGGCGCCAAGAGTCGCTTTGACATCGGTGACGCCAATCTCTGCGATTGGGAACGGAAGGGAGCCGAACTTCAAGATGGTGACCAGGTTTGTCGCTTCTTCAGGTGCGAATCCGCTCGCGCCGGGGCCGGAGATCTGTGCCTCGCCGCCAGTGATCGCGCTCTGAATGTACGGGGATGACTTCACGGCGCCGTCGAGAACGATCGCGAAATAGGAGCCGATGTTCGCCTTCGTCCAGGTCGCGAAGAGCTCTGAGCCCTCCGACTTGAGCTTGAACGAGACGACTCGCCGTCCGGACTCATCAATCTGCACGGCCGATGACTCAATCTGGTCGCCGGAGAAGAGCGCCTTCAGGGTGGTGTCGTTGAGCGTTTCACCCTCGTTAGGTACTGGCTTTACGCCGTCGGTAGGCTGGCCCGTCGCAGTGTTAAAGAAGCCGTAGACCTCTCGCGGGAGTGGCACGAGGTCAAGGCGACCGGTTGTGCCGAGCAGGGCGCGGATGGAATCAGGATTGGTGACGCCAGGTAGTTCGACCACGATGCGGTCGGTCCCCTGCGTCTGCACGAGCGGCTCAGAGACGCCGGTGCTGTTGACTCGGCGCTCGATGATGTCGCGGATGGTGGCGAGATCGGCCGCAGTGGCGCTGACACCATCGACAGGCTGCACCTGATACTCAACGCGAAGCCCGCCACGAAGGTCGAGACCGAGCTTGGTCTCAATCGGGCGCGTGCCACCCGCTGTCCCGCTCGCAGGGAGGCTGAGATTTGGAAGTAGGTCAATAGCCAGCGCCAGAAGCGCTGTGGCCAAGATCAGGTACGGGGTGAACTTACGCATTGCCGAGAATCCTAGCAGGGGCGCGCGTGAGCCCCGTTCAGCCGCGATCTGCGCCGAGGGCTGTCAGGATCCGTGCGGCAAGGGCGTCATCTACCCCTGGGACCTCGGTCAGCGCCTCAACGGGCGCGGCGGCGATCCCCGCCGCTGAACCGAACCTCCGCAGGAGTGCCTTTCGCTTTGTTGGGCCGAGCCCACGGATCCCATCGAGGCGGCTCGCCGTCGCCGCACGACTGCGCAGCGTGCGGTGGTACCCGATGGCAAAGCGATGCGCCTCATCGCGAAGTCGCTGCAGAAGGCGCAGCCCAGGGTCGGTGGCGGGGAGAAGAATCGGGGCAGAGGCGTCGCGGGGCCAGAGCTCTTCGCGCTCCTTGGCAAGACCGACCAGTGGAATCGTCAAGCCCGCGGCATCCAGAACTGCGGCCGCAGCAGAGACTTGCCCACGGCCACCGTCGATGACAAGCAGATCAGGAAGGCTCCAGGCGCGCGACTCGGCCTCACCGCTCCGCTGCGTCCCATCCGCCACCGATCGGGCGAAGCGGCGCGTGAGCGCTTCGGCGTGTGCCGCGAAGTCATCCTGCCCGGTCACCCCCTTAATTCGGAAGCGGCGGTACTCCTTCGGAGCCAACTGACCCTCTTGCGCCACGGTCAGCGACGAGACGGTGAATGCCCCCTGAATAGTGCTCACATCGACGCACTCAATACGCGACGGCGATGCATCGAGGTTGAGTGCGACGGTGAGCGCCGAGAGCGCCGCGTCGGCACGCTCACGATCGGCGTCCTCTTCGGCCTCGCGACGAATGAGCCACTCCTCTGCGTTGCGTTCAGCCAGCCGCATGATGCGCGCCCGATCACCACGTTGCGGCACGCGCATCTCAACGCGACCCTCTCGGCGCGCCGAAAGGAACTCAAGAATCTCTGGCTCGCTCACCTCCACAGCAGTCGCGATTGAGGGTGGGATCTCTCCTGCACGGGCGTAGTAGCTCGCAGCAAAGCCTGCGAGGAGCTCTGCGTCACCTGAATCTCCCGCCTCCACTCGATGCACATCGCGCCCCACCAGTGCTGAGTCACGAATCTGGAAACAGGCGATGGCGACGTGGCGTCCGTGGCGAGCAATTCCCAGCACATCCTCATCGGCTCGCCCTGAGGTCGGCACCTTCTGTTCGTCGAACGTTGTCTCAAGGGAGAGCACCGCATCACGAATACGCGCGGCGTCTTCAAAGGCTTCGCGCTCGGCGGCAGACTCCATCCGCGTGGTCAGCATGGTGATTGCGGCACGAGAACGACCGCCGAGGAAGAGCTGCACTCCGTCAATCTCGCGTTGGTAGTCGGCCACCGGGATGTTGCCGAGGCAGGGTCCCTGGCAGCGCTTCAAGTCGTAGAGCAGGCAGGGGCGTTCCAGCGCGCGCTCCATTGGCTTGATCGCAACCTCGCAGGTGCGAAATTGAAAGAGACGCTTGATCGCCTCCATTGCAGCGTTCACCGAGCCGGGCGTGGTGTACGGGCCAAAGTAGCGCGAGCCGTCGCGCACGAGGCGGCGAGTGCGCTCCACACGCGGATACGGATCTGCGGTCACGCGAATGTAGGGGTAGCTGCGATCGTCACGAAGTCGGATGTTGTACTTAGGGAGATGCCGACGGACCAGGGTGGCTTCGAGAAGAAGCGCCTCTTTCGTGGAGTCTGTGACCGTCCAGTCGAGCGTTGCCACCTCTGCAATCGCATCGCGAATGCGGTGCGCGCCTGGCTCCCCGCCCGCCTGCCAGTAACTACGAACGCGCTGCGTAAGGTGCGTCGCCTTACCGACGTAGATGATCTTCCCTGCGCTATCCGAGAAGAGATAGACACCGGGTGCGTCGGGGAGCACCTTCAGCGCTGCTGCGATTGCGTCGGGGACGCTCGGCGCCGGGAGTCGCTCAGGCGCCATCACGCGACCCGACACGACCACGGAGTGCCTCTCGGCGATTCAAGATGCGCAGGATCTCGTCGAGCGCCTCGCGGAGTTCGACCACCGCCTCACCAGAGGCGATATCGGCAAGGCCATCCCCAGGCCCGAGTGCGGCGCGCACGGCGACAACACCCTTACGTAGTGCGGCACCGTGTGCGTCGCGAAGCTGCGTTGTCCAGGCGCGGTACGGCAGGAATCTGGCGCGGGCGCGCTCGTCACTCAACTCATCAAGGATGCGCTCAAGGAGTTGGGCGGCGCGGAGCCCTGCCTGATCAAGTGCTGGGTCGGCGTGTCGAGGGAGGAGGGGCTCAGCCATCGCTACTCCAGCGAGTGGATCGGCTCGCCCTTCAGCGCAAGGGTGAGATAGCGACCGGTGTGGCTGCGCTTCACCTTGGCGACCTGCTCAGGCGTTCCCTCTGCAATGAGTTCGCCGCCACGGCTGCCGCCATCCGGCCCAAGGTCGATCACCCAGTCCGCAGTCTTAATGACATCAAGGTTGTGCTCGATCACGATGACGCTGTTGCCGCCATCCACGAGGCGATGCAGCACATGCAGCAGTCGATCAACGTCGGCAAAGTGCAGCCCCGTAGTCGGCTCGTCGAGGATGTACATCGTGCGTCCAGTCGAGCGACGGGCCAACTCAGTGGCGAGTTTGATGCGCTGCGCCTCGCCACCTGAGAGGGTCGTTGCCGCCTGCCCGAGGCGGAGATAGCCGAGGCCCACCTCGCTCAGCGTTTTCAGTCGATTGCGAATCGCTGGCACCGCAGAGAAGCGCTCGAGCGCATCCTCCACCTGCAGCTCGAGCACATCGGCGATCGTCATCCCCTTCCAGGTCACCTCGAGCGCCTCACGGTTGTAGCGCTTCCCCTGGCACGTTTCGCACGGCACATAGACATCGGGGAGGAACTGCATCTCAATCTGCAGAATGCCGTCACCGGAGCAGGTCTCGCAGCGGCCACCCTTGACGTTGAAGGAGAAGCGGCCGGCTGAGTAGCCGCGGAGTCGCGCCTCTTGTGTGGCGGCGAAGAGCTCGCGAATCGGCGTAAAGAGGCCAACATACGTGGCAGGGTTTGAACGGGGCGTGCGACCAATTGGGCTCTGGTCAATCTCGATCACCTTGTCGATCTCATCGAGGCCGGTGATGCGATCGTGTGCCCCTGGCCGCTCTTTCGCACCGTGCAGGCGACGCGCCAGCGCCTTCTGCAGAATATCGGTAACGAGGGTGCTCTTGCCGCTCCCTGAGACGCCCGTCACCGCAACAAATTCGCTGAGTGGGAAGGCGACGTCGAGCTCGCGCAGGTTGTGCTCCCGCGCCCCCTTGACCGTGATCGCCTTACCACTCCCCTTGCGGCGCGTCTTCGGCACCGCCACCGAGCGGTCGCCACGAAGGTAGGCACCCGTAATGGAGTCTTTCGCTGCGAGGAGATCTTTGAACGTGCCGTTCGAAATCAGGCGGCCACCCATTTCACCTGCGCCAGGCCCAATATCAACGACCCAGTCGGCGGTGCGAATCGTCTCTTCGTCATGCTCAACCACCAGCACCGTATTGCCGAGGTCGCGGAGTCGAATCAGCGTGGCGATCAGGCGAGCGTTATCACGCTGGTGCAAGCCGATGGATGGCTCGTCAAGGATGTAGAGGACGCCGACCAACCGTGAGCCGATCTGCGTCGCGAGGCGAATGCGCTGCGCCTCGCCACCAGAGAGCGTCGTTGCAGAGCGATCGACGGTGAGATAGTCGAGACCAACGTCAACGAGGAAGCCGGCACGCTCGCTGATCTCCTTGATCACCGCCTTGGCGATCGTGCGCTCGCGTTCACCGAGCGCCTTAGCGAGGCTGTTGATCCACGGCACCAGTTCACCAATCGGCATAGAGGCCACCTCGGCGATGTTGCGCCCATCCACGCGCACGGCGAGGATCTCGGGCTTCAAACGGCGACCCTTGCAGTCGGGGCAGGGCCTGCTCACCATGTAGCGCTCAATCTCTACGCGCACCAACTCTGAGTCCGTCTCTTTGTGTCGGCGCTCAAGGTTCGCGATGATCCCCTCAAACGCGGCCTTATAGGTGTTGGTGTAGCTCGAGTTCTCGTAGGTGACCGTGTAGCGATCCTCGCGCTCAGCGTGCAGTAGGTAGTCA
>Ga0209442_1000604_pt1 | contig 20896 bp, 4 predicted proteins | sample LauGreSBDMM110DD_2_FD_187565 | JGI IMG/M metagenome (GOLD analysis project Ga0209442, IMG submission 187565) | Freshwater lake microbial communities from Lake Michigan, USA - Sp13.BD.MM110.DD (SPAdes) (version 2) | ecosystem: Environmental > Aquatic > Freshwater > Lake | place: Lake Michigan, USA...
AGAAAAAGCTGGTCAACAAATAGGTAGTTTAACTAATCAACCTGTTTATACTTTAAACCAATGGGCATCAGGAAAGGAAATAGATCCAATGATTGGACTTATGAATGGTGCACCTACACAATCTAATATAAATAACTGGGAAGCAAAACTTGGTCCAGGTGGTTCAAGATTATTTTTAGATAAACATACTGCTTTAAATAAAGATTTATCAACTCAAATAGTTAATTTAGTTAATCCTGGATATTATGCAAATCAGGCTGGTATGGGTCTACGTAATTTATATGAAGGAGATCCAGATCAAGGGGTAGGAGATGTTGCATTAAATGCAGCATTTGCTGCTTTACCTGCATCAAAATTTTTAAGAGGAGTATCTGCAGCAAAACTTTTACCTGGAGGAAAGTATGTAGGTAAACTTGCAAATAATAGATTATATAATGCTACTAGAAATTTAATAACACCTGGTGCCGGATTAACTGGTATGTTTGTTAAAGATGCTTTTTTACCAACTGGAGAAATAGATCCTAATACAGGTGAAGAAATACAAGGGTTTGGGGTTGAAGCTGGTAAAAATATATGGAATGAAATAGAAAAAGCAAAAGAAAAATCTAAAATATCAAACTCTTTACCTGAATCATCATCTCCTTTTTCATCATTAGATTATTTAGCACATTTGGATTCAGATAAAGTAAAAGAAAATTTATTTGGTTTAGGTATGGCAGGAATGATAGGTTTACATGGTGGAAAAACTGCTTTAAGATTTGGTAAAGACTTATATCGTGGAGTTCCTAATAGATTACCTCCAGGTATGACAATAATGAATGATAGATATAATTTTAAAATGGATCCTGCACAATTTAATCAACAATTCTATCGTTCTAAATTAGATCCTAAAGAACCACTTAGATTAAAAAAAGAAGGTGGAGATCTTCCTCAAGCAAAAATGGGTTGGCCTCCTAAGGGATTAAAAAAAATTACAAGATCTAATTATAATCCTATTAGTTATCCAATAAAAAAAATTGGATATAAGATTGCAGTGCAACAACCGGGACATTCACGAACAAAAGAACAAATTTTACAAGGTATTAAAGGTACTTCTGAAGATACTTATTGGGGTCAACAAATTTCTAATATGAATAGTGACAAATATGGTCCTGGAAAAAGAGATTTACTTAAAAATTATTTTTTTGGTGATGAAACTGGATTTGAACCAATTGATTATAACTTTGCTGCAGATGCTGGTTTAGATGCAATGGTTCAAGAATACGGACCATTAAAAGCATTTTTACTTAATTCTATGTATCGTCATGAAAAACCTATAAATTGGTATGAATTTACAGGTGAAAGTTTAAATAAAGATCTTAATAAACATGAACCATTTTTAGACTTTACATTTCCACATGTAGATTTTAATAAAAATGTTACTGAAGTACCAATTTATTTGCACTCTAATAACTATTTATCAAATGCTTTTGCTAATCCAGAAAATGCATTAATAACAGAAAAAACAAAAAAATTAGCAAAAGATAGATTTAATAAATTATTTGATCAATATGGATCTGATACAATACCTGTTGACATAGGTCGTTCAGCTGTATCAGGACCTCTTGGTAAACGTCCTTTTTTGGACCTATATAATTCCAATCCCGTTCGACCTAAAGATAATATTGGAGGTCATATGGGATTTTTAAAAAGATTACCTAATGGTGAATTTGACTGGGTAACTAGAGATTTATGGAGTTTTAGACCAGGAGATTATGATACAAAATGGAATATGGGTACTAATTTTCAAAAAGCACAAACTCAATTAATGGATATGTTTGGTAAACCTTTTGTTCTTACTCAAACTAATCCTATTGAGTTTAAAGAAGGTGGATCATCTGAAGACAAAATGGAATGGCCACCAAAAGGATTAAGATCTAGAAGAACTACTTCAACTGTATTTGGTAAACCAACATATAAACCATCAAGTACTTATTTTAATAAAGGAATAAAAACGGGTGAGACTTTTTCTTCTATAAAAAAATTACCTACTAGTAATGTTGATATAAAATATCCAATTCAATTTGGTAATGAACCTTATAAGTTACCAGGTGAATCAACATATTATGTTGATCCTTTAGATTATGGTAATGCTGCAGATTGGCAAAAAGAAGGTATAATAGATTATTTATATAATGAAACAAGGGAACCAACAACATTATTTCCTGAATTAGAAAAGAATGTAAATAATGTTGAAGGTTCCGATATTAGTATTGATTTAAATAAATTAGGAGACTTTAAATTTAAACCTTGGTCAAATGGATGGGAAGTAAGAAATCAAATGATGAATGCATTTGATGGACCACAACAAACATTATCTAAATCTGACTTTTGGACAAACAAAGATCTTAAGAAATCAATAAAATTAAATGAAGACTTTACTAAACATCAAGATGAATTTATGGAGCATCTTTCTGTTGATGATGTACCAGGATTTATTCAAAAATATCCACACTTAGCTGAAATATTTAATAATAATGATTTTAAATTTCCAAGAAAAAAGTTTTATGCTAATGAAAAACAAAAAGAAGCAATGTATAAAACTGATCCTAACTATGCACTAATCAATCCTTTAGATAAGCATCATTTAAATTCATTAACAAAAGGTTACATTAGTTCTGACATGTTTTCAAAACTAAAAAATGATTCTAGTTTACCTAGTATAAATTCAGTAAACAGGTATGACACTGAGTGGTTATCTAGATTAAATCCATATGATTATTTTAAAAATGTAAAAGACTTACCTGAAGCAGCAGAAATATTAAAGGGTATTGGAAATATTGATTATTTACCTAAAGCAGAAGTACAAGCTTTACAACAAAAACTTATCCAAGCAAGATTAAATACATTTGTTGAAGCTGCTAAGAAGGATATGTTTAGTACTAAAAAACTTACAGGTAAAGATGCATGGAATAAAATTACATCACAACCAGGTTGGAAAAATAAAAATGGTGGAGTATCTGTACAGTTATCTAAAAAAGAAATAGATAAATATATTCAAGGAGGATATATAGTTGAGGAAGAATAAACTTTATAAGTTTATCGGTTAAATTAAATTTTAGTATATTTATATATATAGTACATTATGAAGAAGTCAGTAAGAATAAGAAAAGCTGGTCCAGGTGAAAAACCAGGTTACTACAATAAGACTGCAAAGTTTTTATATGGTGGACTTGTAAAAGCAAATATGGGAATGCAAGTTGGTAATAATCCTCAAGAGATTATGCAAAGTATAATGAAAGATACATATGCAAGTCTTAGAGATGGTATGGATCCTAATATGGTTTTTGAAGATCTTGTTGTAAATAAAAATTTAGAACAACAAGTTGCTTTTCAAATTATGGATGTTGTAATGAAAAAATTAGCAGAAAATAATCTTGCTAATCCAGACTATCTTGATGATGAAGATGATGCAGAAAATACTGGAGGACAACCAGGACAACAACCAACTGCTCCGACTGATGATCCAACTGGTAATCCTGTAGGAACTCCTGGTGAGGAAGAAGATCTTGCTATGTCTATGGCAGAAGAAGATACTGATGAGGGTGCAATGGCTCGTCTTAATGAATCTGCTCCTGTTGAAGAGGAGCAACAACAACAAGCATTTGGATATGGTGGTCCATTTACAAGAAGACTTAAAAGAGCTGAACAAGGTATGGAACAACCATCAGAAGAAGAAATGATGATGATGCAACAACAACAAGGTCAACAACAACCTCAACAACAAGAAGGTGGTCAAGATCAAATGCAACAAATAATGCAACAAGTTGGTCAAGCACTTCAACAAGGTAGTAAACCTGAAGAAATTATAGCACAATTATTACAAGGTCAAATTCCACCAGAAGTAATTATGCAAATATTTGTTGAGTTTGGAATGCCTCAAGAACAAATAGGACAAGTAATACAATCTGTCATACAACAATCACAAGGTGGACAAGAACCAATGATGCAGTATGGTGGTTATTTTAATGATGGTGGTGAAGCTGAAGATTATTATAACATGTATGAAAATGACATGTCAAATAAAATGTCTCCTGAAGATCAAGTAATTAATCAGTATGGAAATCCTGGTGAATTATCAAATGAACAAAGTGTTCCTTTTTCTTTAGAAAGACTTATGGAATTTACACCAGGTGTTCAGAGTTATGAAAGAGCTCCGGATATAGCTACATATTTAAATGCATATCCATATCATAATGTAGCAGATGAAAACATACCAAATGATTTATTACCTATGTCTCAAGCTAAGTTTGGAGGATACTTACCAAAAGCTAAACTTGGACGAGTTGCAAAAACACCTACTTCTACTCCTCCACCTCCTCCTCCACCAAAAAGAGGCAGACCTAAAAAACAAACTACAGTAACACCATTAGGACCTACTGTTACTGTAGAACCACAGCAAGTTTCAGGAATGTCACCGGATGTGTTACAAAGATTTCAAAATTACTTTAATTCTAGAAATCCTTTATCTGAAAGAAGTGGTGCAGGAAAGTTTACTGAAGGTGTAGGAACAGTATTAAATACTATAAGACCTCAAAACTGGACAGAAAATTGGAGATCAAAAGTAGCACCTTCTACTACAGCAACTATGACTCTTGATGAAATAAATAAAATAATAGCAGATACAAATTATAAATCAGAAGTTCTTCAACCAAATGTAGATGGTACATATAATTCAGGTCTAGCACTTAGTATGGGTTCTGAGTTAGCAACTACTCTATTGACTATGGCAGAAGAAAAGGGTATAATGGCAGGATTAAAAAAAGGATCTCCTGTTACACTTGAAGTACCTACATCTAAGGTTCCTGAGTTAAACTTTTTAAGTTTACATAATGAGAAAAATAAAACTCAGATACGTCTTACTATGGATGTAGGAAATAAAATTAAAGCTGAGTTGATTACAGATGTTAAAACTAAATTAAAAGGTTTTGATAAAAATAATGTTGTCATAAAAGATGAATTTCTTATTGATCCTAAAGCAAAACAAATTATTGATTTTAAAACAGGTATGCCTTTAGAGATGATTCAAAAATCATACTACTCAGGTAATCAATTAAACTTTTGGAATAATGCAAAAATGTCAGCAGATAGATTAGCAGAATTTCCAAAAGTAATTTCTACAGAACCATTAAAAACAAAACCTGCAACAGGATGGAATAAGTTTTATAATCTAGGAGTTAAACCTACATTCCTTGGTCCACTTGCTGCTTTTGGTTATCCTGGTTTTAAACAAAGAAGTCAGTTTAGCCCTAATCCAAATAAAATTACTGCAGACTTTTTAGGTAGACAAAGAGAGATTGGTCCACAATCACCTGGAGGAATGACCTTTGGAGATCAACCAATAGGAACACAGTTTGCAGATTACAATCTTCAAAGAGATCGTAATTTTAAAACTGGTAGAAACTTTATGACGGGTGCTGGTATATTAGGTGCTGGTGCTGGACTAGGTTATTTATATTATAATAGAGATACAAAAGACTTTTTACAAGACAATCCAGAAGGAGCTCCTCTTCAAAATATTAATGTAAATGATCCAACAAAAAAACCAGGTTTTGGATTTTCATTTAATCCTAATTGGGGAAAAACTAGTAGTAAATATAATATTGAAAATAACTATGGATTAGATTCAATGAACGTAAATAATGATGATACTATTAATGATAAAGGATGGGGTGAGTTAGCTCCTAATTATAAACATGGTGGTGCACATAAAAAGAAATTTCTTAAAAGAATGTTATCTACATATGCACCTGGTGGAGAAGCAGCACAAGATACTTCATTAGGAAGAGGTAATCGTATGGATTCTAACAATATAGTAGGTAAAAAAATACCAAGCTTTGTTGCTAAAATGTCAGAACAATCTAATAAAGAAGCTTCGTCTGAATTATATAAGATGGTTCAAAAATCTGGTGATCCTAAACTTATGAGTATATTTTCGGGTGATGATCAATCAAATCAAGGAATGCAACAACCTATGTCAAATAATCAAATGGCAGAAGGTGGTGAACCATGTCCTCCAGGAACTCATTGGGATGAATTAATACAAGACTGTGTTGAAGATGTTATTACACCAGTTAATCCTACAAGAGAACAAATATTTAATGATCCTGAATATAGGGAGAATTTAGATAAACTTGAATATAGAAGAGATGTTAATGACTATAGAGATTGGAGAGGTAATGAATTTTATAAAAACACTCCTAAAAAAATAGTTAAACCTGGAGATGAAGGTTATCCAAGTAATGGTATAGGTGAGCCTATGGAAATGCTTGATAGAGAAAGTCAAGATCCACAATATTTAGAATGGAAAAATCAATTCAAACAAGAACATCCTAATCCACAAAATCCAGGATGGCAAATGCCTTACAATGCAATACCTAATCAAGAACATTATCCACAGATTGGACCTTGGAATAATGAAGATCAATATTACTATGATGAATTTTTTAATCCTGATACGAAAGGTGATTCAGAAAATTATGATGAACAAGGTAATCAAAAAGGAAAAGGAAGAACTCTTCAAACTCCTGTTGAACTAAAAAATCAAATGCAAAAAAGGTCTGATGAATGGTGTCCATGTAGCAAAAGAAAACCAATATATGTTCAAGGTAAACAAGTTATGCAAGAAGTTTGTGTACCTTGTGAAGAAGCTGAAGAAGGTGGTTTTGTAAATATGGATATGGGTAATCCACTTACCAGATTTATATATGGTGGTGATGATGAAGCTCCTGATTACTATGAACCATATGATTTACCTGAAGCAAAAAATGGTATGGTTATGTCTAAGGAATCTCCATTAGATCCCTATCATTGGTTTTTAGATCAGACTAGTCCTGATAACTGGCCAGGAGCATACCCAGGTAATGAACCTGGAGACAAAGAATTAAGTTATACACTAGATGCAACTGGTAACAAAATATATGATCCTGCTGAAGAAGCTGCATATGATAAATGGTCTGAGGACTATTTTTCAGATGATGCAAAAGCAGGATCTCAAAGATATCAAGATTATCAAAACTACTTAAGCTTCTATAACTCTGTTGGTGAAGATGATGAAATTGATCCTAAAATTATAAGTCCAAATACTGGTATCATAACTAGTAAAGGAACTAATTGTGGTCCGGGAACTGTATGGAGTCCTACATATAATCAATGTATACCTGTTGCTTCTGTAAGATATAATGAACGAATGGTGAGACGTGCACCTGGTTTATTAAATACATTAGGATTATGGGGTAATGGAAGATCTCCATATGAAAGAATTTTACAAGCAAATTATTTAGGTAGTAACATGCCATATAGAGGTAATTTAAATTCTTTAGGAAGACCTGTTGCTACATTTAAAAAGAACTGGCTTGCTCCTAAATTAAGAATCTATGATCCAAATGGTAACTATGGTAAAGAAGAACTAGATCAAATAATAAGTTCTTACTATGGTGGTAAAGGTGGTCCTAAATCTAAAAAAGAAAAATCTAATACTAAATCTAAAAAAGAGGAATCTAAAAAAGAAAAATCTGAAAAAGGACCTAGTGAAGTTAAATTCAGTAGTGCAGCAATGAAGTATAGAGTTAATCGGGTTGTTAAACCATATATAAACGACTTTTATAAAAATATAGGTAAGAAAGTGATTAAAGCAGTTACTAAAAACAAATAGTATGTACAATAGAAAACAGTTAAGAAGGTTTACACCTGGTGGGATTAATGATGCTGGTTCATGGGACTTTCCTGATGGCAATTTTAATTTTGATATGAACTTAGGAAACATTAATGATCCATATGATATTGATAAAAATACTGTACCTGATAATATACAGAGTAATAGAGTAAATCCAGTAAATCCTTATAATAGAAATGTAAGTAACATAATGAATTATAATAGTAATGCAGCACCTTCTAATTCTATTGTACCTTACAATTTAGATACACCGGATAAACTGCCTACACTACCTCCTTCATTAATACCACAAAGTAAACCTAATAGTTTAGTTGCTGTTAAGAGTAGACCTATGTCAAATTTAAACCCTGAAAAAATGGTGAATAAATTTAATGCAGCTACTAGAGGTACATTAGGGATGATAAATAATTTTCAAAATAGAGCAAGAGAACATGCTCAGATTTTGAAAACTGTTAATCCTGCAAATTTTCTTGCTACTCAAAATGCTACATATAGAGGAAATATAGTAGATGCAGGATCTAAAACAGGATTAGCATCATATGATCAGATGGGATCTAATAGAAATAGTTATAGTACTTATGGTGATTTTGGTGGAAACGAAGCTCAACTTGGAGGATTCTTAGCAAATGGTGGAGTAAATAGTTATAAAATAGGAGATCAAGTTACAATGCCAATTGCAGAATTAGAAGCTTTTTTAGCTGCAGGAGGAGAAGTAGATTATATATAATATATCTAAAATGATAAAAGTTAGAATAAAAAAATTACCAACAGCAAGAACTGGATATCAAGTCCAAGGAGCATTAGTTAATGATGTTCCTGCAATGGGTGGTGCAGATTATAATGCTTATATTGGACAACCAAAACTTAAAGAAAGTAAGTACATCACTGCTGTTCCTAGAGAAGAAGCAAATCTAGAAGCAGAAGGTGGTGAAACAGTATATGGTGATATCAATGGAGATGGGTTTCCAGAACATCAAATTATTAAAGGACCAAGACATCATTCAGGAGGAGTACCATTAAATCTTCCAGATGATACTTTTATCTTTAGTGACACTAGAGGTATGAAAATCAAGGATCCTGAAATTCTTGAAATGTTTGGTAAAGCAGGAACTAATAAAGCATATACTCCTGCAGACCTTGCAAAACAATATGACATACAGAAATATAGAAAAATTCTAGAAGATCCTAACTCAGATAAATTAGATAGAACAACTGCTGAGTTAATGATTAAAAAGTTTGTAGTTAAACTAGGATGTCTTGCTTTAGCACAAGAAGCAAAGAAAGGTTTTCCTCAAGGTATACCTGCTGTTGCTAAACCATGTATGGAAGCAAAAGGTATTACTGAACAAGACATATTACCTAAACCAGATATTACTGCTCTTACAGAACAAATTAAAAAGAAAGTTGAGTCAAATCAGAATGTTGATGAAACAATGCAATCAGAATCTGCTGATCAACAACTTGGTGAAGAAGAACAATATGATGAAGCTCAACAATTAAATCAAGGACAACCTGTTGCTCAACCTCAAGAACAACAAATGCAACAACCATCTCCAGAAGAGATGATGATGTATGGTGGTGGTATGAGAAGATTAAGGAGAGCAGAACAAGGAATGGAACAAGAGATGATGAGGCAACCACAACAAGAAGAAGGTGGTGATGATATGTCAGCTGTTGTTCAAGAAATTGCTAGTGCATTACAACAAGGTACTGATCCTAAAGAAATAGTTGCAGCTCTTTTACAAAATCAACTTCCTCCTGAAACTATAGTACAAATATTTATGCAATTGGGAGCATCTCAAGAAGAAGCAGTTCAGCTTATTCAAGAGTCTATACAAGAATTACAGGGTGGTGGTCAAGAACAAATGGCACAACAACCTATGTCTGAAGAGGAAGCAATGATGATGCAACAGCAACAACAAGCTCCTCCAATGGCTGAGTATGGAATGTCTATGGGTGGTTATGATATGCCTTTCTATGATCAGTATGAAGAAGAGGAAGATGAAGATGACCAAGCATTTATACCAGAAGCAGAGTATGGTATGTCTATGGGAGCTGGTATGTCTCAAAATTATCAAGGTAGACCTAAGCCTATTCCTGGATCAGGACCTATGTTTCCAATACCTAAAGCAAAAGATGGTATTATAATAAAAAGATCTGATTTTCCAGCAGGACCAGATGGGGATAAATTATATGAAAGAAAAGCTTATGAGACTAGTAAGGATAAAGCTAATACGGGTACAAAGATATTTGTAATAGATGCTAGTGGTAAGAAATCAGAACTTACAGGTTTTTCAAAACGAGCAGCAACTGAAACTGGTACTTATGATCTAAATACATGGGGTCCTGCTAGTAGACCAGAAGAAAGAAAAAGAGCAGCTGCTCAATATTACTTGATTGAACAAGGTACTAAGGATCCGAAGATAAAAGCAGAACTAATTAGGCAAACACAAGCTGCTATAGATGATTGTAAAAGTTATGTAACTAAAAGTAAAGCTAATAATTATAAAGCAAGTACTGGTAACAAATTAATGGACCAAGATTGTGCTCAGCTTAAGCTACAAGGTATAAAAACATGGTCAGATCGAGGGTATACTGCAGCAGATGGTGAGGAAATGATTAAATCATATTTGAATTTACAAAGACGTAATATCAAAATGAATCAAGGTTATGGTATTAGTTCAAAATTATTTACTGATTCAGGTAATGGGTTAAAATCTGCATCTGAGTTAGTTAGTAAGGGAGTAACAAATCCTAAAACACAGGCACCATTTAAAAATGTTGCAGAAGCAACAGCATGGAGAAATGAATTTGCAACTGAACATGGGGTAAGTAATGCAAACAACCTAAGTACTGCTATAGTATCTGCAAGAATTGGTGAACCTCAAGTAGGAGATAGAGAAAGTATATTAGAACAAGCTACATTTCATGGTTATGCTAGAATGGCTACGGATTATCAAACCAGGATGGATGATCCAGCTTTTGATCCAGATTTAAAATATTCACTCCGTAATTATATACCTGATATAACTAAAACATCAGTAGGAAACCCAGATGAGTCAACAATGGAAACATTGTATCCTGGATATGGTTCTTTAATTACACCTCTTGATGCATCCGAAGGTGACACACATTCAGGTATGGAGAGTGCAGCCTATAATCAAGGTATGGATCTTAAAGATATTACTCTAACACCAGATCCTCAATGTCAATGTACTGATCCAAATAATACGGTTACTTATGGAATGACCTTTAATAAAGCTACTAATAGGTGTGAAGGTGCATGTTCTGATCCTGATCCTTGTCCATGTAATATTAACGGTGTAGATACTGATTTAAAAAGACTTCCTGATGGTTCATGTCCTCCTTGTGAAACTGAAGAAGATGTTGATATACCAGGTCCTCCTGCTGCATGGTGGTTACAAGATACTATTAAAACTACAGGAGCTTTTGGAGATTTAATGGGTGTTAAAAAATACATGCCGTGGGCACCAGGAGTTGAGTTACAACAACCAAGACCTACATTCTTAGATCCTACAAGAGAACTTGCTGCTAATGCAGAACAAGCAAACATACAAACTCAAGGTATGGCACAGTTTGCTGGACCTCAAGCACTGTCTGCAAGATCATCTAGTGTACAAGGTCAAGCTTCTAAGAATGCTGCAGATATACTTTCTAAATATAATAATGCTAATGTTAACATAGCAAATCAATTTGAGATGAAAGGTACTGACATTGCTAATCAAGAATCAATGATGAAACAAGCTTCTGCTCAAAAATTATATGATCAGAATACTATTGCTAATCAACAGTTTGACAATTCTAAATTAGCAATGAGAAACAACTTAAGAAACTATTATACTAATGCTATTACTAATAGATGGCAGACAGATGCATTAAACCAAATGTATCCTAACTATGCTGTAGATGCTGATGTAGGTGGTAGAATGGATTATAGACCAGGTAATAGAAAATTTACTGGACAAGGTAGTGGTGGTAGTGGATTTGATTGGCAGAAAGCAAAAAATAAATGTACTCAAGCTAATCCTAATGGAGACAGTAGACTTATAACTCAATGTATTGAAAGTGAGAAAACTGCTGCAATGGGTGCTGGTAATACTACAGGAGCAAACTCACAAATAGGTATGGGTATGTATGGTAATCAACAACCACGTAGAAAAAAACAAGGAGGGGATACTAATGGTGGAGGGTATATTTATATGAACCCTTTTATACTGTAAACTTAATATGTTTATTAAACTTAAGAAATTTTAATAGTTTTACACAAAGATAAATTATGGCAACGTACTTACAAGGAGTCACAGATTATATACCAGATTATCAGCCGTTTCAACCGGATCTGAATTTCTATGCAAATCTGATGCAAACAAAACAGACCCAGTATGATACCAACTGGAATCAGTTAAATAATTTATATGGTCAATTGTATGGTGCTGATCTTACCCATGATCAAAATATTAAAAAGAAAGATGAACTTTTAAAACAAATTGATTTTAATCTAAAAAGAGTTTCAGGGTTAGACCTTTCTCTAGAACAGAATGTAAATCAAGCAATGCAAGTATTTAGACCATTCTATGAAGATAAGTATCTTATTAAAGATATGGCATGGACAAAGAATTTTAGAAATACATATGGTAATGCAATGGCATTACAAAACTCTTCTGATGATAAACAAGCTGCAAAATATTGGGGTGTTGGTATTAGAGGTCTAGAACATAGAAGACAAATGTTTAAAGATGCTACTCTTGATGAAACACTATCTATGGGAGATGCACAGTATACTCCTAAAGTAGAAGTCATAAAAGAGTATATGGACTTTGCCAAAAAATATGATATTGGGATGGTAACACAAACTCCTGAAGGAATGTACATGGTAAGGAAAAAGAATGGTGAACAATTACTTCCTGGATTACAACAAATATTTTGGGCACAATATGCAAATAAACCTGAGATACAAGCTTACTATAAAGAAGAGGCATTTGTAGAAAGAATGGATTTTGCAACTCAAAATGCAGAAAAATTTGGAGGTAATAAAATTGAAGCTGAGAAAGATTATATTAAAAAGAAATATGATTGGTTAAAAAATATGAGTTCTAGTACTGATGCAAAAGCAAAAAATGAACTAGAAACTGCAAAAAATTTAAAAGCTAATTTAGAAACTGATATAAAATCAGGTAATGTTAACCCTCAACAAAAAAGTTACTATGAACAACTAGATGAATTTGTAGGTATTACTTCTGCTGTAGAGAAAAATACATCTGACTTAAATAATAAACTTAATTCTAATCCATCTAATGTACCAGCAAATGAACATACTGATGATATATTAAATAATATTGAGTTAGCAAGATTAAAAGTTGATGCTGGATATGCTGCATATAAAGCAGGAGTTCAAATAGACGAAGCTGCAGGTACTTATGCATATTCTAATTATGAAGTAGAATACAAACCAGATGCTGTTGCAATTGCTAAGTTTAGAGAAGCAAGTGCAGATTCAAGGTTACAGACTTCACATAGAATGAAACTTGCAGAAAATGCACAAGCAGAACAACTAAAACGTGTTGGTAAATATGAAGATGAGATGGTTGCAAATGGACGTGCATATCGTAAACCAGATGGTAGTATTGAACTTAATCCACAAGTTGGAGGATATGAAAGTATTTTCCAAGGAGGTCCTCAAGAAAGTGGACAATCATCTGGAGATAAAACAGGTTTTGATGACTTAAATCAAAGTGTTATAGATAAAACTGTTTTGGCTAAAGTAGGACCAGGTCTTAATAACATGATGACATATATCAACTCTCAAGTAAATGGTGATAGTGGTTCTTTATTTACTAATCAGCAATTAGGTCAAATATTAAATCACTTTAGACCAACAGATCCTGATGTTGATAAAATGATTCAACAAGGTAAAAATTATCCTAATCAAGCTAAAGCAAAACAAATTTGGAGTCAAATATATAATGAGTATTCAAAAATGACTGACAAAAGTCCATTTATAAAAAATGTATTTAACAGTGGATCAATGTATCATTTAAATAGTGTTTTAGTAAACTTTAATAAAAGACATTCTGGAAATACTCTTGCTCAACAATACAATACAAATCAATCAACTTTTGATTTAGAAACATTAGCAAGAAGACATGATGCAATGGAACAAATAAGAGTTGAGAATACTAAAAAAATTGAAACTAAGTTTAGAGAAAATCTTACTTATAATGCTAATAAATTAAAAGAACAAGGTTATAACATTTCAAATAAACAACTTGATAATACTGTTGATTTAGTAATGGATGAGTATGTTAAAAGTGGTTATAACTGGGCTGCAATGAGAAAGAATGCACCTGAGATTGATAAAATAATCAGTGGTACTCTTGGTGCTAATTTTATAAAAAGTACTGAAACTAATAGAGATAGAAGTTGGTATGAATATATTCCAGGTATATATGCTGCAGAAGCTGCATATGATGCTATAACTGGTAATAGAAAAAATGTTTCAGCCTCTTGGATAAATGATATTTTAAATAAATCATATAATGAATTAGCAACTGATAAAGATCCTAATAAATCTTTACAATCATTTGTTCAAACATCTGGAGTTGGTGTTGATGAAAATGGAAATGCTGTTGTAAGTTTATCAAGTCCTACTCAAAGTATAAAAGTTGATATTGATTATGCTGGTGATTTTGGTTATCAAGCTGCTCAACAAGCAATAGAAGATGCACTTGCTCTTCCTATGGGAGATGACACTAAATTTAAATTTGCATTTGGAAATAATATACCAACTAATTCATCTGGTGATGCAGACTATCTAAATGATGGTTTAGATGATAACCTAGCAAGATCTCTTTTACAAAAATTATATTCTAAAATGGGTGATAAAAGTATCGGAGACTTTGTATTATCTACGTCAAGAGTTGCTATGGAAGATAGTAAATTAGGTTCTACAACTTTTGGTATACCTAAAGCTATTGTAGATGATGTAGTTAATTCTATGGCAGGTGATTTTACAGAACAACAGTTAAAACAGATGAAAGACAAGATCATACAGAATGGTGTTACAGCAATTGCACCACATGATTTTTGGTCACATAAATTATGGAATTCATCTGTTCCAACAGCAACTGAGATTGTACTAAGAAATAAAGATATTGATTTTAATAGTCAACAAGGAGGTGGTGGTTATATGATTTCAAAAGCAAATGGTATACCAGGTCAAGATTATAATGCTAATTTTAAATTACGTATCTTAAATAATGATGGAACAGTTGATGTATTAGAAAAAATAATGGATCCTAAAACTACTGGTAAAACTGTTGATCAAATAGAAAAAGATATGTGGCAAGCAATTTCTATACAAGATCAAGAAAATTTAAAAACTTTTAGAAATTTTCATAAAACTGGTGATAATCAAGCTATTGAAAAAGCAATGTTACCTGAAAATTTTGGTAAAGCTCCTAATAAATCATTCTGGAAATATTAAATATTATGGCAGAGACTCCACAAAATAATGATTCACAGTCTGTTGATAATCTTGCATCTAAAAGTGAATACTTAGATCAAGCAAGTATAGAACAAAGACCAGCAACGGCTTTTAATTTTAATGCACCTAAGCCAATTATTAATCCTATTTATCCTATTAAGGATCATGTAACAGGAGTATCTCCAAATTATTATCCTTCTCAAGTTCAACAAGATGTAAGTGATCCTGTTGCAAAAGGTAAAGCACTGTTTGATCTTACTATGAATAAGGTCAATGGTGCACAAGATAGAAATAGATATGGTTATGCTTATGGTTTTGATTCAGGTCCTAAAGGTACATTTAGAGATAGATATAAAGCTTATGGTCAAGAAACATTCAATAAAGTTGGATTTAGTCCCTTGATTAATAATGAAGCTATTTTTAATGCAAATACAACATTTGGTGATGACTTATCTAGATTTTGGAATCATGCTGCATGGCCAATGTTGACTAAAGGATTTATGGATCCTATTAAGTCTTACAAAAGTATAATTGATGGAGATGGTCTTTTTAATGCAGATGAACAAAGTGCTAGAGACTATGAATACTATAACTCTATTGGTCAATCAAGTAAAGGTGGTCTAACTGGGTTTACAGTAAACCTATTTAATTCAGCATCTTATTCTATGGGTATACTACTTGAAGGAGTATTAGAATCTGTATTAATTGAAGGTGTTGTAGGTGGAGCTGCCCCTGCTGCAGTAGGAGCAGGAGTTGGTAAACTTTTCAGCAGATTAGGTAAGTTACCTAAATCAATATATGAAACTAGTAAAGGTACTGTTAAACTTGCTCAGTCAATGCAAGAATATGGTCAGTTATCCAAAGCAAAAGAACTTTTTAAATCAGCTGGAAAAAATATTGGAGAGTTTGCAAATCCTTTGACTAATACATCAAAAATGTTATTTGGTCAAAACATTGATAACATCAATGATCTTGCAAGAGCATCTAAAACTGCAGGAGCTCTATGGCATGACATGATGGTAATGAACTTAGCATTGTCAGAAGGTAAACTTGAAGGAGGTTTTACAAAATATCAAACTTATGATAGATTGTATAATGACTATGTTGCTGATCCAAAGAATAAAGGAATGGCACCTTCATTAGAAGAACAAGAGAGTATGATGAAAGAAGCTGCTAAAGCTTCATTTTGGAATACATTAAATAATACAGCTCTAGTTTTTTATAGTAATAAACTTGTATTCCCTTCTTTGGCAAATGCAAGTTTTATAAAAGGTGCACCTAAGTTTGGATTTGGTACAGTACTAGGTGATCTTAATAAAGAATATCAATTAGTATTTAAACCAGGTACAAATGTAGCAAAAGCTACATTTTCAAAAGAAAAAATTGGATTAGTAAATGCAATAAAGTCATTAGGAAACCCAGCCTCACTTGGTAAAGTTGGACTAAATTATTTTAAAGCTAATCTAGTTGAAGGTGTCCAAGAATCATTACAAGATGTTTTACAGGAAGCAACTCAAAACTACTATGTAAATACCTATAAAAATCCTTCTGCAAAAAACTTTATGTATGCTACAGGATTAGTAAGTAATGCTATAAACAAACAATTCTCTGCCCAAGGTGTTGAAACATTTCTTTCAGGATTTTTAATGGGAAGTGTGTTACAAGCTCCTAGTAAAATTAAAGGTTTTATGACAATGGGGTATAATGACTACTTTAGAAAAGATTCAAGTTATAAAAACCATATAGAACAAAGAGAAACTGAAGCTCAAGAAGTAGTTGATCATATGAACACAATGTGGAAAAATAGTGATTTACTATTTGATCCAAGAATGAATAACTATTCTACACAATCATTATTATATGAAACAGTTGCAAATCCAGATGGTAAAACAACTAAAGAAATACATGATGATAGATTTACAGCATTTCAAAGTTCTGTAATAAGCTCTTTACAAAGAGGTACTTTTGATATGTTTTTAAAGAACTATGAAAAGTATGGACAAGCAACTCCACAAGACCTTGAAGAAGCATGGAATTTAAAACCAGGTCAAGGTGCAAAAGCATTAGAAAATTTTACTGAGTCAATTGATAATGCAAAAAAAATTGCATATAGATGGGGTGAATCAAAAAAGAATTTTGGGTCTTACATGTTAGACTTAAATAATTATGAGAAGGATAGTTATAAATATAAAATGGCAAAAATTTATAACAGTGCTTTTTCTCAATCATTATTTAATTATGTATTCTTACAAGGATCTTTTGATGATACAGCCAAAAGACTTGAATCATTATATGGTAAGTTATCTAGTTTATCTACTATAAAAAATTCAAGTTTTGCAAACTTTGCAGGTTTTGCAGATAGTTCAAGATTGCAAAGAGAAATAGAAATGATGAAAACTGAAATAGAAACTCTTGAGCAATCAGGTGTTCCTATGGTAGCAGAAGATTTAAATAGAAAAAGAAAACTTCTTGAGATTTATTCAGGTTTTAAAGAAAAACAAGACAACCTTGTAAATACTTATATTACAAAAGAAAAACTTACTGATCTTACTGAAAGATTATTACAAGAAAATCCTGACGTAACAAGAGAACAACTTAACTTAAAAACAATTGATAAGCTTGTTGATCAGTTTGATAAAGGTGAATCAAATGAATTTACAGAATATAAGGAATCTTTTAAAAATTTAATATTTGGTTTAGCTATTAATGAAGAAGATAAGTTAAAATTACAACAAGAAATAAATGGATTAGAAGGTGGTTTTGATGGCTTATATGATTCATTGCTTGATACACATATTTTAAAAAATGAAAAAAATAAACTAGCACCACTTATAAATATTCTTTCAAATCCTAATGAGTTCTATGATCACTTGTTAAGAAACTTCCAGTGGATGAGAAACCTATATCATAATAAACAAAATATTATTAAAGATATAGTAAATACTGAAATTTCAAATATAGAAAGAAACAATCTATTAAATGAATTAGCTGATCAAGGTATTTTTGTTGATTTAGATGAGTTTGCAAAATGGATAGAAAATCCAATGTATCAACCTGAATATTTTATTGATGTAACAAACAATGCTCTTATTCCAAGAGACGGTCTTTTATATAATGAATATTATAAGTTATTTGAAAAAGCTGCTGATCTTGAATCAGTAAAACCTGCAGGAAATCCTGAATCAGGTGCAGAAATTCTTGATGGTATTGTTAAAGAAATAACTGAAGACAGAGATAAAAAGATTGATTTTGCAAAAGAAAAATTTGATAAAGCAATACAGAGTAAATATGATAGTACTGAAATTGAACTAAGAAAACTGGCAGCTGAAGCAATAGCTAAAGTTGGAGAAGATCTTGATTTAGAACAGGCTAAACTTAATAGATATAATGAATGGTTAGAAGATTTAGAATCATTAGTTGATATAGAAAAAGCTGCTGGTGGATTAGTTAATGAAGGTATACTTTCTAATGAAGAATTAATTGAAGCAACTGGTGTTATCCTTAGAAATTTAGATTTAAAACCTCAAATTATTAAATTACGAGATGATATTTTAAAAGCAAATCCTGAAACAATTCCTGAAGCTGCTGTTGAAAATGCTGGTTTTTATTTAGCATTAAAACCATTGTTGCAAGATTTAGTTAAAGAACAAAAAGATATAGTTGCTGAATTTACAGTTCCTGAATTTATTGATGTAGAGAAAACTAAGGAATGGGAACAGTATCAACAAGAACTAACTGATATCAATGCTGAATATGAAGAGTTAATAAAAGAAGCTAAGTTAGAATTTGTAGAATCAGGTGGTAATCCAACTGATGTAAAAGAATATTCAATTGAAGAGCCTTTTGATAATTATCCTGATGACTTACAAGAAGAACTTAATGGTGTCTTTGATGATTTCTTAGCTACAAGAACAACAGAAAGTCCTAGTTTAAAAGAAGATAGTCCAGAAAAATATAACTCATTGAGAGATAGATGGATGGAAAATGATCCTGTTGCACAAGATATTATAAAGGCATATAATAATAAAGCTAAACAAGAAGCAATTAAAAAAGCTTCAGTAGGACTAACTCCTCCTAAATTACTTTTTGGAAAAGCAGTTATTGATCCAGCTACTCCTTTATCAAATGTTACAGATCTTTATATGCTCTATGAAGAAGCTGTTAAAACAAAAGAGTTAAAAAGTGAAGATGGAAAGTCTTCTAAAAAATTAACAGCTGATGACATAAAAGCTATCAAAGAAGATATGAAAGCAATTGCTGCATATATTGAGAGTAAAGAAAAAGCATTTAGATTAAAACCAATAGCTCAAGATGTAATTGAAAAAATTGAAAAAGCTATTTTTAATAGACAAAATGAATTAGTACTAAGTGTTGATGAAGAAGGATTTGAAAGTAGAAGATTTAGAGATTCTAAACCTGAAGATCCTAGACCTGAAAGAGCAACAGAAGTTGCTTCTTTAATAGAGCAAGATCTAGAAGAGAAGGGTCCTTTTGTTTATAACAAACTTGAAGATAATAGTATTCAGAATGTATTTAGAGAAGTGGTTCTTGATAATACAGTAGGTACATTAGAAGAAAGAATTGATGCTTTTTTAGTTAACCTAGGTGATAATCCCCAGTTTAAATCTGATAAAAAAATAGCAAGTATTAAAGAAAGTTTGATGGCTGATCAAAGTATAGAAAACTTAGAGAATACAGTTAAAAAATATTCATTTAAAGAAACTAGTGATGCTGGGATAAACATTGATGCTTTAATAAGACAGTTTTTATCATTAGATCCTAGAGGAGGTTTTATGGCATTACCTTTTGAGTCTACAATTAATATTAGAGGAACTCAAGAAAAGATTTCTGATATTATGTCAAGACAAGCTTATGACTATTTATTTCATCCTGTTACTGGACAAGCCACAAGGTTTAGAAGAAACATGATTGATGGAGGTTATCAGTTATTTTCAGGTAATGTTAAAGTCTTTGATAGAAATGCTAGAGATGGTAGAGGTGTTACTGGGGAATTAGATTTACTATTAATTGATGCTGATGGTAATTTAGCTGTGGTAGATATTAAAGCTGCACAAGCAAATACTTGGACTAATTTAGGTGTTCCATTTAGAAAAGATAAAAAAACAGGTAAGATATTTAAAGATGCAGAAGGTAATTCTGTAAAAAATAAAGCTAATAAGAAGACTTATTTTAGGGCTCAACAAAGTGTATATAGAAATAGTATCTATAACATGAGTGGTCTAGATTCTAGTATTCTTTTATTTCCAATTGAGATGGAAGTTTCAATGGACGGTTATATTAAAAGATTAAAAAATCCAACTGCTGATTTATCTGAGAATAATAAACTTAGTGAAAATGGTATGTTCATCATCTTAGAACCTATTGATGATGCTACTATGCAAAGATTTGGATTTAACAGAACAGGTCCTACAGACACTGTTGAAATGCCAGAGACAGAAGAAGGTGAAATTGAAATTAAACCAGGTTCTATTCCAATTAGTGATCCTGAAAAAAGTACATTAAATGATTTTCTTAATCAAGATGTTATATATCAAGGTAAGATAGGAAAGTTAGTAACTAATAGTGAGGGAGGTTTTTCTGTTGAAGTTACTGATGAAGGTAAGATTATACAGTATGATGTAAATGTTTCTGGAACCAATGTTAAAGATGGAGGTCTA
>Ga0209442_1000607_pt1 | contig 20818 bp, 33 predicted proteins | sample LauGreSBDMM110DD_2_FD_187565 | JGI IMG/M metagenome (GOLD analysis project Ga0209442, IMG submission 187565) | Freshwater lake microbial communities from Lake Michigan, USA - Sp13.BD.MM110.DD (SPAdes) (version 2) | ecosystem: Environmental > Aquatic > Freshwater > Lake | place: Lake Michigan...
GTCTCGGCTGAGACGATTCGTTCTGCGTACCAGGCCAGCCTGTCTGCTGACGGTGAGCTCTCAGCCACACTGGCTTCCATCAAGGGCAAGGTGGTGACGACATTCTTTGACGCTCAGAAGAACCCCGTTGAGGAGATTTCAGGAGCGTGTGATTTCCTGTTTGAGCTGGCTGGTCTCTGGTTCCTCAAGCGATCCTTCGGTCCCATTTGGCGCGTCGTCCAGGTTCGTCAGCGGGTGGCACAAAAGCCAAAGACGAAGGGGTACCCAGTCGAGTTCCAATTTGCAGACGAGCCAGAGCCAGAGGCGGAGGAGGATGACCCGACGGATTACCTGGACTGAAAAAAAAAGTCGTATACTACTATAACATGGACGGCAAAGGTCTGGCGATTTTGATTCTTCTGTTCCTGATTGCCATGATGGTATTTTATCCTCAGCGTAGCGGCTATATCCCAACCGGAAGCGACCCAGTCGGCGCTTCCGCCCAAGATGCTGGTCCAGCCGGTGATGGTGCTCGTATCACGCAGGGTGGTGCACACATCTCTGCTCCAGGTGGCACATTCATGTCAGTGGATGACCCAGCCCCCTTCGAGGTTGGCAGCGGTTCCATGATGCGGACCGTTGACATGCCAGTGTACGACAACACCAATGTAGGTCTGATTCCCAAGGAGGTGGTGACGACCGAGGATTTCGGTCAGTTTTCTCCAGACGCCATCCTGTCTGGTCAGAACTTCCTGGACCCACGTGCCCAGATTGGTTTCCCCGAGACGATCGGCGGCAACCTGCGTAACGCCAACCGCGACTTCCGCTCCGAGCCAGCCAACCCCCGTGATGCAGTGAGCATCTTTAACCTGTCCACCATTCCTCCCGACACAATGCGCCCCAAGTTTGAGATTGAGAACAGCTACGAGAAGTAGACAGCGACTTGGGCACGGAACAAGTCGCAAAGCGACTTGGGACGAAGAGCACTTAAAAAATAAACACCTTTAACTACCAAATGGACGAGTTTAAATCCATTATGACCGAATGGCTCTCCTTGAAGCACCAGCTTGCTGCTGCGAGGAAAGACATGTCTGTGCTGAACAAGCGTGAGAAGGAGCTCCGGGCGCAGGTCCAGGACCACATGAAGGAGATTAAGGAGACACAGGACGTCGACACGGTCAAGGTGAACCAGGAGAAGGTTTCGCTGCACACCAAGGAGTCCCGTGGCAGCATCACGAAGCTGGTCATTCTGGCAGGTCTGCGGACCTACTTTGGTGGCGATGAGACGACGGTCGAGCGTGTCTATCAGATTATCGTGGATCATGCACCAATCAAGGAGCGCAACACAATCACCGTCAAGAAAACAACCTAAACAGGTGTCACACATGACACCGCCGCGCAGCGGACACGGACAAGAGGCGTGCTTCCTACCTAAGGAGACGAGCCTCAAGAAGAACAAGTAGAAACAATGGGTATCAACAACGAGTACCGCGATGACGCTCTCTTTGGTGGCAACGACATGGATGAGACATATGACGAGCAGGAGGACCGCGATCTCGTGCTTGGTCCTCAGGACTGGCATGATTGGCACTCAGAGGATGTCCTCAACATGTGGATGTCCCTTCGCCAGTACATCGAAGACAACAACCTCAACAGCACGTTATTGAACAATGCTTCATTCCATAATTTTGCCGAGTTTGTCCGACAATTTTCTCGCTAGATAGTATCTGCTATCATGGATATTACCGGACCTAAGATTCTGACCCCCGCCATCCTGTTCGCCCTGCTCAGCCCGGGTCTGCTCCTGCGCGTGGGTCCCAGCCCAGTGCTGGTGCACGCCCTGGTTCTGTCCCTGGTCTACTACCTGATTGCTAAGTTTGTGCTCAAGGTGTCTCTGCGCCCAGCTGACATGATCGTGCCCGCCATCCTCTTCGTGCTGCTGACCCCAGGCGTGCTGCTGACCATCCCACCTTCCAACAAGGGTGTCTTTATGTCTGGTCAGTCCTCCCTTCTGGCGGTGGGCGTGCACACGCTGGTGTTTGCACTTGTCTTCTCCTTCCTGCGTAAGAATTTCGCCGCCTACTATTAAATGAACGGTCAGAAGTACGTCGGTCTTCTTATGAATTCCCGTACTCAGGCGCACGCTTTCCACTTGACGACGAATTCGTTTGCACAGCACAAGGCGCTCCAGGCGTACTATGAAGGTATAGTCCCTTTGTTTGACAGTTACGCCGAGGCATACATGGGTAAGTATGGTCGCTTTCGCCGCATCATTATCGGCCGCCGCACAATTGCCCGCAACCCGAAACTGTATTTCCGCTCGCTTCTGACACAGATTCGTCGCATGCGCCTTCCACGAGACTCGTACTTGAAGAACATTCAGGATGAAATTACAGCTCTGGTACGTTCGACACTTTATATGCTGAGCCTAAAGTAAACAGTCACTGACACATTAATGAAACATCTTGCAATTGGTCCTGGTGCGATGGCCTACTTTGCATTTCTTGGCGCGATGGGCGCCCTTCGAGATTGTCACGAACTAGACAATCTCGAAGCAATTTCAGGAGCGAGTGCCGGTGGGCTCCTCGCCTTTTTCTATGTCGTCGCCGAAGGCAACATCAAAACCATCATCGACTACTCGTTGAACATCCCGATAAAGGATATCATGAAACCCAACATCCGTCAGTTTATGAAAAACTTTGGACTCGTCAGTCAAAGAAAGATTCGAAACGTCATGGTCGATATTATCCGCGTCTTTTTCAGTAGAGAAGATCTGACGTTCCGTGAACTCCAAGACCTTCGCCCGACAATGCCTAAGATCCATATTAGCGCTTATTGTGTCAATCTGGGACGTACCGAATACTTTTCTGTCGAGTCAACGCCGAACATGTCTGTGGTGGATGCTTTGTGCATGACCATCGCAGTACCTTTTCTGTTTGCGACCGTCGAGCACCAGGGAAGGAAATATATTGACGGTGGTACAATGGAGGATACACCCTGTGGAGTTTTCGTAGGCTCTACTGATGTCAAGGGGATGCGGACTATGTGGTCTGAAACCCCCGAGTACGACACAGGTAGTCTGAAATCATACATTGCCAGCATTTTGTATACGATGATGCGTCTGCGTTCAAGGTACAATTATCCATTCATCAATATCGACATGTCTAAGATTGAAATGTTTGATTTTGGGGTTTCTACAGAGGCGAAACTGAAGATGTTTTCGTTTGGATACCACTCCACACGTACACAGGTGTCGAAATCATGTACGATTTGCCATCCAGGGGAGGATTCGCCGCCGCAAGTACCTCACACAGATCAATCACGTCACATGGAGCAATGTGCTTCTGAGAGTAGTCCCGGTCATCCCGAACAAACCGAACAAAATCCTCAAGACGAGACGAAAACTTTGCCGGTGTCCAGCCATTCATCGTCATCCACGCCTCGTACTTTTTGAAAAAGTCGGGACACCGTGTCGTGAGCACGTGCTGCGTGCACACCTTGGCGATCTTCGACCACCCGGGAATCGTACAGCAATCAGGGAACGCCCGGAGTGGTTTCGGAAACAGACCCGTCTTGAAGTGTTTGTCCGTCACTTGCAGAATTTCCAGTTCATTATCCATCGCGTGTGCGAGCCAGTTGCCATCCCCTTGCTCCCACACACAGTGCAGAAACTCACAGATGGCGTCACGAAAAGGAAGCACAACCGCCTCTTGTCCGTGAATGATTGTCCGACCGAGCTTTGCTTGAACGCGTTCGTTTTCAGCGATGAGCGGTTCGTCGAGCGCCTCTTTGATGAATATGGTTCGCAGCTCACCGTGCGTCACAGACCGGTTCTTGCGGTACTCTGCACTTTTACTGCGTCCGTGTGATACCCACGTCTTCTTCTCAGTGACGTTCACAGGGGCGAAGCTGATTGAGTGTATAATCTTTTGAGCCGTAGACTCGAAATCACCGACGACATACTTCATTTACAGTACCGTGCGGCTGTTTTTTTAAGACAAGGTGCGTGCACCTTGTTCGACGGACATGTGGAAAGGAATTTTTATCTGGCTAATAGTAACAATGCCAACCATTCTTCGTCGCGCGTACACGTTCCACCGCAAGCCACGGACGATCCGCGTCCCAGCCAGTGCGAATCACCGCGCTTACACGCGTCACATTTCAGGTGGCACCGTCCGCGTCAATTCCGTGCGCATCAGAAATCGCGGTCTTCCAGGCAAGGGTCCGTATACACTCCCACCCCTCTCACCAGGCAAGCTATATGGGTACACCGTGTCTGCCAACGTGCCGAACCGTTACAAGTCTCTGACCTTTGCCATGAAGAGCAACTCGCCACTGGCAGTGTTCCGTCGCCTCCAGATTATGGCGCGTTACCTCAAGCGTACATCACCAATGGCACACAACACGGTGCTCAAGAATGCAGCATGGGTCCGTACAAAGTTTTAAGTTCATCGCAGATGACCGCCGGTGAGATCCTCAAGTCGCTTCGCGACTTGTATAATTTTCTCACCCTTTAACAAATGAAGCGTACCACGATCATTCTTGTTCTGCTTCTTGTCCTCGCCATCCTCGCGTTCAACCGCACCGGTGCTCGGCGCGTCCCTGGTCAGACGACTCAGGCTGAGCAGCGTAGCATCAAGGGTATGTCCGTCATGTCGGAGGATAAGTACTGAAGGAGTTATTTCTTCTTGCCAGCCAAAATAATCAACATCAGACCAATAACGAGCGCAAGCATCGCCCCCCATATAATCTTTTGATTCTCCTTTTCGTAGGGGACGGGTGGTGGTAAACTGACAGGACGTTCGACTTCATCCGGTACGTGTACCGTATGAAGTCGAAGCGTGAATGAATTGACGTCGAGCCCATGGAAATCCAAGGGTTTTCCGTTTCGGTCAAGCCACTTGATTGTGAGTCTGTCGAGTGAGTCGAGTCGTGATGGGAACGTGACATGTACTGGGTAATCAAACGCCTCTTTGAACGATTTGATACCACCAGACGGAACATCCATCGGTATAATGGCGAAGGAACGTGCTGATGTATTACTCGTCGTCGTGTACACACCCTGTGGATTGAGAATCAATTTCCGTGCATCGGTTGTGAACGGTGTCCGAAACTCTTCAATATCCAGCCAAATGTAATCATTCATCTCGAGACTCACGATGTTACTTGATAGGACGTACGCATTTGCAGTTGGATAGATTCCCTGATACACGACGTTCGTGGCAATTGGACTTGAGAGTGTTGTGCCAAGTGGAAGGCCGAGAATTTCTGCAATTTCCTGCGTCAGGGTTGTTACTGATGCGAGGTTCCCAGTGAATAGAAACTTTCCTTCAGACTCAAGGTAACTCACTGCGACGTTTGAAACTTGGTAGCTATCGTTGAATGTGCTGGCAAGTGAATCAGTCGAATAAAAACCTGGATTCAAAGCCACGTTGGATGTCCCAATCACGAGAACATTCGAGCTCGTCGTGAGGTTATACATTGTGTTTGGAATCTTAGCTGAAATCAGGTCAATCTGACTGATGTTATGAACGGGCGACTGAAGAAACAACGTGTATGAGTTCCCTGACGGGTACATTGTCGTGTCTCTCTGTCTGGAATCGACGTACAACGTCGTCTCCATCTACCTAAAACCAACATTAAAAGAAAAGATAGGAATGATGCAGTATTGGATTGACCGTGTTCGTGTCAATGGCGGTCCTACCGACGTGACTGTCGTGCCTGTGAGTTTTGTAACAACGGAGCATGCAGACCAGCTCAAATGTATCGTGGCACCAGAGGATGAGATTGTGGATGGCGAAGAGGCGGCAAAGAACGATTGGGTCTTTGAACTCAAGCCTGGTGACGTTTTTCCAGTACAGATCATCGCATCGATCCAGGCGACGCTCGACAATTCAAAGTTTGACGGTATGATGTTTCCTGTCGTGTACCGTGGAAGTCCCGTCCTCGAGAAGCGTTTCTACAAGCGTTTGAGCTGCGAGAATGTCCAGAAGTCGAGTATGCCTATTTTTAACCTAAAAACACCGCCTGTAGTTTCGGAAGTATGAAAGACTGTGTGAGGGCAATTGCGACCCGAGTGTGGGAAACACTCGGACCTGGCTTTTCGGAACGTGTCTATCACAACGCCATGGAGGTTGGTCTGCGAAAGTCGAATATCCCATATCAGACGGAGCGAATCGTTTCAATAATGTTTGATCAACATGTCATTGGAAGCATTCGTGCGGATCTCATTGTTGATTCGAGAATTATAGTTGAGCTAAAGTCCGTCAAAGTGCTCAAACATGAACACACTATCCAGACTCGGATGTACATGAAACTTTTGGAAGTGCCTGAGGCTATCCTGATAAACTTCCCAAATTCTGGAGGTGACCTCGAAGTGGAGTACGTTACATCCTTGAAAGATAACGTGCTCGATTTGGGGAGTATCCCTCCCTTACTAGACGCTTGAATTTCTTTTCAATGTCGACTGCAGACTTTTTGACCGGAGACGCCTTCTTACGCGTAACATTTTTGGGTCTGTAGCCCAAGAGAGCAACAACAAAATTCATTATTTAAAAACACCCGACATTTTAAACTCAAATGTTCACGCCAGAGATGAAGCGTGCCAGTACAACTATGGTAAAAGATAAGGATACAAAGATGTCGACACGGGTCATGTATTTCGTGTATTACATGACCATTCGGGCGTGTGAGATTATCGATTGGTGGTTTCCTGTCAAGCTGGATAAAAAAAAATAGGTTGGAAGTGTATATTTTCATTTGGGATGGTAATCAGCAAGTAGCTATATATTGCCACCCGAGGTCGGATGTGATGTGTTTCCATATAACGTCGTGTTTGTACAACTTCTCCTTTGATTTGAGCAGAGGAAAGCATGGGAGGTATTCATCCTCACCAAGGAGTTCACAAAATTTGTACAGGACGTAGCTGTAACTCAAAAAGTTTTTACGGTTTTCAGGACAATGTTTCTCAAAAGGCTTTTGAATCTGCCCAAACATGAGTCGAAGTCGGTCTTCCAGGGCTTGAGGCATGGTTGGAGGTTTCACCCCGTTGAGAGTCGTTGTGATGTAAGGTGCGTGTTCGTAGTATTTATTCATGTGAATTTTCTTCAGCATTTCACGAACCTTGCGATGTGTTAAATCTGACTTGTCTTTGATGCGCTGCTTTTTCACTTCGAGCTGTAATTGTTCAATCAGTTCTTGTGGTACACTCGTGTACTCCTTCGCCTGGAACTGATTGACCCATTCGTTGAAATGATTTTCACGCCGGTACGAATAGATGACGTGACGTTCCATTTCCTGCTCCTCCTTGAAACCCACGTCTTGACATTGCACGTAATCAGTCACTCCACACTTGAGGCAAATCATGTCACTCGTCGATTCATCGAGTATATGGTCGAATGAACCACAACCTTTGCATTTGGCTATATACCCAGGATTCCTTTTCGGTATCGGTGTCATGTTATTTCCCTCAACGGTCATCATGTAGTTGTCGTAGACATCCTTCTTCTTCCCTCCGGCAGCTTCAAATTCTCTCAATAAAGGAATGCATTCAGCCATATAGTCGTACATCTCTTGTTCAGCAGCCGATTCCCCTTTAGATATTCTTTTTTGAAATTCCACCAGGCGTTCCTGGTAGCGTCCTTCCATTCTTTTTATTATATCGTTTTCTTTTAGTTAATGTGGGTCTTAAATATCATCGAACAATGTAGACCCAAGAATTTTCAGGTTCATCATATGTTCAGGCACGACGGGGATGAATTGATACCAGTGAACAAATTCAAACCAGGAGAAACAGGACATGTCAATTACTACTTTGGGGGACAGCTGTACACGCACCTCGGGTGTTGGCCCATTCAGAACATCATCCCTCGGTTTTTAGTTCCTGTGCACAGTGCAATCTTCGTCAATGACGAAGATAGGAAACCCACAATCTGTACTGAAATCGTCAGGCGCCATTCAGGACCAACACAATCACCAGTATCACTCGATGTGTATGCCCCTCGTCCACATTTCACAGTTTCATTCCCAGGAGGGTTGAGAATCTCCATGGGAATCAAATGGGTCCTCGTAAAAAAGGTGTCCGGTACAGTTCATATTCAAAACGTCCTCGGTAAAATGACACAGGTGGAGGTGTGATTTCCAAGTCGCGAAGCGACTTGTTCGTGCCCCTTGTTTCAGCCATCCACCTTTGGCGCCAGGTAAAACTTGAGTTCACCGAGGTTTGCAACCGTGTACCGGAACACGATGGGCATGTTGTCGTCCTCCTCGTGCTGCATCAGCTGAACGCTCGAGCACAGACTTGTCGCCCTGGTGAACATGTTGATGTACTTGAGAGAAAACACATTCCCGAGCGCCTTGTCCTTTCCAGGCTCGACACATTCGAGGATAGTCTTTTGGTTTGCAAAACCACCCTCACACTCGAGCTCGAGTGTATCCTTCTTACGCGTGATTCGAATATCCTGAGCCAAGTTGTTCATGTCACGTGTTACGCGTTGGAAATCGACACTCGGGATGGTGGTCAGAACGTTCATATCAATCTCAGGCACGGACAACATATCGTCGTTGATGTCCAGAAGCTTAAAATCGAACGACGTCGATGACTTTTTCGCTGCATTTTCGATCCGAATGTGCAACAGGTACAAATCATCAATTGACATACTCAGGGTATCCGTGTTGGTTACAGACTTGAGCAGCTTGTACGTGTTTGACACATTGAGACCAGCAGTGTGTTCCCCCTCGCAATGGTACTCTTCAAAGTTTTCCGCTGGCATAACCAGATGGACAAGCGTCACGCGCGCCGTATCGAGTGTGATAACCATGAGACCCTCTGGTCGGAAGACAAGGTTGACATCGTTGATGATATCCTTGAGCACCTCAAAGACGGTGCGAAAGGCACTCGCCTGAATCGTTTTGAGACGAACCATACTCACAAAACGCAGGCTCACTTTATACCCTTCGTGTATGCATCAGACACCTTACGGTTCACTTTTTCTTCGAGTTCACGCGTCATAGGAGGCGCCAGGGGCATGTTGAAGTGTTCAATGTCGAAATAATTTCCGGCATCGTTATCGTGTGTGTCGTCGAGCATGGCACCTGAAAGAACCGTCTGGTCAAACTCTTCGACACGCTCCTCTGGCTTCATCGATTCCATCCATTTGCGAACGTCATTTCCGACAAGCAGGTGACCGTCGTTGGTCACCAGGGTGGGTACGCGCGTAATCTGTTTCGATGGAACCCCCTGAGTAGAAACGTTATGGAAGCGAATCATATGGATGAGCGCCGGGTTTTCCCGAATCTCCTGGATCACCTGAGTACAATATGGACACTTATCGCTGTAGACCAGAGTGGCCATCCTACTATTGGATAACTTTTTGTGTCCAGGGAGACGACGCGGTCTTTTTTCTCGCCTGTTATTAATATGAAGGACATTGTCGTATTTCTCCTTCTGGCAATTTTGGGATTTCTTCTGTGGAACCGCGGTGTGTTTGTGAACGGCGAGGCGTTTGTGAACGTCAGCGATCAAAAGCCAGTCAACCCTGCGACCATCCAGACCATCATCAATGCCATTCAGGCGAAGAATCCCGACGTGTACCCGGTCCAGACAATCTACATCAACTCAATGATGGGTGACCAGGGATCGGCGATGTATGATGCCCGTATCATGTTTGTCAATACACGTGGCTACTTTGGTGTCCAGTACGACATCAAGGCGGACGGCAACGGCAACATCCTGGAAATGTCTGAACAGCCCCAGCCCGGCATCGGTGCTGCTGATGTTTTCGAGCCGTTCGGACCCAGTGATTCATACACCACGTTCGAGGACACCCAGGTTGCCCTGGACAAACAGTTTGCGGATCTGAAGACCCAGGTTCCTGGGTACCAGGGGAAGCTTGACATTTGGCTGGAGCAGATGCGTCAGTCGGAGAGAAACAACGCCGACGCTGCGGCACGGAACGGCACCGTTGTTTCTATGCGCTAATTAGGAATGATCTCAGCACAAAATCTTGCTGAGAGAGAGCATAAAAGGCTCGAGGTTCGCAAGGCGACCTACAAAGCTATTCTCGAACAGCTCTGTCGCAAAATCAAATCTGCGTCAGAACTTGGAGAACGTTCCGTTTTTTTGACAATTCCACCATTTACTATAGGGTACCCTGCGTATGATATTGAAACTACGACTGTGTACATTCAGCGTCAGCTGGACCGTCTGGGCTACAAGGTGATCAAGGTGGCACGGGGCACGCTGGGTGTCAGCTGGGGCGACACGAAACCAAGGGGACCTGTCATCATTGATCACTCTTCCGAAGAAGAATCCATGAGAAGCATTTCACTCCCGTCACTCGCGAATCTGCAAAAGACGGCTGCGAAATTGCGTGGAAAAAGGTGATTAACTGGAATTGGTCTTGGACATTGCAGCCGCACCGACAATTCCTATAGGAATGATGATGAGTATCCATAACCAATTCATGGATGAATCAGGTGGTGCTGGTGTAGAGGCGGCTGGTACTGACGGCACGGTCACATTTTTTTTGAGTGAATCGACGCTAAGACCCGTAACAGATGCAGATGGAGCTGTCACACCGTTCGTTATGTCATTCACTCCAGAAACACTAAAAGTTGGAAAAGTGATTCCATTGAGCAAATTTTGCGTTCCACTGAGAGCCATTATACTATTTACGAGGAATTAATAACGATGGGAGCATCACTTATGTTTGTTGCAAGCTGAGTTGCAGAAGCTGCAACCTGTGTCGTAAACGTTTGCTTATCAGCTGTAGGAAAGGTCGTCCACCCCGCTGTAATTTTTGCACCGACTGCAGGCATGATTGTGTTTACGATGTTTGTCTGCCAAATCTGTTTGAGGTCATCTGGAAATCCTCCAAACTCCGCCAGGTCCATGATGCTGAGCGGGCTGGATGCAGTGTACATCTCACGGAACACGAACAGTTTTGTGAACATGACAATGACGAGGATCCAGAGAGCGATACGTTCATAATCAATATGCATTATATATAAGTCACGAAAAAAGTGCGCGAGTCTTGCACAAAAAAATAAACCCGCTAACATCAATGGATTCGACAGCTATCCTGGTCGAGGCTGAACGCAAGTTTATGATCAAGCTGTGTAACGCCATGACGCCTGTGATGATTGACGCCTTTTACGAAATGTACAAAAAGGCTATCGAGGTGTCCCAGGGTCGCAAGACGCTCATTCACTACCAGACGCTGCTCCAGGAGGTGCCCCACTGGAACAATACAATCGTGAAGCAGCATGCCGATTCAATCATCAAGACGTGCTCCATGTTTCCCAACCTGCTCGCCGCAGTGTTTGTCATTTCAGTCAAGATCATGTCCGCCGTCCGTATTTCATCCGACTCCAAGAAGATTAACATCAAGCTGCCATCCAATGACGTGTTTGTGCACTCGTGCTACATCGCCGCAGCCAAGAGCTTGTATGATGATCCATACGTTGTCGTGGATAAAATGTCCGACCAGGATCGTCGCATCAAGATGGCAGCTCGTTTCAACGAACTGATCAAGGAGGTTGTCGATGATTTTATCCCTGTACAACAGATCCTCGATACATACATTCCCAACTTTACAGGTGACCTCGACATGGGTGGTGCCAACGAAGATCCAACAGACCCCGAAGATCCAGAAATGACCGGTGAAGAAGAAGAGGCGCTACAAGTTGCAACGCCGTTGCCCGGTGCCGAAGAGGCTGGGACGCCAGCTGTGCCAGAGGCTGGGACACCAGCGGCACCAGAGCCTGGGACGCCGATGCCAGAACCAGGAACACCAGCACTACCAGAGGATGTGAAACAGGTTCCAGTCAAGGTTCACCACGAGACGTTGTTTGATGATGCCCCCGACAAGTAAATTTTCGTAACATACAGTAGATGACTGATCACTATTTCCGTGATCCTATGAGCGCTGCTCTGATTGCAGCCGGAGCGACAGTTGCTTACATTCACATTCGTGCGTCTCTGAACAACGAAAAGGCGCTTCCCAACTCGGCGTACTTCAAGCCGGCATTCCTGGTTGGTTTGCTCGTGTACATCATAGTTCACCAGGGGAGCGGGCACCAAGAGACAATTTCAACCACACCTTTTAGGGTATAAATCCAAGTCGCGGAGCGACTTGTCTGCTACGGAGTTACGGTGGACGGGAACGGCGGACAACGGGCTTCGCCAGCTGGACTTTAGAGCTTAAAGCAAAAAATGTATATTTCGTCAATGGCGACCACCACCAACGCTTTCAACGACATGATGCAGCAGTTTCTTGACGAGCTTGTTCTCACGTTTCCATCTGAGAAGAAGCTGGTAAAGTACCAGAACACGTTTATTCTCCTTCGCAAGGCGAACCAGAAGAAGCCTCTGAAGGAGTTTATGGAGACTGTGGGTCCCTTTGCAAATCACCTGATGCAGAAGAATGAGGAGTTTTTCCAGACGCACGCGTCAGAGGTGCCGTTCCTGAACGACCTGGACATTCCTCGTCTGTGGAACTCAGATCTGTCCGAGGCGACGAAGGGTGCCATCTGGCAGTACATGCAGACTCTGTATATTCTAGGAACGACCATCTCTTCTCTCCCAGCCGAGACTCTGAACATGATCGAGTCTGTGGCTCAGAAGTGTGCCAGCCAGCTCCAGGATACGGCAACTGGACCCGACGGTACCATCGACGAGGCGGCCCTGATGAACAGCATGAACGGTCTGATGTCGTCTCTGTTGAAGGGTAAGGGTCCTCTGATTTGAAAAAATATATTAGCACACTATAGAAGATGACGATTGATCTGCGCCAACTCGTTGCAAAAGATCAACTGCTTGATTTTTGGCCGTCAAGTCGTCAGACGGCCGAGGAGCGAGTTCTCGCCACGACACGTTTCATCGTGTATGCCGTCATACTCACTTACATTATTCGCCGAGATGCTCGCATCGTTGCTCTCGGTGCCCTTGTTATTGCTGCTCTTTATGTACTGTACAGCATGAACATGATTCCAGACGGTAAGCGTACAGTGTCGACGGGTCCAAAGGTGGTCAGCGGTCTGCGCATGCCAACGCGCGACAACCCAATGGCGAACTACCTGCTCGGTGACGACCCAAGCTACGCGCAGCAGGCTCCGTGGTACCCGTCAATGAAGGAGGAGGTCCAGAACGAGTGGAAAGCTATCCACCCGTTCGAGCGTAAACGTGATGCCGAGCGCAACTTCTACACGACGGCTGCGTCGTCGTGGCCGAATGACCAGGCGGCGTTCACAAATGCTGCGTTCGGAAAACCGTTTGCCCCCATGTGCCGTGATGACCCAGCATCATGCAATCCCGACGGTCCATATGTCCGTGGACCCGAGCCTGTCCAGCTCCGTGGCGGTAACGGACGGTAAGGTGTGGTGACACCGCCGGTGCCGAAACTCATGACGGACAACGGGCTTCACCCATTGGATAAAAATAATCTCACCTACAAGTAATATGCCGAGCAGCCTGCTTCAGCCCGGACTCCTCATGGTTGAGGAGGGAATGTATTTTGGTCCCAAAAACACAAATTACGAGGTTATGGTCATGACGGACGACGCCCTGCGTTCCCAGATGACGACCCGTAATAACAAGTACTACGCCGACAAGCCGTATGACTTCCCGGAGCTTTACATTGACAAGCCAGTGAACAAGTTCCTGTCATGGGACCCGACGAGCACGTACGCGATGTACCAGTCGGCTTCATACGCGAAGCGTTACCCCACAGATAAGTAGAAGCCCGTTGGATAAAAAATAGCAACTATGTAATAGATGGACCCCTTCAGTCTTGCCGCCGTTGTCGGTCTGGTTTTTGCCGGAAAGAAACTCAGCGACGCCAAGGAGGAGCAGGCAGTGATGCCTTCGATGCCAGAGCAGGTTTCAAAGTTTGATCTTATTCAGTACAAGTTTGCTCAGCAGGACCCACCGATTGATAATCTGAACCTCGAGCCAAACACAGGTCGTGGTTTCTCAGGTGGGTTCCGTCTCCCACCAAAGGAGATTGCACCGAGCTTCGCGGACGTTGTGCCAAACGGATCTCGTTTCCCGTTCGGTCAGCCTGTGTACCAGACGGATGGAAGCCGCGAGCCAGTTACGAACAAAATGAACAATGTCACACCTGCAGACAAGAAGTATGTAGGACGTGGTCTCGGTCTGTCACCTGACACACCAGCATCCGGTGGTTTCCAGCAGTTTTTCCGCATTCTGCCCAACAACATGAACGAGGAGCGTCTCACCACTCTTTCGGGTACGTGGGGTGGTCCAGCCAATCCCGTCATCAAGAATGGCGGGACGACTCTGGGTGCTATTTCTCACCCCGCCAAGCTGTCCAAGACGACATCGAATTACATGCCTATGCAGACGCGCGGACAGGGACAGGGTGGTGCCATCACCGCACCAGAGGGTCGCCCGGATTTCCAGAAGACGCGTCGGACGACAAATCGCCAGGAGACTGGTTCTCGCAAGGATGGTCTCGAAATGGGTCCAGGACAATACATGGTCGCAGAGGCGTACGGTTCCGCATACAACGACCCGATACGCTGGTCGAAGAATCGTATCAACCCCGATCGTCCCGGCAATGGCGGGCGCATGAACGTGCGTGCCGACCCCGTGGGCGCCGTGGGTGCCAACACAACCACGCGCCTCGAGGCGGGTGCGCTCCCAGTTCGCTCAGCCGACGCAAGCCGTGGGTCTCGCTACCTTCCCAACCAGTATGACCGCCTGAATGTGTTCAAGGGTCAGAAGGATCCCCGTTCCGAACGTCTCAATCTGGCAAACAACGTACTCAAGGGGAACCCGTTTGCGCACTCGTTCTCAGCCAAGGCTGAAACCGGCACACCGCTCGTTCAGCCTGTAAATTAATCCAAGTCGCGAAGCGACTTGTTGTCACGGGGAGTACGGCAGGGAAATTTTAAGTTTGGTAACACTAAAGATGCAAATCTGGAAGTGGCTCCTCGTCATTGGACTTTTGTTTTTGATTACGTATGAGCCATCACGAGGTGGGGGAAAGTTGATGAATTTTTTTACGAATGACACAGTAGGAGGGAATGAGTTCCCCACAAGAGCAGCCATGTCGGGAGAGGCACAAAAGTATAGCGATTCCGGTGACGACAATCAATAATAAGCAGTATATGCTTATTGTTCACGATCGCCGGTACCAGGAATGGACGTTCGTCACCGGTGGATGTCGACGCCGTGAGGTTATCAATCCCTTACGGTGTGCAGTTCGGGAACTTGAGGAGGAGACTCGAGGCTTAATCAATCTGAAACGAGGTGCCTACTCGTATTTTCATTTTGCAACCAAGTACAAGGGTCCAGGGGATTCCGAAGCTGACATTGAAGATGATGTCACCAGCATTTACCACGTCTACGTAATTGATTTGCCAATGACGGCTGTTGAACATATGTATATCGTTCGGCGATTCAACGAGGAGAAATCCAAGATGGAGAATCGCCAAACGTATTTTCGTAAAAACTATGACGAAAACGACAAGGTGGAATTTGACACGATCGAAGGAATTACAGCTCGTGAAAACCTATGGGACATGATACGGACACACGTCATCACAAACCCAGATTTTCATACAGCTCTTTCCTCGACACAGCGTACAAACTTTTATTTCCGGGGTTAAAAAAGTCCAAGGGGTCGCGCAGCGAGCCCTTGTCCGCGGCGTTGCCACGTCATGTCGATCACTGGTCACTTCGTGACCAGTGACTTTTTAGCGTCAGAATACACGTGTGAAAATATTGACATTCATTAGAACATGACAAAGTCAAAGCGTATGTTTGCCGAGATGCTCGTCCAGGCGCGAGGATACGGTGACGCCGACGAGATGGCAAAGACAATGTCTCTCGTCGATATCATCTATGAAATCAAAACGGAGGAGTTGAAGAAGGCAGAGCCTCCTTCTCCACCCGTTGTCGAGGAGCCGGAGAAGAAGAAAGAGGACTCCCTGCCTCCTGTTGTCGAGGAGCCGGAGAAGAAGAAAGAGGACTCCCCGCCTCCCGTTGTTGAGGAGGAACCAAATGTCATTGTAAAAATAAAGGATTTCTGGAGTCGTCTGACACACGATTCGGATACAGACTAAAAGAATGGATGGTATATCTTAGTATGGAGAAATGGCTCACAGACAAGGGCCCGGGGACGCACGTCCTTATGGATGGTGGAATTCTTCAAGTTCCGTTTGAACAACTTGACGAGTTTTACGTAGAATGTGTACACACAGTACGCCTCGGCAAGAAGCTGTACGTGGTGGAGCAAAAGACGGACGTTTTCAAGTTTTTCGTCGATCTCGATTACAAGGGTCCAGAGGCACTTCCAGACGAAGCTGTCCTCGAACTTGCTACGATGATGCATTCCGTGGTCCAAAAGGGCAGATGTATCATCGCGCGTGCCGAACCTCGAATCGTGGACACACAAGTGAAAACGGGGGTTCACATCCATTGGCCAGATGTGTTCGTGACCAAATCAGAAGCGCTCGCTCTACGGACTCGTATTCTGCTCGAATTGCCAGACGACCCTGAATGGAGTCAACGTATCGATGCGAGTGTGTACGGCGGCTCAGGACTTCGGATGCTCTGGTCTCACAAGCGGGACCGTGGGTCCGTGGATTCCGGTCCGTACGTTCCATGGCGCTCCCTCGAAGGGAACGTTTTTGATCAAACCCCTTCAGCTGAAATTCTCAAGCTCTTTGCACTTCGAACGAACGAGGTGTCCAAAGAGTCTGTGAATGTCGAAATAACGTGTGCACCTCTGGAACGTTTCATACGCAAGTATCTCAAAGGACAAGAACTGGCAAACGTTCGACGTGTTCTCAGAAAAGGAAACGACCGAATCATCGTCCAGACGGATTCAAAGTACTGCGAGAGAATCCAGGGTGTACACAAATCAAACCATGTCTGGTTTGGTATTACACGGGGGCGTATATGTCAGTTGTGTCATGACGACGAGTGCAAGGAGCAAAAGTTTGTCGGACGGGAACATATTCTTTCTCCGAGTATAGTAGAGGAATTACATAGCAATGTTGCTGTGGATAATTCTACTTATGTGTCTATTTGTGATCTTATTCCCGACTTTTGGTGGCAAGAAGAATCGGTTTCTCAGAGAGGTGCATCCGTACTCGGGTCTCGACCCTCAAACATGGGAACTGCTCCAAAGTCATCTGTCAGAGTTCGAAAACCAAAAAGCAAGTCTCGATCAAAGGGCTGGGGGACTTTACCGAGCGATTGAGGATGTTCGTAACCTCGCTCTGTTCATCCGGCGCGCAGATGACCACGAACACCAGGAGACGCTCGAATCCATCGCCGTTCAGATGGGTGTCGAGGGCGAAACGACGTTGTTCGATCTCGCACAAAAGAATGGGTTGTATTTCTTTCCAAAGTACTTAAACGACTTAGTCCCTGAGCATACAGAGCCTGATGTCAGTCGGTCGGGACAAGCCATCAACGGTCACTTTCCAGACCCCAGAAGTCACGGACAGTAAGCCAATGACCAGGACGCGTTCCGGTCGTGCTGTCAAGGCACCTGAGCGTTACACACCTCAGGAGGTGTGTGACGATGACTACGCCGCTGAGGATTACAACTCTGACGAGTCTTCTATTCATTCATCTGAGGTATCATATGACACGGAGGATATCTCAAGTGAGAGTGATGCGGACGAGGAGGGGAACCTCGTTGGTTTCATAGTTGAAGATAAAAACAGTAGTGACTCTGAAGGTAATGGATCGGATGTTCGATCCGAGTCCGGCGAGACCGATGTTTCCAGTGACCGAGACGAGCGACGACCCGCGACAGGACCAGCTCGTGGACGAGGTCGAGGCCGAGGAGCAGCATCAACAACACGACGCACGCTCGTATTATGATCCCGGTGCCCGTGTTTTCCGCTCTCAGATTCAGTCAACTGATATTCTTGATAAAATTTCAAAAGAGACTATAATTCTTATATTCGCTGCATTCTTCATTGGGTTGTTATTGGGGAAGTCATTGACGCCGGTGATTCTCAAGCACTAATTCCAGGTTGTTCACCCAAAAAGGGAGTCGTCGGAGATGTGAGAGTTGGTATATACTGACCTGAATCGGGTATCATTTCATTCCCGTTAATATCGACTCCGACGACGGCTGTCATGTTCGATGACACGGTAGGTACTGGAGGAAGCATGTCGCCTTCGGTTGAAACTTTGCTTTCAAACCCATAGGCGTACATTCTTGCCGACCCTCCGTCAGACTCGTGTGGTACAAAATCACCATACATCACGTTTGATGAAGGATCGCCCTGAATGAAATTGAGGATTGGATTTCCCGCTTGAATTTGATAGTCCATACCTGCCATGTCTTTATATATATCAGTCTGAGTGTCAACACGAACGACATTGCTCGTCGAATCGATGTATGGGAGGTTGTTTGATGTCGTCACGGTGTTGCCGACATCTTCCGTATACGGGGGCTGCGTATTTTCATCACGCGGAGGAGCATACCCCTCTCTGCGTGCTGAAAGAATCACCAGAAGCAAAACGAGTACGACAAGCGCTACCCATAGTGACCAGTGTACCTTCATCCTGATATTTGTTTATGTTTTTTTCCAGGGGCACGTAGTGCCGCTTCGCGGCGGTGTCGTCTGACACCTGGTGGACTCAGCCCAGTAGCCCTGCCGCCACAGTACCTGCACCGGTAGGCTCTGGTGCTGGACCGGCATCAATCTGGACAGCTGGCGCCTTGGCGCGGTCCTCCTCCTGCTGGACGCGACGACGCTCAATCTCCTCAGCGATACGCTCATCGGCAATCTTCACCAGCTCGGGCATCTCCTTGTCTGGAAACTCCTTCTTCAGATCATCGATCAGCTCAGCTGGGTGAGGAATGGGAGGTACATCGGGGCGAGAGTAGTACTTGGAGTTCTCGTCCCCGGGCTCGATGAAGGGCGTTGCCGATCCCTCAAGGGGCTTGGCAAGCATGTCACGCTTACGCTTCTCAAACATAGCCGCAGCCTGACGCTGGTTTTCGCGATACTTGGTCATAATCTCCTCCAGCTTCTCATTCTGGTAGTGGACGTTGTCAATCTGGAGACGGTCTGGTGGAATCAGCAGCCACTTGTACATGTCGACGACGTAAATGTCTACGAGCGCATCCTCACGCTGCAGGCGCTTGGCGTGGCTCTCCGCCTCATCCTTGGTGGAGAAGCACCCACGGATCTTCAGACCCAGCTGCTCATTTTTCTGGGGCATATCCGGACCAACGATGGAAATCAACGCAAAAACCTGTCCTGGCACAGTCAAGAAATCCTGCTCCAGAGAACCCATTTAAAACTACAACACGTCACTCTTTTAAGTGATATGGATCAACTCCGCAAACACCACAATCAGGCGAAGCGTGACCTCATAAATCAATGGGTCCGCCCGGATTCCTACATTCTCGATTGTGGATGTGGTCGTGGTGGTGATTGGCACAAATGGAAGGCTGTCCGTGCGCGTGTCGCCGCCATCGATCCAGACGAAAAATCTCTCCAAGAGGCTGAGGAGCGGGCATTTGACATTGGGCTCGGAGTGTGGTTTTTGGGTCAGGGTGATATTCGTCAGGCGGCGTTTGCAGGTCCTTTTGACACGGTATGTTACAACTTTTCCATCCAGTACATTATCGGCGATCATTTTGAACATAGCATCAAGGCGATCAAGGTGGCTGTCAAGCCAGGCGGACTCCTCATCGGCATTACACCTGAGAAGGGTCTCATCGAAGATACCAAAAGCCCAGATGCACTCGGAAATATCTTTGAGATTCACGACGACAAGGTGCTCATGAGTCTGACGGATGGTCCGTTTTACGCAGACGGTCCCAAGTATGAACCCCTGCTCGACGGCGGCGTCCTTCGTCAGGCACTCGACCCCGAGTTTCGATGCATCGCGTGGGGACCTATCACTCCAGTAAAGACGGGGCTCGTCACCGACATTTATGCACAGTTTGTTTTTCTACGTGTAGATTAGTAGTATGGCATCCGGAGTCATACAGACGGGACTGCTCGTCGTGACCCTCATGGTTGCCGCGTGGAGCAGTCGCCATGAAGCACCGCTCATGAAGGATATTCGTAAGCGCTACGACGTGCTCTTGAACCACCTCAGGAGCACAGAGGTGGTTGACCCTCGATTCGCTCGCCTCAGGAAACGGTGTATTCTCACTGGAATCCATGGGTCTCGGATGAATCGAGGCACCATAGGCTACAACGTCAATAAAGGGTACGAGATTTACATCTGTCTGGACAAGGATGATATAAACTCGGCAATGAATGTGCTCATTCACGAATTGGCTCACGTCACAGTCAACGAGTATGACCACTCCCCAGAATTCTGGGCGTCGTTCAAAGACCTCAAGGCGCTCTGTAAAACTCTCGGTATTTATACACCCATCGAAGGGTCGCTCGAGTATTGTGGCATCATGATTCAGGATTGAGTCTCGATTCGAGACCAGTTTTTATACCTTTCCACCGCAGGTGGAAAGTTTGCCATGGCCGCTTCGCGGCGAACGACGAGACCAGTTTTTTTCTCACGTCATTGTAAATGTCTGGTGGTATCGTTCAGCTTGTCGCAACCGGTGCTCAGGACGCTTGGCTGACTGGTAAGCCAGAGGTTTCTTTCTATCGTTCCAGCTACAAACGGTATACCCACTACGCCAACTCACCCGAACGCCAGCTGATCCAGGGTAACCCCTCGGCTGGCAACATCTCCACGATCCGTCTGGAGAAGAAGGGTGACCTCATCAACTACATGTACCTGATTGCCAAGGATTCGACTGGTGCTCTGATCCCAGGCATCACCTGGACCAACGTCATTGACAAGATTGATCTGCTCGTCGGC
>Ga0209442_1000609_pt1 | contig 20813 bp, 23 predicted proteins | sample LauGreSBDMM110DD_2_FD_187565 | JGI IMG/M metagenome (GOLD analysis project Ga0209442, IMG submission 187565) | Freshwater lake microbial communities from Lake Michigan, USA - Sp13.BD.MM110.DD (SPAdes) (version 2) | ecosystem: Environmental > Aquatic > Freshwater > Lake | place: Lake Michigan...
ATTGAGTTTGCAGCCTGGCTGTAAATCCAGTGCATCTCTGATTTGTTTGGGAATAGTGACTTGTCCTTTGATGGTCAAGGTCGTTGCCATGGCGACTCTTTTCTTACTTAATTTAAAAAGTAATACTCTACCGCCGTCACAACTGAAAGTCAACGCAGCGCAAGCAATTGCAGGTGTTTAGTTTGCGTTACTTGCTCGCAACCAACATCCGTTTGGTGCGCCACAATAAAAATACCACAATGCTCAAGTTCAATGCGTTCCAAAGCACACCATTGACAAATGCTGCGTGATAAGAGCCAGTTAAGTCAAACACTTTGCCCGACATCCAGCCGCCCAGCGCCATGCCAATCATGGTGGACATAATGACAGCCCCCACCAAAACACCCACTCGCTGCGCCGGAAAATACTCGCGAACAATGATGGCGTAGGCCGGCACAATGCCGCCCTGAAACAAGCCAAACAAAGCCGAGATGACATACAAAGACACAAGGCCATCAAACGGCAAAAACAAAAGCAAGGCTAAGCCCTGCAGCACCGAACCAAGCACCAATGTTTTCAGCCCGCCAATGCGGTCGCAAATTGCGCCCGAAATCAGCCTGCTCACAATGCCGCAAGCCAACATGAGTGACAACATTTCAGAGCCGCGTGCCGCACCAAATCCCAGGTCTGAGCAATAAGCCACGATGTGAACCTGCGGCATGGCCATGGCCACACAGCAAGCCACGCCCGCAAGGCATAGCAATGCATGCGCAGATTTGATCGACAAACCAAACGGCCTTTCTGACGCCATCGATGCCGCGCTACCTGGCGCCGCAATCGCCAACAAAGGTGGGCGTTGTCGCATCAAAAAAGACAAAGCAAACATGCCTAGGCCACACACAATGCCAATCCAAATGTAGGTTTCGCGCCAGCCCAAAGTCTCAACACCCTGCTGTGCCAGTGCGGGCCAAATGCTGCCTGCTAGATAGTTGCCACTGGCACAAACAGCCACGGCAATTCCGCGACGTTTGTCCCACCACAGAGAGGTGTCGGCCAACAAAGGCGCAAACGTAGACGAACTGCCCAACAGCCCCATGAACAAGCCGTGCGCCAATACAAACCACCAAATGTTGGAAGCCAAGCCCGCCAGAATGAAGCCACTGCCCACGCCAACAGAGCCTATCCAAAGTGCAACATGCACCCCCCACTTGTCAGCCAGCTTGCCCATGGCCAAGCCACCCGCGCCAAAGCCCAACATCATGAGGGTGTAAGGTAGCGATGCGTCGGCCCTAGAAACATTAAATTCTTTTTGAACTTCAGGCAACACCACAGAGACTACATACATGCTGCTGCCGCCCAGAGTCATCAGCAAAAGTGTAATAAAGAGACGTCGAGCAGCATAAGACGAGTCAATAACTGAGGTATGGGCGTGGTGTGTTGAAGCAGTATTCACCTGCTCACCTTATCACCGTCACGCATCATCCTTCCCCCCTAATTTCCCCTAAAAGCAGACCATATCCTGGTGCTATAATCCCGCTTCTGTCAGGCCCGGTAGCTCAGTTGGTAGAGCAGCGGATTGAAAATCCGCGTGTCACTGGTTCGATTCCAGTCCAGGCCACCAAATACTAGGCGTAGCAAGTGATAACGTGCTACGCTTTTCTATTGCACGAACGTCGCACGTTTTGAGACACACTTTGTGTCAAATCCTTTGGTATTTTCTAGCAAAGTACCCCCCCTACTTTCGTACTGAGAGACACTCATCATTTTTTTGACAAGAAATTCAGAGTGACTGTGAACTGCGGTTTTTGCTTGCTGTTTGTAAATTACGAATCAAATAATTTTAGAAATTTAGGGTATGTACCTATTTAGAAATTCCAACTGCGAAATGTCTTACAGCTAAAATTTATTTTTTTTGGGGTCAGCCCATGAAAATAGACTTCAGTAACCCTCCTCAAAGCGTTCGAAATGCTGCAATCAGTCCAGTACGTTCTGCATTAGAGTCTATTCGTCTTGCCAACGAAGCTAATACAGTCACCAAGTCAAAAGTGTCTAAGGCACTCGCTGGGGTTGAGTTTAGGCTATCAGAAAAAACCATTGAGCTTTATGCGCCTGCACCTAAGCGCAGAGCTCCTGCAGCATCTTCTCTTTCATCTGTTAATACAGTGTCAATTGCTGACAATTCAAAATCAACAAGCAACATGCTCGCTGCATTTTGGGGGCAATTTAACAAAAAAGCTTAGTTGTTTTTTACATCCACTGGTTTTGTTATCGAGATTTTTTGTCCAAATATTCTTTGACTCTGCTTGTCTAGGCCGCCACACTTAACCGCTGTATCAATTTTTGTTCCACAGCGGTTTTCTTTTGCCTGCCGCAGCGAACCCCATCAAACAAAAACATGAGATCCCCCATCAGCATTGTCGACGTTGACCGCACCGACACATGGACCCGCTACAAAACGGGCATGTGCAACACCTGCGCGGCCAATTGCTGCACCATGCCAGTGGAAGTGAAGATGCCCGACCTGATTCAACTTAATTTGGTAGATGCCTTTGAGGCAGAACACCAAGAGGCAAAACAAATAGCCAAGCGCCTCAGCAAAGCGGGTTCGATTGACCACTTCAACTTTAAAAACAGTATTTTTACTTTGGCTAGGCGCAGCAATGGTGACTGCCACTACTTAGATGACAAAACTAGATTGTGTAAAGTTTATGACATCAGGCCTAGCACTTGCAGAAAGCACCCACAAGTTGGGCCTAAGCCCGGATTTTGCCCTTATGGGCACAAAGACATGAAACCCGCTTGATTAGCCACCCCAAACCGACTTGCGTTGCACATTGCGAACACTGATGAGGCACTGTGGTCGATTGCCAACGCTGACTTTTTCACAGGGAAAAGAGTCACCGCCCATAATAGCCCTGCAGATGTGCACGCCGTCTTTGCTAGGGCTGTCGTTACAAGTTTTGGGGTCTTTCTTTTGAACGGCAATGCAAGTGATTTTCTGCTGTTTGTCGAGCATTGACTCACAGGAAGAAGCTTGAGCATAAGCCCAGCCAGGCATCAGGGCGAATGAGACGAGGAGTAAGGGTTTGAGTAATTTCACAGTATTGCTCAGTTTTGTAAGACTGAGTAAATTGTGCAAAAACTTGGTTTTTCAGGCTTTGATAATGTCGCAGCTGTAATTGTTTCTAACAAATTTGTAATGAATCAAACAGCCTCCCAGCTGCTGCTAATCTTGACCCACTGTTCAGGTTCCGTCTTAATTTCAATCTGGCCGCCATGCGCCAACACAATTTCTCTGCACAAACTAAGGCCCAAACCATCGCCTGGTTTTTCACTTAAGTTTTGATTCACTCTTTGGCGGTGCCTGTAAAAACGCTCAAACACGCGGTGGTCTAAGCCTTCCAAAGTGAGCGAAGTGGTATTAGCCACTGTGATCCATATTTGACCGTTACTCAACTCTGCACTGCATTTAACCTTGCCTTGGGCTTGGTTGTATTTCACAGCATTGCCCATCAAGTTGGTCAAAAGTTGAAAAAACAAGTCAGTATCGGCTTTCAATCGCAGATTCGAAGGAATCTCAAAATCAAAGTCGATGTCGGGGTTGAACAGCTTAAGGTCCTCGACCATCTCCCCTACCAAATCTAGCAATTTAATTTCTTGCTTATCCAACTTAATGCCACCAGCATCGGCCAAGGACAACATGAGCAATTTATTGGTAATTGAAATGAGGCGTTCTACTTCTTCTGCCACCAAAGAAAGCTCTAACTGCAGTGCAGAGCCATCGGTTGATTCATTGACCAAGCGATGCAAGTGCCCCCGAATAATGGTCAGGGGCGTGCGGAGTTCATGCGCAGCATCGCTGGAAAATCTGGCAGCTTGTTTGTAACTGGTTCTCAAATGATCAATCAGGTCATTGAAGTGCCGAATGAAATCTTTAAATTCTCGAAAGTAATTTGCTTCTGAAATTTGCTCATCAGGTTTTTGGAGTTGGAGCTTGGTGAACGACTTTTGCAAATACATAACGGGCTTCAATGCCCAATAAGACATGATGTAGGCGGCCACAAGAGCGAATACCACCAACAGGGGCAAAAGGTTCAGCAATACTGCTTCGCGGGTGCTCATAATTTTTGAAACAGAGCGAAGCAACAGGTTTTTACTCACCGCGATATACATCTCCTTTTCCAATCCGGAGGCGCGGAGAACCGACCATATTTCGCCTTGATAACTCACCTCGGCCAATGGCAAACTGGATTTTTCAATCGCAAAAGTCAGGTTTCTCCAATTTGCATTTTCAATCAAGCCTGCCAATTTATTTTCTTCTTGCGAAGGACCGCCAGCCATCCAAACTTGGATCTCGTTTGGTTTTAAATCAACAAACGATTTTTCCAAGTTGTATTGAACGATTTGAACTTGCGAAGCCACATCGATCTTGTTCTTGGGAGATTGCTTCAAATCCTCAATTTCATTTTCAATGTGCTTGTCCAAAGTTTCATAAAGGTACATCAAGATGGGGCCTTCCGAAACTTGCCGAACCATGATGCGAGTTGCTACCGCAAAGATCAGCACGCACAAAAGCACACCCAGGAACACGTTCAGTCGAAAAGATCGAAACATTGGAATCAGTAGTTGTTAAACCGATACCCAACGCCGCGAATGGTCTCAATGGGAAACTGCTCGCCTTCTGGCATTTTGTCGTCGGTTAGTTTTTTTCGCAGCCTCTGCACACAAACATCCACCACATTGGTGCCTGGATCAAAATCGATTTGCCAGACTTGCTTCAAAATTTGTTGTCTTGAAAATATTTGCCCTGGCGAAAGCATCAAACATTCCAACAACAAATACTCACGCTGCGTTAGATTGGCTTTGATGTTCCTCCAATTGGCCACCCGTGTAAAACGATCTAGCGTGAGGCCACTTTGAACCATGGTTTTTTCGACACTTCCTTTTTTACGACTCACCACTGTTTTAATTCGAATGATCAGCTCTTCGATAAAAAACGGTTTGGCCAGAAAGTCGTCGGCACCTTTTTCAAACCCTTGCAGGCGATCATCCAAATCTGTTCGAGCCGACAAAATAATGACCGGTGTGCTTAAGTTTTTATGGCGGATTTCAGCCAAAACAGTCAAGCCATCCATCATGGGCAATGTGAGGTCTAAAACAATGGCATCAAAGCTTTTGATCAAGGCCGTGGTGAGGCCACGAAAACCATCTTGCTCCCAGTGAGTTGTAAACCCCACATCGGTAAATCCTGCAACGATAAAGTCGGCAATTCGCTGTTCGTCTTCAATGAGCAAAATGTTCATTGCGGTGTTTTGGACTGCGAAAGCAATGTACCCTGGGGTTTGATGGTGACTTCAGAGGGCAGATTAAGCCGCGTCATGGTGTTTTTAGCGCGATCTTTAGATCTGAAGGGTCCGGTCACAACAGCAAACTTAGAGTCATCTTTGCCTTGCTCGTAGATCGGAACAATGCGTGCATTGGCCAACCAAGCCTTTGCTTTGACAGTGCTTTGGGCCTGCTTCAAAGTTTCATAAACACCATGCTCCAACAAGAACGTGTCTTCTGGCAATCCTTTGAGCCACATGCGCCCCTTCACGGCAACATCGGGTAACTCTGTGATCACCTTGGGCGGCTTAGCCGGAGTGGCTGCTGCCACTGGCGCTATGGCCGCTGGCGCTTCTGGTTTAGCGGTGTAGGGGTTTAAGTCGGCAGGCGGGCCCGGTGGCTTAAAGTTGTTGGCCTCGTCCTTAGGTTGCCCGGGAGATGCATCTGGGTTTGCTTCTAGTTTATTTTCGACGGCGCCTTCTGTTTTCGTTGCGTTGTTTTGTGCCGTTTTTTTCTTTCCGGGCGAGCCTAGCGCCATGACATCGTCGTAAAAACCGGAGACTTGGGCAATGACTTTCTCGCTCAAATCTGGGTGCAAGATGGCTGCGACGCCCACAGAACTGAGAAGCAGTACAGACACAGCCACGATCCATGTCCACGTTTTTTTGGATTTCTTTGGCTTCTTGGTTTTGTCTTTCTGGAGTGAGGCTGCTTTGGAGTTACCACCGCTTGCCACAGCTGCATTCAGTAAGGGGGTGGTTTTTTTAGAGCTTGCTTTGGCCAGTTTGTTGAAAAACTCAACAGCCACTTCTTCATTGCCATCTTTTCTGGCTTGCTGAATGGCGCTTAGTTTTTGTTCCGCAGTAGGCAACTCCAATGCCCAGGAAACAAACTGTTTGTTTTGTGAGGCCAACTTATTCGCTTGCTCGCTTTCAGAGGCAAACATCAAAACCGCACCAATGCCTGCACCAGGAAATTGCAAGATGAGTCTTGTGAACAAATCGAGTTCATGCGTGGCCAGCGCATTGGCATCATGAACCACCCAAATTTTTTCGGGTAACTGACCGCCTCTGGATTTGGTCGCTTCATCCAATTTGATGGTGGTGAGCAGCTTGTTGAAGCGGTCCAACATGGCCTCGGTGTCAGGCGGCATGAAAACTTCAATGGGCGTGTCCGGCAGGGCTCTTTTCAGGCGACGGATAAATGCAGCGCCAAAGTGATCAATCAGCTCTGTGGTTTTGCTGGAAATAACCACACTTTTGCCATCTTTGACCACGGCCATGGCACAGCTTTCCATTTGCAAACGGTCGGTCATTCTGAAGAAGATTTCAGATTCAGACGAGTTGCTACTGACGCCAAAGTCGTTCATGGATTTCAGTGAATGGAGTGGTGAATGTGCCAATGATACGCACAATGTGGCCAAAAATGGCGGGTATCATTGGCAGATTCAGGCAACGAACATTGACCCTCAGCAAAGTGGCCGCGATACTTTTTGAACACCCCCTTGACGAACTCACCAGCAATTTCTTGCGGGTAGAAACCTTGTTTTCTAGAGTCGATGTGCTGATCAATCGGTTTTTTTCCATAGACCACCATTTTTGCCTTTTGTCCCTCTTTGAAATTGCCGATTTAGACGATCAATTCGACCTAAGCTCGCAAATCTTGGCGCAACTGAATGCCCAAAAAGCAAAATTGAATGGCTATCGAGGCAATCCCAAGGTTTCAGTCACGGTTCTGAGCGAACTGCTGGCTCAAGTTGAGCAACATATCGTGGCGCTTCACTCGCAAAAAAAGAAGTTGGCTCACATGATTGCCGATGATGAATGGCTCTACAAACTTCGCCAAGGCATGGGACTGCCCGGCGGGACCAGTCCGTTTGATGCACCACGATATTTCGCTTGGCAGCAGCGCAGCGGCGAGGACCGAAGAGAGGATTTATTGAATTGGCTAGATTTCTTCAAACCCCTGAGAGACAGCGTTGCATTTTTGATGGGACTCACGCGAGGCAATGCAACTCACTCTCGTTTAGTCGCCAAGGGCGGTGAGTTCAGGCAAAGCATTCCACAAGGTAAATGCAAGCTGGTTCAAATTTGGGTAGACCCAAAACTCAAAGCGACGCCCGAAGTCCATGGCAACAAACTCATGGTAACCATCCGGTTCATAGACCGCGGGCCGAAAGGACAAACCAGCGCCTGTTTAGACGATATTCCGTTTGAGCTTGGGATGGTGATGGAAAAGTAATTCAAAAGTAGTCTTTCGCCTCGCGATTTTCCTCTGCTTGATCTCAGGTAATTTGCTAAAATTCCGGAATTAGGAGCAAACGTGGCAAATCCAGCAGATTCACTTGAAAGCGTCGTCATCGGCGACGGCGTTACCGTCAAAGGGGTGTTTGTCATTCCATCCAAAGCCGTGGTCAATGGAATCATTGAGGGCGACTTAACCGCTGAAGAAGTTTTGATTGGCCCTACTGGCAAAATCACGGGTCGCATTTCAGCCAAAGTCATTGATGTTCGCGGTCAACTGCACAACACCGTGGTGAGCGAGAAGAGTCTGATCATTCGCGCTACTGGCAAGATCACAGGCAAGGTTCATTACGTCGAAATTGAAATTGAAAAGGGTGGTGAGATCGAAGGAACTTTGACTCAAGCCATTGAAGGTACGTTGAACGCGGCCTCAATTTTAAACAACGGCCCTGCGCCTGTTTAACAGGCTAATGACATGCAATTAGCAAAATTGCTTTGGTTAAGCACGTTGTCGCTTCCATCCAATGTTGTTCGTTGGTGGCGCAAAGATTACCAAGATTCAAGAATTATTTTTGAACAAAACGGTGACCTCCAGTATTTTGCGATCTCTGCCAAAACTCAACGCGTGTTGGTTCGTGGCAGCATCATCACGTTCACCTTTTTGTCTACAGCGCTCATTGTTCTTTTGATTAGCACCATCAGCCTGCAAATCAGTCGTGCCCGCCTAGAGAAATCACATCAAGATGTATTCAAGGCCTTGGTGAGTGGCACTGCCGACTCTGAGACGGGTGAATCTATCAAGATGAGCGAAGATCAGATGGTTGCGTTGGCGCAGTCGATTCGCGACAGAGACATGAGTATTCGTCGGTATGTAGACACCTCCACGGCTGCGGCGTCCCAAGAAAATGTATCCCTCAAATCTCAGCTTGATTCATCTGGTTTGACGGAAAAAATTGTCAAAATTATTCAGCAAAACAATCCCAAGGGCGGATTCAACTTAACGGATGACATTAACAACAATCCCTTACTCCGAGGCAAAGTGGCCGACGAATTAGCCACAAATCGTTCACTTCGCGACGTCTTGTTTGCACTGCCTAACAAAATGCCTGTAAGCAATTATCTTCTGACCTCAGACTTTGGCATTCGCAAACACCCCATCACTGGCCATTCGCACTTTCACACGGGCTTGGACTTGCAAAGTGAAAACGGAAACGACAAGGTTCACCCGGTCAAGGAGGGCGTGGTCGTTCTTTCACAAAACCACCCTCAGTACGGCAATACGGTTGTGGTGCGCCACACCAATGGCATTGAATCGCTGTATGCCCACATGTCGCAGTTGTTGGTTAAAGTCGGCGACAAAGTTAGCCACGATTCCGTCTTAGGTTACATTGGCAATACTGGCGTTTCCACTGGGAAGCACTTGCACCTCGAAATATTGGTGGGCGGATATCCTGTCAACCCACAAAAAGTAATCCGGACGGCTCAGCATGTTCAACAAATTCAAACCAGCTCCAAATAACGTTCCCACAGAGCATTCTGAAGAAGCGGCAGAACCTGTCGCTGCTGAAGAGATTGTGGTTGTTAAGGATGAGGAGTCTCCTGTGCTCACCCCTACGGCAACAACGGCTAACGTCACGCCAACAAATGCACCCCAGCAGCGCGGCAATGGGGTGATGGGTATGCTTCAAGCCAACGTTTCCAAGCCGTCCATCCTGAGCGAAGGCTTCTATTTCAAAGGTGAGTTGTCTGCCAAAGGCACCATCCACGTTGAAGGCTCTTTGAACGGTCAGATTCAAGTGGATGAACTGACCATTGGCTCGCGCGGACAAGTTGACGGCATAGTGAACTGCAAAATCTTTCACATTAAGGGCCGGTTTTCAGGCACGGCAACATGCGAAGAGCTCACAGTTACATCCTCTGCAACTGTCGATGGCCATGTGGTTTACAAAACACTTTCCGTTCAAAAAGGCGCGTCAATCAAGGGTGAGTTGCTTTTAGCCAAGTAATCACCATCTCACCATTCCACGAATTCCATTCAACTCTAAGTCGCATTCAAAATGAACCCTACCACCAAACAAAACAGTGTTTTCATCGGCGAAGGCGTTTCCTTCAAAGGCAGCATCAACGCACCCGACGAAGCCGTGATTGAAGGTCAATTTGATGGCGACCTGACTGTGAGTAGTCTACTCATTGGTCAAACAGGCCGTGTGACTGGCACCATCAAAGCAGACCGCGTGGACGTGAAGGGTGAGTTGAACAAAGACATCAGCAGCCGACAGCTGCTGATCGTTCGCAGCACTGGTAAAGTGAACGGCACATTGGAGTATGGTGAAATTGAAATTGAACGTGGCGGCCAAGTGCGCGGTAGCATGAGCCAAGTTTAAGACTTCAAACTGTGTGATCTTCATTCACACAAGTGCAAAGGGCCTCAACAGAGGCCCTTTTGCTTTGCTTCAACTTACTTTACTTGTAAGTGCTGGCCCGCAAGAAGGCTGGCAACACGGCCTTCACTTTGTCGTGGAAACTGGCCTTGGCATAATCATTGGCTGCATTTACGGGCCTGATGCTGGCCTTTTCATTCATGCTAGCACGGAATCTGTCCAAAATTGAACCACTCATTTTGGGCTGGTACAAGCTGTCTGCACTTTTCTTTTCACTCAATTGACTTCGGCCAAGTTGGACAACGGCATTGCCAAAATCAATGAAGTTTTCACGAATTTCTTGGCTTTGTGCTGTGACAAAAAACTCTGTTCCAAAAAACTCACTGGCTGTTTCATTGAACATCACAGGGGGTGACATGAAAAAGCTCGTATTGAAGGACTGCATGAATACGTTGGAATAGGTTTCTAAATTGGACACGCGGCTGGGCACTATGACCAACTTGGGAGGGGCTCTCATCATTGAGTTGAAAACAAATCCGAAGCGGTTGACAAACTCGAGCGTGCTGTCAAGTTCGACACGCGACAAGGAGGTTGGAACCAGCACCAAATCGAAATCAAACAAAAACTCGGCTGGCAAAATATCTGTCCAAGTCAGGTCGGCTATGACCACTTCGGTTTCGCTTGAAACACTTCTAAGTGCTTGTTTGGCCTGCAACAAAGCCAGGCCAGAGCCTTTGTTGTTGGGTGATTGAACAGAAATACACTGAATGCCCAAAGGCGTAGCATTTCTCACCCACTTACCCGCCGTGGCTTGGTGGTCTAAATCTACCAGGCTCGTGGTTTTTTTAGCCACATGGGCGAAAAAGGCTGCCAAATTGGCAGAAACAGTGCTTTTACCAACGCCACCCTTTTGACTGGTGATGAGGATTTTTAATTTAGCTGTCATCTGTAACTCACTGTATTCAATGAAAAAGAATATAACAATTGCGCGGGGGGAAAAATTGCCCTATCATATAATTTACATAAAAAAACGATTCTTGGCAACCTATTTTTTCTAAAGGACCCCCATGAGCCAGCAAAATCCCAAGCTCGTGATGATGCGTTTTGACCCTAGAGCCGGCTGGGTGCAGCCATCTGAAGAGCGCATTGAAGTAGATGGAGAAGAGGCGCAAATGGACAAACCTCAAGCGGCATCCGCCGATCCTGCCTCTCTTTTAAGGGAAGCCTTGCCTCCCTCGACAGCGGCTAAAGCACCTGCTGTTGAGTCATTGACTGAACTGGGCGACTCCATTGTGGAAGTTTTCAATTCACTTAAACTTGGAGACCCTAGACTTGAAGTTTGGACTCAAGTCAATGCCAGCATTGAAAAGATTTCTGAAAAAATTAACGAGCAAAAACGCCTTGAGCAGAAACTCCATGAAGTGGCTATTGACATTGAAAATTTGCGCAACTTAACAGCTCAGTTTGTCAATCACGCCTATCAAAATGAAGTCGAGATTCACGCAACATCTAAAGTTCGCGTCCAAATCGCTGAGTCTTTGAATCAACGAATTAAGAATGCATTGAAGTCATGAAGTTGTGGCGTCTGTTTTTCAGCTCCTTGGCCAATTCTTTTTTCATTTTAAATTGGATTGGCTTTGTGTGGATCAGCCTTGTCATGGCTTCCGGCAAAGAAGGTTTACTCGTCTTCTTAATACTGCCGTGGGGATCATTTCTCACTGAGCTTTCAAACATGACACCACAGGGCAATGTTGACTCTGGCAGTGTATGGATTGCTTGGTTGATTTTAAGCTTGGCATACACATTGGCCAAACTTGGGCGCCAAGACTCACTTAGCAGCGCAACAACCCAGGCCCCACTTGATGTGGCGAGTTTGGTCAAAAACAAAAAAATGGAAATTGAATCAGATCCTGAATTGAAACAAAGCCTCAACAAACTGAATCAGCTGCTCAAAAACTCCTGATGGCAGGTGCATTTGTCTCTTCAAGGCGTTGAAAGTTGATTTAACGTTTTTCTTGGGAAACTTGCGCGTTTTGAATAGCGGCTTTGGCGCCCGATGCCGAGTCTGATGCGGTCTTGTTTTGAATCACCAAGCCCAATAACCTTGCACCATGCTCAACTGCAATAGAGCCATAAGAAATATCGCCATTCACAATACAGTCTTTGTGAAACTCGACTCGCTCAGCAGCATAAATATTGCCGTCGACCTTGCCTGCCACCATGATGCGGTGTGCAGTAATGTCGCCAGTGACTTCACCTGTAGAGCCAATAGCAACTGTAATTTTATTGCCAGCAACAGATTCAATGTTGCCAAGTACTTTGCCGTCAATTCGAACGCTGTCTAGCAAAACCAAGCGGCCATAAATGGTGGTAGTTTGACCAATGAGTGTGTCAAATCTTTCTTGAGTGGTCGCGAAAGATTTTTTGTTGAGCTTCTCAAACATAAAGGATGTATTTCAGTTGGCTACGTTTGGAGGGCGTCAATTGTTCAGAGATTTGACAGGCAGCACTTGCATAGGATTGAGAACACGGCCGTTGTGAAAAACCTCGTAATGCAGATGCGGGCCCGTAGATCGACCCGTACTTCCCACATTGCCAATAACCGCGCCCCTGGGCAGGTTGGTATTCTCTACAACACGTCGCTTGCTTAAGTGTGCATACCTTGTCACGTAGTTTTCTGCATGCTTGATTTCAATCACGTTGCCATAGCCGTTGTCCCATTCTGAGCGAATGACAACACCAGGCGCAGTGGCCAGCACAGGCGTGCCGACTTCAGCAGAAAAATCAAGTCCTTCGTGCATTGCCAACGCACCTGTAAAGGGGTCGTTGCGTATACCGAAGCCGCTGGTCAATCGAAAATCTGCCTGAATGGGAGACCCGATGGGCAGGGCCTCTAGCCAACTCAAGTGACCCTGCCATTGCTTTTCATATTGACCTAACTTTGAAACAACTTCATCCACCTGGCTGGCTGTTTGTTGCAATTCGGTTTGCAGGGGCAAACGGAAAAAACTATTTTTAAACACAGGAGACACAAAGGGGCCGCCCTTTGCATCATCTGTCAATGGCGGTTTGACCTTGACACCGACCGGTGTGGCCAGGTCCATGAACTTGTTTTTCAAAGACTCTAGTCGCTTCACTTCGGTCATGGTTTGATCCATGGATTTTCGAACTTGCTCAAGCCGCTGACGATAGATGGCCTCCATGCGTTGCTGCTCTGCCTCAGTGGTAACGCCGCCCATGGTGCGCGCCAAGTCGGGGTTGTATTCCACTGCAAAGCGCAGCCCTATCCAATTCAACAAAAAGCCCAGCAGCATGAGACATAAGCCGCCAGCCAACGCACCACGCACCACCGTGCGTGAAGTAATAGAAATAGATTTAACCTGGCCAGTTGGGCCAGAGAGCCACATGAGTTGCATGGAAATTTTAGAGGTAGGGTGGTATTTTAAGGATTCACCTGCCTAACGTCTACTTAAAAATATGTAATTTCGTAAAGCTGTTGATTCTGATTGCTATATTCCTTGAGTCTGAATATGATGCAAGAATCAAACGCCCATGGCCCTTGTACAAACCAACTATTTAGTATGCAAAAACGCCAGCTTATCTGGTCCCAAGAGCATGGGGCGCTACTTAAAAATTTGCGGGAAAACGCAAGGCTGGACGTTTCCTCCTTGGCGCACCGCAATACGGTCTCTAAATCTCAAGTGATTCAGCTGGAAGACGGCGGCGACAGCTCTTTCTACAATCCAGACATCAAGTACAGCACCGGCAAGAAGTTGCTGAAGTTCTTGGGGCATGAACTGTCAGATTCAACAGCCTCGCTGCCCACCTCGTTGGAGCCTGCTAAGACCATTTCGCTTGAACCACTTGCGCCCTTAGATTCAGCAGTTCCTTTGCCAACAACAGAACCCTTGGCATCGACGCCAATTCAGTCAACGCAAATACCCCCTGCGGCACCCAAAAACACTTCAAAGTCCAGCCCAGAAAAGGCCCCCTCACCCGTCATTTCAAAAAATATGGTTTGGGGACTTTTGTTAGTGAGTATGGCTTTTTTCGGATTTTTGGGCGTGCTTGATTTTATCAAGCCTCAGCACAGTGCGACTTCAGCGAAAAGCGCTGCACCTGACATCTTACCCAGCGCTGAAGTCAAGCCAGCGGGCGATGAAGTCACATCGCAAAGCCAAGAACAAAACACTCCGTCAATACCTGCGCCTTCAGATACCGCCTCAAGTGCCGCCAATTCAGCGTCAGCTCTAAAGGCCCAAGAAGTTGCAACCGCAATTTCTGAGAATGCTAAAAAGTGCTTGTGGAAAGATACAGAAACTGAGTTGATACCTGCCACACCTAAGAAGGCGCCAGAATATGTTTACATGGTTGCCACGAAGGACATGTTTGTCTGCGTAATGGATGGCAATGAGCGGGTGGCAGCGCTTAATCTTAAAAATGGCGAGGGCCGTAGCATCTACGGACCTGCACCTTTTAAAGTTCAATCGGCTGGCTTGCCTCAATTGCAAGTGTTCTTTCAAGGAACGCCCGTTGCTATTCCGTCTGAAGATATCAAGCAGATTAAATTAAGCGCTGCGCCTTGGAAGTAATTTCGAATGACATGCCTCTAGGTTTGAAACCTAGACATGAACCGCAAAATTTCAGGTGCCAGCGCGTTTGCCTTTGGTGAGGTCAACGCCCAGTTGCTTCAATTTGCGATACAGGTGAGTGCGCTCTAAACCTGTTTTATCGGCCACGCGGGTCATAGAGCCACCTTCGTTGGACAGGTGAAATTCAAAGTAGGCTTTTTCAAAAGCATCTCGTGCATCGCGCAAGGGCAGATCAAGATCAAAGCTTTGTGAGACTTGCAGAGAATTGTCGTGGCCGTTGCCTACGCCCGCAAGCGTGGAAGCCACGGCGCCTGTTGACAATTGAGACGCTTGGTAAGCGGCAGCGGCTTGGCGAACTTGCTCGCGCGCCAAACCTTGTTCCACCGTTTTCAAAAGTTTTTGCAGCGTGATGGGCTTTTCTAAAAACGCCTGTGCGCCAATTCGAATGGCATCCACTGCTGTGTCAATGGTGGCGTGGCCACTCATCATGATGACTGGCATGTTCAAGAGGCCACTCGTAGACCATTCTTTGAGCAAAGTGACACCGTCGGTGTCTGGCATCCAAATGTCCAAGAGCACCAAGTCAGGCCGAATGCGAAGTCGTGCCTCACGGGCTTGCGCCGCGTTCTCGGCCAGTTCCACGTTGTGCCCCTCATCGCTCAGGATTTCCGAGAGCAAGTCGCGAATACCTAGCTCGTCATCCACCACCAAAATGTTTGCCATGTTGCTCTTAGTTGCCTCTAATTTGCATCGACTGTGCTTTTTAAATTGAACACTTCAGGTTAATCGAAAAACACAGACTTGGTTTAAGCCTGCACTGATTTCTCGACACTGAATGATAACGACACTTGGGCACCTTTGACCACCCCATCTTCAACTCGATTGGCAATGTCCAAGCGGGCACCATGTTCATCCGCAATTTTCTTCACAACCGCCAGCCCCAATCCGGTGCCTTTGGTCTTGGTCGTCACATAGGGCTCAAATGCCCGCTGCAGAATATTAGGAGCAAAGCCAGCGCCTTCGTCCAGCACCGTTAATTTAACGCGCTTTCGAGCAGGGCTCCAGCGAGTGACCAACATGACATGGGTTTGCGGGTCGCTGGCGTCTTGGGCATTTTGGAGTAAGTTGTGAACGACCTGACGAAGTTGCTGGGCATCGCCCTCTATCAGCGGCAAGGTGGGGTCAAGGTCGGTAAACACCTGGGCACGTGTGACTCGCTCCGAAGGCTCTGGAGCGTAGAGTCCCATCACATCCAGGATCAATTGGTTCAAATCCAGCGGCTTGAGTTCTGCCGAGGGTAGGCGGGCGTAATCTCGAAACTCATTGACCAAGCGCTTCATGGCCGCCACTTGCTCGACGATGGTCTTGACCGATTTGGACAAAACAGTCTGATCAGCCTCTTCCAGCTTGCCATCGAGCTTTTGCTCCAAGCGCTCTGCCGACAACTGAATGGGCGTTAAGGGGTTCTTGATTTCATGCGCCAGCCGGCGCGCCACCTCGCCCCAAGCCTGCGATCGTTGAGCCGAAACAATTTCAGAAATATCGTCAAACACCAAGAGGCGCATGCCATCAGGCAGGATAGCGCCGCGCGCCACCAGGGTCACAGAGCTTGCTTCCAAGCCTTGGCCAGAAGCGTGAATCTCAAATGACTTTTGCCAATGATCGAGCTCATGGCGGTCTTTGTCAGTCGAAAGCAATTCAAATTGTTCCTGCACACCTGACGCAAAATTTTGCAAATTGGGCAAGCTCAAAAACGAGGCCTTGGTGTGGGCTGCCAAAGGCACTTTCAATATGCGGGTTGCGCCTGGGTTGGAGGACTGAATAGCGCCACTGGCATTCAACACAATCACGCCAGCCGTCAGATTGTCCAAGATGGTTTGCAAGTTTTCTCTGGCAGCGCCAAGTTGCATCAAACTGCGCTCTACGGCGCTTCGCGCATCGGACAACTGCTGCGTCATTTCGGCGAATGATCGGGTCAAACCACCCAACTCGTCATTGCCTTGCAATGTGTATTTGGGGCTTAAGTCACCCGCGGCCACTTGCCTCATACCGTGTGCCAACAGCAACAAGGGCCGGGCCAACTGGTTGCCCAACAAAACGGCCAGTAAAACAGCCGCCAACACCGCCATGATGAGGCTCAAGGTGAGCGTCCCAATGTACATTTTGCGCAAGCCATCGCGGGCCAACGCACGCTCTTGGTACTCGCGGTTGGCCAGTTGTACATCCAAAGCGTTGGCTACCAAGGTAGCGGGTAGCTCTTGCGAAATTTGTAAAACCCACGGGTCTTCACGCAGGATGAGGCTGTTTTGAGGGACCAGCGTTAGAACCTTGATGCGTCCGGTTGGCGCACCCACCGCTTCGTCCAGCCCTTCCACAATTTCTAAGCTGAGCTTGTCGCGCACTTGTTTGAACTGAGCCGCTGTGGGTCGTTCAGGTCGAATGGCAAAGCGCGGACCTGCCGTTGCAATTAAACGGCCATCAGCTGACCACAGCACAGCTTCGCTGGCGTCCATTTGTGTCCGAACTCGGTCCAGGGTAAGGGCTGCGCTGACTTCTTGCACATCGACCAGCTGCTGCGCCGCCACCCGAGATTGTTTGGCCAGATCGCTGGACAGTGTATCTAGTGTGACGCGGCCTAAGTTCAAGCCAGCCACCAAGGCACCCTCTACCTTCACATCGAACCAACTCTCAATGGAACGAGACACAAACTGATAAGAGACCACATAAATCAACACGCCAGGCACCAAGCCCACAAGCGCAAAAATGGCAGCCAATTTAACCAATAAGCGGGAACCAAATTGGCCTTGGCGCAAGCGAATGACCAAACGGGTTAAGCCCCAGAGCAGCCCCAATAACAAGAGGGCCGCCACAATGGTGTTAACCATATAAAGGCGGTCGTAATTGCGATCGTAAAGGGCTCTGTTGCTGGTCGCCTGCGTTAAAAGCACCAAGAGCCCCAAGCCAATGGCCAACAAAATGGTCACGCCAACGCCCACCACCCACCTGACCGTTTTGGAGGCTTGTGTGCCAGTGGCAATTCGATCTTCTAGGTTCCGACTCATTGGATGCGCAGCGTTTTTTGCGTGTTCAAATTCCATTCCGATTGGCTGCCCACCATCATTTGGAATGGCCTAGGCAATTGCGACACATCCAAACGGAATTTAAAAATCAGGGTGTATTTGTTGTCACTTTCTAGATCGGAGACATCGGCCAATTTCCAATTGACCGTTCTGCGAATCGCTGCTAACGCTTCTGGCAAGGTTTCAAATGTTTGCGACAAGCTGCTGGCCAATCCCACTGCGCCAATGGGATCTCGCGACACATTCAAACGCCACATCCGAGTAAGTGGTTGATAAGCCAAGCGGTAATGCCGCGCAATCAAACCAATTTTTTTATCATACCAATACCACCGATCGCGCGTGAGTTCAGCTTCTGTCACAAAATAAATGGGCATGCCTTTTTGCAAGGCATCTTCCACTGAGTTGCTCAGGTCTAAACGCAAGGTACTTTGAAGCAGCAATGCGCCGTCTGCTCGCTCAAGTCGCAGTTCTGATATCTCGACAAGGGAGCTGGCAGCAGTTTGGGCATTCGTGGGTAAAACAAAAGTGACCCCTAACAACACACAGACGAAAAGCGCACGAAGCCAAAGACTTGTGCGTCCTATGCCATTCAACTTAAATTGAACGCTTTTCCAACAGTGCGTAGTAAAAACCGTCATGTTCACCCATGACATTGTCGCGGAGACTTGCGTCAGAAGTAGCACTTGAGGGTGTTAAATGGCCTGGAGAAGGCAAGATCAAGGCATCAGTGTTGTGCTGAACAAACGTTTGTATTTGAGTTTCTCCCTCCGCCTTGAAAACCGAACAGGTGCAATAAAGCAATCTGCCCCCAGGCTTCACTAAAGGCCACAGCGCCTTTAAGAGCTTGGCTTGCATGGCTGCCAGTTGGGCGACATCCGTTTCACGGCGCAACCAGCGTACATCGGGGTGCCGTCGGCCAATGCCGGAAGCCGTGCATGGCGCGTCCAACAAAATCCCATCAAAACTTTGACCGTCCCACCAGTCAAAGGTATCAGCCGCATCGGCCGCAATGATTTGAGCATGCGCTTTCAGTCGGTCTAGGTTCTGCTGAATTCGTTCACAGCGCACCGGATCTACATCCAAGGCAAGGACCTGTGCACTTGGGTCGTATTCCAACAAATGGCCTGTTTTGCCACCAGGTGCGGCGCACGCGTCTAGCAATCGCAAGGCTTGATCTGATTTTTGCAAACCATTCAGCAACAGCGGCGCTGCCAATTGGGCCGCCGCATCTTGTACCGAGACATGCCCTTCTGAAAATCCAGGCAGTTGTTGAACAGGCACAGCCTTGGTCAATTGAACGCCTAAGTCGCCCACTGCTTTGGCCCCAATGCCTTGGGCTTGCAAGACCTGCAAATAAGCTTGCGCACTGTGATGTTTGGCGTTGACACGCAGTGTCATGGGCGCTGCCGATTGGGCTGCCTGCAAAATGTCTTGCCACTTTTGCGGATGGTCGGTTTGCAAACGCTTGACCCACCAAGCTGGATGACTCCACTGTGCCGTGATGTCAGCTTCGGTTTGAGCCAATAAGGCTTCTCGTTCTCTTAAAAAATGGCGCAAGCACGCGTTGATAAACGGCGCTTGGGCGCGCATGTCTTTGTGCCTTCGTGCGGCTTCTACGGCTTGGTTCACCAAAGTGTGAACTGGATAGGGCGCCAATTCGTCTTGCCATGACAAGGCCAAGGCGGTACACAACAAGGCGTCTGCTTGCGCAGGCGGTGCTTTGCGCGCCAAGCATTTTCGAAGGGCCACTGCACGCCCCCACCAACGCATGCTTTGAAACGACAAGGCTTGCGCACCGGGTCGCAATTCTTTGGGTACAGCCTCGATGGCGGCCGTCATGGACCGGCCCGCTTGGACCGCTTGCGCAACTTGCGCTGAAGCTTGCAACAATTGCCAAAGCGGGGCTTGTAAAGTTGGCTGCAAGTAGAACCTTCAATGATGACTGAGCGTCAGGCAAGCAAGTCTGCAATGTCCAGCGTTTGCGCGGGCACAAAATTCACTTGCTTGGCCAGCACACTGGCTGGAAATTGCAACACGGCGTCGTTGTACTTGATAGCGGCTTGGTTGTAGGCGTCCATCAAAGGCCAAGCCTGCGCTTTCAATCGGTCAAACTTGTAGGGCAAGGGGTCAATGAACCAGGTGGCTTCCCCACTCTGACCTGCTCGCACTTCCGCTTTGGCCCAAGCCGCCAATGCCAATCGATTTTGGTTGACCTTCTGCATCACAACAGGTGAGAGGGGCTGCGTTCGCGCCAGGTCCAAGCTGTCTGACAGCTCTTCAAGGATGGCCAATAGTTTCAGGTCACGGTCGTTTTTCAAAAGCGCCTCTGGCAATGCCGCTTCTTCCATTTCACTCAACATATCGCGCATGGACGCCGGCAAGTTACCTTGCAGCCAGACCAAAACACGAAGCAGTTGTGCATCAACCGCCGAAAACTGCTTGGCCACGCTTGCGCGCAACACGACCAAGCGGTTGTAGGCGCCAATAGCCCAAAAAAACAGGACTGCCAAGATGGAGCAAAAAATCAGAAGAGCCATGTTGCCGTCATTGTGAATGAAAACATCTTCAAAAAAAATACCCCTGCCCGCGTTAACGGATCAGGGGCGTTCTTCATTTCGGCCGAAGCCGGAATTCGATCAGGCTTTCGAGTCAGCAGCGTTGGCTGCGTCTTCGGTCAACTGTTGCGCTTCGGCCAATTCAACGGCTTCAGCTTCTGTGATGGCGCGGCGCTCTGCTTCGTCCATCGCATCTTTGGCGGCACGGGCTTTGTGATAAGCCAAGCCGGTACCGGCAGGGATCAAACGACCCACGATGACGTTCTCTTTCAAACCACGCAACTCGTCGCGCTTGCCCATGATGGCAGCCTCGGTGAGCACGCGGGTGGTTTCCTGGAAGGAAGCCGCAGAGATGAACGAGTCGGTCGACAAAGAAGCCTTCGTGATACCGAGCAACAAGTTGCTGAAGGTTGCAGGAATTTTGCCAGCCGCACGCAGTGCATCGTTGGTGTTCAAGATTTCTGAACGCTCAACTTGCTCGCCCGAGATGTAGTTGGATTCACCAATGTTCTCAACCACCACACGGCGCAACATCTGACGCACGATCACTTCGATGTGCTTGTCATTGATCTTCACGCCTTGCAAACGGTAAACGTCTTGCACTTCGTCAACGATGTAGCGAGCCAACTCTTCCATGCCGAGCAAGCGCAAGATGTCT